>PVMK01129180.1_pt1 | contig 47785 bp, 40 predicted proteins | sample 1853481 | NCBI WGS metagenome assembly PVMK01 (sample SAMN08533507, study PRJNA380276) | Marine sediment metagenome, whole genome shotgun sequencing project.
TCTCGACCCGTATCACTCGTGTGGGTGCAGTTACCACCTTGAGGTCACCGATTTCAGCCAGGGCCAGACGCACATCACGCTCTCTTGCCTCATGAGTCATCATCACCAGCGGCACTGAACCCTTTACCTGTCTACCTTTCTGAATCACCGAGGCAATACTGATATCGTGGTTGCCTAGTATGCCTGAAATCTTTGACAGTACCCCGGGCCGATCAACCGCAGAAAACTTGAAATAGTAATTGATAACCAGCTCATCCATGGGTTTGATTTGGCGCGGCACCACCGCCTCCCCTTCACAAGCCAGGGGTGGTATTCTCACACCGCTTCCCACCAGAAGATCTCGTCCCAGATCAACCAGATCGCTGGCCACGGCACTGCCGGTGGGCATCATTCCGGCACCCAGGCCATATAACATGACGTCACCAACAGCATCACCGGAGATGTGAATAGCATTGTAAGCCCCCTCAACCTTGGCCAACATGTGCTCCTGGGGAATCATGGTCGGATGTACTCTGACTTCTATTCTGTCGCCGTCACTGCGAGAGATGGCCAGGAGTTTTATTTGATAGCCAAAATCTTTGGCAAATTGAATGTCAGACGGGTCAATCTGGGAAATACCCTCTGTATGGACCTGATTAAAATCTATCTCGCAACAGTATGCCAGGGAACTGAGAACGGCAATTTTGTGCGCTGCGTCCACTCCCTCCACGTCAAGACTTGGGTCTGCTTCCGCAATGCCTTGTGCCTGGGCTTCCTTGAGTGCGTCGGCAAAGGTGGTTCCCTCACTACCCATGCGGGTGAGGATGTAATTGGCGGTGCCATTGAGAATACCGTAAATGTGGCCTATGCGATTGGCTACCAGCCCCTCACGTAATGTGCGTATGAGGGGAATACCCCCGCCAACGGCCCCTTCAAAAGCGATATTGACCTGATGCTCCCGGGCCGCCGCAAAAAGCTCATTACCATGCACAGCCAATAGAGCTTTGTTGGCAGTGACCACATGCTTGCCGCGTTTCATGGCCTCCAAAAGAAAGGTCTTGGCTGGTTCCATTCCCCCGATCAACTCAACAACAATCCGGATTTCCTCATCCGCCAGTATGTCTTCCACCTGGGTGGAGAGGATCTCCCGAGGAAGGGAGACCGGCCTGGGGCTCTCCAGGTCAATGTCCACCACTCTTTTTAGCCTGAGCGGCACACCCAAACGCTCTTTGAGCATCTCACTGTTGTCTTCAAGAACCTTGACAAGACCACAGCCCACCGTTCCTAGTCCGATCAAGCCTACTTGTATTTCCTTCATATGCTTTCCCCATGCATTGCTTTCGGCTTTATTGCTATCTTGCGAGCGCCAGGTGCCAAATCGTTAATTCGAGAATTAGTTGATTAGAGAATTAGTTGATTTCCTTTAGTAAATATGCGACCTAGAATGTTTTGAATTCCCATTTGCTATTGCTGTGCAATCGAAAGGAAGCTCATTTCATTAGGCGTTTATTTTTTTCAAGTTCATCTAATTTTCTAATTTCCTAATAAACCTATCCTGTCCTCTGCCTGCTGCCCGCTGCCCCTTACTGTTACCTATTACCTGACAACTCTTGTTCGCCAGATATCGCTCTGCGCTCTGCGCTCTGCGCTATGCCCGATCCCCTTAGATCAAAAAGACACCAGAAAGTGGACCTCCGGCCCCTTCTGGTGTCTTCCTCGAACACGGTATTTAACACTGCTTCATGCGCTTATTATCAGCGCAGAACGCGGCGCATACCACGGATGGCCTGTCGGGTCCGTTCTTCATTCTCCACCAGAGCGAAACGCACGTAGTCATCACCATATTCACCAAAACCTCGCCCTGGAGCGACGGCAACCTCGGCCTCACGTATCAAAAACTTGGCAAACTCCACTGAGCCCATCTCAATATACTGTTCTGGTATCCTCGACCAGACAAACATGGTGCCCTTGGGCATGTCAGTGGGCCAGCCAACTCGATTCAATCCATCCACCAGAACGTCACGTCGAGAGCGGTAGGTATCGACGATTTCCTTGACGCAGGACTGATCGGAATTGAGTGCGATAATGGAAGCAATCTGGATGGGCTGAAAGATACCATAATCTAGATAGCTCTTGATCCGGGTAAGCGCTGAAATGATTTCAACGTTTCCAACACAGAAACCAACCCTCCATCCCGGCATGGAATAGCTCTTTGACAAGGAAAAAAACTCGACTCCGATATCCTTAGCACCTTCTACCTGGAGAAAGCTGGGAGCCATTTCCTGGTCGAATACCAAATCGGCATATGCCAGATCGTGCACCACGATGATTTCGTGCTTCCTGGCGAAGTCACAAATTTTCTGAAAGAAGTCCAGGTCAACAACCTCAGTGGTGGGGTTGTGAGGAAATGAGATTATTAACATCTTCGGCTGAGGCCAGGTCTGTTTGAAGGCCGTCTGGAGATCTTCAAAAAAATCTCGATCTCTTTCTATGGGAATACTGCGCAAATCCCCCCCGGCTATGATAACCGAGTACGGATGAATGGGATAGGTTGGATTTGGGGCGAATACCACGTCTCCTGGGCTGATCAGCGAGAGTATCAGGTGCGACAACCCCTCTTTGGCCCCAATAGTCACAACGGCCTCTGTTTCCGGATCGATATCCACATCATATCGGCGTCCGTACCAGCTGGCTATAGCCTCTCTCAGTTTAGTAATTCCTCGCGAAGCTGAGTAACGGTGGTTGTGAGGTTTCTGGGAGGCCTCTAACAATTTGTCTACAATGTGCTGCGGGGTCGGCAGATCAGGATTTCCCATACCCAGATCAACGATGTCTCTACCCTCTCGTCTGAGACTCATTTTCAGTTCATTGACTTGGGCAAAAACGTAAGGAGGCAATCGACGCATACGGCTGAATTTGATCAGTGCTTCATTCATGGCTACCTTTCCTATCTATCGAGATTCAGTAAAAATACCGCAAGCAAGAACCCTTGTCAAAAAGTTTTTCCCGTACTCGAAAGCGATTGACACCTGTCTAAACCACTTCTAGAATAAACCCTAACGTTAGATACCCACGCCGACGCGCAGCGCAGGCGCTTGCGCCGCGTGGGGGAAACGCGTCAGAGTGCGTCCGCCTGAGGCGGAGCGCGCGCAGGCCGGGACAGGACGTGTGGGCATAGATCTCTCAGAGGAAGACCAGATGAAACGCACAGATCTGTATAAAGAGGCAGGGGTTGACCTAGATGCTGCCAATGAATTGGTAGCCAGGATTAGGCCTTTGGTTAAATCCACCTTCCACGCCAGTGTTATAACCGATGTGGGAGGATTCGGCAGTCTCTATTCCCTCGGCCAGCTTGACTACAAGCAACCAGTTCTTGTGAGTTCCACAGACGGAATAGGTACCAAGCTCAAAGTCGCTTCCCTGGCGAGCAGGCACGATACCGTGGGTATCGACCTGGTGGCCATGAGTGTTAACGACATCCTGGTCCAGGGAGCCAGGCCGCTTTTCTTTTTGGATTATCTGTCCATCGGCCGCATGAACCTCGACCTGGTAACTGATATCATCTCCGGCATAGCCGAAGGGTGCCGGCAGGCCAAGTGTTCGCTCATCGGCGGAGAAACCGCTGAGATGCCTGATTTTTACGGGGAGAATGAGTATGATCTCGCCGGTTTTGCTGTTGGCATCGTTGAAAAGGACTCCATTATTGACGGCTCAGAGATTAGTGTTGGCGACCAAATCATCGGACTCGCCTCAAGTGGTCTGCACAGCAACGGCTACTCATTAGTGCGCCGCATCATTTTTCAGGAACTCGGTCTCTCGCCGGACGATGTCATTCCCGAATGCGGCTGTAGCGTTGCCGAGGAACTCCTGCGGCCTACCCGTATCTACACTGAAGCCGTCCAGGTAATCACGCGGGATTTCTCGGTTCCAGGGATGGCACACATTACCGGCGGTGGTTTTTACGACAACCTGCCTCGAATTCTACCCTCCGCCTGTCTGGCCCGTCTGCGTAAAGACAGCTGGGAGGTGCCGAGCATTTTTCCTTTTCTCCAGGAACACGCTAGAATCTCCGAGCACGAAATGTATCGGGTGTTCAACAATGGGATCGGCTTTGTCCTGATTGTGCCGACCAGGGATTTGGAAGGCGCGCTGGAACTACTGACCGGTCTGGGGGAGAAGGCTTATCACATCGGCACCATACACGGCCGGGAGGAAAACGAACCAACGGTGGTAATTGAATGATTGAGGATTTGGTTTTTCCCTTGTCAAATGGGACTGGATGTGTTAGATAGCTCGATTGCTAGAAAAAGCGACAATCTTCCCATTCTTTGGGCTGGAAAATAGCGAGCGAACACGAATTGTAGACTGCCCGCTTTAATTGGAGGTAGGAACTAATGGCCAGAGTTTGCCAGATATGCGGTAAGCGCCCTCAGACGGGCAACAATGTCAGCCACGCCAACAACAAAACAAAAAGAAGATGGTATCCCAACCTGCAACGAGTGCGCACCGTACAGGATGGCGCTGTTCGGTACATGCGGATATGTACCCGTTGCTTGCGTTCAGGACGCGTACTCAAACCTGCATAAAAGCAAATTCAGGAATTAGACCGAGTAGGATTTCCAATTTCCTAAATTAGCTTGAAATTTCTTAATGTCTTAATCTCTTAATTCCGCAATCCCTCAATCTCCTCCCTTACTCCACATCCAAGACAGATGAGCGCTGCACATCAATCACGTCTTTTATCTTGCGCACTGCCGCCATCGTACTCTGTAAATGGGTTATATCCCGCACTTCCACCACAAACTTGCATTCAGCGCGGTTGTCCACCCGGGTTCGAACATTGGCTTGCAAGATATTGATGTCGTGATTACTCAGAGTGCCGCTGATGGCAGCCAGCATGCCCTTGACGTTGGCACAAATCACGATCAATCCCACAGGATGGACCTCTTCCGCCTCATGGTCCCAATCCACCTCGATGCGCCGTTCAAAACCACTACTCAGTAAACTCGTACACTCCTCCCGGTGCACCGAGACTCCCCTACCCCGAGTAATGTATCCGGCAATCTGATCGCCTGGCAAGGGATTGCAGCACTTGGCAAAACGCACCATGATGTCATCTAAACCCTTCACCAGTACCCCGCCGGGCTGTCTCGGTCTCTCTCTGCGCTCTGCCCTTTCAACAAGAGCCTCGTCTGGTTTCTCCTCAGGCTCCAACAAGCTTGTGAATTTGCCGATGGCTTGCAAGGCGGATATCTTGCCGTACCCTATACTGGCGAGAAGATCGTCCACTTTCTGCAGAGAGAACGCCTTGGTCACCTGGAGAAGTTCGTCGGAATGGAGGTACTTGGCGAAGTTGAGACCGTGTTTACGGAATTCACGCTCACAAATTTCGCGGCCGAGAACAATGCTCCGCTGACGCTCCTCGGTCTTGATCCAGTGACGAATTCGTGTCCGAGCCCGTGAAGTCTTTACGATCTTCAGCCAATCCTTGCTGGGCACGTGTTTGGCCGAGGTAATGATCTCGATGATGTCGCCATTGCGTAGCTCGTATTTGAGTGGCACCAACTTGCCGTTCACCTTCGCCCCGGTGCAATGATGACCTACTTCGGTGTGGATGCTGAAAGCAAAATCTATCGGCGTGGAACCTCGGGGAAAGGGTTTTACGTCCCCATTCGGGGTAAAAACGTAGACATCGTCCGGGAATAGATCTACCCGAACTGTCTCGAGAAATTCCCGTGGATCCTGAAGGTCTTGTTGCCATTCCAGCAACTGACGAAGCCAGGCGAAACGCTTGCTGTCACTTTCTGGAACACTTTTCCCTTCCTTGTACACCCAGTGTGCCGCAATGCCTTCATTGGCAATGCGATGCATGTTCTCGGTACGAATCTGAATCTCAACCCGCTCACCATAAGGACCAATCACTGTGGTATGAAGGGATTGGTACATGTTTGCCTTGGGCATCCCTATGTAATCTTTGAAGCGGCCAGGAATTGGCTTCCAAAGCGAGTGAACCACGCCCAGGGCCTCATAACACTCGCGAATGGTTTCCAGGATGATGCGGAACGCTATGATGTCATAAATGTGCTCCAGATCCAGGTTCTGGGTGACCATCTTCTTGTTTATGCTGAAGATGTTCTTGGGGCGGCCGTTAACTTTCCCCTTCAACCCGAAATCCGCCAGTTTTTCCTGAATGATACCCTTGACTTCCTTGATGTAACGCTCGCGCTCCTCCTCATTTCTTTTCAGGCCACCAACAACCTCTTCATACATATCCGGATCAAGATAGGAAAAGGCAAGATCTTGCAACTCGGTCCTGATCCAGTCAATACCGAGCCTCCCAGCTAGCGGCGCGTAGATGTCCAAAGTCTCCTGAGCAATGAGCCGCTGTTTTCCCCCGGCCTGAAAATCGAGGGTGCGCATGTTGTGAAGCCTGTCGGCCAATTTAATAAGGATCACCCGGATGTCACTGGCCATCGCCAGGATCATCTTGCGCATGTTCTCAGCCTGGCGCTCTTCGTAACTGCCAAACTCGAATCTGCCGATTTTGGTTACGCCGTCAACTATTTGGCTAACTTCATCCCCGAATAGCCTATTAAGGTCACCCAGATTGGTTTCGGTGTCTTCGAGGGTGTCGTGAAGCAGAGCAGAGGCGATGCTGAAGACGTCCAGTTTCATCTTTGCCAAAATGCCGGCCACTTCCAGAGGATGCATAAGGTAGGGCTCACCGGAAAGGCGCACCTGTCCCGCATGAGCTTTGGCTGAATAGACGTACGCTTTTTCAATGAGACTTACATCTGCTTCTGGATGGTAGGCAAGAACTTGATCGACGATATCGTTGAGACGAATCATAACAAATTCTTTATGCGCGACGCGCATAAACAGCGAGACGGGACGTCGGGCGAGACTGGAGGTCGAGCCAAAAAGAATCCTACTCCTCTCGGTCTTTCACGTCTCGCTCGTCTCGCTAGTCTCGCACGTCTCGCTCGTTAATACGCTTTAGCGAAGTATATCCGTTCTCCAGAAGGCTTGCCACAGCGCACGCAAACCCCGTCCTCATCCTCGGACTCTATGGGAATGCAGCGAATTGTCGCCATGGTGTCCTGCTTAACCTGGTCTTCACATTCGGGGTCACCACACCAATGGGCGTGGAGAAATCCTCCTTGCTCAGCCACGACTTCCCTAAAAGTCTGGTAATCGTCAACCCGCATGGTGTTTTCTTGACGGAACCGCAGCGCCCGCTGGAAGAGTGAAGTTTGAATCTCATCCAGTAACTCTCTTATCTTTTCCTTAACCTTATCCTTAGCCAGGTTCACCTTTTCCCGGGTATCCCGACGGACTACCACCACCTCTCCTCGCTGGAGATCCCTCGGACCCACTTCAACTCGAATGGGAACTCCGGCACGCTCCCATTCGTTGAATTTCCACCCGGGAGTGTACTCCTCCCTGGCATCTACCCTATAAGTTATATCCCTATCCAGGGATGCCGCAATTTGGTCAATGAACTCCAAGATCTCCCCGTGTCCCTCTTTGCCCTTAAATATAGGAATAAAGACCACCGACAGCGGTGCCATTTTGGGGGGCAAAACCAAGCCCTGATCATCGCCATGTGTCATGATGAGGGCGCCGATCATCCGGGTGCTCATCCCCCAACTAGTGGCATAGACCAACTGCTGTTCCCCATTCTGATCCTGGAAGGTGACATCAAAAGCCCTGGCAAAGTTCTGGCCAAGATTATGCGAGGTTCCGGCCTGTAAAGCCTTGCCGTCCTGCATGAGTGCTTCAATTGTGTAGGTATGCAATGCTCCGGCAAACTTCTCCCGCTCGCTCTTTCGGCCGGGAATAACTGGAATTGCAGCGTACTCTTGGGCAAAGGTTTGGTAAACATTGAGCATCTGCAAAGCCTCCTCCTCGGCCTCTTCTGCGGTGGCATGGGCCGTGTGCCCTTCCTGCCAGAGGAATTCCGTCGTGCGCAGGAACAGTCTGGTGCGCATCTCCCACCGAAGAACGTTACACCACTGGTTGATCAGCAGTGGCAGATCCCGGTAGGACATAATCCATTTCTTGAACATGGCCCAAATGATTGTCTCTGAAGTTGGCCGGATTACAAGTGGTTCCTCCAGTTTTTTTCCCCCACCGTGGGTTACCACCGCACACTCGGGCGCAAACCCCTTCACGTGTTCAGCCTCTTTCTCCAAAAAGCTCTCCGGAATCAAAAGCGGGAAGTAGGCGTTCTCATGGCCTGTTTCCTTGAACATGATGTCGAGGTAAGACTGCATTTTCTCCCAGAGGGCATAGCCATTGGGACGAATGACCATGCACCCCTTCACCGGTGAATAGTCTGCCAATCGCGCTTTCATGATCACATCCGTATACCACCGGGAAAAATCTTCACTCCGCTTGGTAATGCCTTTTTTCATTGGTGCTATCTTCCTCCGTTTATCGCGAAGCGCATAGCGCATGGCGAGGAGAACTGAATCCGCAAGAGTAATCGTCTCTTGCCAGCCTTTCAGGTCATAGAGGCTAGGATCGAGTATCTGTTTTCCTGGCTCTTTTCAAACGCTATGCGCTACGCGCTTTGCGCTATGCGATATCTTCGTCAACCATCAACGCGATCTCTTCCAGTAATCTTGACTTTAACTCCGCTTCAGGTATCTTCGCAACTATTTCTCCCTTTTTAAAAAGGATTCCCTGGCCGCGGCCACCGGCTATCCCCACATCAGCCTCCCTGGCCTCCCCCGGGCCGTTGACCACACAGCCCATAATAGCAACCTTGAGTGGAGTTTTCACCCGTAACAACTGCTCCTCAATTTCATGGGTCAAGCCGATAATATCAAGATCGCAACGACCACAGGTGGGGCAGGAAATGAGTTCTATCCCTCGCTCCCTGAGCTTGAGGGCACGCAGAATTTCGTAGGCCGCCCTCACTTCATTGATGGGATCACTGGTGAGGGACACTCGGATGGTGTCACCGATACCCTCAGCCAGCAGCAGGCCAATGCCAATGGCTGACTTAACCGAACCACAAATCAGAGTTCCGGCTTCAGTGACACCCAAATGAAGCGGATAAGAAACCCTATCAGCCAGCAGTCGGTAAGCTTCCACCATGGTAATCACGTCGGATGATTTCAGTGAAATTTTGATTTCCTGAAATTTCAGGGATTCAAGAAGCTGAACTTGGCGAAGAGCACTTTCAACCATTGCTTCTGGGGTTGGGCCCCCATATTGATGCAGAAGGTCCTTGTCAAGAGACCCTGAATTTACTCCAATGCGAATGGGCACCTGACGCTCAGCAGCAGCGTGCACCACCTTGGCCACGGCTTTCTCACCCCCAATGTTTCCAGGGTTGATCCGCAGACCATCTACTCCTGTCCTCAGAGCATCCAGGGCGAGGCGATGATCGAAGTGGATATCGGCGATAATGGGCGTGCCCGCCTCCCGTTTAATGGCCTTCAGGGCTTCAACTGCCTTTGCATCCACTACTGCCAGCCGAACGATCTCGCAACCAACCTCTGCCAACCGTCTGATCTGTTCAAGGGTGGCGGGGATATCGCGAGTATCCGTATTACACATAGACTGTACCACCACCGGGGCATCTCCGCCCACCGGTACTGGACCAACGTGGATTTGTCGTGTTTTTCTTCGTGTAATGCGCATCTGACAGTTCTCTACAATTCGTCAACTTGTCGATTCATCAATTCGTTGATTAGGAAATTAGAGAATTAGTTGATTAGAGAATTAGAAAATTAGTCAAATAGTTAAATCGTCAGGTATCGCTATGCGCTCTGCGCTTAGCGCTATGCGTCTTCATCCGGGCTAGACCAAAAACGCGGGGGAGCTGCACGCTCCTGTCCCGCGCTTACTATCAATTATTCAGGCGCCGTTGCTCATCGCCGCCGATTTCACAGTCCGTTGACATCAATTTGACGGATGAAGGATTTAACCGAATCCATCCACTGTTGGAGCTTACAGTCTTCCGCATCGGGCTCACAAGTTCTAACTCCGGAGTCGTCGGCGCACTCAACTTGAACCACCTTGCCTGTTTCGTCTGTGACCTCCTGTTTGAAAGGACAATCGTCCAGCATGACCGAGCCTTGGCCCTCGATTCGTCCTTCGTGCTCCGCTACATCTTCACTCGCGGCTGTGATAGGTACCTTTTTGACTGTCCAATTTCCCATTATTGACCTCCCGGATCTCACTCAAGTCTTGATTCTAGCTAGACCTTCGCACGTACGCAAGATATTTTTCTAGAATATCAATCTAAGTCAATTAGGAAATTAGAGAATTAGAGAATTAGTTGATTAGAGAATTAGAAAATTAGTTGATTAGGCAAATAGTTAAATCATTCAAGCCGTAGAAGTCGTTGAACTCGCAAGATCGCGGCTGAAAGCCGCTCCCACAAAAGAATTTCTGTCTTCTGATCTCTGACCTCCGACCTCTGATTTCTGCCTTCTGCCAGCTGCTAGCTGCCAGCTGTATTTCCCTATGCCCTATGCCCTATGCCCTATGCCTCAATACGCATCCCTGTCCACGCGTGCTTCCATAAAACGATAGTCTTCCTCTGCCTTTGCAAACACCCCAAGATTGCCAAGGCGCACACACGTCAGTCCGGCATTTTTGGCATTTTCGTAAGCGCTGACCATTTCCTCCACTGTCGGGGTCCGGAAATCCTTCATCTGATACTCCGGGAAAAAGGCCAGAATGGTGAAAGGAATAGATACATCCACAGCAGCCAGACGACCTGCGATCCGTCCCAACTCTTCTGCTTCCACCACTTCAGGAATATACAAAGACAGTACCTCCACGACGAAGTCTCGTTTGAGCATCTCCTCTGGCAATTGGAGAATCCACTGGTTGTCGCACCCTGTGAGCCACCGGTGGCGTTCATTATCCTCAGCCTTTATATCAAGCCAGAAACTGTCTGCACTGCTCTCTTCTAACAAGTCCAGATTTTCTGGGGTCAGTCCGTATCCATTGGTTTCAATAAGGACCCAAAGTGAGGTGTTTTCTTTGATAAGCCGGGCACAGTGCGCGTAGAAATCCGAGCGACAGGTCAGGTCACCACCTGTGAAGCCCACAATATTCCTCGCCGGCCCAATACCCTGGGAGCTTATGGTAATATCTTCGGCCCCTAGCACTCCTGGACACCGAGGCGACCGTTCACCCGTGAGGATACAGGCGCCGCAGCAATGGCAAGATTCGTGGGCGTGCCAGGCAGTACTGTGCTCTCGCGGCTCCATAAGGGTTACCTGCTTCTCGTAGTTCTTAGCGGTTTGCAAGATGTCCTTGGGGCTGAGCCATTGACCTGTTGCCTCCTTGCTGAAGTACCAGGAGTGGCACTTCTTGCAGGAGAGGTTACATCCAGACTGGTAAATGGAGAAATAATTTTCCGGTCTTGAAAGGTGCATACTGGTAATCAGCCGCTGCCATGCACCATCTCGGAAACGCAGAGTAGCCTCACAGCCCAGCCGGCGTTTATTTCCAGTTGCCACAAGGCATTTTCCAGGAAGATAACCCTGTTGCATCAAGTTGCAGGTTTTCTTATTTGGAACGGCTTCGTTCATATATTTGTTAATTGGTCAAATAGTTGATTAGAAAATTAGGGAATTAGAGAATTAGAGTATTAGTTCGAGTAAATGGTTAATGGTAAACCCTTCTATCTCTCCGACAGGCTCAGGGCCGCTTCGCAGGGTAAGCAATCATCTTTTTGACTAATTTTCTAATTTTCTAATTCTCTAATTAACCAACCCGCCTTTCCCGCCTCTCTTGCCTCCCGCCTACTCTTTCCTTAATAGCCATGGCGGTTCCTGTCGTTTTATGTCCACCTGTATGCGATCAGCTCTAACGCCCATATCGAGAAGGTCAACTACCTTGCGCAGATCATCTGCCATTTGGACGATGGCGGCATAGGAGTGAACCAACTGACTGGGTGCGTTGGAAAAGTCGCGATATTTGGAGCGGATCAAACCAGAGCTTTCTTCCAACAGTTCCAACGCTGGACGATAGGCTCCCAAGCTGACAAGCACGCTCGCTTTGTTGGCCATAAGCCCCGTTCGGACCGAAAGTTCAACCCCGGTAATTGCCAGACCCTGGTCAAAGTAAACAAGCGCTTTATCCAAAGAACCTTCTCGCGCACACACATAGCCCAGGTCCCGGCAAACCAGCGCTACATCTAAATCGTGCCCCTTCTCCTGCGCATAATCAAGGGCACGCTGAAAGTAATGAAGAGCACGGAGCATCTGCCTATCGCTATAGGCCTCATGCGCTAACTGCAACCAGAGTTTTACCTGCTGATCCGCTTCTTCAAGCACCACTGGAGCTGGTCCCTTGGTTTTGGTTGTCGGGGGAACAATAGGTGGAGCGTACTGTTCGGCAAGACCTGTCGACAAGCTCAGGTCGAGTCGCTCAGAACAGAAAGCGCCTGGCGTTTATGGGGGAGTGACGAGACGTCAATTCATGAAATATGCGGGCTACTAGAAGCGTTATGAAAAGAGGGCCCAGCCGGAAGTTTTGAACCTTGGACGTTGAACCTGAAACGGACTCCTTCTGCTTACTGTTTACTTCTTACTGCGCGAAGCGCCCTGAGCTTGTCGAAGGGCTTACTGTCAATGAACCGTGACTGGTCCCTCCTGATCCTCAATCTGCCTTTCTTCCTCCTGTTCCCGCTGTTGGAGCTCAAGCAGATAGTGGTCTATTTCCTTCTCCGTCTGGCTTGCTAGTTCTTCCAATTCACGCAAACTTATTTCCAGATCTAAAACCTTATTAAGCACGTCCAAAACAGCCTTTGAGGCCTTGGGATTTTCAATCTCAGTCGTATAGAAAGGAATTTCCCCGAGAAAGCAAAAACCCTCCATCTTCATCTGTTTGGCAACCCCCAGCAGCAGGCCGTTCATGCCCGAGATTTGTCCCTCTCGCAACACTCTATCACAGTAGGGGGAAAGCTCAGAGAGCAGTTCCTCATGGGTGGCTGTTACCCATACCCGGGAATCCTGGTAGTGGTTGATGGCCGTGGGCATAGCCGCCGCCGTTATAACCCGCTTGACCCCCAAGCTCCCGGCGAAGTTCAGCAGAGCCTCGGCCAGTTGGTACTCTTTTCCACCCACTGGTTGCTGGTCGCCGACGAAAAACAAAATATCACTCGAACCGCCAGGATGCTTCCAATAGTAAAAACCACTCTGGGGTAGCATGGTGGACTGAACCAGTCCATCCTGGATGTTTATTCCGGGAAGCCGAAAGAATTCAGGCTCTTCCACAAAGGCCAAGTTCTGAGCCCGAAGTGCCTCGTACAGGTAAACATAAGCCTTGAGGGCTACGTGTCCCATTCCGGGCCACGCCGCCATCAGCACTGGTTCATGCAGCTCAACTTCTGTCATAATGTTTATATTGATGGTCAAAGACTTCAACCTCCTGAACAATTTATTTCTTTTCAGCATAATGCAATTGTCTAAACTATTCAAGCGTAGGATTCAGCTCGCGTTAGAGACCTGATTCATTGATTAGGAAATTAGAGAATTAGTCGATTAGAGAATTAGAAAATTAGTTGATTAGTCAAATAGTTAAATCGTTGAAGCCGTTAAACTCGTTCAAATCGTTTAAACCGTAAGATCGCGGCTGCAAGCCGCTCCCACAGTAGAATCTCTGTTTTCTGTTTTTTGAAATCCGAAATTCCAAATCCGCAATCCGAAATCTACAATCTACAATCTACCTTATGCCCTATGCGCCCTTTGTCTGTTCTAACTTATCCATCCTATCCTTCAGCTTCTTGCTCTCCTCCGCAAACTCATCCAATTTCTTTTCCAGCTTTAGAATTGCCTCCCCTTTATCCTTGCCTCTCTCGATCTTTCTCACAGCCAGCCTGGCATTACGCACGAGGCGGCCGTCCAGCTCAGTCTCCGCCACCCTCTTTAGTAGCGGCAATCCCTCTTCACGATTCAGTGTTTCCAACGCTTGTATTGCTGCCAGCTTGGCGCGGAAAGATCTGGGGCCTTCCGGCGCCTGGAATGCATCGCTGATCTTCTCCAAGATCTCCAGGTTATCGGGTCTACTCTTCCCCATTTTTCCCAGAATCCGCAGGGCCTGTGCCCTAACCAGCTCGGGCTTACCATAGCGCGAGTATTCATAGAGTATGGTAAGTCCCTTATCATCATCGAGCTCGCCAAAGCCTTCCAAGGCCTTGCAGCGAATTACGTCATTGAAAGAATCCTTCTCCAGTGCACCCACAACCAGAGAAAACGCACCTTCTGCTTTGGTGCGGGCAATGGCGTACACAGCCTCGGCTTCCACAAAATAGGAAGCGTCTTTTTCAGCCAGCGGCCGCAAGGTCTCAAAGGCCTTTTCATCCTTGAAATTCCCCAGAGCTTTAACCACAGCCCTCCGTGCCTTCGGATGTGTGACTTCCAGCCCGCCAATCAAGGCCTGCATTGCCTGCTCAGTACGAATCGCACCCAGCCCTTTGGCAGCACGGGCTGATACCCCCCAAAAAGGATCATGGTGCATGGCCTCTTCAAGGCTGGTCACGGCTTCACGATCGCCCACCTTTGTTAATTCAGCGGCCGCCTCAATACGCTTCAACACATTTTCAGCCTGTTTCAGTTGCCTGGAGAGTTTCCCGCTGTCTACTTTCCACCGCATCCTTTTTAGAATGGTGTCCTCCGGATCAACCAGAACCATGGAGGGTTCCCCCTCAGCGGGGATGTAGAAATGATGCTCCCGTTCTTCAACCTGCACCTTAATATCCCGAGCTGTACCATCTTCGCCCACCAACCGCACAGTCAGTGGAAACCTGAACGTATGTGGCTCTTTCTCTGCATTCTGGTTCTGCTTCACATTGAAGATCACGTTCTTTTCTTTTTCCTGATACTCGCAGGAGCATTCCAGCACCGGAAACCCGGGCTTGTAAAACCATTGGTCGATAAACCAGTCATAATTATCTCCGGTAACCTCCTCGATGCATCGCGCGAAATCAACGGTTTCCACCACGGAATCTCTATGTTCTTTCAGGAAGAGAGTGATGACCTCCAGCCATTCTTCCTCACCCAAAATCCTGCGTAGCATGTGCAATCGGGCGGCGCTGCCCGGGTACAAATGCATATCAAACAGATCAATGGGCTGGCTGTAGACGTTGGTGACAATGGACCGCCGGTATTTGGAATCGTGCTCTTCAAAATAGGTCTCACGATTCTCCAACAGCCGGTAGTAGAACTCATCCTCTCCTTCGGCATGTTCGGTGTAAAGCAGGTCGAAGTAGGTGGCAAAACCCTCATGCAGCCAGCTGTGACTCCAGCTCTTGGACGTCACCAGGTCTCCAAACCACTGGTGTGCAAGTTCGTGGGCCACCAGGTGTTCGCTGGTGAAGTCCAGATGGGCTCGCTCGTCATGCAGGGTCATTTCCGTGAGAGTAGTGGCAGTGGTGTTTTCCATGCCCCCAAAAATAAAATCCTGAGCCACAACCTGGGAATACTGGCGGTAAGGGTAGCGGATGCCCGTTTTCTCGGAAAAATAGCGCACGATGTCTGCTGTTTTCTCAAAGGTGCGGTAGCCTTCCTCCTCCCGGCCTTCAGGCACGTAGAAGGATAGAGGGATGTCTTCAAAATGATCCGTCAGTTCAATATAAGCACCGATCGCCAAACTGATGAGATAAATGCTGTGAGGCTTCTCCATGGACCAGTGATATACCAGACGTCCATCATCGTCCTCGTACTTTTCTTTGAGTTCACCATTGCTTACCACCACATATGGTTTATCCACCGTAGCACGGATCTCACTGGTAACCTTCTCGCGAGGGTGGTCGACACAGGGAAACCAGTATTTATTATCCTCGTCCTGGCCCTGACTCCACACCTGCCAAAGCTTATCCGGGTAGTGCTCATCCGGGCCGGTGAAATAAAGGCCCAACCGCGGGTTCTCTACCCCATAATCAATACAGACTGTGCTGCTCTGGCCGCGGCCAACAGGTCCAGCCAGGTGTATCCTTACACCTCGATCATTTTGCTTGAATTGGAGAGTTTGCCCATCGTCTGTGGTCACACGATCAATAAGTATCTCCCTGGCGTCAAGAAAAATGCTTTCCAGATTTTTCTTAATGGAGGTGAAGCTAATGCGCGCTGTCCCTTTCAGTTTTTTCGCTTCTACTTCCACCACCAGATCGAGGTAGACATGGGTGAGCATCATGTCCCGTGAAGGATTCCAGTGGGGTTTGGCATCCGGCAGGAGAAAGTTCTCCGCTTCAACTCCTTCGGGGAAATATTTACAGAAGTACAGGTTGGACATTTTCATCTCTCCATTTAGGTTCTGGGTAATTAGTTGATTAGAGAATTAGTCGATTAGGAAATTAGAGAATTAGAAAATTAGTCAAACAGATGAATTGTTTGCCGCGCGAAGCGCTCTGAGCCTGTCGAAGGGCTCACCGCTTACTGCTTACCGTTCACCGTTTACCGTTCACACTTCACTTAAACTAATTCTCTAATTCTCTAGTTCTCTAATAAACCTCTTCTGTCTTCTGTCCTAAACTTTCGGACAAAACCTGTTCACCTCGCAATACAGATGTAGCAGGGCAAAAGCAACCGCATGTTTTTTCTGTGTAGGCGTTCCCCACAACGGCCAGCGATGCATGTCCTCCAGGATCCTTTCCAGGTCTTCGTTAAAAAAATAGGCCCGCTCGAATTCACCGAAGCTTTGCCCACTTCTGAGGTCACCGGTTGGGAACCAAATGGGCACCCAACCCTCCACATTCTCCTCAAACATCTCCCAGGCGTCCCTGGGGTTAACCCCAAACGGCACTGTCTCCCAGTCGATTTCCGGCAGGGGAAGGCTGTCCTCTAGAAACTCTTTCAGTAAGGGATTTGGTTTTCTTGACATTGTCTTCTTTAAAGTTTGGTCAATTAGTTGAATAGTTGATTAGAAAATTAGAGAATTAGAGAATTAGTTGAAATCGTAGAAGCCGTAGAAATCGTAAAAGTCGTAAAAATCGTTAATTCGTCAAATCGTAAATGGTAAACGGTAAACGGTGGAGCCGAGTTATTCGTTATTTGTTATCCGTTATCCGTAAAAACTCCGACTCTTGACTTTCGCCTTTCCTTTGAGCTGTGAGCTGTCAGCCATGAGCTTCTAATATCTTCCGACCTCTGACTTCTGCCCGGTGCGCCTTTCTCACCTTTCCCGCCTTTCTCGCCTAAAAACGCTATGCGCTCCGCGCTTTGCGCTCTGCGGCTTTAATCGCCTTCCGGCAAAGGCACCTGATAAACCTTACAATCCTCTCCCATCTCAGCGCTGTCAAAGCGTGATTGAGCAGCCGCTGCCAGAAGAGGTAGCTCATCGCTGCCATAGCGAGGGCTGATGTGAACCAGCACAGCACGACCTACCCCCGCCCTCTCGGCAACGCGGGCAGCATCTACCACAGTAAGGTGCCCTTTGGCTTCTGCGTGCTCGGCATCATCGGGTAGGAACATCCCTTCTATGAAAGCGATATCAACGTCTTTACACAGCCGGTAGACTCCCTTTGACGGTCTGGTGTCCACCACATAGGCCACATGACGACCCCGTCTGGATTCACCCAGAACCTGCTCCGGCGCGATCTCTGTCCCGTCTTCGAGAGTTATCTTTTGTCCCTGCTGAAGTTGACCCCAATGGGGTCCTTTGGGGATGCCCAGGGATGCGGCCAGATGAGGCTTGAACTTGCCAGGTCGGTCAAGCTCTTCCAGGCGGTACCCCAGACAAAAGCGGCTGTGTTCCAGGGGGTGCCAGAGGATCCGAACCCGGTCATCCTGGTATGCTACTTCGTCTGATTCCGAGGACCACTCCAGGAAAGTGATCTGGTAATTGAGGAAGAACTCCAGATTTTCGTGAGCGTGCTGAATGAATTTCTTGATGCCGGGGGGGCCGAGTATGGTGAGGGGGTCGGGGTCCTGAATTTGCGACCTCAACATCATGATGCCTGGAATACCAAGGCAATGATCGGCGTGAAGGTGACTGACGGCCAAAACGTCTAGCCCGCGGACACCAATTTTGGTTTTTTTCAAGCCAAGTTGGGTACCTTCACCGGCGTCAAAGAGGTATATCTGACCGTCGACTTTCACCGCCAGAGAGGTGAGAAGCCGATACGGCATGGGCATCATACCGCCACTACCGAGAAGAATGCATTCCATAGGCTGTTGCCTTGCATAGTGTCAATTCGTCGATTAGTTAATTAGTCGATTAGTTGATTAGAAAATTAGTTTAAATAAATGCTAAACAGTAAACCATCAACTACTTCGTTATTTAACTAATTTTCTAATTCTCTAATTCTCCAATTTTCCAATCCCCTAATTCTCTAATTAACCACCCTCCGAAGGAGAGTGCATGTGAACATCCCTTTGAGGAAACGGGATGACAATGCCGGTATGATCGAATGCTTTATAAATGCCCCGGTTCAATTCATGGATAAGCTTGCCTTTGTCATGGGGCTTGTGGGCCCAACACAGCAGTTCAAAATCCAACGATGAATCACCGAAGGTACGAAACCGCACCCGGGGCTCAGGCTCAGGCACGACAAGCGCGTTATCGCGAGCCACCGTGAGAAGAACCTCCTCCACCTGATCCACATCGGTCCCATAAGCCACTCCTACCTTGATTCGCACCCGGAAACGAGGCTCGGGAGCGCTTTCGTTTATGACCTTGGTATTGGTAATAATCGAATTTGGGATGGAAATTTGGACATCGTCCCGGGTCAATATCCTGGTACTACGCAAACCGATTTCAGCCACCTGACCGCGTTCCCCTGAGTCAAGAATGATGAAATCACCGACTCTATACGGCTGATCAAGCAAAATCGTGATCCCGCCGAAGAAATTGGAAAGTGTCTCCTTAGCCGCCAGAGCCACCGCAACACCGGCGATCCCGGCAGAGGCCAGTAAAGGGGTTACGTTGATCTTCCAAAGGGAGAGAAAGAGAAAGATCGCTCCTGCCAGAACCACTAGCTTAGCAATATTACCACCCAACCGAATCATTTCACTGCCATGGCGGCCTGCTTTGCGCCAGTGACCAACCCAGTCATCAGCAATACGCAGCAATACTCGGTTGATAGCCCGAGCCCAGATCAAGACCAGGACGCTTTTCAATACTGCTACAAAAATAAAAATAAAAGGCGGGCGGGGAGAAATCCATCGCACTCCGGTCAGGGCCCCCACGAGCACTATGCTGATCCAGACTGGTCTATGCAGGATATCGAGAATGGCATCATCAAGATGGAATTTTGACTTGCGTGTCAGGGCGCGAAGAAGCCGGTCCATGATCAAATCAACCAGCCAGGCCACAATGCAAAAAGCCGCTACGATAATAAGCGCCCCCAGCACCTTCGACTCATTCATAAAGTCCCAAACCTGGGGTAGCCATTTATGAAGAAATTCCATATTCACCTCGTTTAATTTCGGGTAAGCGGTGAGTAGTTAGCAGAGGTTTTAAGTTTGTCATCGTCACTATCGAATAGACAAGGTTCTCGAACTTTTGAGCTTATCAATAAAAAACCACGGCTACAAGACTAAAGGAAGTTCACAGTTAATTCGTCAAATGGTCAATCTTGCAGTAATGATCATTCTTGCGCAACGCCTGCTTTCCATGGGTTGTTCCGACGTATCATTCGACTATTTCATATAAAATGACCCATTTCATGCAATTGACCAATCGGTGAATTGACTGACCTACTTTCACCCGCTAAGGTGAGGTTGGGAGGTCCGTGCGCCGAGATCAGTACCTATCAAAAAGCCAAATGTGGCCCGTCATTTGCAGGATTGTTTTCTCGATCCAGCCAGGACTTCTCTGGACAAAAGGTCCGACTAATTGTTATTAACTAACCAAAACAGCCGCGAACGCTCAGACTACCTGTGCAAGAGGATCTGAGTGAGAGTACTGAACCGTAAATCAAGCAACCGCAGTTGACCAAATAGGAAATATTAGAGGTTCGAATGAAAAAAGCTCTTATAACCGGGATCACAGGCCAGGACGGTAGCTACTTGACCGAGTTGCTCCTCGGCAAAGACTATGAAGTCCATGGAATTATCCGCCGGGCCAGCACCTTCAACACCGATCGAATCGATCACATCTATCAAGACCCCCATTTTCCCGAGGCTAAGCTCTATTTGCATTACGGGGACCTCTCAGTATCAGGGCAGATGACGGACTTGATCTATAACATCCAACCCGACGAAATCTACCATCTGGGGGCCCAAAGTCACGTGCGTGTCAGCTTTGACATGCCTGAATACACGGGTGACGTCACCGGTATTGGAACTGTTCGGTTGCTGGAAGCAATCAGAAAAACAGGGGTCAAGACTAAATTTTATCAGGCATCATCCAGCGAAATGTATGGAGGCGCTCCAGCCCCACAGAATGAGCAGACGCCCTTTGAGCCCCGCAGCCCTTACGCTGCTGCAAAACTCTATGCGTACTGGTTAGCCCGAAATTATCGCGAAGGGTATAAGTTTTTTGCCAGCAACGGTATTCTTTTCAATCACGAGTCCCCTCGGCGCGGTGAGACATTCGTGACCAGAAAGATCTCCAGGGCGGTGGCGAGGATCAGATTTGGCCTGCAAGATAAATTGTACTTGGGAAATCTCGAGGCCAGGCGGGATTGGGGCTATGCTCCGGAGTACGTAGAAGCCATGTGGCTGATGCTGCAGCAGGACAGTCCAGATGATTTTGTCATCGGTACCGGTGAGTCTCACTCGGTCAGGGAATTTTGTGAACTGGCATTTTCAGAAGCCGGCATAGAGCTGGAATGGCGCGGCACAGGCCCCAACGAAGTCGGCCTGATCAAATCTATCTCACAAGATATCCCTTGCTTTCGAGCTTCGGTGATGCCGGACTTGTCCGGTGAAATTTTAATGGAAACTGACGCATCTATACTGAAGCCAAGCCCGCAAACCGTGACCATGCTCCATCCCCATACCGGGGATGAAGTAGTTGCTCTCGACCCTCGCTACTTGCGACCAACAGAAGTGGAATCCTTGCGTGCAGATCCTTCTAAAGCCAAGAACAAATTAGGCTGGGAACCTAAGGTTACATTTAGCGAGCTCGTACGCATCATGGTCGCTGCCGACCTCAAAGCTATCAAGGACCTCCGCCAATGCCAGGATGTAATTAGGAAACTCATGAATAATAATAAGGAGTAAACGGTAAGCAGTAGGGAACGGAGGACATCCGTCTTCGCCCTACGGGCTACGCCGCGACAAGGAGGGCAGGTTGGTTAATTAGAGAATTAGAAAATTAGAGAACTAGAGAACTAGAGAATTAGGGAATTAGAGAATTAGGGAATTAGTAAGATAGTTACGATTTTTACGGCTTCAACGACTTGAACGATTTCACTATGAACAAGGACTCGCGAATATATATAGCTGGTCACACTGGGCTTGTTGGTTCTGCGCTGTGCCGGAAACTAGAGGCTGAGGGGTACACCAACCTCATCACTCGTACCCACGCTGAGCTTGATCTGGAACGCCAGGCAGATGTGGAAGGTTTTTTTAAAAAGGAAAAGCCCGAGTATGTTTTCCTTGCCGCAGCAAAGGTAGGCGGAATTTGGGCCAACGAAACCTATCCCGGCAGAGTTCATCTATAATAATCTGGTTATCCAGACCAATGTCATTCACTCTACCTGGAAAGTCGGAGCGAAACGTCTTCTCTTCCTCGGGTCGTCCTGCATTTACCCAAGGGAATGTCCCCAACCGATGAAAGAGGAACACTTCCTTACCGGCCCGCTCGAAGTCACGAACGAGCCCTTACGCTGTGGCAAAAATAGCGGGCGTCGAGATGTGCCAATCGTATAACAGGCAGTATGGCACTCATTTCCTTTCGGTAATGCCCACCAATCTATACGGTCCCAACGACAATTTCGACCTGGAAACCAGCCACGTGCTAGCGGCCCTCATCCGAAAATTCCACCTGGCCAAACTCGCAGCTCAAGGAGACTGGGCAGGGCTATCCAAAGTGACGAATCACTTTCGGCCCCATCCCTGAAGACGTCCGCATGGCTCTTGGCCTCAAACCTCAAACCTCAAACCTCAAACGGGACGTCCCACACGTCCTTTTATGGGGAAGTGGCCGGCCCTCGCCGCGAGTTTCTCCACGTTGATGATCTTGCCGGCGGCTGCCTTTTCCTCATGAATCTCGAAAAAGAGAAACTCCGCTCACTGCTTACCGCTAACCGCTTACCTTTAATTAACATTGGTTGGGAAAAAGACATTTCCATTGAAGAATTGGCCATTCTCATCAAGAAAACTGTAGGTTTCGATGGTGATATCGTCTTCGACACCACCAAGCCTGACGGAACCCCGCAAAAACTGCTGGACGTAGCTCGAATGGCCGAACTTGGGTGGAAAGCGAAAATCACGCTTAAGGAAGGTATAAGTCAAGTCTACAGGTGGTATCTGGAGAACTCACGGTGATCAGTTTGTTGTCGGATGAACCCGCTCCGCGGAACCATCCGACCTACAGGTATGTTCAAGTCGTTGAAGGCGTATTGTCGTAAACGGTAAGCGGTGAGCAGTAAGCAGTAAGCGGTAAACAATTCATGTATTTGACTAATTCTCTAATTTTCTAATTCTCTAATTCCCTAATTGACGAATTGACTACCAGTAGGCGGGCCATGGCGGCGCCTGCCAAAATGACGAAAAGGAGGAGAACGCTCCCACTTACAGCAAAGCTGTAACCATATCCCAGGGCGCCGTTGAGGAATCCGGAGCCTAAGTTGCCAGTGAATATCCCACACGTGCGCGTGGCGACAACAACCGCAGAATTGCCACCCATCCTGGCCTCAGGGAAAAAAGCCGCAGTCATCACTCCTATTGACAGAATCATCATGACATCCCCTACTGTGTGAAGGAGTCGCACTATGACCATAAAGGGAAGAGAAGTGACCACGGAGGTAAGAATTTGAAAAGTCCCAGAAATAGCCAAGCCGCAAAGCAAAAGAGCTCGTAGGCTCTGACTGGTATCAAAGCGATGGCCGGCAAAGGGTGCGAGAAAAGCCATCCAGATACCGACCATGAAATATACCAGACCTATGTTGGTAAAAGAAAAATCAAGGCTCTCTTTCATGAGTAGAGTTAGAGTAGTCTGCTCTACACCAAAATGAGTCGGATACACAAATACGAGAAGAAGGAAAAGAAGAATGCGACCCTGGCCAAGATCACGCTTATAACCGCTCAAATCGAAACGGATAGTTTCAGTATCAGGCAACTTCAGAACAAGGGTCACGGCAATCAACCCTCCGGCGAGTACCCCCCAAAGCAATGCTCCAAAGCCTCCTTCGCGGATCAGTATGCCGCCAATAGCAGGTCCGATCCCTAAACCGAGATACATTCCGGACTGGTAGAAGGCGATCTTCTTGCCAACCTGGTTCTTGTCAATAGTTTTCAGTAGCAGAGCATACAGAACGATAAAAAAGGAAGAACCTGCTATGCCTCCCAGTGGAGCAACCAAGAGAAACTGCCAGTATGCCTCGGCCGTAAGAATCTGCCAGGCATAGAATATAAATATACAACTACCCAACAGCACTAACCGCCGCGGTGAAAAAAGGTCGGAGAGGACACCCAGAGGAAGCATTAAAGCCAGGGCAGATATGGACATGAGCCCAAATACTGTTCCTATTTGTCCGTCGCTAAGACCCTGAGCTTTCATATAAATGGGGAGAAAAAAATTGAGCATCAAGTTCGAACTACTGAAAGAGAAAATACACAAAATGAAAAGGATAAGGGTGGAGTGTTGTCGGGCTCCAGCCTTGATAGTAGAAACAGACTGTTGGGCGTTTACGGGCATAGATCACCAGTTTCATGAAATTGAGAAAATGTTTTCATATCATGCGAGTCTGTTAAGTGCAACTTTTCAACGTAGAGGTCGTTAATTAGAGAATTAGAGAATTGGGGAATTGGTCAAATCGTCAAATGGTCGAGTCGTAGAATGCGTAGAAGGCGTAGAAGTCGTTAATTCGAGAATTGGTTGATTAGAGAATTAGAAAGTTAGAAAAATGGCTGAATTATTCACTGCTTATTGCTAACTGCCTCCTGCCCGCTGGTTCCTGCGCCTTGCGTTTTATTCTTGACTTTCACCTTACTTTCACCTTATACTCCAAACGTAGTAATCTGTCGGATCAGCCTTGCTGCGCAAGAACGATCCGACCTACGATTTTGATCGCAGAGCGCAGGGCGCATAGCGTATTAAGAAAGGGGGCACCACATGAGTAAGATCAAATTTCAGAATACCTTACAGTAGGAATTTTAACGCTCTGCGCTGTGCGCTATGCGCTTTGCGAACATGAGAGGTTGACATGCTATTAACAAAACAACAGACTCGGATCTATCGCTACCTGGAGACCTATCTTCGCCAGAACGGCCGGCCGCCATCCTACCAGGAAATTCGGGAGCACTTTAACTTTCGTTCCTTAAACTCTGTGGCCAAGCACCTCAAACAACTTGAGCGCAAGGGGTACTTGGAAAGTCCCTGGGGTAATCAGAAAAGAGCTTTTCGACTTTTGCCCCTGCGGACCACCGCAGCCGCTGTGCCCTTTCTTGGACGGGTGGCTGCCGGTGCGCCCCTCGAGGCTGTGGAGATACCCGAAACCATGGAGGTGCCCGAGAGCTTGCTTTCCGGGGGCAACAACTTCGCCCTTCAAGTGCGTGGAGATTCCATGGTGGACGAGGGCATTCGCGACGGGGATGTGCTCATCATCCGCAAGCAAGAATATGCGGATAACGGTCAGACCGTGGTGGCTCAGATCGAAGGAGAAGCCACGGTAAAGAAATTTTACCAACGGAACGATCAGGTGGAATTGCGACCGGCGAATGAAGAACTGGAACCCCTCGTAGTACCGGCCGACAAGGTGGAGATCATCGGCGTGGTTATCGGGCTTATGAGGCACTATAAAAGGTAGTCGGTAGTTAAGAGGAACTCGATTTTTATCTTTTCCTCCTGAATTCTGGATTCTGACTCCTGGCTCCTCAAATCTTAGGCCATGTGTGAAAGATGGTAAGAAATATCCTTCATATCGATATCCGCAACTTCTGCATTGCTTTGGAGCGGCAGCGGCAGCCTGCTCTGAGGGATTGGCCGGTGGCCATTGCTCCAGGGCAGGGGCGAACAGTGGTCCAGGCGGTTTCTCCCGAGGCCAAACAGGAAGGGATCCAGCCAGGCATGGTCGTGGCCCGGGCCCGACGCCATTGCCGACGCCTAAACATCTTGCCTCCAGATTTCTCTTTCTACCGGCAGGTCCAGGAACAAGTAATTACCTCTCTGGACACTTTCTCCCCGTTGGTGGAACCAGCCGGCTGGGGACATTTCTTCATTGATGCCACCGGCACCCGCCGTCTCTGGGGAACATTATTGGACACTGCCGATCGGATGCGACGGTTAGTGACTCGAGACTTTCAACTGGATGCTGCCGTTGGCATGGCCAGCAATAAGCTGGTGAGCCGGGTAGCTTCCCGGGTGGTAAAGGTTCGGGAACTGTGTGATGTCTTCCCCGGAGTTGAGTCCTCGTTCCTGGCACCCCTTAGGGTGAGTCTGCTTCCCGGGGTAGGAGAAGTGACCACCACCAGGTTGCTGGCCGAACTCAATCTTCAAACCGTGGGAGAACTGGCCTCGGTTCCCCCGATACTCCTTGGTGAGATATTCGGTGCTGCAGGACAAAGACTTCGCCGTATGGCTCTGGGAGAGGATTCTTCACCGGTGGTCACACCTAGAGCTGTACCCACGATTCGGGAAGAGATCCAGCTATCGGAAGACGACAATCGCCGATCTCGACTATTCGGCTACCTTTATGGATTAGTTGAGGGCTTAGGCCGACGGTTGCGCTCCCAGAACCGCTGCCCCGGGGAGTTGACCCTTACTGTCACTTATGCCGACGGTGTACAGGCCAGGGCCCGGGAGCGATTTTCTGCTGCTGGTTCTGAATTCCACTCGGACAGTGTCCTCTACGGGGCAGCTTTGCGGTTGTTTGATCGGGCCGTTCAGCGACGTCTCCGTATCAGGCGCCTTGCCTTGAGCGCTGCCGACCTGCAGTCTCCTATTGGACAACTCGCCCTGTTCCCCTGGGACGATTCCCATGGTGGTAAAGAAACAAAACTCCTCCAGGCTATGGATCATATACGCGACCGCTACGGCAACGGTGCGGTTTTTTATGGACGCACGGAGATCAGAGGTCAGAAGACGGAGGACAGAATTAGAAAATTAGAGAATTAGAAAATTAGTCAAACAGATGAATTGTTTACCGCTTACCGTTGACCATTTACCGTTTACGAATTTCCAGTTGACGAATTGACTAATCAACGAATCGACGAATTGACAATGTTCACCCACTTACACACTCACTCTTGTTACTCGCTGATGCGTGGTGCGAGTCAGTTGGAAGCACTGGTTGTAGCGGCACGTCTACACTCCATGACCCATCTGGCTCTCACTGATACCAACGGCTTCTATGGCCTCCCCAATTTTCTCGAAACGGCCAGAAAACATGGAATAGAACCCATTGTCGGAGTTCAGGTGACGGCCCGGGACGGCGAGGCGGTATTGTTGGCCAGAACCCCGGAAGCCTATCCCCACCTGAGCGAACTGGTAAGCCGCCGCCACCTGGAAGAGACGTTCTCTTTGACTGCAGCCTTAGCCGAAAATCTTCCTGGCGTTGTCGTGCTGAGCGCTGATCTGGAACTGCTTGCCCAGCTACAAGGCCAGGCCGAGCTCTACGTGGAAATACGACCTGGCTCGGCCGGGAAAGCACCCTTGCGATTTGCCCGCGAGCATCAGTTACCACGAGTGGCTACCAATGCTGTTTACTTTGCCGAACCGGATGACTACTCCCTGCACCAGCTGCTGCGCGCCATTGATCTTAACAGCACACTTGCCGATCTGCCCGAAGATGAAGTGGTTCAACCTGGACAGTGGTTGAAACCGACTAAGCAAATGGCGGCTCACTTTCCCCATTGCCCCGAAGCTCTGGCCGAAGCGATCCATCTTGCTCGTCGCTGCCATACGGACTGGAAATTCAGTGGGCAGATCTTTCCTCACTTCCGGGATCAGGAGCAGGATCATTTCCATCTTTTGCGCCAGAGATGCCTGGAAGGGGTGAATTGGCGCTATGGCGAGATGAGTCCTGCGGTGGCCGAACGTCTGGAAGAAGAACTCTCCCTTATCCAGGACAAGGGGTTCACCGACTATTTCCTGGTGGTGGCCGATATTATCCACAAATCACCCATCACCTGTGGCCGTGGCAGTGCTGCCGCAAGTTTGGTGAGTTACCTGCTCGGCATTACCCACGTGGATCCCATCCGCCACCAACTTTTTTTTGGCCGGTTTCTCAGTGCCAATCGGCGAGATTTTCCTGACATTGACGTGGATTTTCCCTGGGACGAGAGGGATACGGTGCTGGAGTCCGTGGAGCGTACCTACGGGAGTGAGCGTACCGCGATGGTGACTAACCATGTGGGTTTTCGCAGCCGGGCGGCGGTTCGGGAAGTGGCCAAGGTATACGGCATCCCACCGGTCGAGATCAAACAGGTAACCAAACGGCTTTCCTTTTTTGGCCGGCCCACAAAAATTCAGCAACGCATGATCCGCCATCCCAAATTCCAGAATGTGCACCTCGAGCCGCCATGGCCGGAGATTCTCCAGTTGGCCAGCCGATTAAACGGTATACCTCGCCATCTCTCGGTACATTGCGGCGGCACTATCATTGTTCCCGATAAAGTCAGCCGTTATGTCCCGGTGCAGCGAGCCCCCAAGGGGGTGCGGATCATACAGTGGGAAAAGGATCAGGCCGAAGCCGCAGGTCTGGTAAAGATCGATCTCCTGGGTAATCGCTCCCTGGCTGTGATTCGTGACGCTTTGGCTGCCATTCGTGACAACACCGGCAGGAATATCTCCTATGCCCAGTTCAACCCCCTGGATGATCCTAGAACCCAGAGGCTGATTGCCAGGGGTGAAACCATGGGCGTTTTTTACGTGGAATCACCGGCCATGCGCCAGTTACAGCAAATGACCGGTCGGGGTGACTACGAGCATTTGGTCATTCACTCCTCCATTATCCGGCCGGCAGCCAATCAATACATTCTAGAGTACGTGCGGCGGCTCAAAGGTGCTCCATACAAGAGCGTCCATCCGCTGCTGGATGAGGCGCTCACCGAAACCTACGGCATTATGGTTTACCAGGAGGATGTTTCCCAGATCGCCATGAAGCTGGCTGGTTTCGATGCAGCCGATGCGGACACCCTGCGCAAGGTTTTGTCCAAAAAGAGTAAAGAACAATTGTCCGACTATCGAAACCGTTTTTATAAGGGCTGCCGCCGACGCGGAGTAAGCAGCCGGGCGATTGACGCTGTCTGGGAGATGATCGAATCTTTCGGGGGCTACAGCTTTTGCAAGCCTCACTCTGCCAGCTACGCCTTAGTAAGCTTCAAGTCAGCCTATCTCAAGGCCCACTACCCTGCCGAGTTCATGGCAGCAGTGATTTCCAATGGTGGAGGTTACTATTCCACCTTTGCCTACATTTCCGAGGCCAGACGTCTGGGACTTCAGGTGCTGGGACCCGACATCAACGCCAGTAATATCAATTACCAGGGCAAGAACCGAACCCTACGGGTGGGGTTGATGCAACTTAAGGGACTGCCCCAGGACGTCCTGGAAATAATTATCAATGAAAGGAGGCGCAACGGTTCCTTTCGCTCTCTGGATGCCTTTTGTCAGAGGACTGCCCCTGAACCGGCTGCTGCGCGAATTCTGGTTCAGAGCGGGACTCTGGACAGCATAGCGGGTGGGCTCAATCGGCCACAGATGCTCTGGCGGTTTTATGGCGAAGGCCGAAATAAAGCCGTGGGCGACTCTTTTTCCCTGCTGCCTAATGGAGCCGTCTCTGTGGAATGGCCGCAGGTTCGAGACTACAATCACTTGACTAAACTATCCCATGAACGTGAGACTTTGGGATTCATCCTCTCAGTTCACCCCCTAAGGCTCTTTAGCCAGAAAATTGCTGCCAGCGGGCGGAGGATAGTGCCGGCAAATCAGCTCCACCAACATGTGGGACGGAGAGTGACCCTGGCGGCCTGGTCCATCACCGGCAAGGAAGTGATTACTCGCAACGGTGATCCCATGGAGTTTATCTCGTTTGAGGATGAAACGGCCATTTTCGAGACCACCTTCTTCCCTAAGGCCTATCAGCGCTTCTGCCAGATCCTCGATATGAACCGTGCCTACCTTCTCACCGGCCGGGTCGAGGAGCAACACGGGACAGTGAGTCTGAACGTAGCCGACGTTCGAAGACTATGAAATCCAGGGCCCCAATAATTGTCATGGGGTCAAGTTTGTCGTCGGATGAACCCGCCCTGCGGAACCATCCGACCTACATTTTGGACAACAAGCTAAAATAAAAATATAATTTATAATTTTTGCCCAAAAGTGTTTTACCCAAAAGCGCCTTGAGCAGAAATGGGTAAGTAAATTATATTTATTTCTTATACATCGGGGACTTATGGCATAGCGATTGCATAAAATTTATCACGAAAAGCATACGTGCAGAGGGCGCCCCTCGCCCTCACCCAGGGTGGGAATAAAAGGACCCTAACATGGGGAGTTTTCCATGACGGAGGAATCTTTGGATATTGAAAGCAGGCGTCGCTATCCACGCCTGGAATTCGGCATCAGAATCTTTGAAGAGAAAGACTGGATGATCAGGGATCTGAATCCCCTCGGCTGTTTCATCGAGACCTCCAAGCCTCTCCCCATTGACACTGAACTAGACCTTCAGTTCCAAATTCCACTCGACTCGCAATACCTGCCAATAGAGGCCAAAGGAGCTGTCCGGCGCAGTGAGCCGGATGGAATGGCTATTGAGTTCATCGAAATGCAGCCCATCTATTTTGCCTACCTGGAAAAATTTGTAGAAACCTATTATTAAGTCGTTGATTAGTTGATTAGGGAATTAGTTGATTAGAGAATTAGGAAATTAGAGAATTAGGAAATTAGGAAATTAGAGAATTGGGGAATTAGTCAAATAGTAAGGTCCCTCACCATTCACCGCCTGCCCTGCCTGTCCCGGGCATAGTCCCGGGGAGCTTGTCGAAGCGCCCCACACCAAATTAACGAATTAACTGATCAACCAATTAACTAATAACCAAGAACTAATACTAAGCCATTGTAATTCTATATGTTTTGAGCTATATTGCATAAAGTGAGGTGGCGTGATGCCCGATATCTTTGAGTTCGCCAAAGATGACACCGAAAGACGTATCAACTCACGAGTACACCTGCGAGAACGTCACGGTAAGGTGGAGGTCTTTAAAGATGGCGAGCTATATGCGGTATTTGGTGAAAACGACAGGGAGTTTCGCAAGGCGACCATGATCCAGTTGGCTCGTCTTGGCGCTGCCAGCTTGCGGGAACTCTGCGCTGGTTTTCAGGTGGACCGGGAGACGTTGGAACGCTATCTCATACGTTCCCAGGAAAGAGGTCTACGCGCTGTTATGGATGACAAACCGGGTCCCAAGGGACCGTGGAAGGCAGATGACGCTACCCGTCTGGCAGTTATCAAGGAATACGTAAATGAGCCTGGAATCTCTGATAGCGAAATAGCTCGAAGGGTCTCAGGCCGCCGGCCTATTCAGGTGGACCGTAAGATGGTCAGTCGCATACTGAGACATGCGGGCCTCAAGCCTGCGCCCGATTCCGATGCGGTGCGCGAGGTAATATCCGCCGATCAACTTGCCCTCCGATTTAGAGACAAGTCCTAGAGAATTCGTCAATTAGAAAATTAGAGAATTAGAAAATTAGTCAGGTAGTAAAATCGTTTACGGTTTACCGTTTACCGTTCACGACTTTTACGACATCAACGATTTGAACGATTTACCGCTTACTGCGCAAAGCGCCCTGAGTCTGTCGAAGGGCTCACTGCTTACCATTTACTCTCTATCGAACAGCGATATCACCTTTCCTCTCTCACCGTTTTCACTGGGCCGCTCCTCGGCATCTCTTTCTGCCCGACGTTCTTGCTCCGGTGGCGGCTGTTTAGCTGGCGCCACCACCAGCTCAATCACCACTTTCTTACCCCCCATGGTAAAGGAGGCGCCACTCAAATACTCCTCCTTTAAGATCCATGTGACCTCAACCACAGGCACTTGGAGGACCAGCAAGGTTACCTGGTACCAATCAGACTTTACATCTGGACCTATGCACTCGACACGGGCAAAAAAGGCTGGGGTATCTTCAACAGTTACAAGTACCAGGTCCCCTTCTTTGGACATTGACCGCTCCACTTGTATGGAGTTTCTCTTATATCTCACTGACTCCACTTGGCGCAAAGCACATAGCATCAGAAGTGGGGGAGGAGCAAGAGATCCGCAACATTTTCTTGAATGTTAAACAAATATTGGACAACCGGGAGTTGCATGATTAATTTTACAATTTAAAAAATATGTAAATGGAGGAGTTGCCGGATGGAAACCTGGTAACTATAACACGCGCAGAAAGCCCCTTCAAGACGGGGTAAAAACTTGAATCCATTATCGAAGCCTTTCACTTAACGCTCGCTGTGAAGGGTGAGATGTGCAACTTTTACTTGACAACAGCCCGGTAGATTAACTAAGAACTGTGGATTTAGATAGATAACTTCTTTTATCTCGTCAACCTCGCTGTGGTCCCGCCATCAGGAGATACCCGTGTCCGGTAAAATTCAACTTTTTGAAAAAAGATTCGCCATAGGTGCCAATACAGAAGCTACTGTTAGTCTTCTGGAGTCCAAACAGGGCCTTTTTCTTCAGCTGCGAACCCAAAAGGGCGGAGATACAGAAGATGCAGTAGTGGAATCAAAAACCTCCATCCCTGCCGCCCTGCTGCCTGAGATGAAAAGAGCAATAAATGAAGTAGAGAGGATACTCTCCGATCGTGGTGAACTGGATGATTACGATAACGGCCTGGCTTACCAGCGCAGTCGGAGCAGCGTTTTTGCCAACGAGAGTGAGCAAGAATTTGCCCGCATCCTAGATTTCTACAAGATTCGTTGGGACTATGAACCTACAACCTTCCCCATCGCCTGGGATGAGGAAGGCTATGTTCGAGAGTCATTTACCCCTGATTTTTTTCTTCCTGATTATGGCGTTTTTATCGAGCTCACCACGATGAAACAATCACTGGTTACGAAAAAGAATCGGAAGGTCCGCCTTTTCGAGCAACACTATCCCGATATCCCCATCAAACTCTTTTATGGTAAAGACTATAAGGCCCTGCTTGCGAAATTCGGGATTCCTGCCTATGATGCCGAGCCAGAAACGCAGAATGACACCGTAAAGCGGGAGTCCTCTGAAGATGATTCCTGAAAGCAACCCTCCGAAAGGCTCAAACTAGTTATGAGGAAAGGTTATGAACAAAGATCCATTGGGAGATGTATACCTGAGCGCTGATCAGATTCAAGCCCGGGTTCAAGAACTGGGCAAGCAGATATCTGCTGCTTACCGCGGCAAAGAATTAGTGCTCGTAGGCATATTGAAGGGTTCGTTCGTTTTCATGGCTGACCTGGTCAGAAATATTGAAATCCCCCACTCTATGGATTTCATGGCTATTTCCAGCTACGAGGGAATAGAAGGGTCACCAGAAGCCGTTAAGATTTTGAAAGACTTGGATGAATCTATTACCGGTAAGCACGTACTTATTGTTGAGGATATTATCGACACTGGCCTCACCCTCGGATACCTGATCAGGCATCTGGAAGCTAGAAACCCGGAAGGCATCAATATCTGCACCCTGCTCGATCGCTCCATTCGTCGTATTGTCCCCCTTCCCATCAACTTCACTGGCTTTGACATTCCTGACGTATTTGTGGTGGGTTACGGTATGGACTACCGGCAGCTGTATCGCAACCTGACATCCCTCCATTTGTGCGATATTAAAGTATAATCGAGAATTAGTTGATTAGAGAATTAGGGAATTAGTTGATTAGTTAATTCGTTAAAAGCGTTGAAATCGTTAAAATTGTTAAATCAGCTCATAGCTCACAGGAGTTCTAAAAATCGTAGAAATCGTAGAAGTTGCTCGAATCGCGGCTAACCTTCGACGCTTCGACAAGCTCAGAGCAGGCAAGCTCCCCGGGACTACGCCCGGGACAGGCAGGTCGGGGAAAGCCGCTCCCACAGGATAATCTCTGATCTCTTTGACTAATTTCCCAATTCTCTAATTTTCTAATTCTCTAATTTCCCAATTGACCATTCTCTGTGTCTTGTAAGCAAACTTAGTGCGTGCTAAACTGAAATGTTGGCCGGTACGACAATTTAGGAGCTTTTATGATCAAATTTTTGCTTAGAAATACCCCACGGATTATTCTTGTCTTTAGTGTCGTCATTTCCCACTTATTGGTGTTGCATATCCCTTCAAGTCGCGCCCAAAAGGGCCCACCCGCGACCCCAGTGAAAGTAGCCCGGGTTAGCGAGATTGACATTGCACCGCAGGTTCAGCTCATCGGCACAGCTCAACCGAAGTTAACGAGCGTAGTAGCCTCCGATATAGAGGGTCTCGTGGAAAAATTTGACGTCAGAGAGGGTGACTTCGTAAAGAAGGGTACCGTTCTTGCCAGGCTTAAAGACAGTCTTCTGCAGATCAACCTTAAAGGCGCCAAGGCCAACAAGGCTGACACCGAAGCCCAACTACGCAGGGCCCGTACAGATCTCAAGCGGTCCGCTGATTTGCTGGCGAGTGAAACCATCGCCGACAAACAGCATACAGACGATCTGGCCGAGGTCCAATCCCTGGAAGCACGGGTTCGTCGGCTGGAGGCTGAGATAGAACACATACAGGATTCCATTGTCAAGAAAACCATTCGTGCTCCCTTCTCTGGATTTGTAATCAAGGAGCATACTCAGGTTGGCGAGTGGGTGGAAAAGGGCGGTCCAATTGTCAATATGGCTGATCTCAGCAGCATTGAAGTGTTGGTAGATGTTCCAGAGCGCTACATTCCCCGGCTTGTCTTGGGAGAAAGCACCCGGGTGCAGGTAGATGCCCTCAACCCAGAAAAATACACAGGTAAAATTGCTGCGATCATCCCGGTTGGGGATTCTGCCAGTCGAAACTTTCAGGTCAAGGTCTCGGTTGATAATCTTAACAACCGCATTAAGGGGGGAATGCTCTGTAGAGTGAGCTTAGCCATCGGAAAACCAAGCTCAGTACTGGCCGTGCCAAAAGACGCAGTGGTTAATATTGGCCAGAAATACCTGCTGTTCGTGGTGCGCGAAGGGGTGGCCCAGTCGTTGCCCGTGCAACTGGGGGTTGCTTCGGGCAGCATGATCGAGGTTAAGGGCCCGATAAAAGCCGGTATGCAGGTAGTTACCAGAGGAAATGAACGGCTCCGTCCTGGTCAACCCGTACAGATTATTGAATAAAGAATCCGGGCCCAAAGGACGGTGTCGGGTGTTCCGCCGCAGGCGGATCAGGTGTCAGGTGTCAGGTGTCAGGGAAGAGAAAAAAAAGCTGGAATCTGAACACTGAAACCTGAACACCTTCCAGCCCGTAGGCTTACAGGCCGGAGGCGTGAAACCTCCATCTGTCCTGAACACTGAAACCAGAAAACTGAAACCTTAATCATTGTGATTTGCTACAGTGAAACTAGTAGACGCTTCCATTAAAAATCCCATCACCGTGGCTGTGGGAGTTATCCTCCTGGTCATGTTCGGCCTCATTGCGCTCTTACGTATTCCGGTGCAGCTCACACCCAATGTGGACAAAGCCGAGATCACTGTAAATACCATCTGGCCGGGAGCCAGCCCCCAGGAGGTGGAGCGGGAGATCATCGACGAGCAGGAGGACGTTCTCAAGAGCGTCGAAGGTCTCGTCGAAATGAAAAGTGAGAGCTTTTACAGCCGCGGCAGGGTGACTCTTAAGTTCCAGGTGGGCACCGACCCTGACACAGCCCTTCTCAAAGTCTCCAACAACCTCAACCAGGTGCCGGAATATCCGGACGAGGCTCAGGAGCCTGTGCTGGTCTCCTCCGGTAGCGAGCAGAACGCCATTGCCTGGATTATCCTTGAGCGGCTTAATGGTGACAACACCGGCATTGAAACCGAGTACCAGTTCGTCAAGGACTTCGTCAAACCGCGCTTTGAAAGGATCCCTGGCGTGGCTGAGTCTGAAATCTACGGTGGGGTCGAGCCAGAGATGCAGGTCACCTTCGACCCTAATACCCTTGCGGCCTACGACATTACCATAGCCGAAGTTGCAACCGCATTGAATCGGGAAAATGAAAACATAAGTGCCGGAGATTTTGACGAGGGTAAGCGTAAGTTCATTGCTCGAACTGTGGGGCAATACCAGTCTCCAAATGATGTGGCAAACGTCGTTATCAAGTACATCAATGGTGCTCCCATCTATGTCCATGATATAGCCGAAGTTCGGCTCGGCTACGCCAAACCCTCAGCAACGGTTAGCGAAAAGGGCCGCCCCACCATCGCTGTCAACGCTAAGCGTCAGACAGGAGCCAACGTCCTCCAGGTAATGAACGGAGTCCGTGCCGCCATTACCGAGATGAACGCAGGCTTACTCAAAGAGCGGGGACTGCGGCTGCGTCAGGTTTACGACGAGACCGAGTACATAGAGAGTGCCATTGACCTGGTGCGTCAGAACCTCTTTGTGGGAGGTACCCTGGCAGTTCTGGTGCTCATTCTCTTTCTGCGATCCATAAACAGCACCTTGATCATTGCCACCGCCATTCCCATTAGTGTTGTGGGCACCTTTCTGATGATGACCTTTTTCGGCCGCAACATTAACGTCATCAGCCTCGCTGGACTTGCCTTTGCCGTAGGAATGGTATTGGACGCGGCCATCGTGGTCCTGGAAAACATCGACCGTCACCGTGGTCTGGGAGAAGGCAGAGTTGAGGCAGCCTACAAAGGTACCACTGAGGTTTGGGGTGCTGTGCTGGCCAGTACACTGACCACCATGGCAGTTTTTGTTCCGGTGGTGTACGTGCAGGAAGAGGCCGGTCAGTTGTTCAAGGACATTGCCATTGCCATCAGCTGTGCAGTCGCTCTGAGCCTGATTGTGTCCATAACGGTTATTCCCACCTTCTCCGCCAAAATACTGGGCTTCTTTCGCGAACGGCGAAAGGCCAAATTAGCAGCCAAGCACGAAAAATTGAGTGGAGTATTAGCCAATCCGGCCCCTCAATCTGACGGCGCAAAGAGCAGTAAACCTGGCAGTGGACTGTCTCCATTTAAAAAATCCATCCGGTTTTTGGACCGTTTTTCTCACAATTTTACTGAAGGGGTGGCAAACTTCAACTACAGGGTCATGGGCTCTGTACCTGCTCGGGTGGCAGTGGTAGTTGCCCTCACCGGATTTTCGCTGGCCATGGCACTTTGGTTGTCCCCCCCTTCCGAGTACCTTCCCGAGGGCAATCGTAATTTCGTTTTCAGCCTTCTCCTCCCTCCTCCTGGTTATAATCTGGAAGAACTCGCCAAGGTTGGGAATACTATTGTCAAGGACCTGGAACCCTATTGGAAAGATGATGGGAGTGTCGAATACCGAGAACCACGGATCCGCAACCTCTTTTACGTGGCTCTCGGTCGTATAATGTTCGCCGGTGCCTCCACTCAGGATCCCCTCAAAGCCAGGGATCTGGTCCCAATTTTCAAGAAAGAGCTGAGAAAGATCCCTGGTTTTTATGCCACATCCTATCAGAGCAGTCTTTTTGGCCGCGGTATCACCTCTGGTCGGACCATTGATGTGGACATTTCTGGTCCGGACCTGACGCGTCTCATACAGTTCGGGGGTCGAGTTTTCGGCCAGGCCATGCAACTGCTCCCTGGCTCCCAGGTACGCCCCATCCCCCAGTCTCGACCTGGGGAACCCTGAAATTCAGATTACTCCTGATCGGGTGCGAGCCGCCATCCTGGGGACTCTCAGCCCGCGACATAGGACAGGTTGTGGACACTTTGCTCGACGGCCGCAAAGTCAGCGACTATCAACATGATGGCAAAGAAATCGACCTCACTTTGATGGGTATCTCTTCTTACACTAAACAAACCCAGGACTTTGAGAACCTCCTACTGAGAACTTCTAACGGCCGGCTGGTCACCCTGGGGTCAGTGGCAGATGTTCGCTGGGTGTCTGGACCCACGCAGATCAACCATATCGAGCGCCAACGAGCAATTACTATTCAGGTGAGGCCACCGCGTGAAACACCTCTGGAAACCGCCATGCAGACGCTTGAGAACAAGGTAATCGGTCCACTCAAGAAGAGCGGCGAACTTGGCGGCCTTTACAACATCAACCTTGCCGGCACTGCAGACGACCTGGTAGTCACGAGGAAGGCCCTGCAGTGGAATTTCGTCCTGGCCCTGGCCATCACCTACCTGCTTATGGCGGCCCTTTTCGCCAGCTTTCTCTATCCTCTCGTCATCATGTTCAGTGTGCCGCTGGCGGCTGCTGGGGGTTTTGCCGGTCTGTGGCTGGTGAGCAACTTGATTGAGTATCAGTCCCTGGACGTGTTAACCATGCTGGGTTTCATCATTCTCATCGGCACCGTGGTGAATAACGCCATTCTCATTGTCCACCAAAGTCTGAACCACATGCGGCATGAAGGAATGGAGCGGCGGGAGGCCATCCGTGAGGCAGTGAGAAACCGCATCAGACCCATATTCATGAGCACCACCACCAGTGTGTTTGGTATGCTGCCGCTGGTGCTTTTCCGGGGCGCCGGGTCTGAGCTCTATCGTGGTTTGGGTAGCGTTGTGGTTGGTGGGCTTGCCCTTTCTACTATTTTTACCCTCTTTCTGATTCCTGCACTTTTCAGCCTGGTTTTGGACGCACGTTACAAATTAACTGGCAAGATAATTTAACAGTCGTTAATTAGAGAATTAGAAAATTAGAAAATTAGTCAAAGAGATCAGAGATTATCCTGTGGGAGCAGCTTTCCCGCCCGCCTCGCCTGAGCGAGAGCGATGGCGGGCAGGCAGCCGCGATTCGAATAACTTCTACGATTTTCAGAACTCCTGTGAGCTATGAGCTTTCAGCTGTGAGCTGATTTAACGACTTCTACGACTTGAAAGATTTAACGATTTGACGATTAGACTAATCGACGAATTGCCGAACTGACTAATCAACGAATTCTCTAATTCCCTAATCAACTAATTTTCTAATTTTCTAATTCCCCAATTCTCTAATTTTCTAATTTTCTAATTCTCAAAGGAATCTCTGAAACCACTCAACGCTCAACCGAATGGCTTCTTCTCTCGACTCTGGTGCACTGAACCGGTGATCAGCTTTCTCCAATATACGCAGGGCTTTCGGCTCATCTAGCACTTCATACAATCTAGAACCGTGCTCGGGGGGAACTTGTTGGTCCTTTTCGCCATGAACAATTAGAACACGCTGCACATTCTCCAATCGGGAAAGAAGTTCCACCGTCAGCAGATCTTCATAGCATTCCTGGGAAAATTCTACGGGGGAAGCTTCAGGTAGTCGTTTTGCCAGGTCATGCAGGTGAGAAGGTGTGGACCAAGCCGCCACACACCGAACCTGTGAGTTGCGGCTTGCCTCAAGGAGGGCTAGATACCCGCCCAAGCTGCTTCCCAACAAACCCAAGCGTCCATCGAAGCCATCCATCTCCAACACCCTGGCAATTACTTTCTGCAGGTCCCTCCACCTTCTAGAAATGGAACTTTCTGCAAGGAGTCCTTCACTCTCGCCGCAGCCCCTGAAGTCAAATCTGACTGTGGCAATGGACTCTTGGGCAAATATCTGGGCAAGTTGCCTGTATTTTGAGCTGTCCTTGTGGCTCAAAAAGCCATGAGACAATATCACCAGCGGCCAGGAGTCACTTTCAGGAGTAGTCAGCACACCCTGGAGTTTCAGATCATCGGAGAGTATTTCCAAAGGATGTTCATTCATAGGTTTTTCGTCGATTCGTTAATTTGAGAATTAGTTGATTAGAGAATTGGGGAATTAGTCAAAGCGTTAAGTCGTAAACGGTAAATGGTCAACGGTAAGCAGTGAGCAGTGAGCAGTAAGCAGTAAGCAGTAAGCGGTAAACAATTCATCTGTTTGACTAATTTTCTAATTCTCTAATTAACCAACCTGCCCTCCTTGTCGCGGCGTAGCCCGTAGGGCGAAGACGGATGACCTCAGACCTCAGATTTCTACCTGCTGTGTTCTGCCCTCTGACGTCTGATCTCTGACCTCTGATATCTGTCCTCTGCCTGGTTCAAGTGCTGCTTAGATTCAATGGAGCCCTGAGTATAGCACAATAGAGTTCGATCCTTGTTGTTGGCATGAAGGTTGCTTTAGTATTAGCTAACGTAAATGCATAAACTGCGCTACTGGATCAGTCATGGATGATTTAATGAAAGAACCCGATTTGGTGACTTCGGTCGCCAACATTCTTGAAGAAAATTCCATCTACATTCAGCATCTCATGACCTGTGTTGAAATCGGCAAGGCCCTCACTTCAACCTTCAATATGGACCAGATCTTAATCATCATACTCAAACGGCTAAGTGAATTGATTAAGGCAAAAAATTGGACCTTGTTTCTGCTGGATCCCAAGACTGAGGAACTCTACTTCGGGGTAGTGGTGGGCTTGGACAAAGGGGCACTGGCCGACGTGAGGATAGGGCTCGGAGAGGGGATAGCTGGGACAGTAGCGCATACGGGTGAACCAATTCTAGTACCGGAGGTGCGGCAAGATACTCGATTCAGCAATCGAGTGGATGATCTCACTGGTTTTGTCACCCACTCTATTATATGTCTTCCCCTCAAGATGCAGGGGGCGGTAATAGGTGTCATTGAAATAGTGAATCCCGAAGACATGTCACTGTTTCAGGACAATTTCATGCCGCTCCTGTCCATATTGGCCGATTATGTAGCCATCGCCATCCATAATGCTCGTACCTATAGAAAGATCGAGTCCCTTAGTATCACCGACGACGTGACCGGTTATTACAACACCCGTCACATGCACCAGCACTTGGACCAGTTGCTACATCAAGGGCAGGAGGTTTCCCTGGTGTTTCTTGATATGGATAACTTCAAAGAAGTGGTGGATAGCCACGGACATTTGCTCGGCAGCAGAATTCTAGGGGACGCTGCTCAGATCATAGCCACCAAGCTGGAGGAAAATGATCGACTGGTGCGCTACGGTGGCGATGAATTCGTAATCATACTGCCTGGACAAGACAAGCATACGGCCTTCGACAAGGTGGTCGCCGTACGTAAGGCATTAGCTGATGCTACTTTCCTGGAGGATATGGAGATTCAGGTAAGACTTACCGCCAGCTTCGGTATTGCCAACTACCCCGGTGATGCTGCTGACAAAAAAGAGCTACTGCAGATGGCAGACAACTCTCTTTACCGAAGCAAGGATATGGGGAAGAATAGTATTACAGTCGCATAACGAATGGTAAGCAGTGAGCAGTAAGCGGTAAATCGTAAAAACCGTTCAAGTCGTTGAAATCGCTGAAATCGTAAAAACCTAAAGTAAGCGGTAAGCAGTGAGCAGTAAGCGGTTAAGCATTGAACTATTTACCTAATTCCCTAATTTTCTAATTAACTTAACTGCCAGCTGCATGCTGCCGGCTGCACGCTGCTGAATAGCGCGGAGCGCTATTCAGCAGTCCACCAGTGATCCCGACCCTCGAACCACCAGGCTGTGGAATCGGTCTCCAAAATCTGCGCTGCCAACCGCTTGCCCAGGTCTGTCTTCAACCGTTTCAGGGCAAAATGGATCCAATCCTTGGCATAGCTATTACCCAAATCCTGATGTTCCTTCAGTTCTAGAATGAGATCCAGTTGGTCTGCGTCTCGGGCCAGTTGCGCTTCCCGACTTTCCCCTTTTGCAAACTCTTCCAGCAGCCCCTGGAATTCATCACCGAAAGGAAGTGTCTGAGCTAGATCCCTTATGGCCTGGTCTTCCCTAACATCAACGTAGTGTTTGTTCACATAGTTCATGTCCCCAGTGCGAGACTCCGGGATATCGTGAAACAAACACATTCGCACAACAGTAAAGGCGTCGGCCTGTTTATCCAGTCTGGCCATGGTAAAGCCAATTGTCGTAACACGAAAAACGTGCTCAGCCACAGACTCGCTACCAGAACCAAGAAACTGGAATCCACTTCTCGGGGTTTTTTTCAACATGCCCAGTTCGAAAAAGAAATTAACAATGTGCTTCAATTTATCACTCCCATATCCCGCAATCCCAACTGTTTATCGCGGCCAAATCGTTCAAATCGTTCAAGTCGTAGAAGCCGTAGAAACCGTAGAAGTCGTAGAAGTCGTAGAAGTCGTAGAAATCGTCAAGGCAGCTCATAGCGAGATATCTCCCGAATAACAAATAACTAATAACTAATAACGATACTGCCCGCTGCCTGCTGCCTTCTGTCGTCTGTCCTCTGTCGTCTGACCTCTTTGACTAATTTTCTAATTTCCTAATTCTCTAATTCCCCAATTCTCTAATTTCCTAATTGACCAATTCCCTACTTCGCCATGCGTTTACTCGCCGAACAGATCCTGATAAGCCGGCAGGTTATCCACCCCAACTGCGTGCAAGACGCCATTAACAATGGCTTTGGCCATGAGTTGGGCAGCCAGGGCTCCCACCACGGTTACTTCAACCCTGCGGTGAAAGCCTGTACTCAAGGCGAAAATTGCGTCACCGTCGTAGAGGGTGTGGGATGGAACCACTGCTCGGGCAATTCCATCCTGGGCCATCTGAGCAACGCGCGTGAGTTCAGCTTTGGTAAGCTTGGCATTGGTCGCCACTACTCCCAAGACGGTGTTGGTCTCCGAAAATCCCCCTAAAGTTTCCAATTCAACCAGGCTTGCGGCTGCATTGGCCAGTTGCCGTCCATCCTCGGTGCGAACTCCTGCCAGAAGCTCGCCGTTTTCATGATTGCGAACATCACCGAACGCATTCACCACGGCCAGAGCCCAGACCTTCAATCCTCCGGGGGAAGTGAGAGAAGCAAAACCTTGCCCAGACTTCATGGCGCGCTCGAGTCCGAATAGCTTCCCCACCGTGGCACCTGTTCCGGCCCCCACGCATCCCTGCTCAGCACCTTCCTTTGAGGAATTTTCACATGCATGGTAGCCCATATCAGCGTCCGGGAGATTCTCGCCTTTATTGAGCCCGAGATCAAAAACCACTGCTCCAGCAACAATGGGGAACTACACCATATTCAGTCCGAAAACCGCAGTTTCGTTGACGCAGATAGCGCATCACACCTTGAACGGTAGCCAGACCAAAGGCGCTGCCACCGGTGAGCACCACTGCGTGCACCTGTTCTACAAGGTTTTCCGGCCGCAATGCATCTGTGCCAAGCGTCCCTGGTGCGCCCCCGCGAACATCCACGCCTGCTACCGCACCACTTTCCACCATTACTACAGTGCAGCCTGTGTGATGTTGCGTATCTGTCACCTGGCCGATGCGAATACCTTCAATTCCAACATTATTGCTGAAAGCCATCATGTCCTTCTCAACCGTCGCCTTGATCTCCGCTGTCAATCCTCTCCCCGAAATCAGGCTCCTCGTCAGTTGTCAGTGAATCCAGATGCCGCTGGAGATGTTGATAAATCTCTTTACCGATCCTTACTCCCAGATCGATAAATTCAGGGCCGTATTGAGCGCCTATGTTGGTGCGAAAGGTATCTTTAATTCTGAGGATGCCGTTGACACCCCAGGGAAAACGGCCAAACAGCTCGGCAATGTCTACTTGGTGATAGCTCATCATGTACCAGACGGTGTGGGTAAAATTATCAGGCCCCCAGCGAAACTTGTCTGCATCGTAAAGAGCATCGGCCACCAACTGCCCTGTTAATGTGTTGCAGGTCTGAGGTTCTGAAAATGCTTCGTGATTGACAATTGCTTCTGCTACGCATTGTATTTCTGCAGGAGTAAGGGGAAAATCCCGCAGCAAGACTTTGGCCGCCTGAGCTCCGGCCGAGGCGTGTTCTTCTTCGGTGCGTTTCATGTCGTGAAGGAGCCCGGCAAGCTGAACCAGTACGACCGCCCGCTCCAACTCTGCCTGCACCGTAAAATATTTCTCCCCCTCAAGAAGCACAATAGTACCGGCGTCCATACTCACTCTTGTAGCGTGTTGGAGGCCGTGACCAAAATCATCCACGTACAGCGGGGTAGCCAGTTCTCTACAATGAATCAGCAGCGGACTATGAAAAAAAATACGCCGTGAAATTGCCAGTGCCGGTTTGAATCGTCGGTAGAATTCCGGAACCTCGTAACGTGAGGCAATACAGCGTGATTCGTTCATCAAACGAAGGTAGATTTCTTTCATGGTGTCGAGTGCTATCCGTTGAAGTCTATCAAAGCGTTCAAATCGTTGAAAACGAGAATTAGTTGATTAGAGAATTAGGGAATTAGAGAATTAGTTAAGTCATTGAAATCGTAGAAATCATAATCCAAATCGCGGCTAAAAGCCGCTCCCACAGGAGAATCTCTGCCCTCTTTGACTAATTTTCTAATTTTCTAATTCTCTAATAAACCTCTTCTGTATTCTTCCTACTGTGCCCTGAACTAATGTAGTCGATATTTATCCCGTAGCAGTCTCTGAAATCTGGGCAGATATATAAGATCAAAAGTCTCTTCTTTTTCCGGGAAAAGGTGTAGGGCCTGCTTTTTCACTCCTGCCACCACCGCCTGAGCCTCTTCCAGTGACAATTTCGTCTGGGCGAGATAGGCCAGAGAGAAGTCCACCAAAAACCTCAAGGTTCTTACACGGCGTTCTTCCTCTTCAATCTCTTTCTTCTCAGGTTGTTGTTCACGTTGCTTCACCAAACTGATCTCCGACTTTCAGTTCCCTTTCGGACACAAATGCCGAGGCCTCCACCTTGCCTCCGGATTCGGGGCGAACCTTGCCGACAGAGAGTTTCCCGCCCTCAACAGCAACCTGAAAGCCGTCAGGATCTGTTTGCACCACCGTTCCCGGGGTTTCTGTCGTGGGTTCTCCCAGCAGCCTGGCACCGTAAAAGCGGATCTTCTCTCCCTGCCAGAAACTATACGCTCCGGGCTGGGGATCACAGCCCCGCACCAAATTGTATATGTCCTGCCCAGCCTTTTTCCAATCAATGGCGGCCACACGTTCGCTACAGGGTGGCTCGTAAGTGGCTCCTTCTTCCGGCTGTGGAATCTTCGGGGCTTTGCCTTCCTTGATTAACTCTACGGATTCGAGAATGGCATCTACCCCCATGGGAAAAAGATAGTTGAAGTAGAGGGATCCGGTCGTGTCATCTGGCCCAACCTCAATCTCCTTCTGAAGCAAAATGGGTCCTGTGTCAATACCACCGTCCGGCCAGAAAATGGTCAAGCCTGTCTTTTTTCTCCCCTTTATAACCGCCCAGTTTATGGCGCTAGCACCTCTGTGGAGGGGAAGAAGAGAAGGATGGTAACAAATGCCGCCCAAAGAGGGCAGCTGAAAAAACTGTTCCGGGATAATATCAGTGACAAAAGCCAAAATGGTCAGATCTGGCTCGAGCTCCTGGTACTCTGCGAAAACCTGATCATCTTTATAGGTCGATGGTTGAAAAACCGGAATGTCTTTAGCAACCGCTGCTTCCTTAAGTGGATCCTGCCGACTCCCCCTGTCCGGCGGGGCATAGACCGCCACCACCTGTTCATCTCTTTCCAACAAGTTCTCCAGTACCTTGGCGCCGAAGGCAGCTTGCCCAATCAATACTATCCGCATTGTACACCTCCTAACTGGTCATTTTAGATTTGAGATTGTAGATTGAGACAACGAGAAACTGGAAGATTTCGCAATCCCCGCCCGCCATGCGAGCCCGCCCGGCATCGCGAGGCTTCAGCCGAGGCGGACGGGCAAGGCGAGGCGGGCGGGTGCAATCTGAAATTTGGGATTGCGGATTTGGCAATTCTAAATCCCTTCCTGCTGCCCGCTGCCACCTGCCAGCTGTCAGCTGTATTCTCTATGCTCCATGCTCCTGAATGGTGCCGAGAGACTCTTTGGCTTGTCAAGTAGATTTTTCACCCTCTTTCCCGGAAGGAGCCCGAAACCCTATGAGCCCTCGCTTCCCCAGATCCCGCAGAAATCCAGTCATGGCTACTTCCGCCTCTCGCCGGTTCAGTTTGTATCGACGGCATACAAAGTCTACCAGATCGCGAACTGCACGTTTCCCGTCCAGGAGAGACCAAGTCAGGCTGCCCATCTCATCCAGTTGCAGTTTTCTGCTAAGCGTTTCCTCTGACCGCAGTCCCAATCTTGTGGCCAGACTTAACAGCCATGGCCGCACAGTAAGAGTATAGGTAAGCACGACCTCACCGCTATCCAACTTTTCTTCTGAGACCTCTAGGCTCTTAACCGGGCGATAAGCGAGAGACTCTGACCGGCTGGAAGGTCCCTTGGAAAAGTCGTTTTTTGACGGTTTCCTCCGTTTAAACCATCTCATAATTGGAGCAAACTTCCTCAAGCATCTGTTCATTAAGGGGCTTCAGGCCACGTGCCGCTACCCCGAGAATCTGGTTTCGAGAGGCCAGATGCCAGACGCGCACCCAGATGTGAGGTTTTGTACTGGTCATCCGAGCCCAGAGACTGCTTGCAGCAGCGATTGACCCTTGACTTTGTCCTTGCAGGGCCGGTTTTCCATCGTAATTATACTCTCTCATATTTGCTGCACGGCACCAGTTTAGTTCCCTACATTTTTTATTAAACCAAGCCAGCAGATCGCCACCCTTCAAGAGAAGGTCTGCCAGACCCCAGCGATTCAAATGGAGGTGTTCCTTTTGATGCTGAAATTCCAGTTGATAGTGGCCCGGGTGAAAGCGATGGCGTACAAGTACGAACCGTTGCGGTATAAGGGCACGCAAGCCAAATAGAGCCCAGGGCACCATGCCGTCCTCGCTGTGGTCCCTAAAGGAATGCAGGATTCCCAGCTGTATGCGGGAATCATCTCCACCTTGCTTCTGGTAAAATTGAAGGAGGATGGCCTTCTGGCACTCCGAGCAATATAAAATAGCCCCCTTGCCGCTTACCTCAGTGCTTTGCCATGCAAAGGATTGGACCTCAAAATTGCGCAAAGCTTGCTGCCAGTCATGCGGTAATGGGATTTCCTGAAAATCCACTCCAGGAGTGGAGGTCGAAAGCCGGGACAATTTTTTCAGATGAGTCTTGAAAGAGAACAGACCTTTTATTTGCTGCCATTTCAACTCCAGAACCGGGCCCACCTCATCGTCTAGCTGGAGATACGACGTTGCCAGCGAACTCACCTCCCATTGGGGTGGCACTCGCAAGCTAAGCCCGTTCCAGGCCACTGTTTTCCATGACTTCAACATCCCGCTATCCATTGGACCCATGCCCTTCGTTGATTGGTTAATTAGAGAATTAGAAAATTAGTTGATTAGAGAATTAGTTAAATCGTCGAATGGTCGAATGGTCAAATCGTTTAAGCCGTTCAAATCGTAGAAGTCGTAGAAGTCGTTAAATCAGCTCACAGCTGAAAGCTCATAGCTCACAGGAGTTCTAAAAATCGTAGTGGTTGTTCGAATCGGCGGCTAACTTTCGACAGGCTCCCCGGGACTACGCCCGGGACAGGCAGGTCGGGGAAAGCCGCTCCCACAGGAGAATCTCTGTTTTCTGCTTTTTTTGAAATCCGAAATTCTTCCCTCTGACCTCCGACTTCTGACCTCTGATCTCCGACCTCTTTGACTAATTTTCTAATTCTCTAATTCTCTAGTTTCCTAATTCTCTAATTTCCTATTTGACTAGTTTCCGAATTGACCAATTTTCTAATTCTCTAATTCCCTAATTCCCTAATCGACGAATTGACTACCCGCCAGGCGCTGTGATGTAATTTCTACATTTATCCCCTTCGGACCAGGAAGCGCAAGTGGAAAGTAAACTTTTATCACTCTTAAGAGCTGTGTGAGTGGCACAAGCATTGCAAATGAATCCGTTGATAATTTACGTGTTGCCAAATAATCCAGACGTTTGCTAGTATTGCCGCCTGATCAACTCATAGGCATCCAGGTTTTTAGCAATGACAAAAGAAATTATTTTCCCTGTCTCGAATGCGTATAAAACTCGATACCTCATTCTGCCCAGCCTAGAAGATCGACTGCACCGAATCGTGGTAGGCTGGGATCAGAACGGACCTTGCGATCTTAGCGTCTTCTGGGCCGAATTGGCCACTGGATTCATTGACCTTTTGGTGGTCGGAGGTGAAATTGGTTTGCGTATTTTGGCCAATTCGGAAGAAACTGTTCCATTCAGCACGGAAGAAATAGACCTGCCGCCAGGTTGGATGATAAGCCATATATCTCTGGAGCCCCGTGATTTACCCCCTGACGTCTTAAAGATCGTCAACACCTTCTTTTACGATGTTGGAGTGGACACCTCCAGAAAGGAAAAAAAGGAAAAGGTTCGTCTTCTCTCTGACATTCACAAGAGTGACGAAGTCTGGCTCATTCTGAGTAAAGATCAGAAACAGCGTCGGGTAATTGGCTGGTCAAAAGAGGGCTCGGCCCAGGTTAATATCTTCTGGGCAAGGTTCGATGACGATCAAGTATCGGTTTGTGTGGCTGGAGGCAGTGAAGGAGTTCGGATTATTACTACCGAACAGCCGGAAGGGGAAGTAGTAAAATACGACAAGAACCGCCCCCCCGGAATTGGCGCACCATATCTCAGGATCAACTACGGCGCCTTGCCCGACAATGTCAAAGAGGACATCGGGCCCGAACCTGAGATTGAACTGGAAGACGATGCGGATTACGCCAAGACCCCTCCCCCCGATTTGGACCTAGACTAAGATTTTAGATTGTAGATTTGAGACCGCATTCTATATTCCCCAATCCGCAATCCGAAATTCG
>PVMK01119713.1_pt1 | contig 47736 bp, 41 predicted proteins | sample 1853481 | NCBI WGS metagenome assembly PVMK01 (sample SAMN08533507, study PRJNA380276) | Marine sediment metagenome, whole genome shotgun sequencing project.
CGTCTACCCAACCTGGGACCTCAGCAGCGTAGCCATGTACTCGATGCAGCAGCCGTGGCAGCCTACCACGCCCAGATGGAGTTCCCTGTTATTCGTCTGCTCATTTGTGATGATGCTCCACAGTTTAAGCTGGTTACAGAAGCGCTTGCTCTATGCTGGATTCATGATGGCCGGCTCTACAAAAAACTCGAACCTTGTGTACCCTACCATCGCCAGCTTTTGGACTCTTTCCTGGATCAATACTGGGATTTCTATAAACAGTTGCTCACATATCAACAACATCCCACAATCGATGAACACACCAAATTAGATGGTGAGTTTGACAAATTTTTTTCCATTGAAACTGGATATTATGCCTTGGACCAGCGCATTGCCAAAACCATGGATAAAAAACACTCCATGCTGATGGTTCTTGATCATCCAGAAATCCCCTTACATAACAACCCGGCAGAATTAGGAGCACGAAAACGGGTTCGCAAACGGGTGGTCAGCTTCGGCACCCGGACCAACGATGGAACTAAGGCCTTGGACACGTTTATGTCCCTGTCAGCCACAGCCAAAAAATTGGGAATTAACTTCTACAACTATCTCTATGATCGCATATCAGGTGCATTTCAAATAGCCAATTTAGCCGATATCATCTCGCAACGAGCTCAAGAGCTCCCCATGGGGACCTCCTGGGACACATCTTGATAAAACCATACCTGCCACAAATAGCCAAAGCAATTTTGTGAGGATCATTTGTCAGGCAATGTGAAATCTGATATCCTGGTTTCGATAGACGGATCCCACATTGCTGATCCCTTTTCTTCCCCAAGTTGGGGTTAATACATGTCTCATCCGTTGAGATTACCGCTCGTTATTGAGATATTACGTTATAATTTCATAATGTTACGATTGTTGAAACATGAAGTGTCCAATTATTTTGAAAATATGGGATAAATCCATATTTACAACCACTTAACCAATCAAAGATATCTGTACACACAAAAGTATTTAAAGCCTTCGAGATAAATTATTCGCTTTACCCCAGCTTGACTAAAAACACTTTGGAGAGGATGCGTTGATATTTGATCTGTAACTAATTTTTTACCGGGTTGATTGTGCAGCTTTCCAGTACCTTTTCATATAAAGGATAAATCCTCGTTTTAATATGCAGTCTATCCTCTTCCGGTATGTTCACCGCTCTCTTTATTTTATCTTTCAATATTGATTTTGTCCTTTTGTAACCAAAGGTGGAATTGTCATTGGCATATGCGGGGAACTTGCTTGGATACGTCGCGATTTCATTAAATTCCAAGCCTGCATGTTTCAATATCGAGTCTACTGATTCTTCGGTGTTTTTAATTAGTTGATTGAGTTGATTTGTGTCAGCAGGGGTTTTGCAACCAATGTCATTAAGGATTGATGTTATTTCTGTGGGAGCGGCTTTCCAGCCGCGATAAAACGATTATGGCGTTAGAGTCACCTATTTTCGTGGCTGGAAAGCCACTCCCACAAGAAGTTGGTGTTAATATAATGGCATTGATCTTGCGACGATAGTTCATCGTTGATAAAAAATAAAGGAAAGCATACCTTATATTATTATCCTCTTATATGAGTCGCACACGAGGCAGTTTTCCTTTCACCCAACAAAATAAGCCTCGCAAAGATAGTTGGAATCACAAAATCGAGTAACTAAAATAAATTTACTTCACCAGGTCATCAGGTCCACAGAATCGGTACGTCATAGGCTTTTAGCTTTCGGTCATGAGTGACCAGTGTTAGCCTTTCAGCGACGGTTTGGGCCAGCAGCATTCGATCGAACGGATCATGATGGTGGGCAGGCAGCGCAGCTGCCGTTTCAGCGTGGTAAAGGGTTATCGGCAGCTTTTCAAAGCCACTGTCTTCAACTCCGGATTCTACAGAGTCAGGCAGTTCGAGTCTGCCCAAGGCCGCTTTGATTGCAGCCTCCCATGCAGTTGCAGCACTCACAAATACAACATTTGCATCGGAAATTGCTGAAATGGCAGCTTCCTGCAGTGATGGATCATTTGCTCGCCACCAGAGGAACACATGTGTATCTAGCAGCAGCTTATCGGTCCTCATAAACCCGCCCTTCGAAAGCAGCTTGGAATTCAGCGGGCAGTGGGTCATCAAAATCGTCTGCGATCCTTATCTTTCCTTCCCATCCCCCGGGCTTGCGTTTCCCTTTTTGTTTTACCACCGAAATAAGCTTGGCAAGCGGTACACCGGCCTTAGCGATTACTATCTCCTCGCCTTTAGCTGCCCTGTCCACAAGATGCGATAGATGTGTCTTTGCTTCGTATAGATTGTATACTTGATCAGGCATTTCAAATTCCATTTTTTGGTTAACCTTGACCAAACATAATTCTCCTATCGAAATTTGTCAAGAAACAAGTTCAGTAGCGGAGTTGGCACACTTTTCTCGATTTTGAGTGCTTTTAGCAGATTTTGGATGTCGGAAATTTCCCTTAACCCTGGCCCACGGAGTTATAAAATTACATCATCTTTTTAAAGTATTAAAAGCCAATTGTTTGGAATAACGTTTGCGCCATAAACGGTAAGATATTGGATGCTTGATGCTGTAAGAAATAAGGATTGTTACCTTTAAAATCCAGTATCCAGAAACCAGGTATTCCGCATTCAAATCATCCCGCCACTTCCTTCACCGATTCTTCCAATATAGACAGACAGGTGTCGATCTCGTTTGAAGTTACGGTCAAAGATGGAGAAAACCGAATACTGTTTTCTCCGCAGCCCAGCAGGAGCAATCCTTTTTCAAAAGTCTTTTTGATGATGCGACTGCGCCACTCGGTGGCCGGCTCCTTGGTCTCTCGATCCTTCACCAGTTCCACGGCCGCCATCAGCCCCTTACCGCGCACATCGCCCATACATTCAAAAGACTTTTGCATCTTACCCAGGCCTTTCAATAGCCGTTCCCCCTGTCTGGCGGCATTTTTCATCAAATTTTTCTCAAGCAGTTCAATGGTCGCCATGGCCGCCCGGCAGGAGAGGGGATTGCCGCCAAAGGTGGATGCGTGTGAGCCGGCCTCCCAATTCATAATTTTGGCCGGCGCAATCATGGCGCCGAGCGGCAAGCCGGAGGCAATCCCTTTGGCCAGCGACATAATATCCGCCGTAACTCCGAAATGCTCCATGGCAAACATCTTTCCGGTACGCCCCATGCCGGACTGAACTTCATCGGCGACATACAGAATGCCGTACTTCTTTGCTATCTTGTAGAATTCCTTGTGGAATTCCGGCGGCGGTACGATATAGCCGCCCTCCCCCTGGATGGGCTCTACAAAAATCGCCGCCACTTCCTCGGCCGGCACGGTCGTTCGAAAAAGCGTATCTTCCACCCAGCGCACACAGTACAGGTCGCACTGGGGATAGGTAAGGTTGTAAGCGCATCGGTAACAGTACGCATAGGGAATATGGGTGATGCCCGGTACTAACGGATTGTAGTGCTTTTTCTGGATGGCTTTGCTGGCAGTTAGAGAAAGCGCCCCCATGGTGCGTCCGTGAAAAGCGCCGAAAAAGGCAATGTTCAATTCGCGTTTGGTGTGCCAGCGAGCCAGCTTAAAGGCGGCTTCCACCGCCTCGGCACCGGAGTTGCCGAAATATACTTTTTTGGCACCTCTTCCGGGAGCCAGGGTCGCCAGTTTTTCAGCCAGCTGGATCTGGGGTGTGTAATAAAAATCCGTACCCGACATGTGCAGCAGCCGTTTCGCCTGGTCGGTAATGGCCCTGACGATATGGGGGTGACAGTGACCGGTGGCGTTTACGGCAATCCCGGCGGTGAAATCGAGAAAGAGGTTGCCGTCGACATCATGAAGCCAGAGGCCTTTTGCCTTTTCGGCAACCAGGGGATAAACCCGGGTGTAGGAAGGCGAGACATAGGATTTATCCTGTTTAATCAACTTTTTTGCCAGGGGCCCGGGCAGTGGGGTCCTTATTTGCGGTGATTTCATAGAGGTTCCTTTCTCGATTAAAATTGCTATGTTTTTTCAAGACAGCGCGCGGGATAAATTGCCTCAGAAGGACAGCAAGCACGCTGATAATTTAATGTCGCTGTAGGTTTCAGTCTCTTTAAACATGTTGTCAGAAAAACCCCGCTAAGGGCCTGAATATAACAGTTTATCGGCAATCTCGCTGATGGTCAAGAGGAGATCCGAGAAATTCATGAACGCCGAACACCCGCCTGCCATGCATAGTGCGTTGAGTTAGCGTAATCATTGAGTTATGAATCACAATTATTAAATTTGCCTCGCACCGGTTTCAAGGCATTGCGGGCAGGTCGAACGTCCAACACCGAACGTCGAATGATTGTATTCTGTCTGTCTTAAAAAAGATTTAGCGAAACGCTTCCATCCTTCTATATTCTGCGGTTTGCTGTTCAGTCCGGCTGCCAAAACGACCAGTTTAGTAATCGAAAAGCCATGCCATTTTTGCGAAGTTTCACACGAGCGCCGCCGCTGGCCAAAAAAACGGCCAGTCTGATCAAAAAAGAAACTTTTTAAATGTAGTTTCACATGAGAAATTTCCGCTTCGATCAAACTTGCTGCGTTGGCGACCGGCAACGGTGTTGAACCCTGAACCTCTGAACCCTTGAACCCTGAACCTCTCATTTGAACGCTCATGTAAAACTTATGTAAAAGGTTTGTGCGCTTGTTGACAGTCATTCATCAATCTATGTAGACTATCCAGAAATTCCGGGCTTGGTTCTAGCATCGGCCACGGCTTATTCGTAGGTTGGGTTGAGCATCCCGATATGCTTTGTTGGGTTTCTCCGCCTCCGGCGGACCAACCTACTTGCCAGCCATTTTTGTGCTATCAGCGAAACCCAACAAAATGGCCGAAGACAGGTAGATCCCCGAAATTCCTAATCCGTGTAAAACGGAAGTGACGATTGATCCGCCTTGGTGGAACTATTTGTTGAATTCTATCTGGTTTTGAATCGGCAGTATACCTTAAATCGTCATTCGTCAATATTCAATCATTTGGAGGAGCTGCTGAATGAAGACTGCCAAAGTTATATTGTTAATATTTTTCCTGACAATTGCGACCACCTCTCTATGGGCGCAACAGACGGATCACATTGAAATCCGAAAACAAGCACAAAAAGCCTTTCAAGACGGTAACTGGAAAGAGGCTTATCAATTATATCGCGATTATGCCTTCAGGTGGCCAATGACTCCGAAAATGGTCGGAAACGATCTGCGCCAGGCATGGCAATGCCTGGGTAATTTGAACCGTCTGAGCGAATTGGACGGCTTTCGAGAAGAGGTGATCGATAAATATTTCGACACCTGGCGTCTGCTCCGCTCGGCGGCGACAAGCTACAGCCAAAACAATCACCGGGGGTATTTGGTGGCCGGCGAATTTCACCGCGGTGACCATCGCGGCGGCGGCCGATATGTGAATGCCGTCCAGCGTGATCGGGTCAGAGCGCTGCAGCTGATGAACCGCGCCCTGGAATTGACTGCTGCTGAACCAATCCGCAATGAAGTCGCTGATTTTACTCTGGAGTTCGCCGGCATCATTGTTCAATACAGCGGCTACCAACAGGCCTGGCGCCTTCAATATTTAACCGACCTGAACACGCTGCCCGATTACGAACCCGGTCCTGGGTATGAATACAGGCGAAGCACCCAGGGTGCCCCGGTCGATCCGGAAGGCCGGCCGGTATTTCACAGCACTCCGGCGACCTTCGAATCGGCAAAATCCGACGGTCAACGCTGGCGCTGGCTGCTGGCCAATGCCGCCGAGTTGAACCCCAACCTCGAATCCCAAGTAAAATATACCTTCGCATCCTTTCTTCACCGGCAATTCGGAGTACAGACCTTATCAGCATATGGTCATTATTTTGCCCGGGGTCGGGAGGAATTGAATACAGGTTCGAGTCGAAAAGAATCAAGTCCGTATGAAGTTCACACCTTAACAGACAATGAAACACTGGCCAGACTGGCCAACGGTGTCAAGCGCTTTGAATTGCCCGGAGAGTTTAACTATATCCGACTTTTTAAAGAAATCGCCCGCAATCCGGATCAGGGTTATGCTGATGATGCCTGGAGAACTCTGGCCCAGATTTATGAAAACCGCCGTTTGTATGACCGGGCCGTGGAATATTGGGAAAAATATAAGCCGTACAATTCACCTGTGTCCCGGCAGCACATTGACCAAATCACTAAAAATTGGGGCATTTTTGAACCCATCGGCACCCAGCCTTCAGGAAGCAAGCCCACCGTTGAATATCGTTTTCGCAATGGATCGTTGATTAATTTCAAAGCCTACCGCATTCGGGTCGACCGCCTGCTTGAAGATGTAAAGTCCTATATCCGGTCCAATCCGTGGCGCCTGGACTGGAAACGGGTGAGGATCAACGACATCGGCTGGCGCCTGGTCAATGAGAACCAGACCAAATACATCGGCCGCAAGGTGGCGGATTGGGACCTGAAGCTAAAACCCGATGCAAAGCACTGGGACCGGCGTGTCACTGTCAACCTTCCCCAACCTTTGGATCAGGCCGGCGCCTACCTGCTGGTCGGCAAAATTCACAACGGCAACACCGCCCGCATCATTATCTGGGTTAGCGACACGGCCCTTATCAAAAAACCGCTCAACAAAGGGGTGCTGTATTATGCAGCAGATGCCGTCAACGGAAAGCCCCTTAGTGACGCCAGGGTTGATTTTTTCGGCTATCGCACCAAACGGCTTAAAGGCAAAAACCGCCATCAATTCCGACACAAAGATTTTTCCCGCCGAACCGACAGCGACGGCCGGATCATCCTGGCTCCGTCGGAAGCAGAGCCCGATTATCAATGGCTGGCAATTGTCAGCACCGGCAGCCGGCTGGCATTTCTTGGTTTTTCGAGTATCTGGTACCCGAATGATTACGACCGCGAATACAACCAGACTAAAACCTTTGTCATGACCGATCGGCCGGTCTATCGCCCCAAGCAAAAAGTCCGATTTAAACTCTGGGTTCGGCATGCCAAGTATGATCAGACAGATACATCCGCCTATGCCGGTCGATCGTTTTCGGTCACGATTCACAATCCTAAAAATGAACAAATCTATTCCCGCAGCATCCAGGCGGATGCCTATGGCGGTCTGGACGGTGAATTGGATATCCCGTCGGATGCCCCGCTCGGCGTGTACCGTATTTCGCATAATTCAGCAAGCGTTTACGGCGGCAATACCTTCCGGGTGGAAGAATATAAAAAACCTGAATTTGAAGTAAAGGTGCAAGCTCCTGAAGGGCCCGTCATGCTGGGTGATAAGATTACGGCGATCATCAAAGCCGATTATTACTTTGGTTCACCGGTGACCGAGGCCACCGTGAGTTACAAAGTTTATCGAACCGAGCACGATGACCGCTGGTATCCCGCATTTTACTGGGATTGGTTCTACGGCCCCGGATACTGGTGGTACGGCTATGATTATGCCTGGTATCCCGGCTGGCGGCTATGGGGCTGCAAAAGACCGGTCTTCAGCTGGAGGCAGCACTGGCCCCGGCAACAGCCGGAAGTCGTGGCCGCGGGCGAAGTCAAAATCGGCGCAGACGGCACTGTGCGGGTTGAAATTGATACCGAATTGGCCAAAGTAATCCATGGAGATACGGATCATCGCTACACCATCAGCGCTGAAGTGCGTGATCAATCACGGCGTACCGTTGTCGGTCAGGGTAAAGTGCTGGTGGCCCGACGTCCGTTTAAAGTCTATGCCTGGGTGAATCGAGGTCATTATCGGGTGGGCGATTCCATTCAAGCCGGTTTCAGGGCCCAGACCCTGGATCAAAAACCGGTCCAGGGCAAAGGCCTGCTGAAACTGCTGCGCATTACCTACCGGGATAATGAGCCGCAAGAGACTGAAGTGGGTCGTTGGAAACTGGACACGGATGCCCTCGGACAAGCCCAAATACAGTTACAGGCTTCCCGGGCCGGACAATATCGACTGTCTTTCCGGGTGAAGGATAAAAAGAATCGCAGCATTGAAGGCGGCTATGTTTTCACGGTGCGGGGTGAGGGGGATGACGGCGCTCAATATCGATTTTCCAAAATAGAGTTGGTCCCGGAAAATAGTGAATATGCCCCGGGGGATCGTGTCAGGCTCCTGATCAATACCGATCGTGCGGGGGCTGCAGTGGTTTTGTTCGTCCGGCCGGCCAACGGCATTTACCTGCCCCCTAAAGTTATCCGCATGACCGGCAAAAGTACCGTGGAAGAGATTCCCATCACAAATAAAGACATGCCCAACTTTTTCGTTGAGGCATTTACCGTTTATGACGGCAGGCTTCACAGTGAAACACGTGAAATTATTGTGCCGCCGGCAAAAACGTGTTTTGAATGTAAAGATCAGCCCTTCCCAGGAAGCGTATCGGCCCGGAGAAAACGCCGTCTTTAAGATCAAACTCACAGATTATGAGGGTGAACCGTTTCAGGGGAGCCGCCGTGATGACCGTCTATGATCGCGCCCTGGAATATATTTCCGGCGGATCCAATGTACCGGAAATCCGCAGCTTTTTCTGGAAGTGGCGACGACGACATCAGGCTCAAACCGAATCCAGCCTCGCGCGTCGTTTCTATAATCTTTTAAGGAAAAACGGAGAACCCATGCGCAGTATCGGTGTATTCGGCCACCTCATGTTCCAGGATATCGCGGACAGGAAAGGAGACGAGACCGCTGAGATTGTGGCGCAAGAGTCGGTTCGATCGAACAGGGCACCGGCTGCGGCTGAACCCGGAGTTTCCGGAAAGGCATCGATGTTGAAACAGACTAAAGCCGATAGCCTTGGCATAGAAAAAGTAGCCCCCGCCGAAAGAGAGCCGGCGGGTGAGCCGGGCACCCCGGAAGATCTTGTTAAACCCCAGGTGCGTACCAAATTTGCCGATACCGCTTTTTGGTCCGGCGCCATCCTGACCGATAGCTCCGGCATGGCTGAAGTCGAATTTGCCATGCCGGAAAACCTCACCGGCTGGAAAGCCATGGTGTGGTCCATGGGCCACGGCACCAAAGTGGGACAGGGATCGGTTGAGGTCGTAACCCGCAAGGATTTAATTTTACGTCTGCAGGCACCGCGCTTTTTTGTAGAAACAGACGAAGTTGTGCTGTCGGCAAATGTTCACAATTACCTGAAAAACAAAAAAACAGCCCGGGTCAAACTGGAATTTGAGGGCGGCTGTCTGGCTCTGCTAAATGGAGAAAGCGACACAAAATCAGTGACCATTGATCCCAATGGTGAAAAGCGCGTGGATTGGCGGGTAGTCGTGGTCAAAGAAGGCGAGGCGGTTATCCGCATGCAGGCGCTGACAGACGAGGAGTCGGACGCCGTCCAGATGCATTTTCCGGTGTACGTTCACGGCATGACCAAACAGGTGGCAAGCAGCGGCGTTATCCGACCGGATAAATCCGAGGCATCCATTATATTGGAGGTTCCGGCAGAGCGGCGGATTGATGAATCAAGACTGGAACTGCGTTTCTCACCAACCCTTGCCGGGGCCATGGTGGATGCGTTGCCGTATTTAACAAGTTACCCTTATGGCTGCACCGAACAAACCTTGAATCGCTTCCTGCCGACGGTAATCACCCAGCAAATCCTTCGTAAAATGGGACTCGATTTACAGGCTATTAAAGAAAAGCGGATCAACCTGAATGCCCAGGAAATCGGTGATGATCGACAACGGGCCGCACAATGGCTCCGCTATGACCACAACCCGGTTTTCGATGAGCAGGCGGTTGACGAAATGGTTCGGACCGGTGTTAAGCGGCTTTCGGAAATGCAATTGTCCGACGGCGGCTGGGGCTGGTTCAGTGGGTATGACGAAAAATCCTATCCCCACACCACGGCCTATGTGGTTCACGGGCTGCAAATCGCCCGGGAAAACCAGTTGAAATTGCCCACCGGTCTGCTTGAACGGGGCTTGCAGTGGCTGCAGAACTTCCAGCGGACTGAAATCGAACGTCTCAACCGCTGGAATCAGAATAAAAAAGACGGCAAACGTAACGCCGACAATCTGGATGCCTTCGTTTACATGGTTCTGGTCGATGGCGACCTCGATCAAAATCAAATGCGGACCTACCTTTATCGTGACCGCAACCGCCTGGCGGTGGTTGCCAAGGCGATGTTCGGGATGGCCCTGTATAAATTAGAAGATACCGCCAAGCTTACCATGATTTTACAAAATATCGAGCAATACCTGGTGCAGGATGCTGAAAACCAGACGGCATACCTGAATCTTCCCAACAATTCTTACTGGTGGTACTGGTACGGTAGTGAATACGAAGCCCATGGGTATTACCTCAAGCTTTTGAGCAGAACAGAACCCCGGAGTGAAAAGGCTTCGCGCCTGGTAAAATATTTGCTCAACAATCGCAAACATGCCACCTACTGGAAAAGTACCCGGGATACGGCCGTGATCCTGGAAGCCTTGGCGGAATACCTGACCGCCAGCGGTGAAGATCGACCGGATTTAACCCTGGATATTTATTTCGACGGCGTCAAAAGGAAAACAGTGACTATCAATGCGGAAAATCTATTTGCATTTGACAACAAATTCATCCTCGAAGGTGCGGATATCACCTCCGGTGCTCATACGCTGAAGCTGATTAAATCCGGCCGGGGTCCCATTTATTTTAATGCCTATCTGGATTATTTCACCCTTGAAGATTTTATTACGCGGGAAGGTCTGGAAATCAAGGTCAATCGTAAAGTTTACCGTTTGAACGAAGTGGACAAAAAGGTAAAGGATGTCGGTTCACGCGGTCAGGTGGTGGATCGCAAAGTGGAGAAGTATGCGCGCGAACCGCTGAAAAACCTGTCGACGGTAAAAAGCGGAGACCTGGTGGAGGTGGAACTTACCATAGAAAGCAAAAACGATTATGAGTACCTGGTGTTTGAAGATTTCAAAGCTGCCGGATTTGAACCGCTCGAAGTTCGCAGCGGCTATAACGGCAACGAGATGGGTGCCTATGTGGAGTACCGCAATCGCAAGGTGTGTTTCTTCGTACACCGCCTGGCCCGCGGCCGGCACAGCCTCAGCTATCGGCTGCGGGCTGAAACACCGGGAAAATTCAGTGCCCTGCCCACCCGGGCTTATGCCATGTATGCACCGGAGCTCAAGGCGAATTCAGATGAGATAAAACTGATTGTAAGAGATGAATAACCCGGATAAGCCGGAATTGAAGATTGAAGATTGAAGATTGAAGATTTGTGGTACCGCTTCGCTCTGTCTTTTCTATTAAAATCGATAGAATTCCTTAAATATTTATCTGGCTATGGCATAAATCATGCGCAAACATGATGTGATTTCAATAAATAGGGCCTAACCCGGATAAGCCGGAAACAACAAATGACAAATAATATCCAATGACCAAAACATTCAACGCGGTGGTACCGAATTGCTGCCCAAATTTTTGTCCGCCGGTAATTATGCCATTTGACCCAAATGCCGGCGGATCATCCGTTTGGAATTTTGAATTTCGGTCATTGTGATTTGCCCTTCGACTTGGCTCAGGGTGGTGAGGTGGTGAGCTTGTCGAACCATTTGATATTTGAAATTTGTTATTTGAAATTTTTTAATCGGCGACACCTAAAACCTTAACTTACAGCATGTTGTCAGAAAAAACCCGCTAAGGGCCTAAACTTCTTCCGATTGTCCTCTACCCTTCAACCGGAATAGTCTCCACTCGCACCTTGGCGGTTCCTTTATCATAAAACCCTAATTTGCGGGCGGCCCCCGCACTCAGATCAATGATTCGGCCGTCTATGAAAGGTCCTCGATCGTTTACCCTCAGGATTATGCTCCGGCGGTTTTCAAGATTTGTTACCTTAACAAAGGTGGGCAGGGGTAAATATTTATGTGCCGCGCTGAGCCCGTTCGGATAAAACGCTTCACCGTTGGCCGTCATGTGGCCGCCTTTTTGCCGGTAGGTTTCATTTCCGTACCATGACGCTACACCGGTTTCCCGATAGGTGCGGGCTTGTGCCACGGACATGGGCACATACCTTCTGCCTTTGACGACATAAGGCGCTTTTTTGACTTTCTTTTGACGAATGGCTTCTTTGGGCGGAAGTCCGTCAATGGTTTCGATCTCTTGACGTGTCAAGGGCCAGCTAAGCGGCGCAGCAACCACCTTAAAGGTAAAACCGCCGACATAATAAATAAGTTTGCCGGTCCCGTAAGCAGATTTAGCGATAAATTTCGAGAGCTTGTAAGTGGTTTTAACGGTTTCTTCGGTGACATCATAGGTGGTTCGGATGGCCTGGCAGGAAACAAATACAAAGCAGAATAATAAAATATAAAGGCCCAGGTTGCTTTTTCTAATTGCCGGCATGGTTAAACTTATTGACTAGAGGATTACAATTTATGTACACCATATCTGCTGAAAACCAAATAAAAAAATCAAAAAACCCTGCAGGTTTGGAAGCTTGAAAAAGGTGAAGCTGCAAAAGGTTTAAGGACTTTCGTCAGTTTCACAGCCACCTGGTTGTAAGTCACGGCCGTTGGTAAATAGCAGTCATTCATTCCTTATCACCTGGATTTGAAAATCAGGTGTCAGGTGTCAGGCGAGAGGAACGTAAGAGCGGAAACCCAAAACCTCATATGAAACTACATATGAAATTCCGCCTGACCGGAACAGTGAATAGATTGAACATCGAACGTCGAACATCGAACATCGAACGTCCAATATTGATGACGCTACGCTTTATCGATTTTAAAACAAGCGAACCGCAGAATTTCAAAGGGTAGCTTCGCTTTGTTCAGTCTTTTTTTAAAATTGACAGAATACATCATTCGGTGTTGGACGTTCGATGTTCGATGTTCATTTTTTAGTTAACCCGTCATATGAAACTAGCTAAGGACAAAGTTTCTTTTTCGATTAAACTGGCCGCTTTTCAGGCCAACGGCGGCGCTGAACACTGACACCTGAAACCTGAGTGACAGTGTCGAATTATTTTGCAAATATGGCATAAATCCATATTTACAACCACTTAACCAATCAACTAATCAACCAATCAACGATATCTGTACTACTATCAGGAGTAAAATATGACCACAACCATAAACCGCCGCACAACCATCCATCGCGGCAGCGTATACAACCTGATAAAGGAAAACGTCACCCTGGACAATGGCGTAACCACCAACATGGAATTTATTGAGCACCCCGGCGCAACCGCCATCATTCCGTTGTTGAATAAAACCCGCATCGTCCTGCTCAACCAGTACCGCCACGCCCTTCGAAAGTATATCTGGGAAATTCCCGCCGGAACCCTTGATCCCCGGGAATCCGTGATGAGCTGTGCCAAACGGGAACTCATCGAGGAAACCGGTTTCTCAGCCGACCAATGGCACCGCCTGGGGGAGATAACACCGGTACCCGGATATTCGGACGAACGCATTCATCTCTTTCTGGCCACGGGTCTGCAACCGGCTGAGAGACATCTTGATAAAGACGAAATAATTCAGGTGCATGAAGTCGAATGTGAAGAAGCGCTTCATATGATTAGACGGGGAGAAATTCAGGACGCCAAATCCATTGCCGGCCTCTTTCTGGCCTTTGATTGGTTAAAAGAAAATGGGGGTTGGTTCTAATTTCGGTCATTAGGATTTTGCTTAATTATACACATTTACCCTTCCTCTCGCAGAGCCCGCAGAGATCACAGAGCTTTTTGGATTTTTCTCTGCGTACTCTGTGGGCTCTGTGAGAGATTAGATGGCCCAAGTTAAGGCCATGTCCAGAAAATAGTAAAAATTTAGCCACTAAGGCACGACGGCGTAAAAAGAATGAGAAAACCTAAACTTTCATCCCCATTCCATCCGGTCGGCATACTTTTCATCGGGCTTTTGATGGCTCAGATTCTTGCCACCACCCAGGTGTATCTTTCAAACCTTGAACTGTATGCCACCGTTTCAGCCGTAAACGCTGCAGGATATCTTGCGATACCCAATCAGCAGGTTATGGGCAGCCTGCAAAATTTCACACCGGCCTTTTTCGGGGGTCTTTTTTTTACATTCACCACCGGGGCCGGCATCACACTTGGCACCATGGCGGCGGCCTGGATATGGGTGCGAATTTTTCTGCGCAATAAATTTATTCTGTTTTTTTTTCTATCTGCCTGGGTGGGGACCCTGATTTTAGTCAATATCCACGGATTTGGCCTGATCCCCACCTTATATTTTCTGCTCCTTCCCCCGGTTCTTTTCAAGCTGACGACAAGACGGGAATCCTACTGGGACCGCCCGTCGAGTCGAATACGACGACTGGTGCATTTAATTCCCATCCCCTTGCTGGCCCTGCTGTGGTTTACTCAATTTGACAGTGCCATGTTTTTGGACTTGAGAGACAACCTGCTTTTATCCAATCTTTTGGGACGAAAGTTCAGTGATTTCTATTATACCTACACGCTCTATCCCGCAGAAGCATTTAAATCCCTGGATCAAAAAACCATCAAAACCTGGGAACTTGAAAATAGTCAAACCCGTTCAATCAACCTGAATCTCCAAAACAGGTTAACAGCCAACGGTTATCTGCTGTTGCCGGATACCGATAAAGTTGATTTGAAGATCATCCAAAAGGAAGACAACCTTGTATTCCGATCCGGTGAACAAATGATTTTTCAAATTCCGCTCAATCAATTTTTATCGGATTCACAAAAAAATCTGCAAGAATTCTCACAACGAATAGATCGCAATACCTCATTTCGGCAATTTACATTTTTATCATTGCTGATTGGATTTCCTGTCTTAATCTATGTGGTTCTTCACGCAGTCTTGTACTACCTGTTTTTTTTATTTCTTGACCGCAAAGCGGCGGCCCTGACAGCTTCGATCATGTGTTTGCTCATCGGCATTATTGTGCTGGTCTATTTTCAATTAAACCGCAGTGGCAACATCGATTTTAAAGATATCTCCCAAGCCCTGGGATCCGAAAATTGGCAAACACGCATGGCGGCTTTAAAAACTATTCAACAAAAGAAACTGGAGATTGCCGATTACACGGCATATCCGCGCTTGCTCAAAAGCCGGGTCCCCCAGGAGCGCTATTGGCTTGTAAAAACGCTGGCGTTCAGCCGACGATCCGGCACCTACGACGATCTGTTGACATTTTTAAATGATAAAAATACCAATGTCCGATGCATGGCATTTTATGCCCTGGGACTGCGCCAAAACCCAAACGCAATCAAACCGATTTTAGAGAGAATTAAAATATCCGATAACTGGTATAGCCAAACGTATGCTTATAGCTCCTTGAGATCTCTGGGATGGAAGCAATCAAAATCACCTTGAAAACCCTGGCGATATCAATCGCTGCAGTTTTTGCCATGGAAACCGTCTTCAGACTGGCGATGGCCGGGCAAACCACATCTCCTTTGCCGGCATTGGGCCTTCTCCGTTGTTTAGAAACCAGTGCGCTGGTGTTTATTGCCCTGCGGTTTGAAAAGAATCCAGACGCTATCGGGTTATCTTGCTCAAAAATACTGCCAGGTTTGGTGAGAGGCTTGATCTGGTCTGCTTGTTTTGGAATTGTGGCCGGCGTTTTGTTTTTGGGTTTGTTTGCCGCCGGTATAAATCCGCTAAAACTTGTCAATACACCACTGCCTTCGGCACCACGGCAAATTTTCATATTCTTTCTGGTGGGCGGTGTCATCGGGCCTATTTGGGAAGAAATATTTTTCAGAGGTATCATCTTCGGGTATTTTAGACGGTGGGGTGTTTATGCGGCCATCCTGATCAGCACCGCCCTCTTTGTATTGCCCCATTACGACGGTCACCACCTTCCTCTCACCCAGATCGTTGGCGGCATCGTGTTTGCAGTCGCCTACGAGAAAGAAAAAAGCCTGATGGTTCCCGTCACCATTCACTGCCTTGGAAACATGGCCATTTTCAGTCTGACGTTTTTTCCCTGACGTATTGCCGAGCATATTCACGCTCACTGTTACTTTTTGCAAAAAATTCAATAAGCCAGTTGCCCCCCAAGGCCATCTTGGATTATGATTATGGTACATACAAAGGATATTTTTGCACATAGAATAAGGTTTCTTACCCGGCTCTGCATGAACACATTGGTTCTCGCAGAATGGGTAGCTTAAGCATTCGTGGCTCTAAGACAATTCTTTTTTCAGGCCTGATGCACCTCGGTTGATCCTGTGATGGCCAAGGGGTGCTGGGTAAATTGAACAGCTTGGTTAAGGCTGTTTTCCGTTAATCCTATTCCTCAACTGCCGAGACCACTTAAATGTCACAACCCTTCTCGGTGCCGGCATCATGTCCTCACCGCTGAAAGATTCTTTCCCCGCCGTTCATGCTTTTCCTTTATACAAAATTTTCCAAAACCACTGATCAGAAAATCCTCACCGGATTCGAGGGTTGATTTGATTAATTCAAGGATAGTTTCGACTGTTTCGGTGGATTTTTTTTGTGTATCCTTTTTGCTCTGCGATGGCGTCGATTAAGTCGGATTCTGTTAGGGTCACAAAGGGCTCCCTTGGTTTTTACAATGATATTGTCATTTCCAGAGTACTGATTTCTGATCAAGTTACCGTTTTTAAATCATTTTTGTCAAGAAATTCCAACCAAACCAACGGTGAAACTAATCGGTCAAGATGGCAATGCATTTTCTATCATGGAACGTGTGTTTCTTGCTATCGGTTCTTTTGTCCAGGAATGATCCTCCTGACATTTTTATTTACAATAACTTTACATTGAAACTTACATTTTTATGGTGTAGGGTATTCGCATTTCATCGTATGGGATTGATCTATATGTTAAACGCGAGCCCTACCGAAATTGATTTTGATGTTTATCAACCGCGCAAGCCCAAAGCAAGCGCATATTACCGCTGCGTGGAGGACCATTTTGAACAGCTGGAAGCTGTCTGGGACGATTGCTATCAGAGCCGCTTTGGCTTTTGGCGGCCTTATGTGTTGGATGTCATTTATCGTTATTTGGATTGCGGGAATTTACATTTCGGTTTTGCGCGCGTTAAATGTGAAGATTGTGGTCATGAGTATTTACTGGCGTATTCATGCAAACGCCGTCATTTTTGCCCCTCATGTCATCAGAAACGGGTGGTGGAATTCGGTGAATGGTTATGTGCAGAGGTGCTAAAATATGTGCCACATCGGCAGTGGGTTTTCAGCATTCCAAAAAGATTGAGGATCTATTTCATGTTTGATCGTAAGCTACTCACCAAACTGAGCCGTTGCGCATGGAAAGTGCTGAACCTGTATTTGACACAGGCCGCACCCTATGATGATGCCAAAGCCGGTGCTGCAGTCGCCGTGCAGTCGTTTGGTGATTTCCAAAATTTTCACCCCCATCTGCATGTTCTCGCCACCGATGGCTGCTTTTACAACGATGCCGCCTTCATGGTCTGCCCACCGCCTGATACCGGTGAGCTTGAAAAGCTATTTCGCTATGAAGTCTTCAAAATGCTTAAAGCCGAAGGCAAAATCACTGATGTGATCATCGAAAATATGATGAATTGGCCCCCGGCTCGTAGAGCCTACGCCTCGGAGAGCACCACAGCGGCTTCAATGTTTATTGCGGTAATGCCATCTGGCCCCATAATCAAGAAGGTATTGAAAATTTAGCACGTTATATCATCAGGGCATCCTTTTCACAGGAACGCATGACGTATGTTGCGTCACAAGATTCAATAGATGGGATTGCCAAAGTGATCTATGAATCCAAGGACGGTAAAACGTCTAAAACCTTTGAGGCGCTAGACTGGCTGGCGCAATTGACAACCCATATCCCCAATAAGGGCGAGCAGATGGTCAGATATTACGGCTATTTCAGCAATAAATTCCGTGGCTTACGGAAAAAAGCAGGCACTGATGATCACGTTCCGGCCTTGATTGATTCGGATATATCACGTAAGGCGTTTCGAAAAAATTGGGCACGTTTAATTCAAAAAATTTATAATGTTGATCCATTATTATGCCCCAAGTGTTTGGGATCGATGAAAATAATTTCATTTATCGAAGATGAGCAAATCATTCGCAAGATCCTCAAACATCTAGGATTATGGGAGATCAAACAAAGGCCGCCGCCACGGGCTAACGCGCCGCCCACAAAAACATACATCGATTACACAGATTCCCAGATCCCATCCTATGAGGATGATCTCTACCGCGATCCCATTGAAAGGTATGCCCCACAATAAAAAAGAATAACCAGGGGATTCAAGGGGTGAGTCTGTCCAAAATGGGCCAAAAATGCTGTAACTCCCATCAATTTAATAGATGATCACATCTGCTCCCCTCTTATTGCAACCATTCACAACCCTTTCTGCCATACCGCATTCATAAGGCACCATATATTATGCCCCATTTTTTCTTGACATACAAGGCTGATTCCACTATACTTTTCCCCTCGAAAAAGCAATGTCTTATCTTTAAAGGATTGGCGGTAGTGAGAAATATGTTTGACAACAACACAATTGGGGACTTGCCGTTGGCAGCTTAATCGATGTAACTTTTTTGTATTACCCCGTCGATATTGACCATGAAAACTTGCACAAGCTCGCCTGTGTATACCAAATTCAGAAGAAAAAGGCAAGCGCTATTTTTTTCGTTATTTATAATTAATCCTGGGTAAACCCCCGGCTTTGCCGGGGGACTCCCAGAGTTTGACATTTACGGGAATATAAGAAAACCTCCTCAAATGTGAACCGCTTAGGGCATAAAGCTATGAGGAGGTTTTCAATGGGAAATGTTCAAAGTTTAAGTCGCTCTAAGTGGGAATGCATATATCATATAACCTGGATACCGAAATATAGAAAGAAGAAAATCTATAAAGAGCTCAGGAAATATTTAGCTGAGGTTTTCAGGGAACTGGCAAGGCAAAAAGAGTGCGAAGTAATGGAGGGTCACCTTTTGCCTGATCATGTTCATGTGATGATGTCAATTCCACCGAAATATGCGGTTGCTCAGATCATAGGCTTCATCAAAGGTAAAAGTGCTATTCAAATAGCAAGGAATTTTGTAGGGCGAAAGAAGAATTTTACCGGCCAGCATTTCTGGGCACGTGGTTATCACGTATCCACAGTTGGCAGAGATGAAGAGGCGATACGCAAGTATATTAAAGAGCAGGAAAAAGAAGATCGCAGAATCGATCAGCTAACTCTTTTTGATGAGTAGATTGCCTGCCACCTTTAGGTGGCGCATATTTTAATCCGCTTTGAGCGGTTCACATTTCAAGCCACCGGTTTTACCGGTGGTCTATGACTATTTCAAACCGATATGCGTTTGTGACTTTTTACGAGTTCATCAAGACTTCGATAAATCTCCAAAATTGGATTCTTACCAACTTTATGGGAATCTGAGTAAGTATCTGAGAAAACGGCACAATACTGATCAGGCCTTTTTGTTGGTTACAGTCCAAAATTTTGATTAAGAAAGGAGGGATGCCAGTCATCAAGACTTCGATAAATCTCCAAAATTGGATTCTTACCAACTTTATGGGAATCTGAGTAAGTATCTGAGAAAACGGCACAATACTGATCAGGCCTTTTTATTGGTTACAGTCCAAAATTTTGATTAAGAAAGGAGGGATGCCAGTCAGTTATAGGGAATCGAAGATAGAATATAATCGTAAAAAACTTAATAAATCTATGCGAAAAGGAGGTATAGCAAATGTATCGAAAAATAGGATCATGGATTATTGTCTCAGCTTTCTTTTTTTTGTTGGCGATACCCATTTTTCACTTGACCGAAGCACAAGCTGCATGCCCTGCTTCAACCATCGCTGATCCCGCCGGCACTCATATCGGACAATACCCTCATCAGTATGAATTATCTGAATTTGAGAAGCTGTCAGGTTGCAAACTTTCCTTTAACGAAAATCCTGATATCGGCAAATTGAATAAGGAACTTAACGGCGACAAACCTATGCCGGCGGTCGCTGAGCGCTTACCGGCAGAGCCTCTTATATTCCCGCCTTATGAGAAAATCGGAAAATATGGAGGTCGGTTGCGCGGCATTTCCAAATCACCGGAAAGCGGTACCTCCGATGTGCTTAGCACCCGCCATGTTAATCTTTTTCGCTTTCACGAAGACCTGAAGACTATTGTGCCCTGTGTGGCTAAGGGGTGGGAATACAATGATGATTTTACCGAATTAACCGTTTACCTTCGTAAGGGACATAAGTGGTCCGACGGGGCACCCTTCACCGCTGAAGATATCGCTTTTTGGTACAACGATATCAAACTGAACAAAGAATACTATAAGCACGTCGAAAGCCTATGGGTCTTTGGTGGCAAACCGATGCAGGTTGCAGCCGTTGACGAGACCACCGTCAAATTCACCTTCGCTGAACCCGCACCGAATTTTGTGATCTATCTGGCCATTGCCTACCAGCAACCTTTCCAACCCATGCACGTCTTGAGCCGGTTCCAACCGAAATACAACCCGGAGGCGAATAAAGAGGCAAAAAAGTTGGGCTTTAAAAGCTGGGTAGAGCGCTTCAAGCTTTACTATCACGATTGGAAAGACAGCTACCATCCTTTGTCAGGGCCAAAGGGCTCAAGGGTCAACATACCCACGCTTGAGTCTCACGTGCTTACTGTAGAAACACCTGAATTCCGCCGCTTAGTTGCCAACCCCTACTTCTTTATGGTGGATACTGCCGGCAATCAATTACCTTACATTAACGAGCATTACGAGATCTTTAGCGAGGATATAGATGTAACTCTCCTCAAGATGATGAATGGAGAAATTGATTACAAGCAGCAAAATCTTGAGCTTGAACATTACCCGGGGCTCAAACAGAAAGAATCAAAGAAACCTTACCGCGTTCTGCTCAGACCCGCTATCAGCAAAGACATGTTTTACACATTTAATATTACGCATGAAGATCCGGAAAAGCGTAAGATTTACGGCGATCTGCGTTTCCGCCAAGCAATGTCTCTGGCAATGAACCGCAATGAAATCAGAGAAATCGTCTATCTCGGCAAGGGAAAACCCAAACAGGTACTTCCGGCTGACCCCACAACTGTTGATTTTGTAGATCCGAAATATATCACGCAATTTATCGACTATAATCCGAAACGAGCCAATGCACTGTTGGATGAGATGGGCTTGACTAAACGGGGCGCCGACGGCTTTCGCCTGCGTTTCGATGGCAAACCGCTGATAATTTTCCTGCAATATGCTCCTCAGGGAGGATCTAGCCAAGTACATGAACTTATGAAGAATTATTGGGATGATGTCGGGGTGCGCACGGACATTAAAGAAGTCACCTCCGATGTATATCGACAGCAGTGTGGTGCAAACAAGCATGATATTGCCGCATGGCAAAACGATTACAGTTGCGCCGTCAAACTCGCCGGTGATACAAGCATCATGTTCCCACCGTTCGGCACTCCAATCAACAAGCGCACCGGACAACTGTGGGACGATTGGGTTCGCAGCAATGGCGCCAGAGGAATTGAACCCCCTGAAGATATCAAGCGACTGTATGATTTAGCGATTAAGTTCAAAGCCTATCCCCTTGGTTCCGTGGAAAGTAACCGCATTGGCGCAGAGGTGGTAAAGATTCACGCTGAAAACCTGATCAGTATCGGCATAATAGGTGATACGCCGGCGCCCGTCTTCGTTCATAATCGCGTTGGCAACTTCGGTGGATTTTCCAGGGTTGGCTACCCGTATTATTGGTCTTATCCTTTTCGGCCACATCAGTGGTATCTCAAGTAAGGGGAAGTAATTTGGATGGCGCCGATAGAGGAAAGTTCAAGATACCTCTATCTATAAGTTAAATACCAACACAACATTGAGCGGGAAACCGGTTTCTGAGAAGGCGGTTCCCGCTCACGAGAATGAACCTATGCTGAATTTTTTTCTGAAACGTGTTGTGTCCATGATCTTCACCCTCTTTTTTATATCGGTGATGATTTTTATTATCATTGAGCTACCGCCGGGTGATTATGCCGACCGCTATGCTTTCCGTAAATTGACCTCATCCGGCATGTCGGTTACCGAAAAAGACATGGAAAATTTACGCCAGCAGTTCGGACTGGATAAACCACCCTTGCAGCGCTATCTCAACTGGATTAGCGACATCGTTTTGCGAGGGGACTTCGGCAACTCGTTTCTCTACAATGTACCGGTTGCCAATGTTATCGGCGAACGCATCTGGCTGACGATTGCAATAGTAGTTGTCACCATACTTATCACTTACGGTTTGGCTATCCCGCTCGGTATTTATTCTGCATTGTACCGCCACTCCGTCGGGGATTATCTGGCAACCTTTATCGGCTACATCGGCCTGGCACTGCCCAACTTCATGCTGGCACTGGTGCTGCTCTATTTCAGCGTAACTGTGTTGGGCGGTTCGGCCGGGGGGCTCTTTTCACCGCAATACCTGGAAGCCAGTTGGAACTGGGCCAAATTTGTGGATCTGTTTAAGCATTTATGGGTTCCGGCCATCGTGCTTGGCACCGCCAATACCGCCTTCCACCTCCAGACCATACGGGCCACCATGCTCGACGAACTGAACCAGCTCTATGTCTCGGCAGCTCGCGCCCGTGGGATCCCGGAATGGAAAGTCATTTTTAAATACCCCGTGCGGATCGCCCTCAATCCTATTGTGAGTTATCTAGGCTTTGACATAGCCAGAGTCATGGCCGGCGCGCCGGTTGTGGCTCTGGTACTATCCTTGCCTGAGGCCGGCGATCTGCTGCTCAAGGCACTGCTCGACCAGGATATGTTCCTGGGCGGCGCAATCCTGCTGATGATCAGCTCCACGATCGTGGTCGGTGTCTTTATTTCCGATCTGCTGCTGGGAGCTTTAGATCCGCGTATCAGATTGGGAGAGTCCTAAATGGAAAAAGCGGATATAAGTAGTGAAAAGCCCGTTCCTCAACAGATGGTTGATGAACAGAAAATAAAATATTATACCGCCAGTCAATGGCAACTCGTCTGGTGGCGTTTTCGTCGCAATCGGTTAGCATTGATCGGTGCAGCTATACTTAGTCTTTTCATCATCATCACGATGTTTGCAGAGCTGATCGCCCCTTACAGAGGCACAACGATTGATACTAGTTATTTACTCGGCCCCCCTCAAATCATCCGCTTTTGGGATAAAAACGGCATTTCGTTGCGTCCTTTTTTGCATCGAGTTAAGACAAAACGGGACCCGGTAACCCTTAGAATGATTCCCTTTGCGGACACGTCGAAACGTTGCTATATTCGCTTTTTTGCAAGGGGCGACAAATATAAGTTCTGGGGATTGAACTGGATAAAAAGCGACCTACATATTTTCGGCGTGGATGAGGGGAAAATTCACCTCTTTGGCACCGACCGGATGGGACGCGATCTGTTCTCCCGCACTATGCTGGCCACACGTACCTCATTGATTATCGGTGTTGCGGGGGTCATGATCGCTTTTTTTATGGGTCTCCTCATGGGCGGTACGGCCGGCTACTTCGGCGGCCGAATAGATTTTTTTATTCAGCGCTTGATCGAACTTATCCGTTCTATTCCGGATATTCCTCTTTTTATGGGCTTTGCCGCGGCGATGCCCAGAGAGTGGTCGCCGGAGAGGGTTTATTTCGTCATCACCATCATTATTGGATTTTTCGGTTGGACAACCCTGGCACGGCGCACGCGCGGCAAACTGCTGTCGCTTCGCAACGAGGACTATGTCCTTGCGGCCCGGTTTGCAGGCGCAACCAGCCGCAGAATTATCGCCAGGCACATGCTGCCGGCCTTCACCAGCTATATCATTGTGGATCTTGTCGTTTCATTTCCCTACATGATTTTGGCTGAAACAGCTTTAAGTTTTGTACAGCTTGGATTACGCCCTCCTGTCATCAGTTGGGGAGTGCTGCTGAAGGGTGCACAAAATATTCAGGCTATCGAGTTGGCCCCGTGGCTCTTCATCCCGGTCATCTTTGTCGCAATAGCGGTGATGGCGTTTGTTTGTTTAGGCGATGGGATGCGGGATGCGGCGGATCCCTATACTTCATAAGAGGGGAACTTTGTGAATACGGAAAGTACGAGCGTCATGCCTGGACAAGGTGAGGACATCAGCAGCAAGGTTTTGTTTGAAATCAAAGATCTCACGGTCTCATTTCATACTGATGAAGGCATTGTAAAAGCGGTAAACGGGATAAGTTATACTGTCAATCGCGGGGAAACCCTTGGCATTGTGGGCGAAAGCGGCTCCGGAAAGAGCGTGGCCTGTAGTGCCATTTTACAACTTTTGCCCAAAACAGCCGAGGTGGCAGGATCAATCCTGCTGCAAGGCAAAAACGGTAACATAAGGGATTTAGCGAGGCTAAAACCTGCCAGCCGCGAAATGAGAAACATCCGTGGTGGTAAAATTGCAATGATTTTCCAGGAGCCCATGAGTTCCTTTTCGCCCGTGCATACCATTGGCAATCAACTCATGGAAGCTATTTTGCAGCATCGGAACGTCAGTAAACAAGAAGCCGGAGAGATCGCCGTTGATATGCTCGACCGGGTAGGCATCTCCAATCCTGCTCAGCGTTTTCGACAGTACGCATTTGAACTTTCAGGGGGGATGCGTCAACGGGCCATGATCGCCATAGCGCTTAGCAGCAATCCCAATCTGCTCATCGCCGATGAGCCGACTACAGCACTGGATGTGACGATTCAGGCCCAGGTTCTTGAGTTAATGGGCCAGCTTCAGACAGAGCGCCACATGGCCATCATCTTTGTTACCCATGATATAGGCGTGATTGCCCAAATTGCAGATGAAATTGTAGTGATGTACCTGGGCTATATCCTGGAGCGCGGCACGACTCGGGAAGTGATTAACAACCCGCAGCATCCCTATACCCGAAAACTGCTTGAAGCCATCCCGCGCCTTGATCACCTGGGAGGTCGGCTGGTGGCTGTAGGAGGAGATATTCCAGGCCCCTTCGAGTTCCCCAGCGGTTGTCCATTCCACACTCGCTGCCAACAAATGATTGCCGGTCAATGTGATACAACCTTCCCGGCCGTAGTCGCCATCAGCCAGACCCACTCGGCAAATTGCATCTTCTACGAATAGAGGAAAATAATTGTGGCCTTAATCAAAATCAATAATCTTAAAGTTCATTTCCCTATCCGAACCGGGCTATTCGGTCGTGTACAGGGCCATGTCAGAGCCGTAGACAATATTTCATTGAAAATCCGCCGGGGAGAAACTATAGGCCTGGTAGGTGAAAGCGGCTCCGGCAAGACTACTGTCGGGCGCACCATTTTGCGAGGGATCGAGCCGACTGATGGACAGATATTCTTTAAGCGAAACGATCATTATGTTGAACTGACAAAGCTTCAGGGAGAAGAGCTGAGAAAATTTAGAAGGCACATGCAAATGATCTTTCAGGATCCATATGCATCCCTAAATCCCCGCATGACTGTCCGCGATATAATTGCCGAACCGCTTGTCGCCGGTGGACTGGATAAAGGAAAAACTCTCGATGCGCGGGTACGGGAAGGAACCGCTCGCTGCAAACTTAATTTGGAATACCTTCGCCGTTTTCCGCACGCTTTCAGCGGCGGACAGCGTCAGCGTATAAGCATAGCCAGGGCAATCGTGTCCAATCCGGAGTTTATCGTCTGTGATGAATCCGTCTCGGCCCTTGATGTGTCGGTCCAGGCGGAAATACTGAACCTGTTGATGGATTTGCAAAAAGAGCTTAAAACGACTTACCTTTTCATTGCGCATGATCTTAGCGTGGTTGCGCATATCTCCCATCGGGTGGTAGTGATGTACATGGGAACCTTCGTAGAACTCGCACCTACCAAGAACCTCTTTTTTCGTCCAAAGCATCCTTACACCGAGGCTCTCCTTTCCGCCATACCCGAGGCTAATCCCGATCACCAGATGAAACCGGTAAGCCTTAAGGGAGAAATCCCCGATATCATAAACCCGCCTGGCGGGTGCCGTTTTCACACTCGCTGTAATTACGCCCGGGATCGGTGCAAGGACGAAGTTCCCGGATGGCGAGAGATGGATCAAGAGCATTTCGTTGCATGTCACTTTGCCGATGAACTGGAGCTAACCGGTGGTATGACTAATTAATTTCATTAAACCACCAGCTCCGCTGGTGCGACCCTAATAGGCTTTGCCGGTCAGGCGTGATAAAACCTTCTTCCCGAGGGCTCCTAAAGGGTAGTTCGGGAAGGAGGTTTGTATGAGAGAATATCAAAGTTTAGCACATGTACGATGGGAATGTAAGTATCATATTGTTTGGGTACCCAAATACCGACGAAAGAGGCTTTATGGTAAAGTTCGACGTAGGTTTGGTGAAATTATTAGCGATTTGTGCAGACAGAAGGGAGTTGAGGTGATTGAAGGTCATGCAATGTCTGACCATGTGCATTTATACTTAAGTTTTCCACCGAAGTTCAGCATTGCGTATGTAGTGGGATTTTTGAAAGGGAAGAGTGCGATTATGTTGAACCGAGAATTCCGAACTAAGGCAAAAGGGTCTAAGAGTTTTTGGATCCGGGGCTATTTTGTAAGTACAGTAGGCTTGGACGAGAAGGCGGTTCGGGAATACATTCGGGATCAGGAGAAGTTAGACAAAGACCAAATGGAATTTAATTTTGATTAGACCCGTGGCCCCTTTCAGGGGCCGTCCTGAAGCCACCCGCTATGTGGGTGGAGCTTCACTCGAGACAATAGAGGATGGTAATCAATAAAGCGTATTTTATCTAATAGGAAAAAAAATGGAGCTTTCAATAAGCACTGGCTACTTAACGGACAAGCTGAGACCCGAACCGTACCTACGGCGTATTGCAGATGCGGGGTTCACCCATATTCAGTGGACCTATCACTGGGGTTCAGATTTTCTTTACTCAAAATGGGAAATCGATCAAATCAGAACGTGGCTTAAAGATTTCGGGCTCAAGGTGTTGGACATACACGCGTCGGCCGGCATTGAAAAAAACTGGGGATGCCTTCGCGATTATGAAAGGCTGGCCGGAGTCGAACTTGTGAAGAACAGGATCTTTATGGCCGCCAGTCTTGGGACAGATGTGATTAACCTGCATATTCCAAAAGAGCCGGAATCGGAGACTGAAAAAAAGCTATTTCAAATTCAATTGCGCAAATCCCTGGATCAACTGAAACCGTTTGCAAAAGAGCACAATGTCCACATAGCTATAGAGAACTTGGTGGGGCAGGACACTGCCACGCATCGGAAACTTTTCTCTGAGTACGATCCAAGTTTTCTTGGTTTATGCTTTGATTCCGGCCATGCTAACGTCGGCGGCATGGGGTTTGAGCTGCTCGATTCGCATAAAGATCGTCTTTTATCCATACATCTGAATGATAATGATGGTGTTAATGGCCAGCAGCACAATCTCTTGTTTTCAGGGACTATAAAGTGGTCACTTGTAGCCACAGCCATTGCTGAATCCTCATACTCCAAATGCGCCAGCATGGAGGTGGAGATGAATCATTTAAATTTCAAGTCGGAAAAGGCATTTTTAAAAAAGGCGTTTGAAACGGGAAATGCTTTTACAAAAATGCTAAGTCAGGCGCGTAATCGTATCAGTGGCCGTGCATAGTCGGCAACGGACACATATAGTGATTTTCTGATTATAACGGATTTTTGGGAGCAACTCCAACCTATTGAATTTATTGATTCACTGTAGGCCGATCTCATTTTATAGAAGGGGCATTGTATTTGTGTGTATAATCGCCCTGCTTGTTTGATATATCCTGTTATTTCGAATGTTTGAACGTGGAAGCGCTATAAAAATATGTCAATCATAAAATTGTAAAAACAATGGCCTCCCCTAAATCCGTTATAAGCAGAAAATTCCTTTGTCGGGCGACCAAATGTGGCGTTAAAATATTTTTCAAACTTATTGACAGGGACTGAAGGTAGGATGTGCTCACGAAACAACCCGGGCCATCTGGATTCAAGCATCTGCCGTCTCTTGGGAGTAAGAAAATACCAAGGGTCGAAAATGTTAAGCTGATTCGGATTTTTCACTTTGATTATAATTCTACATTTAACTGTCTGATTAATTTAACTTTTTATACCAAATTCAGAAGAAAAAGGTATGCGCTGTTTTTCGTTATTTATAATTATTTCAAACCGATATGTGTTTGTGACTTTCAAATAACTAAATCATAACCTATTGATATGATTAACAAGTTATTTTTAGTTGCAGTGTCGCGAAGCGGCATATTATAGCTTTTTACGAGTTCATCAAGATTGGAGCGGTCTATGTTAAAGGCAGACGAATCGATTCAACGCGAGTTGGTTGAACTGACACAGGATTTGATCAAAATTCCCTCTTTCACAGGGGATGAAAAGGCACTTGCCGATTTCATCCTTGATAAACTGAAGGCGTATGAGGTCGATGATGCATTTATCGACGGCATTGGCAACGTAGTAGGGATCGTGGCAGGCACCCAGCCTGGGCCCACCATTTTGCTGAACGGGCATCTAGATGTCGTCCCTGAAGGCAATATCGACAACTGGAACTTCGATCCTTTCGGCGGGGAAATCGATGATAAAGGTAATATCCGTGGCAGGGGCGCCTGCGACCTGAAAGGCGGCCTATCCGTTCAACTTTACATGATTAAGCTGTTTCAGCAGTACAAGAAAGATGGGAACGAGTTGCCGGGAAATTTGATTTTTTCGGCGGTGGTACATGAGGAGGCTGCAGAAATGATGGGTATGGAATACTTGTGCAAAGAGACACTTCCGAAAAAAAGGCTCAATTGCGACGTTGTTTTTTTATGCGAACCAACGGGGCTCAATGTCGTTTTGGGCCAGCGAGGCAAGGTCGAAATCTCGGTAAAGACTAAAGGTAGAACTGCACATTCGTCTATACCCGAGGCTGGCGTCAATGCCCTTGAAAAAATGATACCAGTATTGGAATATGTCTTCGGGTGCGCGAAAAAAAAATTAAAAAATCATGAACTTTTCGGAAACAGCTCCATTACCGTTACAAACCTGGTGTGCCATCCGGGCACCTTGAGCATCATTCCGGATGAATGCGAAATATCTATTGACAGAAGATACATGCCTAATCAAAAGATTGATGACCTGATTCAGGAGTTTGAAACCCTTTTCGTGAAAATCCGAGAAAAGGATCCGGAATTTCAGGCGGCTGTGTGTCCGAGAAAATTGGTGGAGACATCCTATACCGGATATCAAAAAGAGGTTATAAAATATCATCCGCCGTGGATCACCGATGCAAACCATCCTTTTGCAGTTAAAACGATGGCCGCGTTGAAAAAAGTGGGCCAGTCTCCTGAAATCAGCTACTGGAAATTCGGCACCGACGGCAGTATGACAGCGGCACTGCTGGGCATTCCGACGATCGGCTATTCCGGCACCGAAGAAAAATATGCGCACACGCCTGATGAGATGGTAAATATTGAGATGATGGTAAAGTCCCTGGAAGGATACTATGCTATTATTGAGGAAATTTTGAGCTGAAGCAGTGCAGGTATGTAGATTTTCGTTGATTGAAAATAGAAGTAGCCATGCCTATCCGATTATCACAGGTTAGCTTGTTTCTGCGGAATTTCCACGTCTTTGTCCGCGTTCATAAAAATCCCTGTAGGTCAACGAATCCACTCGGGCGGCAATCTTCAACACATTGTCAAAACCCACCATTGGCCAGAATCGCCGGTTAAATCGGAAAACGAATTCATTGAGATAGCCCTGCAAGTGCTCCGGGCTGACTCCGTGATGCGTTCCCAAAAGCCACGCATCAAGATTCCCGAACACAATGTGGATCATTGGAAGATGTTGGTCAGTCTTGGCTTGATCACCACGTACAGGCACGGCTGTATGTCTATAGCCCAGTTTGTGCAAGTTGTCGTAGCCAGTCCACCCGTCGGTCCGTACCTCGGCATTCTTCTGGATGTTGGCCAGAACCGCCGGTTCAAGCGTTTCCTGCTTGCGGTTCGGTATAACCTGGAGGCGCAACCTGCCAGCGATAAAACCGCGGCCATGTCCTCCTCGGTGCTGTGGACGCTGGCCAGATGGTAGATTCGGGTCAGGGCCAATGGCTTTTTTCCGCGGGAGTACCTCCAATGCCGACAACAAGCGTCTTGTGGTGCCGCCCTCGCCCTTCCCCCTGTGTTGCACCACCGACGTACGTTTCGTCTATCTCCACTGGCCATTTAGCACCAATTCCGTCTCGTCCGGGCCGAACCATCGCAGCGCGTAGCTTGTGTAGCATCAGAAACGCAGTTTCGTAGCGCTTAATGCCGAGTTGTTTTTGGAACTGTAGTGCGCTCATACCTGGCGTCTGCGTCGTAACCAAGTACGCAGCCCGAAACCAGACCGGCAGAGGCTGCTGAGTTCGGTGCATGATAGTGCCAGCTGTAAGACTAACTTGTTGCCCGCACTGACGACATTCTATAACACGTGGTCTGGCTTGAAGACGCCACGGTTCACCGAGTTGACCACAGGATGGACATTTGAACCCCTCAGGCCATCGAATACGCTCCAGATGGCGAGTACACGCAGCTTCGTCAGGGAAGAGATGCTGAAATTCCAAAAGGGTCCGAGGGTAATCTATGCCCCGGAGCATACCGCAAAGCTCCAACCTGTGTCAATCGGATAGGCATGGAAGTAGCAATATGGTGATGATAACGGGGTTGCGGGACGTTTTTGACTATATTGACAAACCTTCCCTCCGCCTTTCCAACATTTTTGAAACAGCAGATGTGGACACACCCAGTTGTCACCCTGTTTCCGCTAATGTCATGCCATATTCCGTAATCAATTGATACGCCAAATCCGACCTGATTTTTGGTGTCTTTCCCCGACGGCTGCCCGACTGCATCTCTTTGAGGTTAATACCTTCTTTTTCGGATACCTCCCTGATCAGCTTTACAGCCAGCTTCCTTTGCCTGTCTCCTGAATACTGATATTTCATCCTTTCATCAGCTTCTTCAATCAATTTTTCTACAAACTCACCACTGCCCAATATTCTTTTTTACTCAATTTGACAGTGCAATGTTTTTGGATTTGAGAGACAACCTGCTCTTATCCAATCTTTTGGGACGAAAGTTCAGTGATTTCTATTATACCTACACGCTCTATCCCGCAGAAGTAAAGGAGGGTCGGGCCAAGCTAACTCTTTAGAACTATTATAGAACAGTCAAGAATAGATGGCTATTTAGCTCCTATTTCGCACTTTTGGGGGGCAAAAAGAGCCTTATTCAAAGAACACCGTGCTAGGTTTATTCCTTTATTTTCAATTTCCGCTTCTCCTTCAAGACAAATCATGATCTCCGCACTTTGATCAGAAGGACTGGTTAAAGCAATTATTATCCTATCTCATTGGAAATTAAATGAAAAAACTTGTTTTACGGTTTTGCACCACCTTATTGAAATATTAAGTGGTATTATTAAGTTGCAAGATATGAAATAAAGTGGTACCACATATTCACTTTCACTGTTACTTTTTGCAAAAAATCCCACTAAACGAGGCCGCATATGAAAAGAGATATTATTCTCAAACTTCACCAGTGGAATAATAGAGAAGTGCGAAAGCCGCTGATTTTAAAAGGAACGCGTCAGGTCGGCAAAACCTATATTTTAAAACAATTCGGTCAAGAGGCATATCGCAGGTATCACTATATTAATTTTGAAGAGGATAAATCGTTAAGCAGAATATTTGAAAAAAATTTGAAACCAAAAAGAATATTGCAGGACTTGAATTTCTATCTTGATACATCAATTAACACGGATCAGGATCTCTTGATATTTGATGAAATTCAGGCATGTCCAAAGGCCTTGACAAGTCTTAAATATTTTAATGAGAGCATGCCTGCCCTTGCCATATGTGCTGCCGGATCATTACTCGGGTTGCATCTTGGAGAAAGTTCATTTCCGGTAGGTAAAGTAGAATATTTGGAAATGTTTCCCATGAGTTTCCTAGAGTTTATGGAGGCATCCGGTCAAAATAGGTATTCTGGATTTCTTCGGGACTTCACAGGAACAGATTCTATTCCAGCGCTTGTTCATTCTCATCTATGGGAGCAGTTAAAGCTCTATTTTATAATTGGCGGACTGCCGGAAGTTGTTAAGACATATGCTGACAATAAAGATGATCTGTTTAACTCTCTTCTGCTGGTAAGGCAAAAACATAATGACCTGATTCGAGATTATTTGGCTGACATTGCCAAGCATTCCGGAAAGCAGAATTCAATGCATATTGAACGCATTTGGAAAAATGTTCCCTCCCAATTGGCAAAGGAACAGGACGGTTCGGCTCCGAAGTTCAGATTTAAAGGTGTTGTGCCGGGGTTTAAGGCATATTCCAGGCTGGCAGGTGGAATTGACTGGCTTGATGCATCCGGTCTAATTATTAAAGCCCACATCGTGAATAGCGGGGAGATGCCGTTTTCGGCTTACACGAAAGATAACTATTTCAAACTGTTTTGCTTTGATGTAGGCATGTTAGGTTCAATAAGCCAGTTGCCCCCCAAGGCCATCTTGGATTATGATTATGGTACGTACAAAGGATATTTTGCGGAAAATTTTGTTGCGCAGGAATTCAGATGCGCAGGTGTAGATAAAATATATTCATGGAGAGAAAGAACTGCTGAAGTAGAATTTTTAAGAGAGGTAAACGGGAAAGTTCTTCCCGTAGAAGTAAAATCCGGCAGAAATACCCAGGCAAAAAGTCTAAAAGTCTTTGCTGAAAAATATAATCCCAAATACAGATCAATAATGAGCGCGCGAAACCTCAACATTGACCATGAAAACAGTATTCACCATTACCCGTTGTATATAGCGGCGCATTTTCCATTGTTTGTATAAAAGAAGCCGGATATCAAGGCATGGGTGTGGGTCCTTTGTTTTAAATTTATCAAATCCAGATATCGTTGATTGGTTGATTAGTTGATTAGTTAAGTGGTTGTAGATATGGATTTATCCCATATTTGTAAAATAATTGGACACTTCATGTTTCATCAATCGGAACATTCTTAAATTATGACTATAGTTTACCTAATCAACCATTCAACCAGTAAACTCTTATCACCTATGACGAGTCCTCATCGCCAGGCATGAATCAAGCCGACAATTTGACATTATGAAAAGGCTGATATAAAAGTTAGGAAATTTCCAGAATGATGCGTTGAAGGGATTACAGACTTTTTATGAAACCTTCAAATTCTACAAGTTAGTTCGCTTCGCTCACAGTTGGAATAATTGAATATTGGAATCGTGGAATGATGGGTTTAAAGAAAACAGAATTCAAAGCGCATATTATTGCATTGATTTTCTTGTTTTGATGGAGTAATTTATTAGGCAAAAAGCAAAATATAGATGCTTGATGAGCATCATCAAAAAATGTAGCTGCAACATTTTTTGTAGAATATACCTTTTTCCGCTTTCCATACCCAGTATTCTCTCCGAGGCGTAGGCCAACATTCTCTACGAGCCGGAGGCCACTGTTCCAATATTCCATCATTCCATGTGGCTTACAAAAAAATAGTCAGAAAAAGCACTATATTTCCAACAAGTTGTAGAAATTCCGAGACGTAAATTAGATCACTTTTAATCATGAAAGGAGAATTCGGATGAAGAAAGTTATGATTGCGTATGTCAGCCGTACAGGAAACACTGCCAAAATGGCCGATTACATTGCCGAGGGTGTCCGTTTCGTCGGTGCCACGGTAGATATTAAAAAGGTGGCCGAAATCAAAAACGCTAAAGATCTGGGCGGTTATGACGGCTATATTTTCGGCTGCCCCACATATCATAAAGATATGACGGCCAGTATGAAGACGTTTCTTTTCCTAGCGGAAAAGGCCAATATGACCGGAAAAATCGGGGGCGCTTTCGCGTCTCACACCCACAGCGGTGAATCCGGACCCATGATTGCCGATACCATGCAATACGTATTTAAAATGGACATGGTGGACCTTGGCGCACTCTCTCTAAAACAAGATATCGTCAACACCGATGAAGGTCTGAAAGCATGCCAGCAATACGGGAAAAATCTGGGAGAAAAGCTGGGGGGATAACATTTCCGATTAATAGTACAGATTTTACATGGTAACTTCTCGTGGGAGTGGCTTTCCAGCCACGAAAATAGGTGACTCTAACGCGATAATCGTTTAATCGCGGCTGAAAAACCGCTCCCACAGAGATAACATTGGTCTTTAAGTTCATGTAACCCAATAATAGAACCCAGAAAAACAAGCTCCAACCCTCTCATGCCGCCCGGCTTCTCCCTCCACCTTCCTCCACCTTTTCTGTAATCCAATTCACACCTTTAACCTTCGAAAATTATATTATAAATCGAGATTTTCCTTTTTTTTATCTTGACACTCAAAAAGTTTTATATTCTAATAGGGGAGTAAAGTGGATAAAAGTGGATATTAGATATCAATGTTTCGAGGAAGCTCCTTTCATACAATTGACACCAAAGGGCGTATCATCATACCGACCCGGTTTCGGGATGTCATAAAGGCAGACGGGGCCGATAGTGTCATGGTATCCCGCATAGACAACTGCGTGGTTGCCTATACAATGGAAAAATGGCGCAAACTGGAAAACGAAGTCCTCTCTTTACCCAAACCCAGTGCGAGCATGCGCCGCTTCAGACGGGTATTTGTCGGCGGTGCTTTTGAGTGTAACTGTGACAAGCAGGATCGCATCCTGATACCATCCACCTTGAGAGAGTATGCTTCACTTGACAAAGACATTGTCCTGGTCGGCGCGCTGGAGCGTTTTGAAATTTGGTCCCGGGAAAATTGGGATAAAGAAGTTCTGAGTCTGGATGAAGATATGCAAAATGAGGAAGTTAGAAGCGAAATTGACGAATTAGGAATTTAAACTTTTTCCGAGACTGCGCTCGGGAAAAGTGGCCTCTGAAGGGCAACAAGCACGCTGATAATTTAATGTCGCAAATTATTGGTTTCGGGTGTCAGGTTTCAGTATTTAGCACCTCCTTTCCCTGACACCTGAAACCTGACACCTTGGGTTTCTTACAACATGTTGTCATATAAAACCCGACAAGGGCCTATATGGAGTACCGACATATCCCTGCCATGCCGAACGAAGTGGTTTATTACCTCAATTGCCGGCCCGGCAAAATATTCGTCGACGGCACCATCGGCGGTTGCGGCCACGCGGGGAAAATTTGTGAAAAAATTCGCCCGGACGGACTGTTGATCGGTATCGATCAGGATATGGATGCCATTACCAATGCTGAAAAAATCCTGGGATCTTATGCATCAAATATCCGCCTGTTTCACGGAAATTTCATTCATCTTCCTGATTTCCTGTCACAATTAAAGATTGCTGCGGTTGACGGAATACTTTTGGATCTCGGTCTTTCACTCCACCAAATTGTAAACAGCGGCCGGGGGTTCAGCTTCAGAAAAGATGAACCGCTGGATATGCGCATGGATAAGCAATCAGGGAAAACTGCGGCAAGTCTCATCAACAATCTGGCCCGGGAAGACCTGCGAAAACTCTTTAAAGACTACGGTGAAGAACGCTGGGCCAAGCAAATCGCTCATAAAATTGTAAAAGTCAGAGAACAAAAAAAGATTCGGTCCAGCAAACAGCTGGCTCAAATTGTCATTGCTGCGATCCCGCGACATGGGTTGTCCAAACAAAAGATCCACCCGGCCACCCGGGTATTCATGGCACTGCGAATCGCGGTCAATCAGGAACTCGAGAGACTGCAAACCTTCATGGAACAGGCCGCGGATTTTCTGAATCCCGGCGGCCGCCTGTGTGTACTCTCGTTCCACTCGCTGGAAGATCGCATCGTTAAACAGCAATTGAAAGCCCTTGAAAAAGGATGTTCGTGTCCACCGCAGCTGCCCATGTGTGTTTGCGGCCAAAAGCCGCAAGTCAGCATTCTGACAAAGAAGGTAGTACGCCCCACAACAGAAGAAATTATCGCCAACCCCATGGCTAGAAGCACTCGGCTGCGAGCGGCCGAGAAGCTGTAGGAAACAGAGGACAGATGTTTTTGAATTCGGAAGTCGGAATGCGGAAAATAAAAAATGAACGTCGAACATCGAACATTGAACGTCCAACATCGAATAATGAATTCTGTCGATTTAAAAAAAAGACTGTGCAAAGCAAATTTATCTCTTTCTGACAGGATCAACAGGATGGACAGGATAGAGAAAGACCAGTCCAAAATAAATCCTGATAATCCTGTAAATCCTGTCTAAATAAATGTTTCATATAAGAGATCAGAGAACAGCAACATTGCGTCGTCGCGGGAAACCGTCAATTATCAACGATCTAAACGATCATAACGATCAAAACCATCTAAACGAACAAGATGAGGAAAAAAAAGAAAGGCAAACAAAGCAACCCTAAAGTAACCATAGCCTTTCTTTGTTTGATGCTCGTTTTTATCGCCGAGCTTCTTTTTTACACCTGGTTCAGAGTGCAGAGTGTTCGCATCAAATATGAAATCACAGCGCAAACGTCCCGGATACGGCAACTGTCTGCCATGCAGGACAACTTAAAAATTGAACTCGCACGTCTGAAATCACCCTCGCGCATCGCGAAAATAGCTAAAACGCAGCTTGGATTAATCACGCCGACATCGAAACAGACTATTTTAATGCCATAGAGATATAAATGAAGTGCCTGAATAAATATTTCAGATTTCGGATACTACTTGTGGGCGCCATTTTTCTTATTTCCTTTATGGCAATCGCGGCCAAGGCAATTCATCTGCAGGTATATCGCGGCCCGTGGTTGTCCCAAAAGGCATCCAGCCAATACGAACAATCGTTAACCACATCAGGCAGACGCGGCATCATTTATGATCGCAACCTTCGAGAAATGGCTGTCAGCATTGATGTGACATCCATTGCCGCCTATCCGCCCCGGCTAAAAGGCACCCGGTTCACCGCCAAAGTGCTGGCCGATATCTTAAATTTGGACGCCGCTAAAATCAAACGCAAACTGGCGGCAAACAAACCGTTTGTTTGGATCAAACGCCAAACGACTGCCAAGGAAACCAGGGCCGTTAGAGATCTTCAGATACCAGGTATTGATTTCGTCACGGAATACAACCGCTTTTATCCCCATACGACCCTGGCCGCCCAGTCTCTGGGTTTTACCGGGCTGGATGGAGCCGGTCTGGAAGGAATCGAATTTTATTACAATCAGCATCTCAAAGGTGCACCCAGAAATTTTACAGTTTTTAAGGACGCGCTGGGCAACGGCTTCAGTGACGAAAACGGGCAAGGGGCAAGCAACCGCGGCCATGACCTGATTCTGACCATTGACAGCAACATCCAGTATATAACCGAAAAAGCCCTGCAGGAAGCAGTAGATCGATATTCGGCTCTCTCCGCCCTTGCAATTGTCATGCAGCCGCGCACCGGGGCTATTTTGGCCATTGCCCATTATCCGCTTATCAACCCGAACTCCTACTCGAATTTCGATAAATCTCTCTGGCGCAACCGGGCCATCACCGATTCATTCGAACCGGGCTCAACCATGAAAATATTCAGCGCTGCCGCCGCTCTTGAGTATAGTGAAACCACACCCAGCAGCATCTTTTATTGTGAAAATGGTGCCTACAGAATCGGAAAAAATGTTATTCACGACATTCACAAATATGGATGGTTGTCGCTACAACAAATTATCAAATTCTCGAGCAACATCGGGGCAGTAAAAGTCGGTGAGAAGGTGGGCGCCAAGGATCTATATCGCACATTGCGAAATTTTGGATTTGGCCGGAAAACGGGCATTGATTCCCCCGGTGAGACAACCGGCAGGCTATCCAATTACTCATCCTGGTCGAATATAGACATCGGTGCCATTTCTTTTGGCCATGGCGTTTCCGCATCGGCGATTCAAATGGTCACGGCGGTTTCAGCGATTGCAAATGAGGGTATTCTCATGAAGCCTTACATTGTGCAGCAAATTGTCAACCAAAACGGTCTTCCCGTCAAGCGTTTCAAACCGCAAAAAATCAGAAAGGCCATTTCCGCCCGCACCGCAAAAACAATTAAAAATATCATGAAAACCGTCATCTCGGAAGGCGGCACCGGGGTGAATGCTGCCCTCGACGGATATTCCGTTGGCGGTAAGACAGGCACCAGCCGGAAACTTGATGAAAACGGCCAATACTCAGACAACAGCCATACGGCATCGTTTATCGGTTTTACGCCTGCCGATAATCCGGAAATTGCAATTATGGTGGTTATTGATGAGCCTAAGGGAAAATATTACGGCGGTATCGTAGCAGCCCCGGTTTTTAAACAAATTGCTCAGCAAACCCTGAACTATTTAAACGTTCCGCCTGATGGCGGTACGACAAAATTCAGGGTGTCCCTGGGCAGTGAGGCGAAAGGGTGAAGCTGTCAACGCTATTTGAAGCAATTGAACCGATCACCGCAATCTGGTTGGGCACAGGCAGCCGTGAGCAGGAAACAAAAAATGGTGCGGATAAACGCCACGCGCTATCTCCTGTGTCCGGTGACAGGCTACCGGATCTGGACATCGGATCAATTCATTACAGGGCCCAGGAGGTTCAACCGGGTGGTATGTTTGTCGCCATTGAGGGGCAAACTGCCGACGGTCATGATTTTATGCATCTGGCTCTTAAAAGAGGAGCTGTAGCAATTATCGCTCAAAAAGAGCCTCCTCAGCCCTTCCTGAATGAAATCAGTGCCACATCCCCCAAAAACCGGCCGATCATCATCCGGGTACCCAGTACGCGCATAGCCCTGGCCGATCTGGCGGCCCGCTTTTTCGGCCATCCGTCCCAGGACATGACCCTTGTCGGCATTACCGGAACCAACGGCAAGACCACCGTCGCCTATTTAATCGAAAGCATCCTGTTACAGGCCGGTTTTAAGGTCGGTGTGATCGGAACAATAAATTATCGCTATGGGGACAAAACATTTGACAATCCCATGACGACTCCTGAATCCCTTGATCTTCAGAGGATTCTGTCGGAAATGCAGCGCGATGGTGTCACCCATGTGCTTGCGGAAACCTCTTCCCATGCCATGGATCTATACCGTATCAAAAGCTGCTGGTTTGACATGGCCGTCTTTACGAATTTGAGCCAGGACCATCTCGACTTTCATGGCGACATGCAATCGTATTGGTCCAGTAAAAAAAGTTTGTTTACCGAGTATCTCACCAGAGGGCCAAAAAAAGAAAATGCCTCGGCTGTCATCAATTGCGATGATGCCAGGGGCCGAGAACTGGCGGATTCGCTGCCGATGCCTGTAGTTAAAACAGGATCGGCCCCCGATTGCGAAATAAGGCCTGAAAATATCCGATGTAATTTAAATGGCACCGATGGGAAGGTTGTCGCTCCAGGGGGGAGTTTTAATTTTAAAACTCCCCTCGTAGGGGTCCACAATGTGGAAAATATTCTCAGCGCCATCGGAGTTGCAACGGCTCTGGACATTGCGACCGATACGATTAAAGCCGGAATTGAAGGACTATCTGCTATACCCGGCCGCCTTGAGCCCATAGAAAACAGCACCGGACGATTTGTCTATGTGGACTATGCACATACACCGGATGCTCTGAAAAATGCCGTATCGGCTTTAAAGAAAATTGCGCCGGCCCGAATCATCTGTGTTTTTGGGTGCGGCGGCGACCGGGACAAAGAAAAGCGTCCCTTGATGGGGGAGATCGTCGCCCGGCTTTGCGATCTGTCAATAGTCACTTCCGACAATCCCCGCACGGAGAATCCGGCGGCGATCATCGATCAAATTTTACCCGGGGTCAGGCAGGCCAACGGTCTCGAATATGCAACAATTAATCTGAAAACAGGATTTATGGAAAAAGGATACGCCGTCGAACCCGATCGGCACCGCGCCATCGAGCTGGGAATTCTGACATCCCGGCCGGAGGACGCCGTACTGATAGCCGGCAAGGGCCATGAGACGTACCAGATACTGGGCACTTCCGTCATTGCGTTTGATGACCGGGAGGAAGCCAGAAAGGCACTGCACGCAATTAGTGGTCAATAATCAGCGTAGACGCGATAGTGGTTGCAACGGACAACGGACAACACACAACATACAACACACCATACACAATACACAACGGGCAACAATCAATGACCCAAAGCCACCCCCTACCCTGGACAGCCGAAGAAATCATAGAAGCCACCCGGGGTGAACTTTTATGCGGGAGACTTGCACCGTCCGTTCCCAGGGGTTTCCATTGACTCGCGTAAAATCTCCGTCGACGACGTTTTTGTGGCCATCACGGGAGAGGTCCATGACGGCCATACATTTATCTCAAATATAGTCGATCAGGGAGTTCGCGGTTTTGTAATCAACCGCCATAAAGCCAAACCAATGCCCATCGATGCATGCAAAACAAGTGATATAGTCTGCATCGCGGTTGAAGACACCACCCGTGCATTGGGGGACATGGCGGCGTTTAACCGTCTGCGGTCCCAACGCATCCGTGATAGCCATTACGGGATCCAACGGAAAAACCACCACCCGCCGGATGACCACCATGGTTTTGTCCCGCCGGCATGACACCCTGACGGCCGTTGAGAATTTCAACAATGAAATCGGATTGCCGTTAACCCTGCTCAGCCTTGCATCCGGCCACCGGTGGGCGGTCCTGGAACTGGGTACGAACAATCCCGGTGAAATCGCGAGGCTGGCCGAAATATGCACGCCGGATATCGGTGTACTGACCAATATCGGGCCGGCACACCTGGAAGGATTGGGATCCATTGAAGGCGTTATGCAAGAAAAAGGAGATCTTCTCAAAAGCCTCGGACCCGGCGGCAAAGCAATTCTCAATGCTGATGATCCGTGGGTGATGCAATTGGCCTCAAAAACAAAAGCCGAAGTGATTCTTTACGGATTGTCCCGGGAAGCGGCCATCAGAGCCGAAGATATCAATGAAACCAAGCACAAAATTTCTTTTAGGCTGATCTTTGCCGGAGAAAGCATTTCAATCCATTTAAATTCTCCCGGTCGTTTTATGATTTCCAATGCCCTGGCGGCGGCGGCCGTGGGCCATCAAACGGGTCTTTCTTGCGGGACCGTTAAAACCGGTCTCGAAGCATTCAAACCGGTTTCCGGTAGAATGAACATCAGGCATATGCCCGGCGGCATCCACCTTATCGACGATACATACAACGCCAATCCAGAATCCATGAAAGCCGCCTTTGCAACCCTCAATACAATGCGAGCCGGGGCCCGGGGAGTTGTTGTAATCGGGGATATGCTTGAACTGGGCATCCAGGCGCCATCACTGCATTGCGAAGTCGGGGCCCGGGCCGCCCGCTCGGGTATAAGTCGGTTATACGCATATGGTGAGTTTGCCGCCGAGGTGACAGCCGGTGCCCACGATGAAGGCATGCAGCCGACCAATACCTTTGAAGGCACCCATGATGAAATTGTTGAAGACCTGAAAAACTGGCTGCAACCCGATGACTGGTTGCTGGTGAAGGGTTCCCGTGGAATGGCCATGGAGAAAGTGGTCCGAAAACTTCAGGAATGGTGTGAGAAATCTGAGGGTTAAAACTAAACACCGATATACCGGAAAAAACAAATAACAAATCCCAAATAACAAACAATATCCAATGACCAAAAACACAAATTCAAAATATAGAAATACTACTAAATATACGAATTACCTGGTTTCGAACATTGGAATTTTGAATTTTTTATTTATTTGGAATTTGGTGCTTGTGTATTGGTATTTTGCCTTAAAATAAACAAAACTATTATTTAAGAACCTTAATATGCTGTACCACCTGCTATATCCACTGCATACGACATTTTCAGTCTTTAACGTATTTCGTTACATCACGTTCAGGACGATATATGCCAGTTTGACGGCTTTTTTCATTTGCTTTCTCCTGGGGCCGTGGGTGATTCGCAAACTGGGCGCCATGCAGGTTGGTCAGTACATCCGGGACGACGGTCCCAAGACCCACCTGGACAAGGCCGGCACGCCGACCATGGGTGGAACGCTGATCATTGTATCCATTACCATATCCATTCTTCTTTGGAGTGATTTGACCAATTATTTTGTATGGATCGTGCTGTTTGTCATCATCGGCAATGGAACGATTGGATTTATCGATGACTATCTGATGCAAATCAAAAAACAAAGCAAAGGCTTAACCGTGCGCAAAAAGCTGGCACTGCAGGGGATTGTCGCCCTGGTTGCCAGCTTTCTGATATACACCAGTCCGGATTTTTCAACCCAGGTCACCATACCGTTTTTTAAAAATATCTCTCCGGACTTTGGTTGGGGTTACATCATTTTTGCGGCATTTGTCATTGTGGGGGCGTCCAATGCAGTCAATCTCACTGACGGACTCGACGGGCTTGCCATCGGCCCGGTGATCGTTGCAGCGTCGACATACATGATTTTTGCGTATGTGGCCGGCCATGTCAAAATTGCTGATTATCTGCAAATAAATCATGTGACCGGAAGTGGTGAAATAGCTATCTTCTGTGGCGCACTGGCCGGTTCCGGCCTCGGCTTTTTGTGGTTTAACACCTACCCGGCTCAAATCTTCATGGGAGACGTTGGCTCCCTCTCCCTGGGAGCATCTCTGGGAACCATCGCCGTCATTACCAAACAGGAAATTTTACTGGTACTGGTCGGTGGGCTGTTTGTCATGGAAGCCTTATCCGTGATTTTTCAGGTCGGGTTTTTCAAAATGACCCACGGCAAAAGAATTTTTCGTATGGCGCCTTTGCACCATCATTTTGAATTAAAAGGCTGGCCGGAACCCAAAGTGATTGTCCGCTTCTGGATCATTGCCATCGCTTTGGCCCTGCTGGCCATGAGTACATTGAAACTTCGTTAGTTTTACCGTTCAGGGTTCAGCGTTCAGAGGTTCAGGTTTGAACCATTGAACGGCTAATGCCAAACCCCGACCGCCTCCGCTCCTGCCCAGGCCTGCCCTCCTGCCGGCAAGAGCGAGGCGGCCGGTTTGGACAATACAGGTTAACTTTACTTTTTAAATTTTAGAACATTTTCTCAATAATGGAGCTTGCAAACAAAACAATTATAGTGGTCGGACTCGGCGTAACCGGGATAGCCGTTGCCCGGTTTCTGAAAAAAAGGGGGGCGGTGGTAATTGTAACCGACCAGGCCACCGAGGAAACCCTGGGGCCCCGGGCACAGAAAATCCATGAAATGGGCATTGCCATGGAGCTCGGCCGACACAGGTCCCAAACCTTCAAAACGGCGGATCTTGTTGTTCTGAGCCCGGGAGTTGCCCACACCATTGAGCCGGTATTGCGGGCGAAGGAACACGGCATACCCGTCATCGGAGAAATAGAACTGGCATCACGGTTTATTAAAGCGCCCATTTTGGCGGTCACGGGTACCAATGGCAAAACCACAACCACCGAAATTTTAGGCAGCATGCTGATGCATTCCGGGTTCAATGTTTTCGTGGGCGGCAACATCGGCAATCCGCTGATCGGTTATGCGGACGGAGAGCAAAAGGCGGATTTCATTGTTGCGGAAATCAGCAGCTTTCAACTGGACACCATCAACACCTTCAGACCGAAAATCGGCGTGTTATTGAACATCACGGTGGATCATCTGGACCGCTATCCGAATTTTGAAGCTTATGCCGCATCCAAAATCCGGATTTTTGAAAATCAGCAACCAGGCGATATCGCCGTGCTCAACGGCTCGGACCCCTTGGTGCGTTCCCTTACCGAGCCACTTAAAAGCACAAAATTATACTATGCGTCACTCAATCATGAGGAAGAAGGGGTTGTGAATAACGGAACACAGATTGGTTTTCGCTTCAATGAATCAAAGAAACGAGACAGTAAAGGGCCTATAGCGCATTTGGCATCCTGTAACCGAAGATTTTTGAACGTGTCCAACTTAAAGCTGGTAGGCCGACACAATCTGGAGAACGCCGCCGCAGCCGCTCTGGCGGCCCTGGCGGCCGGCGCATCACTGGAAACAGTCCAGGAAGCACTGAACCGGTACCAGGGTGCTGCGCATCGACTGGAACATATCGACACGATGCACGGTGTTGATTTTTTCAATGACTCCAAGGCAACCAATGTCGATGCCGTCATCAGAGCAGTGGAAAGTTTTAGCAAACCGGTGGTTTTGATCATGGGCGGCCTGGATAAAGGCGGTAATTTTAAGGCACTCAGAAAGGTTTTGGCCCGGCATGCCAAAAAGCTCATCGTCATAGGGCAAAGCCGCGGCCCTTATTCAATCCACTCTGGGAGATACCGTGCCGACGATATCGGCGGCGTCCATGGCGGATGCCGTCAAGCAGGCTTATCGGGTTGTCTCACCGGACAATGTGATTCTGCTGTCTCCCGGATGTGCCAGTTTTGATATGTACGACAATTATGCGCAACGCGGTGAAGATTTCAGGAAAGCCGTCAAAAATTTCAAAATGCAAATATCATGAGCGCCAAAAAGCAGACGACACATACTGCGGCCTACGACATTCAGCTGCTGTTTCCGGTACTTTTTCTGGTTGGAATCGGAATCGTCATGGTTTACAGCGCCAGCTCGGCCGTGGCTTTAAAAAAATTCGGTTCGGACTACCTGTTTTTAAAAAAACAGGCGCTTTTTGCCCTGGTGGGAATTATCGGCCTCGTCATCTGCCGGAATTTTCCCTATCGATGGTATCGACCGTTGACGTACCCGTTGCTTGCCCTGGCCCTCTTTTTCCTGCTTGCGATTCAATTCACCGACTTCGGATTTTCGGCCGGCGGCTCGGCCAGATGGCTGCGTTTTGGACAATTTTCGTTTCAGCCGTCTGAATTTGCGCGTTTTGCCATGGTGGTATTTCTGGCCTATTCCCTGGAAAAAAAGGCGGAAAAGCTAAAGACGTTTTCTATCGGATTTCTGCCCCATGTTCTTGTATTCGGGGTGTTTGCCGTGTGTATTTTCAAACAGCCGGATTTTGGATCCATGCTCATCCTGGCAGCGCTTACATGGCTGATGATGTTTGTCGGCGGCGTTCGCTGCCTTCATCTTTTCACCTCGCTGCTCGTGTTGCTTCCGGTGGCTTACTACTTTTTAATCAACGCCGAGTACCGGGTGAAAAGAATTTTAAGTTTCCTCGATCCCTGGCAATACCCGGCAGATGAAGGCTACCAGATCGTTCATTCTCTGATGGCCTTCGGCACCGGTGGATTATGGGGTACGGGGATCGGAAAAGGTTATCAAAAATTATTTTATCTTCCCGAACCTCATACTGATTTCATCTTTTCCATTATCGGTGAAGAGGTCGGGCTGGTAGGTGTTCTGATTATCATCGGACTTTACGGGTTGATTCTCATGAAGGGCATTCAAATTGCCCGCAATGCGCCCGATACATTTGGATCACTGCTGGCCCTTGGGCTGACCACGGCCATGGGGCTTCAAATCTGCACCAACATGGGGGTCACCCTGGGCCTGCTGCCGACCAAAGGGCTCACCCTGCCTTTTTTAAGTTACGGCGGGACCTCTTTGTTGCTGAATATGGCATCCATCGGGATTTTAATGAATATAAGTGCCGCGAGAAGCAAATGAATGGAAATGGAATTAATGAGGAGAAAAGACAGTTTGAGGGCCAAGGTTGGAGGCTTGAGGGAAAAGGGTATCCAACCTCTAACCTCAAGCGAAGCGATCCTCAAGCGAAGCGATCCTCTAACGAAGCGCAACGCGCTTTGCGCATCGTCATCGCCGGCGGCGGTACCGGAGGCCACCTGTTTCCCGGAATTGCCGTTGCGCAGGAATTTGAGGCCCGCAATGCAGCAAGCAAAATCATTTTTGTCAGCACCGGCAACCCGCTGGAAAGATCGGTGCTGTCAAAAACGGGCTATACGCTTCAAACTATCACAGCCGCCGGCATTAAAGGCCGGGGGGTGTGGAACCAGGTCAAATCAGGTGCGAAAATCCCTAAAGGGATTTTGGAAGCGAATCGGGTCCTAAAAAAATTTTCCCCCGGATTTGGCCCTCGGCCTCGGAAGCTATTCTGCCGGACCTGTGGTTTTCGCGGCCTGGTTGCGGAGGATTCCCATCGTAGTCCATGAACAAAATATACTGCCGGGAATCACCAACAGGATTTTATCGCGATTCGCGAATCGGATATTTATTTCCTTTGAAAATACCCGCTCACACATGGATCCCCAAAAAGTTCACTGGACGGGTAATCCGGTACGACAAGAAATTTTGGATAGTGCCGACCGTTTTAAAGACACAAAAAACGATGAATCCGGCGCCAGGCCTTTTACGGTTCTGATCATAGGCGGCAGTCAAGGCGCACACAGAATAAACATGGCGGTGATAGAGGCTTTGGATCATCTCAGGCATTTAGAACATTTGTACTTTGTTCATCAGACCGGTCAGGCGGATGAGCAGCCGGTCCGGCAAGCATACCGGCAAAGCAAGGTAGGCGGCACGGTTCAAGCCTTTTTCGATAACATGGCTGAACAATACGGCCGGGCCGATCTGATTATTTGCAGAGCCGGTGCGACGACGGTTGCTGAAATCACGGCCCTGGGCAAAGCGGCTATTTTCATCCCTTTTCCGTTTGCGGCCGACAATCACCAGGTACTGAACGCCGGCAGCCTGTCGGATGAGGGCGCTGCTGAAATGCTCATCGAAAAGGATCTAAGCGGCGAAATACTCAGCAAAAAAATAAAGTATTATGCTGCCCATCCGGCCGAACTGGAGGATATGTCCGCCCGGGCAAAGCAGTTCGGCAAGCCGGAGGCAGCTAAAAGTATCGTGGATGAATGCTACCGGCTACTGGCGGCATGATGCAGGGCCTGCGGCCGTTGGAGGTTGGAGGCAAATAAGGTGAAAAAAATAATTTTTAATTATTAATGCTTAATTTTAAATTCAAAACTAAAAATTCAAAATTAACAACTCAATCAACCCAGTGAAGCTGCTAACGATCCAAACCATCTAAACGCTCTAAACGAATGACCAGCAACCAGTAAGCCAGTAACCAGCAACCAGTACCCAGCAACCAGTGACGAATGACAAATGACGAACGACGAGTGACGAGTGACGAGTGACGAGTGACGATTGATGGAATCGCTTCGCTCCGTCGTTTTCTATACTTGGGAAAGGCATAATTCAGTTTCCGATGGAACTTAAGCAAACCCATAAACAAATAAAACCATTAAACGCCAGCGGTCTGCATCGAGTATCGAGTATCAAGCATCGAGTATCCAGTGTCCCGTAACCTTAACCTCAACCTTGAACCCTGAACCTTGAACCCTGAACCTTGAACCCAGAACCCAGAACCCATACACATGTATCAAAAAAAATATCACATCCATTTCGTGGGAATCGGCGGCATCGGAATGAGCGGCATTGCGGAATTGCTTCTCAACCTGGGCTATAAGGTATCCGGTTCCGACCTGCAGACATCCGAGATTACCGAACGTCTCAAAGACTTGGGCGGTATTATCTTTGCCGGGCATGGCGCAGATCAGATTAGCGGCGCCGATGTAGTGGTAACTTCCTCGGCCGTCGGCCGTGACAATCCTGAAGTGTTGGCCGCCGAAGGCATCTCAATTCCGGTAATTCCGCGGGCGGAAATGCTGGCCGAGCTCATGCGCTTAAAATACAGTGTGGCCATTGCAGGCGCTCACGGCAAAACGACTACGACATCGATGGTCGCCTCGGTTTTGGCGCAAGGAGGTCTGGATCCGACGGTGGTCATCGGCGGAAAGCTGAAAAGTATCGGTTCCAATGCCGTGCTGGGAAAAGGAGATTTTATCGTTGCAGAAGCCGATGAGAGTGATGGATCATTTTTGAAATTCTCACCTGCCATTGCCG
>PVMK01188975.1_pt3 | contig 47653 bp, 44 predicted proteins | sample 1853481 | NCBI WGS metagenome assembly PVMK01 (sample SAMN08533507, study PRJNA380276) | Marine sediment metagenome, whole genome shotgun sequencing project.
TGCACTAAGGTCGCGAAGTATGCGCGCAGCACGATCGCCTCCATGGCGTTGTCAAACATTACTCCAATGGTTGCTCCGGAAATTTCCTCAATATCTGCGGTGACGGCATGCGGCGGCGCATTGCCATGCCCGTTGTGGATGAGGAAAATGTTGCCCGGCCCATGCAGTGGGGGCTTTGGTTCTCCGGTCCCGGCGAATCCCACGACGACCACGTTTTCCCGCACTCCGCCGTCGCCGAAGAGATGGCCGGAAATTTCCACCGGCGGGAATGCAACCGGGGGCGCTGCCGATGCACGCAGTACTTGCCGATAGAGTTCCAGGGCGTCGGCGCCACCCTCCTTGGCGATGGCCGTCATATTCCACACCCAGGTTTGGTTGTAATCCAGATTCGTCGTGCCCACCCAGAGGCGTCGATTGTCGTCGTACCCGGCAGCCACGCGTTCCAACACCTCCCGGGTGATGTACTTGGCCAGGTACGTCTCGAACGGCGAGGTATCGAACACCGAGCTGGAACCCTCCAGCAGCACGTTCAGGATCCCCCTGCTTTTGTAGACGTCCTGCGGGGTTATATGGGTAAAAATTTCTTCGAGCGTTGCGTCATCGGCGGCGGTGCCGAGAAAGGCATGGGTTGCGAGCAGTGCGCCGGTGCTCACTCCCGTGACGATGTCAAACTGGGGGCGCGTACCGCTTTCCCGCCAACCGTTGAGGAAGCCCGCGCCAAACGCGCCGTTCTGACCGCCACCGGATATCTCCAGTATGTTCAGAGAATGACCGCGCACACGCTCGAAGTAGGGGATGACACCTTCCACGACATCGGCGTCCACCGGCATGGACTGCGCCATGAGTTGTTCGGGATGCAGCGGGTTATGCCCATTGGGCAAACTCACGTGGCGTGGTAACTCACGAGAAAGCTCTCGCGGTAGTGGTGTTGTGCAGCCGACGAGGATCAACGCCACGAGCGTGCCGAGTAGAACTCCCAGTCTTCTGCTATTCATCGCCGCGCCTCCTTTGTACTCGCGCCCGGGCGGAATCGCTGCCAACGGTCACATTCCCTCGAATCGCATTCCCCGACCCGCGAGGATCGCTTTTTACCATGACTTCGCCATGAATACATCCGACATTGCGATGCTGGTCATAGCAAGCAATGCGGGTGCGAAATCCGGTTATTTGGCGCCACATTCACCACGGGAAATGGATCTGCTCGAGTACAGAACAGAGTGCCGGACTTGCAAAAAATTTGAAATGAGATATTTCCCCAACCGGCATCGGCCACATGGCTCACTGGGTCACCTGACGCCGGTTGAGTACGTGGAGCGATTTGACAGACAGGCGACCTCAGAGGCCACGAATTTTCAGTACTGAATGGTCTACCTGAAAAATCAGGATCCTCAACGCTCGATGCTGCCCCGGTTCCCGACGTACGCTCGCTACCGTGCTGCTCACGGGATAGAATCTCGCGCACGTCTCGATCCTAACAAAGGCTCCTCTGCATGGAAGACCGTCTGCCGCGCAAGCTTGCCGCTATCCTGTATGCGGATGTGGCTGGCTATAGCCGGTTGACCGGGGAGGATGATGACACAACCCATCGCACTTTGAGCGAATATCTCGACCGAATCTCAAGCGTTATCGATTCCCATCGCGGTCAGGTGATGCATTATGCGGGTGACGCGGTGCTTGCCAAGTTCGATGCGGTGGTGGACGCGATGTCGGCCGCGGTTGCCGTTCAGAGCGAACTCAAGGCGCGGAATAAGAGCCTGCCCGACGAGCGAAAGCTTGAGTTTCGCATCGGCGTCAATCTAGGCGATGTGATCGAAGATCGAGGTGACATCTACGGTGATGGAGTAAACGTGGCAGCCCGCTTGGAGTCGTTGGCAGAGCCGGGAAGTATTTGTATCTCGGAGTCTGTACGTACCGCTATCGGTAAGAGACTCGATCTCGTATACGAGGACATGGGCGAGCAGGAAGTAAAGAATATTGCCGAGCCGGTACGGGCCTATAAGGCTTCGATGAATTCAGACGAACAACCGGATGCAGCAGAGTTAGTGGAGCTTGTGACCGGTCTGCCGGACAAGCCATCGATCGCAGTTCTTCCGTTCGCCAATATGAGCAATGACCCGGATCAGGAATACTTTGCTGACGGAATAGCTGAGGACATCATTACCGCCTTGTCGCAAATCAAACAGTGGTTCGTAGTCGCTCGCAATTCCAGCTTCGCCTACAAAGGGCGCAATGTAGATATTCGCAAGATCGCCAAGGATTTGGGTGTTCGGTATGTATTGGAAGGAAGCGTACGTAGGGGTGGGAATCGGCTCCGGATTACCGGTCAGCTCATTGAGGCGGACACCGGCACCCACGTGTGGGCCGATAGATTCGACGGCGACCTCGACGACGTTTTCGCTCTCCAGGACAAGATCACGGAAAGTGTTGTCGGTGCCATAGAGCCATCGTTGCGCCGGGCCGAAATCGAACGCTCGAAGCGCAAGCCACCCGAGAGCATGGGCGCGTACGATCTTTACTTGAAGGCCTTGCCACACATTTATGCGATGAGACCGGACGACAACGAGCAGGCACTGGGTTTGTTGCACAAAGCTATCGAACTCGACCCGAACTATGCGCCTGCGCTGACCTATCTGGCGTGGGCGTACGAGCAACAGAGCGTGCCCATGAACTCAATCCAAATATCGCGTTTGTGTCCATGCTCGTCGGTGTCGCTCAACTATTTGGCGGGGACCCGGCGGAGGCTCTCATCCATTTCGATGATGCCATTCGCGTGAGTCCCTCGGATCCTGGCGCTTTCTTTTTCTATTCAGTGGCTTCTTTGGGTCATCTCTTCTGTGGTCGCCCAGCCGAAGCATACGATCTGGCAAAGAAATCAGCCCGCATGTACCCCGATTGGGATACGACGTACTGGGCCATGGTGCCGGCACTCACGCAATTGGGCCGAACGAAAGAGGCTCGGTCTGCAATCTCGAAACTCTTGGAGTTGTCCCCGACTACGACGGTATCGCGCTTACGTGAGCTCTTACCAATCCGCAACCCAGACTTTTTGAATATGATCCTCGACGGAATGACTGCTGCTGGACTACCAGAGTAGGCGGTCAGGCGTTCCGGTTTCTGGTTGACCGGAAATCCATGGTCGTGCTACTCATCGAACATTCCGTACGGCACCATTGGAGGAGTTATGAAGGCCGCGATTTTTGCCTTTTGTGCACTGTTTTCTGTTGGAGTAATCGCTAGTGAAGCCGGAGGTGACGAGGGTCACGTAGGTGAAGAAGGACATCACAAGCACACTCTAGCCGTTTTCGCGGGGATAACTCGTGAAGACAGTGACAATCACGCAACGTTGGGGCTTGAGTACTCGTACCGCATCAGTGAGAGCTGGTCGGTGGGGGGCTTAGTCGAACGTGCGGAAAGGAAGAAGGAGTCCACGCTCGTGATGGCGTTTGCTCACTTCTGGCCATATAGAGGCCTGTACTTAGGTGCTGGGGTTGGTCGAAAGAATCCCGGTGATAAAAGGGAGAATACTCTGCGAGCAACAATCGGTTACGAGTTCGAGCTCAGCGGAGGCTGGGTGCTCTCACCGCAGGCTAATCTGGACATGATTGAGCACGAAGACAGTGAAGTGGTCTTTGGTATTGCCTTTGGTAAGCAGTTCTAAAAGCCTGAAACAGTCTTCTCGACAGGAGTGAGTGATCATGGCAGCTGCCAATCCTCAAACTGCTGCGCCCCCGCCCAGGGGGCGGCTTCTCTTCGGAGGCACGGTCTTCGTGCTCGGGCTGCTATGCCCGCTGCTGGTGCCTCTGGTCGCCACCTCCGATCTGCCCACCGAGTGGAAAGCAGTCCTTTCCGGTCTGTTGCTCCTTGGGATCCCGGAGCTGTTCATGCTGGCCGCGGCCGCGATCTTGGGCAAATCCGGATTCGACTACCTCAAAGGCAAGATTTTCGGTTTTTTCAAGCACTACGCGCCCCCGGACACCGTGGGCCGCGCGCGTTATCGGATTGGACTGGCGATGTTCCTGCTGCCCCTGCTTCTTGGCTGGCTGACGCCCTACGTGTTGCCGGTGCTCCCTGACTACGGGGCAAATCGAATCGCATACGGCGTGCCGGGCGATCTGTTGCTCCTGGCCAGCCTGTTCGTGCTCGGTGGGGACTTCTGGGATAAGCTGCGCGCGCTGTTCGTTCGCGACGCCAAGGCACAATTTCCGGATAGTGAGCCCGTTGCTGAGGTGGGTGGGTGAGGGCCCAGCCTACTTCAAACTAACCGTGGTGCTGGTTCTGGGGGAGGGTGTTAGCGTGCATGAGGGGATCAGGCGATGACGCCCATCCCGCGCAGCACCGTAACGGCCAGAAAGATGAAGGCGACCACCGCCGTGCCAATGATATGTGCGCGATAATTCCGCCAGAACGCCAGTACGAGGACAAGTGCGAATATCCCCGCGTTGAATGCTCCTGCACTCGTGAAACCTCGTCCTAATACGATATCCACTCCGACGATCCAAATCTGCAATAGCGCGAAAAGAAGAAAGAACCGCCCACTTACCCGAAAGTAGTGCGCCCGAGCGCCCACATCAGGTGAATCCGATGGTTCCGCCACCAATATACCGGTACAGAAAAAAATCAGGACCGGGCCGCTGATTACATAAAGGAAGCCCGTGAAGCTCCAGCGCTCGACTATCAGGAGATCGAGAGTGTGCCAGAAGAGGTTGAAGTGCGCGCCGAGGAGGAGCGCGATCCACACAATGTGGACAGGATCGAGTTGGGTATCGCGCCCCTTTCGGACTATCTCGGCCAATGCGCCGAGCACGTTGCCGATGCCCAGTGACAGGATCGTGACATACATCAAGGCGACTAGAAGTGACGTAGATACTTCCAACTTCTCTGTCCTGGTGCCTGAATGATCGGGACGATGATAAATTATATACACGATCGGATCGAGTCAGTAGTCGATCAGCTTCGCGAACTCCCCTCCTGAACTGATGTCCGAGTCTCAAGTTAGTGGTGGACACTGGTACGAATACTGGTATGGGGTAATGTCGGAGGTGGTATGGTCTGAATTGGTTGTAGAATTACGCCTTACAAGATGCTGAATGCTTGGCCATCCGGCAGCCGGTAACGCGAATAGTCGCGAACATCTACAGTCATGATCTCCCGTATACCCGTTTCGTTGGCAAGCCAGTAAAGAGTCGCGTCGGCAAGTTCCATTTCACGTTTCCCGGGTTCTGTGTACTGCTCCATCCAGCCGACGATATCAGTCAGGTGTTGGGGTTCGAACGGATAGACCAGAGCACCGCCCAATTCGATCCATCGCAGCAGCTCGTAACGTTGAGGGATACTGAGAAGATAGCTCGCCTCTACGACACAGGGCCAAGTCGTGAGCAGGCGCAACCCGCTGGCGGAGAGTTCGGATACGAGACTGTCGTAGTGATGATGGTGGTTATCGTCGACTGCGAAAAGCGCAATCTGCGGACCGGCATCAATCAGGATGTTTCTCACGGAGCTTTGCTCGTACCTTCTGCGACACTCGCTCGGAAGTATTCCCCGCGCCAATGGGCGTGCCGCTACGGACTCGCTCGAGCAACTCGGCGGGATCCTTCAGACCCAGTACGCGCTCGAGCGCATCTTTGACGAACGCGGACTTGCTGATGCCGAGGCGTCGCGCCTCTTGCTCGATGCGCGCCTCGAGCGCCGGCTCTAGCCTGACGGACATTGCCATGGTGAAGCCTTTGTATTAATGTAATACAGTAATACTAACCTCTTTTGCCCCGTGAGACAAGGGGGCGGGGAATCTTGCGGCGAATTCCGGGCACCCATAAATCGAACCCGGTGGCCGCGTTTCCGGAAAGAACCGACCCCCGGGGCTTTTGACCTTCAGTCCAACGCAGCAATTTTTCAGAAAAACTCCGCGGAGTTTCAGGAGGAGAAGCCATGTCCGACCGCCGTCGATTTCTCAGATGTGCGATAAGGGGAGTACTATCCGTCCGACGCGGCGAAAGGCACGCTACGAGTCAGCTATGGCAGTGTTCGATATTGACAGGGGACACCTGCGAAATGGCGCTGCGTCAGCGAGTACGTTCGTGCATTTCGCCGTGCAATAAACCGTAGAGATCCGGGATGGCAAAAAGCAACGTTCGCCGTAAAAGCCGGGCGCTGGAAAACGCCGAAGAGCTGGTCGAAGAGGGATTTCGGTGTTACGAGCGGGGCAATAAGTCGGGAGCCGAGCAAAAACTCCGTGCCGCGTGTGGGATCAGACCGTCGGTGCCACAGGCGCACTATAATCTCGGGTATTTTTACAACCTGGAGGGGCGTTGGGATGAAGCCGAGAAGGTGCTGCTAGAAGCCCTCGAGCAGCAACCCGACTATTCACGGGCATTATTTACGCTTGCCAGCGTTTACATGGAAGCGGGCCGACTGGATCTGGCGCAGGCCAAGTTCCTGGCAACCGAACGCCTGACGCCAGAGGACCTCGACATCCAGCTCAATCTCGGTATTCTTGCCATCCGCGCCGGACGTAGCGAGGAGGCTCTCGACCGGCTGGACCGCTGCATCGCGGCCGGACACAGTACCGACGCGGCACGTTTCCACCGTGCTACCGCCTTGCAGGACTTGGGACGCTTGGACGAGGCGCTGGTGCTCTACCGCGCGCTGGTAGCAGCCGGCCCGGATTGGCGGCAGCCGATCCTGAATGCGATTGTGACGCGGCCGAAGGGCCGGTTTCCGCTAAGCCAGTCGAAGCTCGCTGAAATGCTCGGGCTTTAGCGTCGCGCGCGGTAATGATGCCGGTAGCCACCGGCCTCATCGGAAATGGCGTCGTGTGTTTCTTGCTGTGCCTGCGCATGTTCGCCACGCAATGTTTCGAACACCAACTCGGTAGCTCCGCGCGGCAGAACGAAGCACTGGGCTACCGGCGTACCACGGCTCAGGGTGCCCGTAAACGTGCGGTCGGTCCATCGCGCAGGAAAATGGACAAAGCCATGGCTGTAGTGATCACAATCCACGATACCCGCTACGGTGCGAAATGGCAGGTCCGGTCGATTCAGTGGATGGGTAATAAGCAAAGAGTGTTCGGGTGGCGTCTCGATGGTCCAGAAGTTGTTGAACTTCACCGCCAGAGCATCGCTATCGGCGAATGGGGTACCGGTGACTTGCTCACCCAGGTGAAATGCAATCGGTGCCCGGGTGAGTCGGCCCTGCGAGGACGGTGGCAGATCCCAGTCCCAGGAGAAGTTCGAATCGGACACCACCACGTCCGCGGCAAGTGGCATCAGAAAACCGCGGGACAGAGCATCAATAAATGGTACGCAGTGCTTTGCGGTACGGATCTCCGCACCCAGGATGTCACTGTGCACCGCCGCAGGCATGGACTTGAGCCATTCCGGCAATGCGTCTGAAGCCGGAACCGGCTTCGCTAATAGTGCCTCCCATTCCGGGAAGCAACGGAAAACCACCTTCACTCACGCCTCCCTGCACGGCAGGCTACTTTCCCCACTGCTTCCGCAACGTGTAAAACACCGAGAAAATGACCGTGACCGTCACGAAAATGACCCCCAACGCGTTGATCACAGGCGTGTGTGCCCTGCGCGCCTGAGCCGCGATCTCAGTGGTCAGCGTGCACGAACCGCCGATGGAAAAAACGGTCGTGTTGTAGTTCTCGAAGGACATCAGGAAGGCCAGCGCCGCGCTGCTGATGATGGCCGGCAAAAGGAAGGGCAGGGTTACACGGCGGAACAAGAAGAATGGCGCAGCGCCGAGGTCAAGCGCTGCCTCCTCCTGGGAACGGTCTTGTCGCTGCAGCCGGGCCATGATGATCAGCATCGGGAACGAAGCAATAAAGGTGGTTTGCGCCAATATCGTCGTGTAGAGATCGGCGCCGACGCCAAAGTTACGCCAGAATACGATGGTGGCGATGCCAAGTACGATTCCCGGCGTCAGCATGGGGGAGATCAAGAATGCATAGAGCACATTCGTCGCCCGCCCTTCGAGTCTGGTGAGCAGGATGGCAGCCGACAAACCGAGCAACACCGCCGCCGGCACGACGAATACGGCGATACGCAGAGAGTTCTGTAGACAGCCGATCAGGCGATCTTCCGCGAGCAGGCGCGGGAACCATGCTAACGTCAACTCCTGCCAATCGGTTACCGATGGTGGCGACGCACTGTTAAAGGCCGCCAGCATCATAAGAATGAGCGGCAGGAACATGAACATCACGAACATGCCGATGAAGACGTTCAGTAGGGTGTCACCTCTGTTCATTTTCTTCTCGGTTCATCGCGCTAGCTGTCTGAGTTTTACGCCGCAAATCGCCATGATGGCGAATATGAACACGATGCAGATGAGCAGTAGAGTGAATGAGTAAGCTGACCCCAGATTCCAATTTGACGATTCAAAGAACTTGTCGTAAATAAGCTGCGTGAACCACTTGGGCTGCAGTCCGCGAGTAATGATATGAGGCACCGAGAACGACCCTGCTGCGAGCATGAAGGTCATGATGCAGCCAACGGCAATTCCGGGTTTTGTGTGGGGGATAATAATGCGCCAATGAATGCGCCACGTCTTGGCCCCGAGATCCCGGGCCGCTTCAACCTGGTTCGGATCCAGCGTCGCCATGGTGTTGTATATGGGAAAAACCATGAACAGGATGTAGGTGTAGACCAGAACCACCAGCACCGTCCCCGGGAATCGATACCAGATGATGACCTCGTCGCTTGCAAACGAGGCAAAGCCGGCAATGGCCAGCAAGGTATTCAAGAGTCCATGCAGGTCGAATACCGTCAACCATGCATATATCCGCATCAACTCGTTGACCGCATAGGGAACGAAAAGGGCGGTGAACAAAATCACGGTTTTGACCGGTCCGGACCGTAGCGCTACGGCATAAGCTATCGGATAGCATGCGGCCAGTGCGATCAGCGTGACGACCAGGGAAAAAGCGACGGTCTTGGTCAGCGTCCACGCGTGCAGCCCCGTCATTGCGGTGTAGTTCTTGGCGGAGTAGGGGAACTGCTGAGCCTTTACCTCTTTGAGGTTCTGCTCCTCGACTAGCAGTGATTGAATTTCATCTTCAATCTCGCGCACTTGTTGTTCCAACCGGAGCTTGTCCTCTTCTCCGAATTCCGCACAGCTCGAATCGTCGGTCATCATGGGATTGACCATGCCCATGGTGTTGCAAGCCGGTCCGTTCGCTAGATCGTATTTCTTGGTTCCCTTCTCGCGATACAATACGTCCAGATCGTTAACAATCTTCGTCAGGCGGTCGCCGCGTTCCTCGAAGCGAAAGCTGAGTTCAATCATGAAGAACTGAGGTGCGACGATGAGGACAGTCAGCCACAACGCCACACAGACGGAAAAGAACGTGGTCAGCGGCCAGCCGTAGATTTCAAACAGTTGCTTCATTGCCTTGACGACCCGTATCAGCAAGTTCCCCGCTGGCCATGACGATAGCATCATCCGCGGCAAAGCCGACATGCATCGAACGACCGTGGTCGATCCCGGCGTCGGCGGCCTTGGTCAAATGGGCTACGAGTGAGTGCTCTTCCGTAGACAGTACCCAATTCACGAACGCGCCTTCCATGTCTCGGCGCTCGGGCTTCACGGCCACGCGATTGTCCGATTGGGACTCATCGCCGATCGACAAGGCTTCGGGGCGCACGAACAGCATGGCGTCGACACCGATCGTCAGCTCAGGGGTCGTCCTTCCACGCAAGGTGCCGAGTTTGGATTCGAGCGATGCGATGCCATTTTCTATCGATGTGACGCGCCCCCTCAGGATGTTGTTCTCGCCTACGAAACTCGCTACGAATGGTGTCTTCGGATGGTCATAGATTCGATCGCTCGTATCGATCTGCTCCATGCGGCCGTGATTCATGACCGCCACGCGGTCCGACATGGTGAGTGCTTCGCCTTGGTCGTGCGTAATGTAGATGAAGGTGACGCCGGTCACGCGCTGAATATGCCTTAGCTCGGCGCGCATGTGCTGGCGGAGCTTGAGGTCGAGAGCGGACAAAGGTTCATCGAGCAGAAGCACTGAAGGTTCTACCGCTAAAGCCCGGGCTACCGCAACGCGTTGCCGTTGACCACCCGATAGCTCATCCGGTTTTTTCATCTCCTCGCCGTTCAACGCAACGAGGTCAATAAGTTCCATGGCACGCTTGCGGCGCTCAGTCTTGCCCATCCCCCGCGCCTCGAGCCCAAATGCGATGTTTTCCCACACGGACATGTATGGGAAAAGCGCCAAGTTCTGGAAGATCAATGCGGTGGGTCGCTGATTCGGCCGTACCCCCGTCATGATATCCTCACCGATACGAATGCTTCCGCCTGCTGGATTGAGGAACCCCGAGATCATGCGCAGCATGGTCGTCTTGCCACAGCCCGAAGGCCCGAGAATCGAGAAGAACTCCCCCGCGTTGACCACGAGGTCGGTAGGATATACGGCGGTGAAATCGCCGAACTTCGCGGATACCTTTTCGAGGACTACTTCTTTGCCATGCACTGCTCGAGCCCCACATGAGATACCGACAGCCTCGCCAAGGAGGCTCGTCTCGTCAGTCGTTGCACGGAATGACGGGGCCGCCTGTCGCGAGCGCGGCCCCGCCAAGATTGTATAAAACCAGCGTCAAGCGTTGCTGATTTTCTCGACGTACTCCTGGCGCAGGGGGGCGAACCACGGCGTGTCCGCCTGCCACCACCACATGTTGCTTAACACGTCAGGGCGATAGACTTCCGCGAACTGCCGTTTGAAGGTGTCAGAGGTGAATTCTGATGAACCGGCGACCGCGGAGTTGTATCCCGTCTTGTTGGACATCATGCCGCCGACTTTCGGCGTCAAGATGTAGTTGATGAACTTGTAAGCCTCGTCGACGTTCTCCGCACCGGCCAGCATGCCGACGGAGTCGAGCCATGTGATGATGCCTTCCTTGGGCGCTCGGTACTTGTAGGCCGAGTCCTCTTGGGCGAGCAACAGACCCGTGGTATCCCACGTCTGCCCGATGACGGCCCCGGCATCCTTGAAGGCGGACGTGGCTTCGGTGGCGTTGTTCCAGAAGGCGCCGAACCAGTCCTTACGCTCGATAATCCAGTCCGTGGTCTCGGACCATACACGCCGCGCGCCCTCTTCGGACGCGTAGACGTCGAGCATGCGATTGGATTTCACCACGCCGATGGAGTCCAAGTATAACCCCGTACCCATGATGACGGATTTCTGCCGAAAGGCGACCTTTCCCTTGACCTCCGGCCGCCACAGATCACCGTATGAGACCTCGTCGTCTTTCAAGTTCAGGGCTTTGGAGCTGTAGGTGATGCCCTCGGTCCCCCAGTCGTACGGAATCAGATAGCGTTTGTCGCGATACACGGCACCTAGCTGAATCGAATCACGCATGAACGAGGGGATTACGGCCTTGAGATTCGCCCGTTTCTCGTCGATGGGCGCCAACCAGATACCACCCGGGGCATTGGGATCCTCGTAGTTCGCCCGGTTGGTGACAGACGGGAAGATGACATCCCAGCCTTTGCCCCCGGAGGCCTTGGTTTTTTGCTCGGCTTCATCATTGGATCCGAAGGTGGTCAGATTGACCTTGATGCCGGTTTCCTTCTCGAAGCCATCGATCATGTCCTGGTTGACGTAGTCCACCCAGGCGAAAACATTCACCTGCCGGGACGCCGCGAGTACCCGTGAATTGACGATCCAGGGCCCAGTCGCCGCAGCTGCGACTATGGCGGACTTCTTGAGAAACGAACGCCGCGAAGCGTCGCGCAAGGCACGTGAGATTTTAGTTTTGTCGTTCATGTGAGTTCTCCTTAGGTGACATCTCCTCTGGAACCGGATTGCTCGCAGCGAGAACTCGCCGCAAATCGCCGGTGTGCGGTATTGCTAAGATTCGGCGTTCACAGCCAACATATCTTATTATTCGAATGAGATTGCGTTGTCGCCGACCCCCTCAGGAACTCTAGTCCCGTCGTTCGGGGGCAAACCGCAACGCTCCAATATACGCTCTACACCCCCCAAATCAAGGCTCGACGTGTGGCTCTCGAATTGCCAATTCTGTACTGAAATCACGCCACCAGACAATCTGCGAGCGGCACCGCCATTCCCCTGGTCTTCGCGACCATGAAGACGGTATTGGTTCTTTTCATCCACCTTTTAGCCACTGTCGCCAAGTGCCTCGGGCCGGGGGGCGGCCCTCGGGTTGTGGTCGCTGAGAATCTCCTCCTCAAGCACCAAATGTTGATTCTCAGCCGTTCGCGGCAACACGCGCCAAACCTCTTCGTGGGTGACCGATTCCCTCTCAACTTTTGTCCGCGAGATGCTCTAATCGGATTTCCGGTGACAGGTTTTCAACTAGAAATAGCGCAACCCACCATTCGCCTGACTTTCCGAACCCCCCTCCCGAACTGATGTCTCAGTCTCCGGGATTTTTGCTGGTAGAATTCTGTAAGGGTCATACCTCGATTTCTCGACAAAACTCCGCGGAGTTTCGGGAGGAGAAGCCATGTCCGATCGCCGTCGTTTTCTCAAAGGATTAACCTCGCTGCCACTCGCCACCATCCTCGCCAATCCCCGTCTAGCCGCCGCAGTTTCTGCGGGATTGCAGGAGGTTGACGCCAAGCTCGCCGATGGGAGAACCATCAAGGCCGCACTGGCCACGCCTCAGGGCCAGGCCAAAGGCAGCATCCTACTGGTCCATGAGTGGTGGGGACTCACCTAGTAGCGACAATCGCCGCAAGGCATGCGACTTTTCAATTGGGTGGCGAACCCTGGTGCGGATACTGGTATGGGGTAATCCGCCAAGTGGTAGACGACATGTCTCGGGATTGGACTATGTTTCTCGGATATCCATAGGTCACGAAGCCTTGAACTCATTGCCTTTACCCGAATCACGGGGCGGATTTCGAGATTTCTCCTCCTAGTCCGCACCCGAGGCGTCCAATGTTGCTCACTACGCATCGGCGGACCGCGAGTACGCGTCCCGGAGCCGACCGTAGTGCACATCATCATCGACGTCACCTCCATTGACGACCACGTGGACAAGGAATTGCCAAAGTCGGGCGAGGCACGAGGCAGAGATGGGTTGCTGACTCCGGCGGCGATCTCGAATGTGTGCGCTCAAATGCACTCGCAGGACCCGGGCGCCTGGACGCACGCGGTCGATCTCAGGCCCAATATGGAGCACCTGTAACAGGAAGATAGTCAGCCTGTCATAGAGACGAACGCGGGCGTGGTGCGAAGCTGATCGATCGTTGTAGTGGACGGCGGACCTGGCGGGCCGCAGAAATAGTGCAGAAAAGCTGGCAATCGGTCGGAACCTTGGCCTACTCTAGTCCATTAAGAAACGTAAAAAGGACCGCGACTCTGAACTCGATCACTACCATTCGTAACGGCAGCTGGGTCGGCGATCCGGGCGCACCAAGTCGATTGATCGAGTTGCTCGAGTCGGGGTCCGTTATCTATATCCCGGATCTCGGGTTTCCCACGAAAGAGGAGGAGCGCGGGTTCTTCGGACCGAATTTCCGGCGGCTGAACTCAAAGAATGTGAGCTGGGACCCGACGACGAACGCGGTTCGCGGTCTCAAGTCCAGCCATCCGGCAAGCGATTCCGAGCTAGCCGCGCTCGGTGCCATGATGGCCCGCTTCGCACATTTCGGCGAGGAGCTGTTTAGGTCGCTCCTGGGCGAGTATGCTAATCGGCTGACCACTGCCCGGACAAGTTTCCGTCCTGTCGAGATAGAGGGTCGCAAATCCCGCACCGTCGGCAGCAACGACACCCTCCTGCATGTCGACTCGTTCTCCTCGCGCCCGATGGCGAACCAACGAATCCTCAGGATCTTCACCAACGTCAACCCGGGGGATCGCCCGCGCGTGTGGCGGATCGGCGAGCCTTTCGAGAAGGTTGCGAAACGATTCGCCCCCCAGCTTAGAGGGCCCTTTCCGGGCCAACGTGTAGTGATGTACTTGTTCCAGCTAACCAAGAGCTACAGGACGCTGTACGATCATTACATGCTGCGCTTGCAGATGAAGATGAAGGCCGACGAGGAGTATCAGCGGTCCGTTGAGCAGACGCGTATTGAGTTTCCGCCCGGCAGCACCTGGATATGTTTCACCGATCAGGTGTCCCACGCGGTGTTGTCCGGCCAGCATCTCCTGGAGCAGACCTACTATCTTCCCATAGAGCGAATGTCTAGAGCAGAGCGATCTCCCCTGAGAATTCTAGAAACATTGCTCGGTCGGCCTCTTCTGTAGTCTGGTAAATGCCTCTTCGTGAGTGAGACATCGGGTCAGAACGGCAGCAGACCCCTGGTCATCTGGAAATTCAATGATGGATTGCGCGGTCACGAGAACCAGACCAGCGGGTTCGTGGAGGCGTTCGTCCGACGCACCGACGTGCGCCATTACATCGTCTGCGTGCCGCGTGGCGCTGCGCAATTCCGCGAGGCCTGGCAACTTCTCCACGGCAGAAAGTATCGTCACTGGCCGGATCCGGATCTCCTTGTAGGCGCCGGCCACTCAACCCATATACCGTTGCTTGCGTGCCGACGCGCCCGTGGCGGACGGGCGGTCGTAGTTATGTCGCCGAGTCTCCCCGCCCGCTGGTTCGATTTGGTGATTTGCCCGAACCACGACCGAATCCCCAACGCCGAGAACGTAATCGTGACCCGGGGCGCGCTAAATCGCGCCCGATGCAGCTCAGGGAAAAAGACCGACGAAGGGCTCATCCTGATCGGCGGTCCGGATCGGTACTACGGATGGTCGGCCGAGGAGCTCGCCGCGCAGATTCGGCGGGTACTGGAAAGATCGCCGGGTGTGCAGTGGGTTGCGGCTTCGTCGCGGCGAACACCGATTGAGTTCCTCGCCCACCTCAATAGGCTCGGAATGCCGAGTCTGCGCACTTTCCCGGTGGAGGACGTCGACCTGGACTGGTTGCCGAAGAAGCTCGAGAGCGCCGCTACCGTATGGGTGACCGAGGACAGCGTGTCGATGATTCACGAGGCAATCACCGCGGGAGCGGCAACAGGCCTGCTGGCGGTACCCAGGCTGAATTCTCCCGACCCTAGCGCGACACGCTGGTTCGAGAAAGGCATCGACACTTTGATCGCCGACGCGATGGTTACTTCCTTCTGCGCGTGGGACGGCGGCCGGGCACTGGCGCCGCCTGCTACTTCCCTCGACGAGGCGAAACGTTGCGTAGACTGGATTCTGGAGAGGTGGTTCCCGGCGCTGTGAAAACGGCGTGGAAACGGTCAATCGGGCGTTACGGAGCCCGGCTCAACGCGCCGTGCAGTTGCTGCAGACAGGAACCTTTTCGAACAGGCCGGCATTGTGCCAGTCTCGAATTTGTGCGAGACGCGCGCCGTTCCAGATTTCCTTCATGGTTCCCGTGCGCATTTCTCCGAGGATCTCGCTGCCCTCGTAGTCCACGCAGCAAATCGACACGCGGCCGTCCCAGAGAACGGTGAAGGTCTGCCAGAGTCGCATACACTGGAAACCGGTTTGGTTCTTCGGCTTGGACGTCCCGGTAACGTGCTCGCTCCCGCCCCAGTTGTGCGCTCTCGTCACGTCCACCCGATCGACGACTCCGCGCCAGCGATCGACAAATCCTTTCTCTTCGAACTCATTCTCCTTGATTGAGACGAACATGAGCTGAACTTTCGGATTCGACCGACCCATCTCCCCACGAATTCGTATCAGTCCTTCAAGGTTGTCGGCAATCTTCTCGTACTTGAGCCCGACTCGGACCTTCTCGAATACTTCCTTCGAGAGACCGTCGAAACTGATCTTGATCTCGTCGAGACCCGCCTCGATGAGCTGACGGGATTTCCTTTCGGTCAGCGCAGAGGCATTGGAGATTATCTTGACGGTACCGATTCCTCGGTCCTTCGCTATCTTGATTTTCTCGGGCAGCTTTCTATCGATGAGTGGTTCGCCGAAATTCTGCAGATGAATCTTTTTGACCCCCATGGCGACGCATTCGTCCACCACCTTGAGATAGAGGTCGTCGTCCATGATCCCCTGCACCCGCTCATGGTACGGGTGTGGGCATGTTAGACACTTGGCGTTGCAGTGGCTGGTGCTTTCGATATTGACTGTGCGTGGGGCACTAACGTACCGCCAGTCGAGGAAACGGGCAAAGATCGGCCTGAGAATGATTCGCATTCAGAGATTACAGCCGAATTGAGGCCAAGTTGCAACTGCAATCATTGAGCCCGGACCGTCCTGCAAGCCAATGACTGCGCTGTCACCGTTTGGGTGGTCCTACACTGCCATGAAGACGTTACATTCGAAATCCCAATCTTTCGGTACGATTACAAGATCCGCGTCTCGGTCTCTGCCTGGCTTCCCCTTCGTCAACTTCCATTTCCTCAGGCAGGGGACGGAACAGCTGTTCATGAACTTCGAAGGCCGAAGAGTTCTCAATTGATTGCCGAACAGGTGCCGCATCCCATATGCCATTGGCCGTCTTCAGATGGTCGAATTCCCGTTGCAATGATCGGCAGTTCCAGATGCGCTATACGCTCTCGAACGATCGACCGGATCCAATTCCAGTGTCGTATGAGCGTGCAGCAATAGCCCGAATTCCATTCGAGCGAGGATCTAGAGAAGTTAAAGTCGAATCCCGGAGAAGGGCAGATAGTGCGCCGTCTATAAGTGAACATACTCATGCCCAGAGGTCGTATCAGGCGAGTCTGTTGAACGTAGCCTAAAGCCAGTGATCCGTTTCAAGAGATGCGCAGCTCGGGCTTTGATGCAGAAATTGAATTTGTCGGTGCTTTCTGTCTCCTCGGAGTCATCTGTTGTCCAGGCTGTGGATGGGTACCTCGCTGATTCCCGATACTTGGCAGGCCGGGAGCTGAGAATTGACGTCTTGATTCAGATGGTCAATTTTGCGGAAGGATTCTCGGGTCAAATGAACCCCGACACAATGTCACCATTCGCCCCCCGTTAGTCTGACACCGCGATCTCCCCTCCCGAACTGATCTCTTAGTCTCCGGGAAATCTGCTGGTAGAATTCTGTAAGGGTGATACCTCGAATTTCTACGATAATTCCACCGATTTCCAAGGAGGAGAGCCATGTCCGATCGCCGTCGATTTCTCAAGGGATTAACGTCACTTCCGCTCGCCACCGTCCTCGCAAATCCTCGCCTGGCCGCCGCAGTTTCCGCGGGATTGCAGGAGGTTGAGGCCAAGCTCGCCGATGGCAGAACTATCAAGGCCGCCTTGCCTGTGCCCCAGGGCCAAGCCAAAGGTAGCATCCTACTGGTACATGAGTGGTGGGGGCTCGTTTAGGAGCGGCGATGCCCGCGAGAGATGCGGTATTCCAGTTGGGTGGCGGACCCTGGTACGGATACTGGTATGGGGTAATTCGTCAGGTGGTAGAGGGAGAAAGTTACCTAGGCCTCAATCAATGGCGAGGGTTCCGAGGTGCATTATTCCATGAAATCTGCACGGTGGTTAATCCACGGTGTGTGGTGGTGTGCCGGGACCTCTGGCACACGCACATTCCACTAGGAACAGGCACTGGTAAAGCGGGGCAAAAGGTCGAATTCCCTCCGACTCACAGCTGGTTCATGCAAGATTTACACGGTTCCAGATTGACAAGAGTACGGCATTGCCGTATCTTTAGTCTGTGTACACTGTCATCGAAACACCTGTTTATATTGGCAAGGTTAAACGGATTCTGACCGATGATGAGCGAGAAGCCTTCGCGGTGTTTATTGCGCAGAACCCCAGGGCTGGCTCGGTTGTGCGGGGATCCGGTGGCATACGAAAAGTGCGATGGGCTCAGAAAGGAAGTGGAAAAAGCGGTGGTGCTCGAGTCATTTATTACAATCGCTTGGAGAACGGTGAAATCTGGCTACTAACGCTGTATGCCAAAAGTGATCGTTCAACCATTCCGGCACACGAGCTCAAGATGATCAAAGAGGTGATTGACCGTGGCTAGGAAAAAGAAGATGAGTACCGAGGGCAGTGAGCTGCTCAGAGCCGTTAAACAGATGAATGCTCGAAAAAGGGGGCGGGTCTATACGCCCGAGCAGTTGCTAGCTATTTCTGCGAGGCAGTCAGTCAATCTTACTCAAAAGGAGTTCGCGCGACTGCTCAATGTTTCGATTGATTCCGTACAGGATTGGGAACAAGGGACGACGCTCGCCACGTGGCGCTGCAAAAACGCTTTTACTTGTCGCGCAAAGCTATCCCGAAGTACTGGGACAAATCAATTCGTAAGAAGCGAACACTCCAGAGCTGTGAGATTCCGTTCGAGAACAGGTCCTAACCTGTTCTCGACCACGGCCATGCTCCGGGAAAGTGACCATTGAAGAGCAGCGCATTTATTTGATCGTCTCGTGGGACTCGATCAATTCTACGAATCGTGCGGTGTCAGGCTGCGGCTTTCCGCAGTCCGTATCAAGGGACGATGTGCAGGGCAGGGGAGCAATAATGTTGTCTGGAGCCCTACTGGTCCATAAGTCTCTATGGCTGATAGACCAGTACGAAGCCGCTCGGGAAATCAAGCAGTTAGAACGCTATGGTCCTGGGGTGGTAGGAATGTGTAAGGGGCAAGGGACCACAGATCTGTGGAATCCCGGAAATTCACCTGATCGATTTGTGGGCCCTGGGCGTGAATTCTGAAGATTTTCCTGAAAATGCGCCCTCTGGCCGGGAACCCATAACTCTTCAGCCGGATTCGTTTAGTAGCGACGATGCGCGCAGGATATGTGGTTTTCCAATTGGGTGGCGGACCTTGGTACGGATACTGGTATGGGGTAATCCTTGAGGTGGTAGAGGGTGCTCTGGTCTTCAACCCAATACCCAGCGCGCAGACATATCCCACATCACCTGGCAATCACATAGCCACGGACTCGTCCAGCTCCCCATCGCGGCCTGATTAACAATTCGCGACGTACAGGTCAAACAGCCAGGCCTACTGTCCCCTCAGTCTTCGCGTGTGGGACGGCCACTCCCAATCGAAATACTCAAGCTCCTCGAGCGGCACGAGATCGTCGACTAGCACGTAGACTGCGCGCAGCCCGTCCGTCCAGTAGGGGTCGCCCGTGTAGTTGTACCTGGGCGCTGAAGGCTCGAGGGCTCCGACTCCTGTCACATACCCGATCTTCGCGACCTGGCGTGACTTGAACAGGTCCTGGCTCAAGTATTCACGGGCCTCGTCAACGTCGGGATCGATCTTGTGCGTCACGAACGTCTTTGACGAGAAACGCACGCCGATGTCGCGGCTGATTTGACCGACGAACACGGGCATTCCCCGATAACGGTAGGGGCTCATCCACAGCCGCAGGTGATTGCGCTCGTCCACGCTGGCACGTGCCTTCTGAAGTGCAATGTCCTGGGGGCGCTCGAAGACATAAAGCGGCGACACTGGAGAGTAACGGTATTGGCTACGGAACAAAGACGATTTGATGGTGTTCCACATCGAGGCAGTATGCGCGGTCTCGGTCAGATCCCAGCCGCGGCGGACAAAGGGGAAAAGGAGTTCGTCGTCTTCGATTTTGCTGATGACGACGATGTTCAAGGGGTCGCCCGGTGTCTTGCGGTCCCCCCCCAGTGTGCAGCAAGGGAGCTTCTCCAGCAGCTTGCGAAGTTCTTCGGTGTCGAGATCCACGAACTGGGTGTCGGAGAGCATGGCATCCCAGTCTTTCTCGAAGTAGTCCGCCTTGAGCCCCGGCACTTTCACCACGAATTCGAATGTTTTGACGTCATGGTCCTCGCCGACCAGGTCGATCGCCACTGCTTTCGCCCCCTGGTCCTTGTTCGCATAGACGAAGCCCGAGACGGTCTCGCGAGGGGCAACGAAAAACGGCATCTGGTACTGCTCGAAGTGCTGGCCAATCTGCCGGAGCGCCTCTTCGGCGTTCGAGTAGCGGTATTTCCATGCGAGCTCGAACGAGGAGAAATAGTCGGGGTCGAGGTCGATGGGAAAGAAAACGTAGTGCTGATCGGATTCATTCTGGACCTCAACCCATACTGGCTGGACATGGTCCTGGGCGAGCGGAACTCCGAATATCGCTATACTTTCCTCGGCACTCAGCGCGGCTACACGCACAGTCACATCCCCGTCGCGCTCGACCAGGGCCCGGTCAATGAAACCGACTTCCTCTGGGGACTTGAGGTAACCTATCGCCTCCGGATCGAATTTTGTCGTACAGGCAATGAGTAGCAGTACGGGGACTAATGCGAGAGTTCGAGCAACTACTGGTACTTTTTGGTCCATTTCTGGCACCCTTATTGAACGAAAGATGTTTGCGGTCACAGAAACATTTTCACTCATAGGAATGACTACATCACGCTCGCACAAGATATCCGATTCCGGTTTGGTAAGTTCAGCCTGAGGTTTCAAAAGCTGACTGCATTTCACAGCATTGCCTACTAGTGGACCAACAGCCTCGAATGTCCGAACTATTTCTGTGAGTTCTTCTTTGAACACAACCTCCACGGCCGGCCCTTTTCCCTGAGTTACTTAAGCCCTGATAGGTCAAGAGAAATATCGAGCACGTTGTTCTCTATCTTGTATTGTTCCCACAATGCAATCATTTCCTCGAGCTTGCGTGGATGTTGCTCGCCAAGGTCGATCATTTCAGCCGGGTCCTGTTTCAGGTCGAACAACTCCCATTCGCCGGTACCAAATGGTTTCGGCATCCGCAGGATTTTCCAGCCGTCAACAAAGAAAGCCTTCAAGCCAAAGAGTTCGTAGCCGACCTGGCTCGCGCCCGCATAGGGCGATTCGACTTTACCCGCAACCATGTCCAATACGGACCTGCCCTGCATCGGTCTAACCTTGCGGCCTTGGAAGTGTTCGGAGTGCGTGACACCTGCCAGATTGAGCATTGTCGGCATGATGTCCCGCACATGGATAAACGAGTGATTCATGGTACCGGCGTTAGCCATCCTGCCCGGGAGTTTGACCAGCAAGGGGCGATTTGATACCGCCTTCAGAGGTAAACGCCTTGAACATCCGGCTCGGAACCATGCTGACCTGGGCCCAGCCCGATCCTGGCTCGATGAAGGAATTTTTCAGGCCGCGATTTTCCAAGCTGTTATCAAAGGAGCTTAAGAATTCTTCTGTTTGACCGGGATAGGCAGTTCTCGGCGCACCATTGGCACCATTGTCTGAGAAAAAGACGATTAGGGTGTTCTCATATTCACCAATCTCTTTCAAGTAGTCGAACACCCGCTTGATCTGCTCATCCATGTAGTCGATCATCGCTGCATAGACTTCCATATCACGGGCAGCTTCCCGCCTTTCCTCGAGAGACATTTGGTCCCAGGCTTTTACGGAAGGTAAACGCGGGAAGGGCTTGGCATCCTTGTTGACGATTCCAAGATCCTTCAGCCGCTGCAACCGCTTTGCGCGCAGAACATCCCACCCCTCATCGTACTTGCCCTTGTATTTGTCGATGTACGCCTTGGGCGCATGCAGGGGATCATGAGGCGCCGTGTAGGACAGGTAAGCAAAGAACGGCTTGCCATCTTTTTTGTTCTGGTCGATGAACTGTAGTAGGACGTCGGTATAGTACCTGGTGGAATAGAAATCATCGGGCAGCGATGCTACGGGTTTGCCGTTACGTCGATAGACCATGAGTTGCGGCGGTGACAGCGGTTTGCGGTCACTCCAGTGACTGCCTCCGCCGGGCGCAAGAATGAAAGTTTCTTCAAAGCCCCGGGCATGCGGGCTGGTTTCCTCCTCGGAACCTAGATGCCATTTGCCTGCCATGTAGGTGTGGTATCCACCGGCTTTCAGCACCTCAGGCAGGGCGGCGACTTCAAAGTTCAGATAGCCGGCGTAACCGGGATGTCCTTCCATTTCCGGTGTCTTGACTTCACCCATCGTCCCGAGTCCCGCCCGATGATTATCCATCCCCGAAAGCAGTACCGATCGCGTGGGAGAGCAGCTCGGAAGCACATGAAAGTTGGTCAGCTGTAAGCCTTCTTTCGCCAGATCGTCCAGGGTCGGGGTCGCGATCTCGCCGCCAAAAGAACCAATGTCGGAATAACCTAGGTCGTCGGCGACGATGAGCAGGATGTTGGGCTTGGTGTCTTTCGCTTCAGCGAGCCCGAGCCAGATAGAGGATGAAAAGACCAACAGAAGCAATGCAGTAACGATGCGACCCATTGCGGTATCTCCAGGCGGGCAAGAAACACAATAGCTGCGTGACAGCGGCTACGTTACCGTTGGACGCTAGCAAGTGGTAAACAATGATTCTTTGACCTAAATCAATCGCTTAGACGCTTTCTTGCCACACTGACGGTCGCAACCAGCTTTTCGCAATGCGCGTGACCCAGCTCTGTATGGTGCCCTAACCGGATTTCCTGTGACAGGCCCGCTAATGGAAATTGCCAAACTCACCACTCGCCCGACATTCCGAACTCCCCTCCCGAACTGCTGTATTAGTCTCCGGGAAATCTGCTGGTAGAATTCTGGTAGGGTTGGCGAGCGTCCATACGGTGGAGGATCAACATTGGAATGGCTAAGAGGGGTGGAAGAGAGCGGCATCACACACCGCGAATTCGTTCTTGATCGCGATGGCCGCCCGGTGTCGGGCACGTTGTGGCATTCGGGATCTTCACGACCCGGTGGCCCGCTCATCTGTTTCGGACACGGCGCATCCGGTGATTGTTATCAGGTGCCGATTCCCCGTCTGGCACGCGAGTTCGCTGGCGACTTGGGATTCTTCGCGCTCGCCATCGATGGACCGGTGCATGGGCATCGCCGCAAGGGCGATGATGCCATGGAGGCCGCCCGGGAGGAGTGGGCGCGGGTCGGTTGTGTGGAAGACATGATCGCCGACTGGAAGTTCGCCATCGATACCGTACAAGCATTACCGGAAGTCGGGACCGGAGATCTAGGTTATTGGGGCCTCTCTATGGGTACCATATTCGGCTTGCCGCTTGTCGCCACCGAGCAACGTATCAAGGCGGCGGTGCTGGGTCTTATGGGAGTTCGGGGCCCGGCGCATTATCAAGGGATTGTGAAGGAGCTGGCGCCACGCATTCAGTGTCTCCTCTTATACCTGTTACAGCTCGAGGACGAACTGGTTACGAGAGCGGAAGGGCTACAGCTGTTCGACGCCATCGGTTCCATGAACAAGCGTTTACATGCCAATCCTGGCTTACATGACGAAGTCCCGATGGAAGAGTTGCTTTTTTCCAAAGCGTTCCTGATCGAGCAGCTGGGCTACTCGTCACCAGCGCGCGCCATGACGTGAGGGCTGCGCCATGTGCGCCACCGAGTGCCCGTGCGGTGCCATTCTCCAGCTACGACCTCCCGCACGAGGCGGGAGGTCAGCTGTATGAGTGTCTTTAATCCCCAATGACCGGGTCGTAGCCAAGCGCGATACGACCACTGAAGATGCGCTGGCGCCTGGCGGGCAGCGGATGAAAGTGCATGGCACGCACATCGCGCACGATCCTTTCCATGGCATGACCTTGAAAGAATCCGGGGCCGCCCACGAGCTCGGCCGCGAGTTCGACCGTATTCTTCACCGCATCCGCGGCGATCACCTTACGTGTCAGAATCGCGTCGGCGACTTCCAACGTCGGTGTGAAGCCATGGTTGTCGTTAATGCGCACCATGTCGGCCAGCGTCACCTGCGCGGTCGTGAGCGCATTGAACATCTCACCGACTACCGGTGCCAATGCCGTTTGCCGGTGCTTCGCGGCTGTCGTGGCCAGTGCTGCGGCGGCCTCTGCCAAACCCACATAGGCTGACGTGATCAGCGGTAAGGCAGTCGGTATGATGACGTTCCACATCGGATGCCATACACCGGCGGGACGTCGCGCGACGATGGACGCATCGGGTACGAATACATTCTCCAGCACCACATCGTGGGAGCCGGTGCCACGCATGCCGAGTGCGCGCCAAGTCTCGACGAGCCTCACGCCTTCGCTGCCAAACGCGATCGCAAAGTGCAGCACTTCCTTACCCTCGGTGCCCGCGTAGCTCACGCTGGTAACGAACACTTGCGCTCCCGGCGCGCCGCTGACGAATCGCTTGTGAGCGCTAACGCGGTAACCGCCTTCAACGCGTTCGGCCTCGCCCGATGACTCGAGCCAGTCGTTAGCGCCGGTACCGGCGATAATCACTTCATTGCCCGCGATTTTCCGCAACGTTTTCATGGCTGCCTCATCGCCGCGTAAGTGTTTGTACACATTTGCAGCGACCGGGTGGGTATGCATCGCGAATGCCAAGGCCGTTGAACCGCAATGGCGTCCCAGCTCACGGATGACGCCGGATAGCTCCTCGTACGTCGCGCCCCCACCGCCCAGTTCGGTCGGGATGCCGGCAGAGAATAGCCGATGTTCACGAAGGTTCTGGTAATTGGCCGAGACGAATTCTCCGTTTTGATCGTACTGGGCGGCGCGCTTCGCGAAACTGTCGCCCAGTGCGTGTACGATCTCGACCCAATCCGCTGCAGTGTTTTCTGTCTGTAGATTCTTCAATACGGTCGTGTTCATGGGAATCTCCTCATCAAGTAAAGTTAGATCATCAAGTGCGAATGCATGGTGGCGCGAGGCTATCTACCTTCAAGTACATATTGGTACTAGCCCCGAGACCTCTCAATCCCACCGACACGGATAGCCGTAAGCACGGTCGGTGTACAACAGTGGGTTCCCACTACCTTCGCTCGCCGCCACCACTCGGCCGATGAATATGGTGTGCGAACCGGAGTCGTATGCTGTGTCCAGCACACATTCGAATGTCGAGGTAGCGTCGACCAGCCGCGGTACGCCCGTCCTCCCCTGCTTCCAATTGGTATTATCGAAATTGTACGGCTTACCGTGCGGTGATCGGCCAGCAAACGTGTCGGCCACCTGGCGTTGCCGTGCAGATAGCACGTTTACACAGAATGCCTCGTTTACGCGCACGGCGGTGCAAGCGGGGCTGCGCCGATTGATGCAAGCGAGAACCATCGGCGGATCAGCCGACACGGAAGATACAGCGCTCACCGTGATCCCGAAGCGTCCGGCACTTCCGTCGGTGGTGATCACATTGACACCGGTTACGGCGCCGCCCATAGCGTTCACAAAATCCTCACGTTCAGCGGAATCGATCCGCGGCACACGGGAGGGTGCCGTTCCGGCGACAACACCATAGTTGCCAGCACTCCAAGTTGCTTTGAGGTGAGCTTTCAGAGTTTCGATTTCGGGTGTGATTGCGGTCATGATGTGTTTCCTCCTATCGTTTCAATATCAAGCGACTTTCAAATAGGGTGACAGCGAGTCGCCCGCACTCGCCTTGCGCCGACTTGCCTGCTCCAATTGCTTGAACAGTTGGTTCTGCGCTCGACTGCCACCGACTTCGGCTATGTACGGCACGACGTTTGCCAATACCGTAGTGGCTTGTTTGTAGTCCTCAGCGGTATACGCTCGTAAGGCCACGGCCATCCGTCTAACAAGACCCTCGCTTCGTGAGCGAGCGGTAGTGGGTGGCCGTTGCAGCCACTGATCGAGGCTCGTGAGGTCGCCCGCGCCCGACAGCGCGAGCAGGTTGTGGAGTTCCACGTAGGGCTTACTTGGTCGCCGCATCCGCGCAAGCGCTGTCACGCGCACCGGTTCCCACGGAAGCTCGACCGGTACGCGCACCGCAAGCGATAATCGCCACAACAGCGCCGGAGCGTCCGTCAGGGCGTCCTCGGTGGTGGTGGCAACGGGCAGGATGTGCTCCTGGAACCGGGCGAAGGCGGCCTCCCAGTAACCCAACGCCAACTCGAACACGGCCATGTGCCACTGGAGGTGGATCCATTCGCTGCCGGTGCCGCTGCGGCCATTGAGCCAACGGCCGAGGCGCGGATGCCCCAGGTCATAGCGATCGTGGTCCAGCATCCGATGGGCCATCACATGCGCGGGCCCGGCTTCGCCAGCGGAAAAGAGCGCAAATCCACTGACGTCCCGGCGACGCTCCGCTCGCGCGGTGGTCGCGCGGATCGCGACTTGGGCAGTTCCTCGATACCATTGCTGGGCTGACACGACTTTTCTCCTTCTCGGTTGTGTCCTAAGGGACACCTACATCATTCACGCGACCCGTTTTTTCACCGTGCTTTCGTGCGTTTCTAGGGCGTCTATTTCTCGTCTATAATTCAGCGCCATGGCTCCAACTTTCCGACTGAACGTGCTCGGCCATTTCGAAGCCCAGTGGGCGGACGGCGAGCCGGTCGACTTCACCTCCAAGAAGGCCCAGGCTTTGGTGGCCTACCTCGCTGTCGAGAGTGGGCGCGCCCACACACGCGACCAACTGGCCACGTTGCTATGGAGCGAAACCGGCGACCAGAGAGCCCGCCACAACCTGCGCCAGGCGTTGTCGAAGATCCGACGCAGCTGCGACTCGCTGATCATCTCCCGCGGTGAGTCGTTGGAGATCGATCCGGCAAGTTGCACGGTGGACGTTGTCGAGTTCGAGCGCCTCGCCAAAAGCAAAGATCCGGATGAACTACACCGCTGCCTCGACCTTTACCGTGGCGACCTTCTGGACGGACTGATATCCCGCGAGTCCGTTTACGACGAGTGGCTACTCTTGGCGCGCGGCCGACTTCGCAGGATCGCGTGTGAGGCCGCCGACCAGTTCGTACACACGCTCGTTGCCCAGGACAGAATTGATGAGGCCATCCAGGGCCTCAACCGCAGGCTCCTTATGGATCCGGCGTGTGAGCCCGCCCATAGCAAGCTCATGGAACTGCTCGCCCGGATCGGACGGCGCTCTGATGCGCTACGGCAGTATCAGACGTGCGTCGAGGCGTTGCAGCGTGAGCTCGGTGCAGAACCAAGCGCGGAAACAAAATCTCTAAACACGCGAATTCGAAAGGCTAATTCTGGAGGCGACGCAGAAGAGGTCCACCAACCCGCTACGCCCACTTTACGGACGGGACACGACCGACCCACGGTTGCGGTGCTCCCGTTCGCCAACTTGTCCAATAGCGAGGACGCCTACTTCGTCGATGGTATTGTGGAAGACATCATCACCGCGCTCTCGTGCTTTCACTCGCTGCTCGTCATCGCCCGCGGTTCCTCATTCGTCTACCGTGAGCGAGGTGTCCCGGACCGACAGATTGCCGACGAGTTGGGTGCGCAGTTTCTCGTGCGAGGAAGTGTGCAACGGGCTGGCCAGAGAGTGCGAATTAACGTCCAACTGCTCGACGCGTTCGCAGGATTACACCTGTGGGGGCATCGCTTCGATCGGGAGCTGGAAGATGTGTTCCTTGTTCAGGATGAAATTACATCGACACTGGTGTCTACCTTGGCCGGACAGGTGGAGGCGGCGCGACTGGCACGCGCGCGCAAGGCACCGCCCGAACGATTGGATGCCTATGACATTCTCTTACGGGGCAAGGATCACCATCATCGTTTTACTGCCGAGGATTGTCGTGTGTGCATCGATATGTTCGAGCATGCCATTGAGCGGGACCCCAGCTACGCCGTTGCGTATGCCTGGCTTGCGTGTGGGCTGGGGCAAGCGATGGTATTCAAACTGGATGACCACGCAAAGCTCGTCGATCGATCTCAGGCTGCCGCAGAGCGTGGTCTGGAGCTCGACGAGAATGAAAGCGAATCCCATCGCCTTCTCGCTCAAATCTTTTTGACGAGACGAAATCTGAAACGCTCAATGTGGCACCAGGAACGTGCGCTTTTCTTGAACCCCAACGACGATCGGTCCGTCTGCTCCATGGGCGAGATTCTCTCCTTCGTCGGCAAGCACGAGGAAGCCGAAGAATGGGTGAGGAAGTCGATGAAATTGAACCCCTATCACCCGCAGCGGTACTGGACCCATCTCGCGCGAGCGCTTTTTCACTTGGGGCGCTTTGAGGAAACCTTCGGCGCGCTCGAACATATTGGGCGACTTCGGATGGACGATCACGCGTACCGCGTCGCGGCCAGCACGCGACTCGGAGACGCTCGAGCACTGGAGCGCAGTGTTACGGAACTGCGAGAAACCTTTCCGGACTTCGATCCCGTCACCTTCGCAGAGTCACTGCCCTACGAGCATGACAGCGACCGCCAAGCTGTCCTCGACGCACTTGAGGCGGCCAATCTGAAGGGGTCGCAGTGATTTGATTCTATTTAAGCAGAAATGGGGTCACTGAAATCCAATTTCGGGGTGGACTATCATCGTATAAATCCCAAAATAATACGTAATAACTTGAACTTTCTAGGGGTGAAATGGCTTGTCTGAAGGTTCGCTTTTGGCTTATTTTTTTTGAAAACCTCTTGCCGATGCAGCTCTAGGGTGATCAAATAGCCGTAACCGCTTACGGGGAGTGGTTTCGGCATGATGGGACGGCAAGATGACGGTCAAGGTGAGTTTCTCTACAACTTCAACCTCGTCGATTTCTCAAGGGATTAACTTCATCGCAATCACTCCACCTTGGACCGTTAGGGCAAAAGTATTGCATCGTCCAGTTGAATTCACCGTCAACAGCTGTCGTTCGAATCCGATAGCGTGACGATTCCTACTGGAGCCCGGCGCTCTTTAGCGCGGCCAACAGACGATCTAACTGTTGCTGATCCTTATAGGGTTGCGAAGCTGTAAATTCCGCAAGGCTGAAGTCTGGCCTTAACTTGAGGGCTTTCTCGGCTCCCGAGCGAGCCGCCTGTGTGTTACCCAGCACCCCGTTGGATGCGGCGAGTATCAGATAAGGGTCCACGCTATGTTCATCGAGGTCGATCGCCGTTTTCGCCGCAGCAATAGCCGCCTCATACCGTTCAGCCCCGAAGTACGCGCTGGCAAGGATGGCGGGATAAATCTGGGGGTAGACGGGCGTCAGACGCAAAGCATACTGCGCAAATTCGATCGCTTCGGTCGAAAGCCCGAGGTAGGTGAGGATTTTGGCTTTGATCGCATAGGTAGCAGGGCAACTCGGTCGGTCGGAAACGGCTCGGCTGGCCTCCGTCATCGCTTCGTCATACTCCTGCCTGGTCAAATGCACATGCGCCATTACCATGTGTGCATAGCCAGTTACATCGTCCAGACTAATCGCTTCGTGAGCCAGCTCCGTCGCTCGCTCCAGAGAACGCGAGCGCGCGTCACTCAGCCCGGAGATGGCCTCCATCCAGTAGGCCAATGCCCCAGCGGCGTAGCCGACAGGCGACTTTGGTTCTAGGCGGATGGTTTCCTCGAAAAGGCGTTGCGCTTCGCGGTACTCCAGTTTCATTGTTGAATGCCATAGCAGATCCTCGCCCCGGTAGTAGCTTTCGAGCGCAGTAGGATCCTTGAGAGTCCGTCGCACAAGTCGTGCAGCCTCACCACCCAAGAGCTTGACGTCCATGGCCGTCACGATCTCTTCTATGATTTCATCTTGAAGATCGAAAACGTCACCAAAGTCACGAAGTTTATGGTCAAGATTCCCTGCCCAGAGGTATCGGCTACTCGATACTTCCGTCAGCTCCGCGTTCACTCGGATCCTGTCACCGGTTTTTTGGACGGCACCTTTGAGAACGAATCGGACTTCGAACCGATGCCCGATCTCCTGGACCGTCATTTGCTTCGACTTGACCATAGACGGTGACGCGTCTTCGACGAGGACCATTCCGGGTATGCGTGTCAGCGCACCAACGATACCGTTAGTGAACGCATCGCCTAAACGATCCTGCTCTGCGTCGGCACCGACGTTTTCGAACGGCTTGACGGTCACGGAAGGTTTCCCAAATGGCAGTGGGGTCGCCGCCACACTGGTACTGGTTTGAAGCGATGGTGGAGCGGTCGTTTCGGCGCCGTGTTCAAAAACTCGGTAGGCGCGCACCGGCTCTTCGATGTTCTTCACAAGCTGCTCGCCAATGAACGCATATTCAAACGGCAGCTTTCTGCCGATAGCGGTTCGGACTGCATCAGAAATACAAATACCAGCAGGCTCGGCTAAGGCCTCCAGCCGCGCTGCCACATTTACCCCGTCACCGTATATATCCCCCCGGTCCTCAATCACATCTCCTAAATTCACGCCGATGCGAAATCGAACTTTTCGTTCATCCGGCAGAGCCTCATTGCGGATTCGGAGTTCGTTCTGAATAGCGACGGAGGAAGACAGGGCATCCAGGACAGCGGTGAATTGGGCAAGCATGGCATCGCCCGCATAGTGCATCACCTGACCGCCGTGGGAATCGATTGTCGAGGCCATCAGGTCAAGATAGTCCCTGAGAGTCCGGTGGGTGGCGTCCTCATCCTCGCCCATCAACCGACTGTAGCCGGCCACGTCGGCATAAAAGATGGCGGCAAGCTTGCGCGGTAGCCGCTGTTCCACTGGGGTATACCTGCTCCGGAATCGAATAGAAGTGCTGCAACGATACTATAGTCAAACCGCCAGAAACTCTACTTCCGAACTGTGTCATTGACAGGGGAGCTTACGAATGAGCCTTCGATGTATTGCTTACGAAACGAGCCGCGGAAGAAAAAGTACAGTTTGCGCCTGTCCGGATTGAGGCCGAGCCTGCCCCCTCGGCCAAGAGTCGCTAATACCAGCTGGACGGGTCCACCTTATAGAATTTCCTCAGTTCCTCATACAGGAGCGGATGTTCTTCTTTTAGTTCAACCGGCTTCTCAAAAAAGGTCTCCGTCGCGACTGCGAAGAACTCGGAAGGCGAGGTCGCTGCATATTCATCGAGCACCGTAGGTTCCCCCCGGTCTGCATCCGCTTGCAACGTTCCGTATTCCCGGTTTAAAACCTCGGCCCATGTTTCGTACTGGGAATCATTCCCTAGAACAGGAAGACCATCTGACTCGTCATTCTCCTCGTCCAGTTTATGGGCGAATTCGTGCAACACAACGTTATAACCGTCTCGAGGTTGTGATCTTCCCCGAACGACATCCGCCCATGACAGCACCACCGGACCTCCATGCCAGGATTCACCGGCCCTTACGCTTTCATCGAGAGTTTCCACCAGCCCGTCCCTGTGGACGACCGGCGCAACGTAGGTCCCCGGGTATACAAGAATCGTGCTGAACCCTGGAAAGTAGTTCGTATTGCGGTTGAGAAGAAGAACGCAGGCTAGGCTTGCGATTGTCACCCGTATGTCATCGGTGATCGTCAAACCTCCACACCCCTCGAACGTCTTCTCCTCCAGAAAAACATTAATGTGTCCATGCAATTCATCGCGGAGGTCCTGGGGTAGGACGCGATACAAGGGAACATTCCGATTGAGTACTCGGACCCAATCGTCAGGGAACGGCTCGGCATGAAGCGCTCTGCGTCGAGCCAATCGAAATTGGCGCAGTAGGAACCAGACAACAATGATCCCTAAGAGCAATCCGCAAACAAGAAGAATCGGCATCTGCAACGCCCATATGGCACACAAAGACCGCCGCGCTACCGCTCAGCGTGCGTCGCTAACCCGTGGGTCTCTAATTGTTAATTCTGTACTGAAATCAGGTCAATAGACAATCTTGCGACCGGCACCACCATCTCGCTGGTCTTCGCGACTATGAAGACGGTATTGGTTCTTGTCGTCCACCTTTTGGGTACGGCCGCCACGCACCGGTTTGGGTCGCAGCCTGTGTTTCCCGAACCTCTCGACTCATGTCCAAATGATGGTCTAATCGGATTTCCTGTGTCAGTTTCCATACTAGAACTTGCGAAACCCACCGCTCATCCAACATTCCGAACTCACCTCCCGAACTGATGTCTTAGTCTCCGGGAAATCTGCTGGTAGAATTCTGGTAGGGTGATACCTCGATTTCTCAGCAAAACTTCGCGGAGTTTCAGGAGGAGAGCCATGTCCGACCGCCGTCGATTTCTCAAGGGTTTAACGTTACTGTCACTCGCCACCGTCCTCGCCAATCCTCGCCTGGCCGCCGCAGTTTCCGCGGGGTTGCACGAGGTCGAGGCCAAGCTCACCGATGGCAGAGCCGTCAAGGCCACACTGGCCACGCCACAGGGTCAGGCCAGGGGCAGCATCTTCGTAACAAGAACTGAAATGTCTATCAGATAGACTGTTTGTTTTTGGCGAATTAAGCAGACGAGTAGGTCCCATGACAGGTATTAAGAAACACATGCGCGAAATCTTCAGTGACGATGTGCTCAGCAGTATCCGAGCTCCAATTTCCGAGGCACGGACGCTTCCGTCGGTGGCGTTTACCGACCCGCTGTTCTACGAGTTTGAAAAAACCCATATCCTCGCCAATACCTGGAACGCACTGGACTATAGCGGCCGCATACCGAATCCCGGGGATATATATCCGACCGTTCTGTACGGTTGCCCCATCCTGCTGGTCAGACATGGGTCCGAGAAAATCAATGCATTCCACAATGTATCTCCTTACGACGGTTGCGAGATCGTCATCAAGCAGCAGGACGGCAGTGAAACCTTAGAGACCCCTTACCACGGCTGGTTCTACGATCTCGACGGAAAGCTGATCAGTGCACCCTACCATGATGGTAAACCCGGCGAGGGTGCACCCCCGGAAGGCTTCGACTTGGTGCCAGTACCATGCGAGGAGTGGCTGGGAACTATCTTCGTGAACCTGAATCCGGAAGCAGAAGATTTTTCCGATTACATGCAACCAGTCCAGGACGAGCTGGGAGACGTCGATTTTTCCGACCTGTCCATCGGTCTCGACAAAAGTGGTTTGGCCATGATCGACAAACTGAAAATCAAAGCCAACTGGAAAATCGTGATTGAGAATTATGCGCCCAACGTCTATCACGAAAATTCAGTTCACAAAATGTACCGAAAATCCGATCACGTTCCGCGAGTCGACGGGGAAGGAAATAAAACCTATAGAGAAATCGTAGATCCCCGGGGAATTCTGGGACTGAGCTATGACAACTCGATTGGTTCATCTTTCTATCCCAGGACGCCCTTTCCGGAAATCCAGACCCGGGAAGGAGAAATTTTTCGGCGAAATACCATCGCAAATGTCTATCCGAACTGGGCGGTGACGGTGCTGAACCAGTATGCGCGCATGACGATTTTTCTGCCCACTGAGGTTGATCGCTGTGTGGAGTTGATAGCGACCTTTTACCGCGGTGATTTTGCCAGTGAAAAGGAATTTCTTGATGCACGGCACATCGCGTCCAAAGGCGGAGTCATTGCCAGGAAGGAGGACAACGCGATCTGTGAATCGGTGCAGCGAACGCGGTCGTCGCTGGCATTCAATTCTTATCCCTATAATACGTTCTGGGACAGGCCTCATTATGTGTTCACCAATATGGTGACGGACATGTTAATGGCTTCTCTAGAAAAGCACTAATCGTGGGAAAGGTTGCCCTGTCCAACGGCATCGAACTGGCTTACGAAGAGCTGGGTATGGGAATAGCTTGATTTCAGAACGAATCCCCCAGTAGAAATTTGGCCCCATGACCGGACGTTCCGAACTCACCTCCCGAACTGTTGTCTTAGTCTCCGGGAAATCTGCTGGTAGAATTCTGTAAGGGTGATACCACGATTTCTCACAATAAATCGGCCGAGATTCAGGAGGAGAAGCTATGTCCGACCGCCGTCGATTTCTCAAGGGTTTATCGTCAATTCCACTCGCGACCGTCCTCGCTAACCCCCGTCTAGCCGCCGCAGTTTCCGCAGGTTTACAAGAAGTTGAGGCCAAGTTGGCTGATGGCAGGACCGTCAAGGCGGCTTTGGCTGTGCCCCAGGGCCAGTCCGACGGCAGCATCCTACTGGTCCATGAGTGGTGGGGGCTCGTCTAGTAGCGGCGATGCCGGCAGGAAATGCGGATTTCTAATTGGGTGATTGAAGGTGGTGCGGATACTGGTATGGGGTAATCCCTCAGGTGGTAGACGGTGTTCTTGCTAGCTTTCGAGGTCCGCCCGCGACCAACGTGTTGCAGTCTCTTCCTTACTGGCTTGATGTGAGGCAACTCAAGCGCTGGAATACGATATCCGAGGCTGTCACTGTAGTTGACCGCTGCATCGAACCCGTAAGCCAGCGTATCCTCGCCTAGTACACGAATGTGTCGTTTCCGCGTCTACTCGGGCAGACCGGCCTTTCTCAAGTCCTCGAGAAAGATGTTCAGCTGATTCTGATGTTTGAAGGGCAGCGTGTTGACGACTTGTAACCGGTTGAAGCCGGGGCTCAGAATATCCACTTCGTCGATTTCCCACTCGGCATCGTCTTGCTGACCGAGTCGAATGAAGCTGGCCGCCAGGAACAAGTGTGGCATTAGCGCGCTCTCGTTGCGCTCAATCGCCTCTTGCAGAGGTTTTACTGCTTCACTGTATCGGCCAGACCAGTAGTAAGCTAGTCCCAGGTTGTAGGGGTACTCAAAGGTGTAGTAGGGATTCAATTGCATTCCTTTCTGGATCAGTCGAATGGCCTCCTCGGAGCGGCCAAGATAGTTGTTGATAAACGCGAGTAATCCATAACCATCAGCATAGTTCGGTGCGAGTGTTACAGCGTGTTCCAACGCCATAAGGGCTTCCTCGTACCGCTTTTTATACAAGTAAACGTACCCGAGCGCCCAGTAGACCTGTGGCGATGACCTGTCAAGAGTGACGGCTTTCTGCGCGAGCTCCAGTGCGCGGTCTAGAACCTGCCCCGGCGAATCCGTCCAACCACGACGATAGTCAAAAATGAGTGATATCGCGACCGCTCCGTAAGCCCTGGCAAACTCTGGGTCGAGCTCGATCGCCCGCCGATATGTGTCCCGCGCCAGCGCGTTGTCCTCCTTTGTCCGACGACGCTCGTACCGCTGACCGCGAAGGAGAAGGTCGTAGGCCTCGAAGTTTGCGATGGTTCCACGAGCCAGTTGGTCCTTTTCGTCTCCTGCCAATTTCACCGACAACGCAGTCACGATTTTGCGGGTAACGTCATCCTGGACGGCAAACACTTCAGCCAGTTTCCGATCATAACGCTCGGCCCACAAATGATAACCGTTGGTGGCATCAATGAGCTGTGCCGTAATCCGTACTCGATCGCTCGATTTGCGTACGCTTCCCTCCAAGATATAACGTACACCGAGCTCTTTACCTACGTCCTGTACCGTTACCGCCCGGTCCTTGTAAGTGAACGAGGAGTTACGGGCGATGACGAGTAGATTCGATAGCCGGGAAAGCTCGGTGACGATGTCCTCGCTGATGCCGTCGGCGAAATATTCCTGCTCCGGGTCACCACTCAGATTGTCAAAGGGCAAGACGGCTATCGAGGGTTTGTCAGCGAGAGGAAAAGCCTTTCGATCTGCTGACGTCGGCCCTTGCCCCGGCAGCCAGGCGTTCCAATATCCGAACGTCGTGACTCCGGCAATTATCAAAAGCGCTATCGTTACGGAAAGAACCAGTCGTCTACGATCTGAAGCTGTGGAGCGTCTGGATGTCGTCTGGGGCTGTGGCAGCACGGCATCCGGCCTCAATCGTGCATGATACGCTCGCACCGGCTCGGCGATATTCTTGACCTGCTGCTCGCCCATGAATTCGTACTCGAGAGGGAGCTTCTTGCCCACGGCCGTACGCACCGCTTCAGAGATACAGATCCCACCCGGCTCGGAAAGGCTTTCCAGGCGTGCGGCTACGTTCACCCCATCACCGTATATATCGTCGCGATCGACAATGATCTCACCGAGATTCACACCGATGCGAAACTGGACTTTGCGCTCGTCCGGAAGCTCTTGATTTCTCGCACCAAGCTCTCGTTGGATCTTCGCCGCACTCGCCAGTGCGTCAGTGACAGTCGGAAATTCAGCCAGTACGGCGTCGCCGGCATAGTGAACGACAGTACCGCCGTAGGTCTCGATGGTTTGGGAGAGAGCGTCGAGGTAGGCACTCAACAGCCGATGGGTGCCTTCCTCGTCCTCACCGGTCAGGCGGCTGTATCCGGCGACGTCGGCGTAAAGGATGGCAGCGAGCTTTCGCGGTAGTGGGTCCATATCTCCTCATCCGGAGACGTGAGCGATGCCATGCTACTCCAACCCTTCATCCTTCGCTATCCTGCCCGTTCCTCCTGAACGCCCATTCCGAACTAATGTCTTAGTCTCCGGGAAATCTGCTGGTAGAATTCTGTAAGGGTCATACCTCGATTGCTCGCGATAATTCCGCCGGATTCCAGGAGGAGAAGCCATGTCCGACCGCCGTCGATTTCTCAAGGGATTAACGTCTCTGCCACTCGCCACTATCCTCGCCAACCCCCGCCTAGCCGCCGCGGTTACCGCGGGATTACAAGACATTGAAGCCAAGCTCTCCGATGGCAGGACCGTCAAGGCTGCGCTGGCCGTACCGCAGGGCCAAGCCAACGGCAGCATCCTTCTGGTCCATGAGTGGTGGGGGCTCATTTAGTAGCGGCGATGCCCGCAGGATATGCGGATTTCTAATTGGGTAACGAACCCTGGTACGGATACTGGTACGGGGTAATCCCTCAGGTGGTAGGGTGGCGTCGTCTCATTTGGGATTCTGACTTTCAAGAGCACTTCGTGGCCTCGTGTCCTCACTTGGGAACAGATGCAAATTGCGACACATCAGATGGCAGCAATCACGGCGGATGTACGCTGAGCAGCCCAGAACACTGCGACCACAGCGCAGGAGGCGGCGATGCCCCATCGGCTGACTTGCCACGCCCGATCGTTCATTCGCTCGACTAAACGAAACAGCGGCCACGCGCACAGGATGATCAGGAGCTGGCCGATCTCGACACCCACATTGAATGCAACCAGGCTTTGCCACATATCGGGTGAATCCACTTGCAGCAGCTTGTGCAGGACGAAAGAAAATCCAAAGCCATGCAGCAAAAGGCTGGCCGCTGGGACACCAGTGATGTCGAAAAGAAGATGCTGGACGAGTGGGCAGAGCAGCATAACTTGCAAAGTATAGATTGGCGTAAGTCTGGAATGTAACACAAAATACCTGAGAAAAGCCTCGCTCAGGATCAGGACTGGCGCAAGGAGAAGCCGTGGTACAAGGGTGGCAACTAGTTCGGTCAGGCTGACTTGAGCCAACAGTACCGACCGCGCAATTCGACAGTCGCTGGGTCACAGGCCGCGCCGAGTGCAACACTGACAGGAGCAATCACAATGAAAGTAAGCAGTAGATTCAGTTCCCAGCTGGCGTTCTTTTTGCTGTGTGGGTTTCTCGGGTCGGCAGCTGCCCAGGGAGAGATGCCTGAAGCCAAGTCTGATGAGTGGCAGTTCACCGTAGCACCGCTGTATCTCTGGGCCGTCGGCATCGACGGTAACATCGGTGTGGGATCGGTTGTGGCTCCGGTGAACATTACTTTCGGTGATGCCTTGAGCAACCTGTCAGGGGCATTCACTCTGCATTTCGAAGCGCGCAAGAAAAAGTGGAATGTGCTCGCGGACTACATGTGGGTAGGGCTCTCACCGTCTGCCTCATTGCCGACCGGCGCGCCGGTAAATGTCGACCTGGATATGCAGATCGGTGAGCTCGGAGGGACCTACCTGCTAACTGATGGTTCACCATACGTCGAGGTCCTGGCAGGTGTGCGCTATCAGAGCGTTGATCTGACGGCACCACCCACGCCCGTGTCCGTCGACGACAGTTGGGCAGATGCTTTCGTCGGCGCCCGCATCACCGGACAATGGGGCAATTGGAAAGTCGTCGGTCGCGGGGATGTGGGTGGCGGTGGTTCCGATCTCGTCTGGAATGTCTCACTGTTCGGCGACTATCGATTCAAGAAATGGGGTTCGGTATTCGCAGGCTACCGAGTGCTCGACTACGACTACAGCAGCGACAGCGGGGCGAGTCGCTTTGTATTCGATGTCCGGATGCAGGGACCTCTGCTTGGCCTGGCATTTCACTTTTGAGTCAAACAAGTTACGCGGCTTGCATGGACATCGTCGCGGATTTCCAGGGAGAAATTGACGCGCATCTGATCGAAGTTCGAACTGCACGCAACGTGCATCTCGGCGTTTTGCGCATAGGGGTTGCGATATGGTGCTGAATATCTTTGCGCTCATTGTCATCGGTGTTCTGATTGCTGTCGTAATCTGGCTGATCGTCTTGCTGGGACCATTACCTGGTAACGTGGCACACCGGCGTGGACATCCGCAGGCGGATGCCATTCGCGTGCTCGGCTGGATCGGCATTGTTACGTTGGGGCCGGCGTGGCTCGCGGCCTTGGTCTGGGCCTATACGAAACCCATCGGTGCCACGGGCCTGTCCGACCGGGTGACGGCGCTGGAGGACGAACTCAAGGAGTTCAAGGGTGCGCAGGGAGGAGATGCGTCATGATCGCCTTCCTGACCATCTGCTACGCTGCGTTTTATTGGCTGTTTTTCGTCAAGCTGGAGCTGTTCGCAAAAAGCGCCCGCAATGTCTCGGTGTTCGTCGGCGTCGGCGTGGTTCTTATCGGTGGCGTCGTGTTCATGTGGCTTACCTTCGCGCCGACCACGAAGGATGGCCGAATGTTCCAGTACGTCATCCAGATCGTTCCGAACGTCAAGGGACAGGTCGTCGAGGTACCTGTAGAGCCGTTGGTCTCACTGAACGAGGGTGACGTTCTTTATCGGATCGACCCCACGCCCTACCAGGCCTCCGTGGACCAACTCGAAGCATCCATCGATCAAATCGAGGCCCAGCAGCGCCGGGCGGAGATCGAAGTCGACCGTAACCGCAAGCTCGTAAAGAGCTCCGCAGGCGCGCAGCGGGATCTCGACCGGTGGACAGCGAGCCTCGACGAAGCGAAAGCGACAATCCGTAGCCTGGAAGCACAACTGCGAGGTGCTCAGTGGCAGCTCGACGAGACGGTTGTGCGCGCGCCGAGCGCTGGCTATGTCTTCAACCTGCAGGTGCGGCCGGGTACCTACGTCACCAGCATCCCATTGGCCGCCTCGATGACTTTTGTCTCCGACGAGGTCCGCGAAGTAGTGGCCAGTTTCAGTCAAAGTGCCGGGCGTCATGTCCAGGTAGGGGATGCAGCCGAGGTGGTGTTCGCACGCTTGCCGGGCCGAGTGTTCGCCGGCAAGGTCAAGCTCGTCTTGAATGCCACCGGAACCGCGCAACTGGCGCCCAGCGGGGAGTTGCCGGTGCTCACCGGTGCGCCCTCGGGGGGACGATATCCCGTTCGCATCGTGCTGGACGATCCCGGCACCGATACGCTGATACCCCAAGGCGCCGGTGGGACGGTTGCTGTATACACCCAGCGCGGCAAGCCGGTGCATATCATCACCAAGGTCATGATGCGTATTCTGTCTTGGTTTGGCTATCTAACCAACCCGGCCGGTTGACGAAGGGTCAGGCATAGGTTCGCTACTAGAAATAGCGACAACCGACACTCATCCGACATTCCGAACTCCCCTCCCGAACTGATGTGTGAGTCTCCGGGATTTTTGCTGGTAGAATTCTGTAAGGGTGATACCTCGATTTCTCAGCAAAACTCCTCGGAGTTTCGGGAGGAGAATCCATGTCCGACCGCCGTCGATTTCTCAAGAGAGCAGCTCGCGGTGACAACCGAACATTCACTTCTCACGCGTGATCTCAGGTAGCGTGCTTCGCGAAGGGACACCTCTATCTGTTCGTGGACAAGTCTTCTCAGCCTTTTCTGATCCTGGCTCCACAAAGGGCGAGGCCACAGAAGGAAAAGGCCATCCCCGCGGAGATGGCCTTAACAATTGCAGAAGAACTATCCGCCCCAGTCCCCAACGTTGTCGCTGCCCGGTATTTCGAATTCGAGGTACTCCTCAACATCGAACGGCATGCTGTCGACGATTGCTTTGACTCGATCAGCTATTGCCGTCGTCTCCGGACGCGCGTTGGAAAGTCCCGTATACGGAATGCCTTTGCCGTTCTTGACATCCGGATACTTCTTCTTGAAGAGCTCGTGCCGAGCACGCATCTGGTTAAACTGACCTTGCGTGTGAATCAGCGGAACCAGCTGAGGATTCTCCTCCCGGGGATCCATGTAAAGGTCGTAGTAAGCTTCCGGCATCCCGGATGCGGCGACGTCGCCGGCACCAATCCAGTGCCTTTTGTATCGACCCTTAACTGTGGCCGCGAGTTCGTGACCGGCATAGATGAATACGTAATCACGTCGACCGTGAGTATCACCATTCAGGAACAACGCTGTTTGGTCAAGTCCATCAACGACACGGTCAGTTGGAATATGTTTCGTGGCCCCAGCCAGCCGGGCAAAGGTCGTGTACAAATCTGTGACATGGATGATATCGCCGACGACCTGGCCCTCCTCGACCACGCCAGGCCACCACGCGAATGCCGGAACGCGCACGCCGCCCTCGGTGAAGTCGCCTTTGCCACCACGGTACAGCATGGGCAGCATCCCCCAGCCCGTCGGCGGACTGTGAACCATCGGACCGTTATCAGCCATGGCCACAAACAGTGTGTTCTCGGCAACTCCCAGATTCTTTAGCTCTTGCATCACTGTACCGACAAAAGCGTCCAGCTTTGGAAAGGAACCCGCGACTTTTAGCCCGGCCACCGATCTCTTCGGTATTTCGGCTTCGAGGAAATTCAGAAAGTTGGGCCAATAGGAGACGAAGAAGGGCTTTCCCGCCTCGGCGTTCTTGCGGATGAACTCCAGGGTGCGCTTCTCGGACTCGGTGTCCATCTTTTCGTAGCACTCGTTGGACGTACCGCACCACTCACGGCCCGGCTCGCCCTTCCTCCCCTCGATATTCATCACCCAGCCCTCGGGAACCAGTCCGGGACTGTCCAGCCTGTAGGGATCCGGAGGGTAAATCTCCGGATGCAGGCCGAGCACCGCATTGACCGCATTGCCCTGGGGACTATAGAGAGAAGTGATTTGGTTCATCGGCGTGAACAGGGCCTCGTCGAAACCCTGGTTAAAAAGATAACTCTCCTCAATATCACCAAGATGTCCCTTACCGAAGAAGGCGGTCGCATAGCCGGCCTCGGACAATACTTCAGCGATGGTCACCTCCTCGGCTCGCAATCCCGAAAACTCGTGTGGCATACCTACCACGCCCATGCCATGGCGGACGGGATGACGGCCAGTGAGGACAGCGGCGCGAGTGGGCGTGCAGGACGGCTCCGTGTACATCCGGGTGAAGTTGATGCCCTCCGCTGCCATTTGGTTCAGGTTGGGCGTCTCGTAGCCGAAATTCTTCTGGAGCGCCGGAAAGCCGACTGCGCCGAACGCGGTGTCATCCCATAGGATGTAGACGATGTTGGGGGGCTGGCCGTATTTCTCGTGCAGTGCGGCCAGCTTTGCGTCGAGCTCTTTATCCTCGGCCGCCCAGCGATCGCCGTTCTGAGCCTTGAGTATGTAGTGCTCGGCGTCGTGGACAATCTCCGCTCCAAATGCTGGACTGACCAGGATTGCCCCGGTAAGGGTTACAGCCAACGCTAAGGTCGCCATTCTGTGAAAACGCATTCCCATGTCTCCATCGTTTCTTAGTTCTTTGTGAATCCCCCGGGCGAATGCCCGCGGGGACGTCAACAGACCATAACTCATGAAGGCTCTCAAAAAAAACCTGCGATTACAATGATCCGCGCACCCTCCTACTGAATGGCCGTTCAGACTGCGGCGGTGCAGCCTTTCAGTCCAAGAACTCCCCTCCCGAACTGATGTCCTAGTCTCCGAGAAATTGACTGTTTGGATTCTCAGTGAGCGTTGGAGTCCGATTCTCGTGTCGGCCAATCCGCCGTCCGTAATCTTGAGCAGTCATGTTGCATTGCGTCAGACGGATCGGCCATGAAGAGACATTCAGCTTAGATGGAATTCGAGTTTTGAACGTCCGCTTATCTCCTCATTGCTGCCGTTTGCTCGCCAGCCTTCGGTTCCCCCTATAGTATTCTGGGACGCATCGGCAATGCGCTGATCTACGTGCCGGGCTTGCTGTGGCTAGGTAGCCTGTTGGGAAAGGGTTTGGGTGAGGGGAAAAGCGATCCTTACGCTTGTCTACACCCCTCGGCTGTTTAGATAAGCATCGGCAATCTCGCTCAATCGACTTTTGTCGAAACTCGGATCGTGGCCGGCGTGAACCACTTTTACCGGCAGGGTTTTTAACCGCAGCATGGTTTTGATGTAGTCGTCGATGTTCGATCCATCAAGACGATCGAGCAATGGTCCGTCGTATATTGCATCACCGGAAAACAAAGTCCCGGTGCGGGCCTCCCACAATCCAATGCTGCCCGGCGAATGCCCCGGCAAATGGAGCACTTCGAAGGCACGATTGCCGATATCAATGATGTCACCTTCGTTTACCAGCCAGGTGGGCGCAGCCGGCATGGTCTTGAAAGTCGATGGATCGTAACTGGCAAACGGATAGGCAGTGATGAGTTCTTCCTTCAACGGATAGCCGACCTCGGTCATATACCTGCGGAATTCTTCGTCGTAGTCGGCCGCCCGCAAAGTGCCCGGATTGGGCGCGGCCATGTCTTGTTCTTCCTCGTGATGAACAACGCGCACGTCGAATTCGTGCATGCTGCCCATGTGGTCCGAGTGACTGTGGGTGGCGACGGCTATAACATCCTGGTCGAGTAGATCGCGGGCGGCCTCCCTGAGACTGCATACTCCAAGGCCGGTATCGACCAGAAGGTCTTTGTCGCGGCCGCGGACATGCCAGATATTGCAGCGTAGCAGCGGTTCGACTTCAGGCTCCCACAGCAGCGTTATCTGATCGTCGATGGTTCTGCGTTCGAACCAGTGTTCGGCAATGCGAATACTCATAGCGTACCCGATCTCGCGGTTGTCGAGACAAGAGGTCATCTCAACAGATTTTGCCATCGAGCGTCCAGTAAGCGGACGTTGACGTATTCACGCATGGACAGCCGCAAAGGGTCGAAATTTCCCTTTCGTCATGCTTTCGACATCCCGAACTCCCCTCCCGAACTGATGTCTTAGTCTCCGTGAATTCTGCTGGTAGAATTCTGGTAGGGTCATACCTCGATTTCTCACGATAATTCCGCCGGATTTCAGGAGGAGAAGTCATGTCCGATCGCCGCCGATTTCTCAAGGGATTAACGTCGCTGCCACTCGCGACGGGGTGATCGGATGGCTACTCCGCCTTTCTTTGAGGGAAACTTGGATCTACTCCCCAAGCCAGGGGATTCGGAGCGAGCGGCCCGGGAGTTCGAGCGCTGGAACCGGGCAGTGTCTTCCTGCGAGGTTGACTTTGAAAGACAACTCGCTGAGCAACTTACGGAGCATCCTGAGGGTCATCGCCTGCTAGAAGCGATCTTCTCGAACAGCCCGTTCCTGACGCAGTGCGCAATGGCCGATGTTCCGTTTCTCGCCCGTCTGCTTTCGGAAGGCCCCGCTGGCGTCTTCGCCGACGTATTGGAAAAGCTCCGGACACTCTCGGAGGCGCGTAGCGACCGAGAATTGGTCATGCGGAAGCTTCGGATCGCGAGGCGCGAGACGGCGCTCCTCGTTGCCGTGGCCGATTTGACAGGCCACTGGTCGCTCGAGCAGACGACAGAGGCACTGAGCGACTTCGCTGACGCGGCCGTTTCGGCAAGCTTATCCCACCTGCTTGGTGAGCAGATGAAGCGCGGGTACTTCCGTAACCTCGATCCCGACATGCCCGAGGAAGGTTGTGGTTATGTCGTGCTGGCGATGGGTAAGCATGGGGCCAGAGAGCTCAATTATTCGTCTGATATTGATCTCATAGCACTTTATGACCCGACCAGTGTTGATTTCGAGGGACCGCATGGTCTAGAGGCGGGGCTGGTGCGCCTGACGCAGCAGCTTGTTCGCATGTTATCTGAGCGAACTGGAGACGGATATGTTTGTCGAGTGGACTTCCGACTTCGCCCCGATGCGAGCGCGACCCCTCTCGCAATGACGTACGGTGCCGCCGCAACCTATTACGAACAGCGGGGTCGGGACTGGGAAAGAGCCGCGATGATCAAGGCCCGTCCGATTGCCGGCGATCTCGCACTGGGTCGTCAATTCTTGGAGGAGATTGGGCCGTTCATCTGGCGCGGGAGGCTCGACTTTTGGGCGATGCGAGCCATCCAGTCGATGAAGCGGTTGATCGACGAGCAGCATGACCGAGGAGACGGAGGAATCGAAGGTCGTAACGTCAAGCTGGGACGGGGTGGTATTCGAGAGGTCGAGTTCGCCGCTCAGGCCCTGCAGCTCACCTATGGGGGCCGCGACCCGTATGTGCGCTCGCGCAAGACCGTCGACGCATTGTCGACCCTCGCCGAGGCAGGATGGATTGCGCACGACTGCGCTGAGGATCTCATCGAATGTTACGAATTTCTCCGATGCGTCGAACATCGGCTACAGATGGTCGCGGACCAGCAAACACAGACGCTGCCAGCTGACGAGGGTTCACTCGGTCATTTGGCTGCTTTCCTCGGATTCAGCAACCTGAACGATTTTCGCGTGACCCTTCTAGACCATCTGGACGTCGTCGGACGCCACTATGGAACCCTTTTGGGTGGGGCACCCGCTCATCATGATGTCGCAGAGCTCGAGTTCTCAGAGGGTGAGCCCGCTTCGGAGACCGTAGAAACGTTGAGGACGATGAGTTATCAGGATCCTGAGTCGGCGGCAATTCTCATTTCCGGCCGACTTGCCGCTGGTCTCCCCGCGAGTCCCGACGAGCGGGTACCCGAGCTGCTATCAGCTTTGATGCCCGTTGCCATCGAGCGAATTGGTCGGATGCCTGATCCAGACGACACCCTCCAGTGCTTTGACGACCTACTCTGCAATCTCGAGGATCCGGGCGATGTCTTAGCGATGTTCTGCTCCGATGCGCGCTGCACCGAGACGTTGATTGATGTGCTCGCAAAAGCTCCTTCGGTCGCTCGGGAGGTAGTGGGGAAGCGGATTTCGCTCGAAACTCTGGCTATCCCCAGTTTTGGATACTCGGTACCTGAGCGATCGCTTATGGCTGCCGATTGCGTCGAGATGCTTCGTGATGTGGAAGATCTGAACACCGCAGTCGCGAGATGTCTCGAATGGAGTGTCGAACAGCGGACCCGCATCAGACTGGGCGCTTTGCGTCACACGCTCAACGCTCACGACGCCGGACTCTGGCTGGGTCGACTCCTTACAGCCGTTATACAGGGGTTGTCGGCGTATCTCGCTCCACAGCAGTGCAATGATATCGTGACGGTGGTGCTTGGCGAATTCGCCCACGGCGACGCCACTGTCCACTCTGTCGTCGAGCTCGCGTTCTTCTTAGGCGATGAACGTCCCGAGCTGCAACTCGCCGCAAAAAGGCACGTTGAAGCGATCGAGAACGGCATGAGCGTCCCCGTTCAGGTACTCTACTTCGCGATTCCACGAGATCCCGGTCCGCAATCGTCCGGCGCATTTGAAGAGCAGCTCGGGAAACTTCCCTTATCCACCTACCTAGCCTTAGTTGGCGCCCAAGTGATTAGTGGACCCTCGGGGCTGGCGCAGCGGGTAACTGAAATGATCCGTTCCGCGCTTCTAACCGTCCAGACCGAGAGCATTCGTGAGGTTCAAATAGAGACACGGCGTGAACAGCCGGCATTTGGACCCATATCGGAACTGGAAGATGGCCCCGGAGGCCTAACGGTGCTGTATCACCTCGGTCAATCTCTGCAGCTAAAGCATGGCACGGCGTTCCCGGCATTATTCGACGATTCGCCGCTCGATGTGTTCCCCAAGCTCTGCGAGAAGGGAGTATTGGATGTGACGGGCGTGTCAGAGCTGGGACGCGCGGCTAAGCTCCTTCGTGAAGTACGGGCGGTGCTCCATGCGTCAATGGTGGATCGCAAAGACGTGAACTTGACGAAGAGCTTGGAGTTAGCGTTAGCGCGCGCTGGGGGGGAACCCGACTACGAAAGTCTCAAATCGGCACTCGTCGAGACGATGTCAGCGGTCCGCTATGCTTCGAAAGAGCTGCTGACAAAAATGCGACCCGCTGATCACTAGCAACCCTCCTGCCCAAGTGGGCCAGAGCTCGGCTTCGATGTAGCAATAATTTCTTCAAGCGCCTTCCGGTCGGTCAAGTAAAGTGCCTCACCCTTACGTCGGAGGATCCCGCTTGGGTACAAGTCGCTCAACGCACGACTAGCCTCGTCGCGATTCACGCTCGCGCTCCGAGCGAGCTCTCGGAGCGGAGGAAGGTTCTCGACAACCCAAAGCTCAGGAATCGAAGGATCTGGACTCGCGCGCCTTAGCAGCTCAGCGTAGACTCGGCCAGCCGCCTCGAGTGAGACCATCTCCATCACTCGTTCGCCAACCTGCCGAACCTTGACGGATAGCCGTCTCAGCAAGGCGAGCGTCATATCCGCGTGTTGGCGCAACAGCGCGATGAATTGCTCTGGCGGGAGGACTGCAATCCACGAGTCCGCGCTAGCAACGACGCTCGCCGAACGAGCTTCTCCGTCGATCGCTGCCATTTCGCCAAACATGCCGCCAGCCTCCGCTGACGCGAACCCCACTTCACGACCTGACGCCGAGAAGTTGATAACACTCACTGAACCATCAATGACAAAGTAGACATCTCGCCCGGTGCTGCCGTGATCGAATACTCGCTCACCGAGCCGATAGCGGCGCCAGCTGCATTGTGATTCGAGCATGCTACGTTCCTGTTCGCTCAAATGACTCAGCAGTTCTATGTGCTTCAGAGTTTTTTGTTTGGACACGCCCGTTCTCTTCTTTCCCGGAGGCAACCGCGCTCAGCTAATGGTCTTCGCTCTCTTGTAATGTACCTGGTCTGTGGGTCTCGAATTGCTAATTCTGAACCGAAATCAGGCCAATAGACAATCTTGCGACCGGCACCGCCATTCTGCTGGTCTTCGCGACTATGAAGACGGTATTGGTTTTCGCCGTCCACCTTTTGGCCAATTTCGCCAAGTGCCTCGGGACGGGCGGCGCTCGGGCTGTGGTCGCTGAGAATCTCCTCCTCAAGCACCAATTGTTGATTCTCAGCCGCTCGCGGCAACTCGCACCAAACCTCTTTGCAGGTAACCGATTCCTTCTCAACTTATGCATCGCGTGATGCCCTAATCGGATTTTCTGTGACAGGACCGCTACCAGATAAAGCGAATCACACCACTCGCCCGACATCCCGAGCTCGCCTCCCGAACTGATGTGTGAGTCTCCGGGATTTTTGCTGGTAGAATTCTGGTAGGGTGATACCTCGATTTCTCACAATAAGTCTGCCGGATTTCAGGAGGGGAAGCTATGTCCGATCGCCGTAGATTTCTTGAGGGAATAACGTCGCTGCCGCTCGCCACCATCCTCGCCAGTCCCCGCCTGGCCGCCGCAGTTTCCGCGGGATTACAGGAGGTCGAGGCCAAGCTCGCCGATGGCAGGACCGTCAAGGCTGCACTTGCGCAACCGCAGGGTCAGGCCAGCGGAAGTATCCTTCTAGTCCATGAGTGGTGGGGGCTCGTTTATTAGCACCGATGCCCGCGAGACGTGCGGTTTTCCAATTGGGTAACGAACCCTGGTACGGATACTGATATGGGGTAATCCTTCAGGTGGTAGAACTCCAGTCAGTGCCCCCAAGGAGCCACCTTATCTGGCGTCAAATTCTTCCACACCACTTTGAACATATCGACGATATACTTAACCTTTGAAAGCAGAAGGAATTAGACGGAGCCGCCCTATGAGCATCTTTCGAGCACTACTGGTGGGCGCGGTGGTGTCGATGGCTACTCTGACCGTTCACGCTTCCGGTGATGCGAAAAACGGCGCCACGCTCTTTCGCCAATGTCTCGCCTGCCATTCTCTCGAACCCGGTCGCCATTTGACCGGTCCGAGCTTGGCGGGCGTCTTCGGAATGAGGGCCGGTACTGCCCAAGGATTCGCCCGGTATTCCGATGTATTGAAGGGATCGGCTGTCACGTGGACCGAGGAGACCCTTGA
>PVMK01126349.1_pt1 | contig 47621 bp, 45 predicted proteins | sample 1853481 | NCBI WGS metagenome assembly PVMK01 (sample SAMN08533507, study PRJNA380276) | Marine sediment metagenome, whole genome shotgun sequencing project.
CTGATTCTAGTCGATCCACCCGCCGTTCTTTTGGTTGCGCGATCGATTGCTGTCATCATTCGTTCTTTTGACCGGACCCCGATATGACCAACCCCCTTCTGGATCTCTCCGGACTGCCCAGGTTCCAGCATATTCAGCCTGAACACGTCGAGCCCGCCGTGGACCGCGTGCTTGACGAAAATCGACGACGAATCGATGAGATTACGGCCCAGACGCAGCCGAACTGGGAAAACGTCGTAGCGCCGATGGAGCAGATGGAGCATCGGCTAAGCCGGGTCTGGGCGCCGGTCGGCCACCTCAACGCGGTGATGAATTCCGACAGCCTGAGGGAGGCCTATAACGAGTGTTTGCCGAGGCTGAGCGAGTATTCGACCACCGTCGGTCAGAATGAAGAGCTGTTTCGGGCCTATGAGGCCGTGGCCGCATCACCACAGGAGCTGGACCCCGCGCAACGGAAGGTCATCGAGCATGCGCTGCGCGACTTCCGCCTTGCGGGTGTCGATCTGCCGCCGGAACAGAAGCTGAGGTTCAAGGCGATCATGCAGGAACTATCGACCCTGCAGGCGAGGTTCGAGGAAAACCTGCTCGATGCGACCAACGCCTGGTCACGGCAGGTTCCGGACAAGTCTGAACTTGCCGGCTTGCCGGAAGGCGTGATGGATCTGGCCCGCGTAGCCGCCGGCGAGAAGAAGCAGGATGGCTGGTTGTTCAAGCTGGATTTTCCGACCTATCACGCGGTGATGACACATGCAGATAACCGGGCATTGCGCTGGGAGTTCTACGAGGCATGGGTGACACGGGCATCCGAGCTGGGTCCGGATGGTGGTCGCTGGGATAACACGCCGGTCATGGATGACATTCTTCGACTCCGGCATGAGGCGGCCGTCATGCTCGGCTTTGACTGCTTTGCCCAGTATTCGCTCGCGACCAAGATGGCCGGATCAGTGGACGAGGTCCTGGGCTTTTTGAACAAACTTGCCGACGCGAGCCACGACAAAGCCGTTGAGGAACTCGATGAGTTGCGCAAGCAGGTCGACGCGGCGCTGGAGGCGTGGGATGTTGCGTACTATTCGGAGCGGCTGCGCAAAGAGCGATTCGACATCTCCGATGAGGAGCTGCGCCCGTACTTCCCTGTTGAGAGAGTGATCGCTGGAATGCTCGACACTGCATCCCGCCTGTTCGGGATCGAGATCCGACAGTCGCAGCCACCTGATCGATGGCATCCGGATGTGGAGTACTACGAACTACATGATCAGTCGGGTCTCAGGGGCAGCTTCTATGTCGACCTCTACGCACGAGGCCGCAAGCGGGGCGGCGCCTGGATGGATGATTGCGTCGGCAGGGCCAGGACCCGTCATGGTATCGATCTTCCCGTCGCATTTCTGGTCTGCAACTTCATGCCGGCATCGGGGGGTCGTCCGCCACTGCTGACTCACGATGAGGTGGTCACGCTGTTCCATGAATTTGGCCACACCCTGCACCACTTGCTTACCAGGATAGACTTCCCGAGCGTTTCCGGAATCAACGGCGTCGCATGGGATGCCGTCGAACTACCGAGCCAGTTTTTCGAGAATTTCGCCTGGCGACCCGAGGTTTTGCCTCTGATATCCGGGCACTATGAGAGTGGCGATCCCCTTCCGGAAGCGATGCTCGAGAGGCTGATCAGCTGCCGCAAGTTTCAGACCGGCATGCACATGGTCAGACAACTCGAGTTTGCATTGTTCGACCTGACCATACACTCGGCAGACCATGCAATGTCGAACGAGGAAGTAGCCGAGACGCTGAAGAAGGTTCGGCGCAAGGTCTCGGTCGTGCCCTGCCCGGATTTCAATCGATTCGCCAACGGGTTTTCCCACGTTTTTGGCGGCGGTTACGCAGCAGGCTACTATAGCTACAAGTGGGCAGAAGTCTTGTCCGCGGATGCTTTCTCCGCCTTCGAGGAGACAGACATCCTGGATCGCGAAACCGGTCGCCGGTTTATGGAATCGGTGCTGGAGGTCGGGGGTAGTGTAGACGCCATGGATGCCTTCATCGCATTTCGGGGCAGAGAGCCCCGGCCGGATGCATTGTTGCGTCTGAGTGGCATTACGGATCAATAGCCCGTGCTCGTCGCCAGCTGGAACGTCAATTCACTGCGTGTTCGTCTTGAACATGTGCTGCGATGGGTAGACGAACACAAACCCGATGTCCTCGGTCTGCAGGAAACCAAGGCGCCGAACGAGGCATTCCCCCGCGCCGAACTCGAGAGCGCCGGCTACCAGGTGATCTACAACGGCCAGAAGACCTATAACGGTGTCGCCTTGTTGTCACGCGGCCATGCTCATGACGTGGTCACCGACCTGGCGACATTGGAGGACCCGCAACGCCGGCTGATCGGCGCGACCATCGATGGGGTCCGCATCTATAACATCTATGTACCCAACGGCCAGTCCGTCGGCAGCGACAAGTTCCGCTACAAGCTCGAGTGGTTGAAGGCACTCAGGCAGCAACTTTCAGCGGAGATGGGCAAACGCAGAAAACTGCTGGTAATGGGTGATTTCAACATCGCGCCGCAGGACAGGGATGTTCACGATCCCAAAGGCTGGGAAGGAAATGTTCTTGTCAGCAAGGACGAGCGCGACGCGCTGGCCGGAATCTGCTCGCTGGGACTAGCGGATAGCTTTAGACTCTTCGAGCAACCTGAGGCGAGCTATAGCTGGTGGGATTATCGATTCGCAAATTTTGATCGTGATCGCGGCTTGCGTATCGATCTGCTGCTTGCCAGTTCGGATCTCCGTAAAGCTTGTATCGCATCCGACATCGACAAGACACCACGCGGCTGGGAGCGGCCATCCGATCATGCGCCTGTCACTGCTACCTTCGAGCTACAGGGCACCTAACCGCTGGTTTGTCGCCTTTGCTTTGGCGTTATGTCCAACCAAAGCCGGGTCGCCTGTGATTCCTGTCACACATCGCGCGCAACGCGTGGCGAGAAGACGAAGCGTCTATTAGACTCGATCCTCTATGAGCGGCAAGGTCCAAGGGGGGGGTTCGCGTCGTTTCGCTTCGGCAACGCCGTAGCGACTACGATGTGACCAACAGCATCCAGGTAAGTCATTGGGCTCCTGTGTGCGATGCCGTGCACGACATCTTCAACGATCTTTATCCCTGCGCCTCATTCCACCCGCTAAGACGGGCCTTCAAGGATTTCGACGACCTTTTCAACGGCCGCGTGCCGGGTTACCTCGGTTGTGACACCCTTTATCACGACATACAGCACACCCTCGACGGCACGCTTGCCATGGCGCGACTCATCAAAGGCTACGAGAAATCGGTGGCGGCGAACGCGAGACTAGGCCCTGGCCGCGCCACCATCGGCATCATCACGGCCTTGTTGCATGACTCCGGCTACATCCGCCATGCCGCCAGTGAGAGCCATCTGAATGGCGCTGAGTTTACCCAGAGTCATGTCAGCCGAAGCGCACAATTTATCGATCGTTACATGGCCAACGTTGGACTGGGGTCAGCCGCGCGCATTTCACGCCAGATCGTTCATTTCACCGGCTACGAGGTCCACTTCGATCAGATTGAAGCCACCAGTGAAAAGGATGAGTTACTTGGGCATCTTTTGGGTACCGCCGATCTCATGGCGCAGATGGCGGATCGCTGTTACCTGGAGAAGTGCCGCGACCGGCTCTATCCGGAGTTTGTTCTCGGTGGCATCGCGATGTACGTGGACAAAGATGGCGAACTGGTCACACGCTACCGGTCCGGCCTCGACCTGCTGCGAAATACGCTCGATTTTTACGAGTCTTTCTGTACCAAGCGCTTCGAAGAAGACTTCCGCGGCGTACATCGCTACATCAACAGGATCTACGGCGGTCGTAACCCGTACATGATCTCACTGGAGAAGAACATCTTCTATTTGAAGCGCGTTCTCCGGGGCGAGCGCTGGCCCCTTCTGCGGCGCGCACCGCCTTGCATGCTCGCCAGGGGCGAATCGGTGGAGAAGGCGCGCAGACTCGTGGCCGCCCGCCTGCGGGAACTGCGGGCACAAGTAGCCTGAGACAGCTCGCTAGATGTCGCGCAATTCCTCGATATTCCTGATCACATAGTCGGCCCTGATATCGGACTGGCCATCTTGCCGGCCGCTCAACCAGACGGTTCGCATTCCACAAGACGCCGCGCCTTCGATATCGCGCCTCAAATCGTTACCGACAAAAAGAGTCGTTTCAGGATCGGCACCCAGCGCCGCTAGCGCCTTCCTGAAGATCTTTCGACTCGGCTTGACGGCGCCCTCCTCGCACGAGAAAACCAGGACTTTGAACAACACCTCAAGACCTTCTTCCCTGAAGTATTGTCGCCAGCAATGTGCAGGCGCCCAGAGATCACTGACGATACCCATGTCGTGATCGTGCGATAGCTGCTCCAAAACGGCCGTACACGATGACGATATCCGGCCGATCTCATGTTCGGCTACCGTATGCTCTACCAGCCGCAATTCGTATTCTGTCAGATCGGTCACACCGGCCAGGAAATGCCGGTACTCCGGGAAGTCATCGGGACATCCTTCCTCATAGCGCCGAATCATCCGTGCCAGAGAGTCGCCGATGATTTCGTGCAGCTCGGCCGCCCCCAGTTCGCGACCGCCGAGAAGCTTGTAGGTCTCAAGGTAATTCTGATCGGCGCCAAAACGATCGTGATCGTGCGCCAGTGTGCCATTCAGATCGAACAGGATCGTTCTGTACTGCGCGATGTGGCTTGTTGTCATGCTGTGGATCGACCGTCACGAACCCAGAACAGGTACATGCGTGAAAAAGTACCTTTGTTATCGCGCTCGAACCGGTTCCAGTTGGCCAGCGATCGCATATCCGGGTCATGCGGGAACCGGGACCTGAACGAGGTCGCGATATCGGACGATGGTAGCTCGAAGCCAAGGAACTCAAGTTCCAGATCTTCCAGCATTTTGGCTATCCGCGGCAGCGTCAGCCGATGCTCCTGGACATGAAAAATGAGGTCACGACAAGTGGACATGGTGTAGAAATCCGGGCGCTCGACAACCTGGCGCGCCGAATCATCCGCCGGCAAGCTGCCGATCAGCTTCCTTGCAGCCCTGATGCCTTCCGGGTTCGCCTTGAAACCCTCCTGTTCCACGATCGCTCTGGATGCAACGATGGATTCACGTCCGGTCTCGCTGTAGAGCCCGATTTTCATCAGGCCGCCCCGGGGTCAGGAGACCCCGGAGGACGCTCCACCCCACCAGTGGGTCCGCCATGTGGTGCAGCACGCCAGTACATTCGATGATGTCAAAACGGTCTTCCAGATCGGCAAGTTCGAGAATATCACCCTGACGATAATCGATATTGGAAATGCCCGCCTGCCGGGTCTTCCGTTTCGCATAGGCCAGGCTGGCAAGGCTCAGGTCAATTGCCGTAACGCGGCAGTTTGCGAATCGCTGAGCGCTCGCGATCGACTGTGGCCTGTTCCACACCCGGCCACCAGTATCCTGGGCGACTGTGGCCACACTGTGTGCTGCGCGGACAAAAACGGGAAGAGCCCACTCAGGACGAATCCAACCGGGTGTGTATCCAGCCTGCTAACCGCATGCCAGCGCGGGTACGGGTTGTCTTCGTATTGCCCCCGCACGGCGAGCGAGACAGAATCCTCAATAGCGCTTATCGACTCGATGCTGCTGGCAAGCTCCCGCTCTTCGAGTGGTTCACTGATCTGTTGGCGTAACAGATTCTGTAGTTCGGTCTCGCCTTGCGGAATATCGCCAACCCAGGACGTCAGATCTCTTTCGAGCTGAAAAAGAGGCATATAGGCTGCCAGCAATGCCACGTCCGCGGTTGATACCGGTCCATGCTCAATGATTTCACGCAAGCGAGCGAGAACCTCAGCCTCATCGGGTTCGACTTCATAGACGTACTCGTTATGAAAACACTGCTGCGCCAGGCCGATCAGAAAGGCCGGCGATTCTGATTGCAGCTGCTCTGTGACAGGGTCTTCCGAACGAGACAAGAGACAAATACGTCTTAGCGAAGTCAGTACCCCTTCAATTGCCAGGTCGTCGATAGGCCCTTTTCTCAATAACAACGCCAGCACCGGGTTCGCCATCAGGTCCTTTACGCAATCCGATGCGAGCAGGTCGCCCATGCGGCTGTCGGCGTTCGTGACACAATCTGCCACGCGAGTGAACTGTGTAAGACGCCTGATGTGCTCGATAGCGGCCCGGCGTACGATCCCGGGTAACGGACCATCAATGGATAGCCAGCGGGCGAGAAAATCGGCGTCCATCCGATTGGCGGATAACAGTGTTTTCCCCAGATTGAACCAGGCATTGATGTGACCAGGATGGTTTTCAAGCGCTTGTCTCAGCAATCTCTCTGCGCTGTCCAGCTGACCGCTTTCGATCCGGATTTCAGCGATGGCATTAAGCAGATCGACATTGCCCGGGGCTGATTCGAGGGAGCGCCGGAATACCGCCTCGGCCTCGTCCAGGTTTGTCGTGTGGCTGAGTACTTTGCCCAAACCCAGGGAGGCCGCGATCTGCCCCGGATCATCATCGAGAAGAACCCCGAACCGGATGGCTGCCTGCTCGTAGTCACCCGATTCCGCCAGCAGCGTCGCCAGATTGAAATCCAGACTCGCTTCCCGCGACACGAGCTTTTTACCTTCTTCAAGGGTATCGATCGCGTCGGACAACCGGCCTTGCTCGCGCAAGACCCCGGCCAGCCCAAGCCAGGCCGGGGTCAGGTCCCTTTTGAGATTCAGTGCGGAACGAAATGAGTCCGCCGCCTGGTCCAGGTCGCCTGCCGCCCTGCAGGCCGATCCCAGATCATTCAGGCGTACAGCATTGGGGCCGCCGGACTCGATCGATCGCTGGATCAATCGCACCGCGCTGTCGTAGTCCTGTTTGCTTATCTCGACAAGAGCCAGCAGGTGCAAGGCGCCAGGGTGGTCGGAGTGCACATTGAGGATACTGCGATAGAGCGACTCCGCCTCGGCAAGACGTCCGCTACGATGTAGCGTCAGGGCTTTTGAAATTTCGGTGTCCGTAGCCATAAGCACACATGGTAGCGTGTCACAGCGGTACCGTTCATGCCTTGTGCAGGATGTTGGCTATTCGACAGTGACTGACTTGGCAAGGTTCCGTGGCTGATCGACATCGGTGCCGCGCATGACGGCGACATGATAGGACAGCATCTGTAGTGGCAGCGTGTAGGCGATCGCCGCCTGGAACTCATCGATGTGACGCGGCATCTCGATCACGGTCACGCCCTCGCCCGGTGTGATACCTGAGGATGGGTCGGCAAAAACAAAAAGCTCTCCACCCCTGGCGTGGACTTCCTGCAGATTGGCCTTGAGCTTTCTCAGCAATTCATCATTTGGCGCAACGGCGATGACGGGCATATCCGAATCGACCAGCGCCAGCGGTCCATGTTTTAGTTCTCCCGCCGGATAGGCCTCGGCGTGAATATAGCTGATCTCTTTTAGCTTGAGCGCACCTTCCATTGCGATCGGATACTGAATGCCACGACCCAGGAACAGCGCGTGGTGTTTCTCCACGAAACGCTTCGACAGCCGCTTGATCACCGGTTCCATTTCCAGGACCGCTTCGAGGAGAGCCGGGAGCGCTTCCAGTTGCCCGGTGTATTTTTTCTCATCGCTGGCGGATAAGCCGTTGTGTTTCGCCAGCGCAAGCCCGAGCAGGGACAAGGCGGCGAGTTGCGTGGTGAATGCCTTGGTCGACGCAACACCGATCTCCGGCCCGGCCCGCGTCATGAGTATGAGGTCGGATTCCCTGACCAGCGCGCATTCGGGCACATTACAGATCCCGAGTACGGCCAGATAGCCAAGCTTGCGGGCCGCCCGCATCGCTTCCAGGGTATCCAGTGTTTCACCAGACTGGGAGATGGTGACGTAGAGCGTGTTGTCCGGGACCACCGGGCTGCGATATCGATACTCGCTGGCGATCTCCACCGTACAGGGCAAGCCACATATCTGCTCGATAAAATAACGCGCTACCAGTCCCGCGTGGTAGCTGGTGCCACAGGCAACAATGTGAACCGCACGGGTCTTCGCAAAGATATCAGCAGCGGCGGGGCCGAAGGCCTCTTCTACCACCCTGCCATTGGCGATGCGACCCTCCAGGGTTTCGGCCACTGCTCGTGGCTGCTCATGAATCTCCTTCTGCATGAAATGCCGATAGCGGCCGCGCTCCATCGCGTCCGCCATGAGCTTGCTTTCGATCTCGCGGCGCTGTGCCGCCGCTCCATCGGCGTCGAGAATCTCAATGCCGTCACGCGTCACGCGCGCAATATCGCCTTCGTTGAGAAATACAAAGCGGCGAGTGACGGGTAACAGCGCGGCCACATCCGAGGCGACAAAATTCTCGCCAATGCCCTTGCCCAGTACAACCGGGCATCCGGCCCGTGCAACGATGATGCAGTCGGGATCCTGGGGTGCGATCACTGCAAGTGCATATGCTCCGTGCAAGCGGGCGACCGTTTTCCGGACGGCCTCGAGCAAGCTATCGCTGCCGGCTTCCAGCTCTTCCCGGATCAAATGAGCGACGATCTCGGTGTCAGTATCAGATGTGAAAACCTGGCCGCGTGCCGTGAGTTCGTCGCGGAGCTCTTCGAAATTTTCGATGATGCCATTGTGAACGATCGCAACTGAATCGCCTGACAGATGAGGGTGTGCATTTTTTGTATTCGGGGCGCCGTGCGTCGCCCAGCGCGTATGTGCAATGCCGCAGGTGCCACGGATCGGTTCATGCTCGAGAACTTCCTGCAACTTGCAGACTTTCCCCTCGGTACGCTGACGTTGTAACGCTCCGCTGTCGTCAATGACCGCGATGCCGGCGGAGTCATAGCCCCGGTATTCAAGACGCCGCAGGCCTTCCATGAGGATGGACTCCACATGTCGTTCTGCAATGGCTCCAACGATTCCACACATCTCGCTTGTCTCCGGGGATTATCTATCCGGTCTTTGTATCTGTTTCCGCGCCAGCAGGCGAGGAACGGGTTGGCAGTTTCAGCGTTTTTTTGTCGGTGGTGCCCACCGATCTATGGTCTTTTGACGACTGCGTGCGATCGTCAGTTTTCCGGCGGGCACTTTTTCAGAGATGGTCGAACCCGCGCCAATGGTCGCACCCTCTCCGACTTCTACAGGAGCGACCAGCTCCACGCCGGATCCCACAAATACACCGTCGCCGATTATCGTTCGGTGCTTGTTTGCTCCGTCGTAATTGCACGTGATGGTCCCTGCGCCGACATTGACGTCTTTACCGATGTCGGCGTCTCCGATATAGGTCAGGTGGCTGACCTTGCTACCTGCTCCGATCCGGCTGTTCTTGATCTCGACAAAATTCCCGACTTTCACCCCATCCGCCAGGCAGGCACCCGGACGCAGCCGTCCATAGGGGCCGATGCTGCAGTTTTTGCCGACTTGCGAACTCTCGATCAGCGAATTCGGCAGAACCACGGTGTCACTATCGAGCTGCGAATCACGCAATATCACGTTTGCGCCTATGCGCACGCGATCACCCAGTGTCACGTCGCCTTCCACAATGACATTGACGTCGAAAATGACGTCCCGGCCACAAGTCAGTTTGCCACGGATATCCACCCGTGCCGGATCCGTGAGTGTTACGCCTGAGTCCATCAACTCGCCGGTGATTCGTGCCCGCATCGCAGTCTCCGCCTGTGCCAGCTGGCGTCTGTCGTTAATGCCCAGCACCTCGGTCTCCGACCCGATGATTTCACCGACCACCGAAACTCCATCCTCGACGGCGATGCCGATAACATCGGTGAGATAAAATTCGCCCTGAGCATTGTCATCCCCCACGCGCGATAGCCAGCTCGATAAGATAGCGGCCGGTGCCGCCATCAGTCCGGTGTTGATTTCACGAATCCGCTGCTCATCGACGTCTGCGTCGGCCTCTTCAACTATCCGCCGGACAGCACCTGATTCATCCCGGACGATCCGTCCGTAACCTGTTGGGTCGTCCACAAGCGTTGTCAATATTGTCAGTACACCGGCCACAGCGCTTTCGGCAAGCCTCGTCACTGTCGCAGATCTTATCAATGGCACGTCGCCGCATAGCACCACGACGACGTGTTCTTCCGGTATGTTTGGCAACGCCCTGGCAACGGCGTCACCGGTGCCCAGTTGACTCTCCTGAAGCACCCAGCGGACATCGCGCTCATTCATTGCTTCACGAACCGTGTCGCCGCCGAAACCATATACGACGTGCACGGCATCAGGACCTGCCGCTTCCGCGGCCTCGATGACATGATCCAGAATCGGCCGGCCAGCGAGCGGCTGAAGCATCTTGGGAAGATCGGAACGCATCCGCGTCCCTTCTCCGGCGGCCAGAATTACGACACTAAAGGGCATTGCTTGTCTTTCCCCCGAACCTGAATCCAACATCAGATTCTAGCAGCATGCCATCGCCCTCTTCATGGACGTGGATCGCATATCAGCAAGGCCAACGGCCGATAAACAGGGAACACAAAAAAGACACCGCCTGTGACAGGTGGTGCCTTCAATAACGACACTGATCAGATGAGGCTATTACTTGCGCGCTTTGTAGAGCTTTTCCAGCAAATGCAGCTGTGCAACAGCCTGGGACAACTCGGCCTGCGCATGAGCGATGTCTATCGCGCTGTCCCTGTCCTTGAGCATCTCCTCGGCACGGCGACGGGCTTCCGTGGCGGCAGCCTCATCGAGATCCTTGGCACGCATTGCCGTGTCGGCCAGCACCGTTATGGCCTTGGGCTGAATCTCGATCATCCCGCCGGAAACGTAGAAGAAGAGCTCTTCACCACCTTCTGCCGGCTGAACGCGAACGCCGCCGGGCTTCAGCCCGGTGAGCAAGGGTGCATGTCTGGGTGTGATACCCAGCTCACCCATCTGGCCCGGCGCGAAAACTATCGCCGCCTCGCCGGAGTAGATTTCGCCTTCGGCGCTGACGATATCGATGTGAATACTGCTCATTTAGAATCTGTCCCGATGCTTACTGCAGCGTCTTGGCCTTTTCAATCGCTTCCTCGATGGTTCCCACCATGTAAAAAGCCTGTTCCGGCAAAGTGTCGTATTCGCCCTCGACGATACCGCGGAAACCCTTGATGGAGTCGGCAAGCGATACGTACTTGCCGGCAGTTCCCGTAAAGGTTTCCGCAACAAAGAACGGTTGCGACAGGAAGCGCTGAATCTTTCTGGCGCGGGTGACGCTTAACTTGTCATCCTCGGACAGCTCGTCCATTCCCAGGATGGCGATAATATCCTGCAGCTCTTTGTAGCGCTGCAGCGTGGCCTGCACGCCTCTGGCAACCTCATAGTGATCCTCACCGATCACCAGGGGATCGAGCTGTCGACTGGTCGAGTCCAGTGGATCCACCGCCGGGTAAATACCGAGCTCGGCAATCTGGCGTGACAACACCAGAGTGGCATCCAGATGCGCGAACGTCGTTGCAGGAGACGGATCGGTCAGATCGTCAGCGGGCACGTACACCGCCTGGAAAGAGGTAATCGAACCGGTCTTTGTCGATGTAATTCGTTCTTGCAGTTCGCCCATTTCGAGAGCCAGGGTCGGCTGATAACCGACGGCTGACGGCATACGACCGAGCAAGGCAGAAACTTCAGTACCGGCCAGTGTGTAACGGTAGATGTTGTCGATGAACATCAGGACGTCGCGCCCGTCATCGCGGAAGTACTCCGCCATCGTAAGGCCGGAGAGCGCAACACGAAGTCTGCTTCCCGGTGGCTCGTTCATCTGGCCATAGACCAGGGAGACCTTATCGAGGACGCCCGATTCCTTCATTTCGTGATAGAAATCGTTGCCCTCGCGAGTCCGTTCGCCAACGCCTGCAAATACCGAGTAGCCGCTGTGCTCGATCGCGATGTTACGGATGAGTTCCATCAGCGTAACCGTCTTGCCGACACCAGCCCCGCCGAACAGCCCGATCTTGCCACCCTTTGCGATGGGCATGATCAGATCGATCACCTTGATACCGGTTTCCAGGATCTCAAGGGAGGCGGCCTGGTCTTCGAGCAAGGGCGCTACGCGGTGGATGGACCAGCGCTCTTTCTCGCCGATCGGACCCGCCTCATCGACCGGTTCCCCCAGTACGTCCATGATCCTGCCGAGTGTGGCCTCACCGACCGGCACCGTGATGGGACCGCCCGTATTGCTGACCTGCATGCCGCGCTTGAGACCCTCACTGGCGCCCATCGCAATGGTGCGTACTACGCCATCGCCCAGTTGCTGCTGGACTTCCAGGGTCAGCCCGGTCTCTTCGATGGTCAGCGCATCGTAGATCCTGGGGAGATTTTCACGCGGGAACATTACGTCCACCACCGCGCCAATGATCTGCACTGTCTTTCCGGTGCTCATGCCTCGATTCCTTCTGTCAGTAATTCCGTTGCGGCCTTGCGGATCAAACCGCTGCGGCACCGCTCACGATCTCGGACAACTCTGTCGTGATCGCGGCCTGCCGGGCCTTGTTGTAAATAAGTTTCAGCTCATCGATCAGTTTGCCGGCGTTGTCGGTCGCCGCGCCCATGGCGATCATCCGCGCCGCCATCTCACAGGCGACGTTTTCGACCGCCGCCCTGTATACCTGCGACTCGATATAGCGAGCCAGGACGCCATCCAGCAGTTCTCTTGCGCCGGGCTCGTAGATGTAGTCCCAATGTTTCTGCAACTCGTCCGCATCCGGTGTCTCGACCGGCATCAATAGCCGGGCTTCGGGTTGCTGAGTCATGGTCGAGACGAATATGTTGTGCATCACGTAGACCTGATCGCAGCGACGTTCCCGGTAGGAGTCGAGCATTATCTGGATCGAGCCGATCAGGTCGCGAACGTGGGGGATATCACCGAGGTCCTTGACCGCGGCGACGATGTTGACATCGACACGGCGGAAGAATTGCTCGGCCTTGGCGCCAATAAGACACAGATCGACCTCGACACCCTTGTCTTTCCACGCGGCCATATCCCGCAGCAACTGCCGGAACAGATTCGCATTCAAACCGCCGCACAGCCCCCGGTCGGTCGACACAACGATATATCCGACCCGGCTGACCTGCTCATGCTCTATCAGGAACGGGTGCTGGTAGTCCGGATTGGCCTTGCGGAGATGCCCGATCACCGTTCTGATCTTTTCCGCATAGGGCCGTGACGTTTCCATCCTGCCCTGAGCCTTGCGCATCTTGCTCGCAGCCACCATTTGCATCGCCTTGGTGATCTTCTGCGTATTCTGGATACTCTTGATCTGGGTGCGAATTTCTTTGCCGACTGCCATTTCTTACTCTGCCTTTCAGTAGCTGCCGGTGGTAGCGAATTCTTCGACGCCCTTGCGCATCTCCGCCTCGATTTCGTCGTTCCAGTCACCGCTGGCGTTGATCTTGTCCATCAGCCCCTTGTAATGACCGGCCATGTGATCGTGCAGTGCTTTCTCGAAGGCATCCAGGCGCTTCTCATCTGCCTGGTCGACAAACCCTTCATTGAGCGCAAACAAGGTAACGGCCATTTCGGCTACGGACATCGGTGAATACTGTGCCTGCTTGAGAAGCTCGGTAACGCGCTTTCCCCGGTCGAGCTGCTTACGGGTTGTCTCGTCCAGGTCCGACGCAAACTGGGCAAACGCGGCCAGCTCCCGATACTGGGCCAGCGCCATGCGAATACCGCCACCGAGCTTCTTGATGATCTTTGTCTGCGCGGCGCCACCGACACGGGAGACCGACAGGCCTGCATTGATCGCCGGTCGAATACCGGCATTGAACAGATCGGTCTCGAGATAAATCTGCCCATCTGTGATCGAGATGACATTGGTCGGGACAAACGCCGACACATCGCCCGCCTGGGTCTCGATAATCGGCAAAGCAGTCAGCGAACCCGTCTTGCCTTTGACCTTGCCGCCGGTAAGCTTCTCGACCTCAGCGGCGTTTATCCGCGCTGAACGTTCGAGCAGCCGTGAATGCAGATAGAAGACATCGCCCGGATAGGCCTCCCGACCGGGGGGGCGGCGCAGCAACAGCGAAACCTGCCGGTAAGCCCACGCCTGTTTGGTCAGATCGTCGTAGACGATCAGCGCGTCTTCGCCCTTGTCTCTGAAGTACTCGCCCATGGTACAACCCGAATACGGGGCGATGTACTGCAAGGCGGCTGATTCCGACGCCGAGGCAACCACGATAATCGTATGTGCGAGGGCATCGTGCTCTTCCAGTTTGCGCACCAGGCCCGCGATGCTCGAGCGCTTCTGGCCGATCGCGACATAGATACACTTAATACCGGTATCTTTCTGGTTGATGATCGTATCGATCGCCACCGCCGTCTTGCCCGTCTGGCGATCACCAATAATCAATTCGCGCTGGCCGCGACCAAGCGGGATCATCGCATCGATCGACTTCAGGCCCGTTTGCACCGGTTCGTTGACCGACTGCCGGGTGATGACACCGGGCGCGACCTTTTCAATCGGCGCACTGCCGGTGGTATCGATAGGGCCCTTGCCGTCGATCGGCATGCCGAGCGAATTGACTACACGACCAAGCAAAGCCTCGCCGATCGGAACCTCGAGAATTCTGCCGGTCGTCTTGACGATGTCGCCCTCGGAAATGTGATCGTATTCACCGAGTACGACCGCACCGACCGAATCCTGCTCCAGGTTGAGCGCAGTACCGAAAGTATTACCGGGGAACTCGAGCATCTCGCCATAAGCCACGTCGGCCAGGCCATGGATGCGGACGATGCCGTCGGTAACCGACACCACCGTGCCCTCGTTACGCGCTTCAGTCGCCGACTGAAACCCTTCGATTTTTTGCTTGATGAGATCGCTGATCTCGGATGCCTTGATTGCCATTAACAATATCCTCTCAGTGCGTCACGGCGTTCGCGAGACGCTCTATCCGGCTGCTTAGCGAGCCGTCGATAACCATGTCTCCGGCCCGGATAACCGCGCCGCCTATCAACGACTCATCGGTGCGGCAGTTCAGCCTGACCGACTTGCCCAGACGTTCTTTCAACGCCTGCTTGTAGTTGTCCTTCTGTTCGTCCGACAGCTCGACAGCCGACGTCAACTCGACATCGATGACGTTTTCGCTCTCGGCCCTCAGCCTTTCGAATTCATCCCTGATAGACGGCAGACAATTGAGTCGGCCGTTTTCCGCCAGTACGGCGATAAAATTCCGACCCAGTTCATCCTCCGCGTCTACGCAGATATCCACCACGATCCCGGTCAGTTGCGCCGGCGTGGCCTGCGGACTTGCCAGAAACGCCTCAAAGTCGGGATCAATCGCCACCGTGGCCGCGCTTTCCAGCAAACCGGACCATGCTTGCGCACTGTCTCGCTCCAAAGCGATGTCGTGAACCGCCTTTGCGTAGGGGCGTGCGATGGTGTCGTTATCAGCCATGTTGCCGTTCCCGCATCAAAGCTCTGCGGCGAGCTTGTCGAGAAGCGCCTTGTGATCTGACGCGTCTATCTCACGCTCGAGGAGTTGCCTGGTACCCGCAACCGCGATCGCGGCCACCTCGCCGCGCAGGGCATCCCTGGCTCTTCCGGCTTCCATCGCGATTTCAGCTTTGGCCTGCACGATGAGTTTCTCGCCCTCTTCACGGGCGGCCACGCGTGCTTCCTCGACGATTTCAGCCGATCGACTATTCGCCTGCGCAAGGACTTCGGCTGCTTTTTCGCGTGCCTCGCGAACGGTCTGCTCGAATTTCTTCTGTGCGTCCACCAGGTCTTGTTGCCCCTGCTCGGCCGCTGCCAGTCCGTCGGCGATGGTCTTGCGACGCTCATCCAGCGCCATCATCATTGGCGGCCAGATGTATTTCATGCAGAACCACACGAATACAATCATCGCGATCGTCTGACCGAGGATCGTCATGTTGATATCCAAGTTTCTACTCCTGCGGATTCAGGTTCAGGACAGGTGTGGCGATCTTATCCAGTCGCCGCCTGGAACTGAGCGACGAAGGGATTCGCAAAGGTAAAGAACAGCGCGATACCCACGCCGATCATCGCAACCGCGTCGAGCAACGCGACGACGATGAACATTTTCACCTGCAGCATCGGCGCGAGTTCCGGCTGGCGCGCAGCACCCTCCAGGAAGCGGCCACCGAGCAGCCCCATACCGATGCCCACACCCAGGGCGCCCAGACCGATGAGGATCGCTACAGCGATCGCGGTCATGCCAATTACAGTTTCCATCGAGATCTCCTGATTGAGACTAGCTTGTTAAACAAATACGTGACTTGAACAGATCAGAGGTTCCTTAGTGCTCCTCACAGGCCAGCGACAGGTACACGATGGTCAGCATCATGAATATAAATGCCTGCAGGACGATGATGAGAATGTGAAATATTGCCCATGCGAAATGCAGCGGCAATTGCCAGATTCCGAGCAGGGCGATCAGGATAAACAAGAGTTCGCCGGCGAACAGGTTGCCAAACAATCGCAACGACAATGACAGCGGCTTCGCTATCAGCGCCACGCCTTCCAGTATCAAATTGAACGGTATCGCAGCCCAATGGTTGAAGGGCTGCAGGGTCAGCTCCTTTGTGAACCCAACAATGCCTTTGCTCTTGATGGTGAAAAAAATAATCAGAACAAACACGGACAGCGACATGGCGAAGGTGATATTCACATCGGTAGTCGGCACCACGCGCATGTATTCGATGCCCATCGCCTTGCCGGCCAGCGGCAGCCAGTCGACCGGGATCAGATCCATCAGATTCATCAGGAACACCCAGACAAAGATGGTCAGGCCAAGTGGAGCGATAAAGTCACGGTTGCCGTGAAACGTTTCCTTGACGGTCGTGTCGACAAATTCGATCAGGGTCTCGACCATCGCCTGGAAGCGGCCGGGCACGCCTGTCGATGCCGATTTCGCCACCATCCTGAACGGGACAAGAAAGAGAATGCCGAGGACGACGGAGAAAAACATCGAGTCGACGTTAAGGGTCCAGAAATTGCCGGCGCAGTGATTCCAGACCCATTGCTCATCGACACGACAGACCTGCAGGTTCTGTAGATGATGCTGGATATATTCGCCGGAAGTGTGCGCTTCGCCCGCCATCTCTTGTGCTCGTCAACCCGTCATCGAAGAACGGGGAATCTCTTTCCCCGTCGAAGTTTCCGTCCCCCGCAGCAATATCGGCGAGGCCCAAATTACTAACTGGCTCAACATGAACCCGCCAAAAAACCAGCCGGGGTCCAGTGTTCGCACCAGGGCAAAGACAACCGCAAACAAGGCGGCCGTCAACAAAAGTTTTCCCGCGGCGCCCACATAGGATGCGCGTAGCAACTTGCGCGCATCACCGCCGCCGCCTGCCAACACGATTCTCACGCCGAGAAACGTGTTGGGCAGCACGCAGACGAGACTGCCGAGTAACGCAGACCAGGCCGCGACACCACCCGAAACCGCAAACCCGGCACCAGCCACTAGCAGGCCGATACCCATCTGGGCGAGCAGAATACGGACTATGGCCGTCAACGGATTGAATTCACGTCCGCCGTCCACGCCCTCAACTTCCTCCCCTACTAGCACGTTGCCGCGACAGCGCCATTCGGTGCCGTCCCACACTTATCGAGATGCTGTCGATTGTGAGAATTTCAAGAACCTTCATCACACCTTCGGCCAGCACAACGGCTTTCCGGCCACCCCCTGATCGCTTCCCTGCAGCGCGCCGCCAAGGCAACACGCCAGGACAACACACAAGGGCAACAATGAAAAACGCCACTGACGCCCATCGGACGCGAGGTGGCGCTGTCATATGCCATCCGGATACAGGAGGCGGGACCCAAGCCGGCCTATTATACCGAGTCTAAATGTGGCGGCGCAACGCTGGCCAGCGGTTTCAGCGTATGTGGCTGAGTATCCCTTCCAGCTCGTCCAGACTGTTATAGCTGATGCTCAGCTTGCCCTTGCCACTGACCTGATGTTGCAGGCGGACACTGGCGCCGAGTTTTTCAGCAAGATCCGTTTCCAGCCTGCAAATGTCAGGATCCCGCTGGCCACTACCGCGTTTCTTTTTGCCGCCCGATTTCGACACTCTTTTTACCAGGCTTTCCGTCTGTCTGACCGAATACCCCCTGGCGACCACCGTCCTGGCCGTTGTTGCCTGCACTTGCCCATCGGTCAGCGCGAGCAGGGCGCGAGCATGCCCCATTTCCAGCTGCCGTCCCTCCACGAGGGCCTTGACCTCCGCCGAGAGATCGAGCAATCGCAGCAGATTCGTTACCGCCGCCCTGGACCGCCCGACCGCCTCTGCGGCCTTTTGGTGGGTCATATCAAATTCCTGATCAGTCTTTCCAGCGCTCGCGCTTCCTCGAGGGGGTTCAGGTTCTCACGCTGGATATTCTCGATCAGGGACATTGCAACGGCGGCATCATCGGCGACATCCCTGATGATCGCGGGGATTTCCTGCAAACCGGCAAGCTGCGCGGCCCTCCAGCGACGCTCGCCGGCAATAATTTCGTAGCGTGCCTCACCGTGTTCCGAGTCGATGGGTCTGACGACAATTGGCTGAACGACACCCTGCGCCTGAATGGAGTCCGAAAGCTCCTCCAGCGAGTCGGTTCTCATGTCCGTACGTGGCTGAAACTTACCAGGCTGGAGAAGATCGACCGGGATGTGGCGGAATTCGCCCTCGTCGGATGACGGCTTTTCACCCGTCATTCCTGCCAGCGGCGTACCAGTAAGGCATCGAGGCCTCTGCCCAGGGAGCGGTGCCTGGTAGACATGTTGGAATCCTTTCTAAATCGACTCGGGAACCGCCAGTTTAGCAGCAAGCGGCGTGTTCAGGCCGGGGTCTGTTCCCTGGCCTCCTCGCGCCGGATAATCTCCCCGGCCAGCGCGAGATAGGCCAGCGCGCCGCGTGAATGCTTGTCGTGAAAAAGTGCCGGCACGCCGAAGCTGGGTGCTTCGGCCAGACGAACATTGCGCGGTATGACCGTGCGAAACACCTTATCGCCAAAATGCATGATGAGCTGACCCGAGACCTCGTTGGAGAGATTGTTGCGCGGGTCGAACATTGTTCGCAGCAAGCCCTCCAGCCTGAGTCGCGGATTGACGGCACCCCTGATCTGATCGATCGTCGACATGAGAGATGACAAACCCTCGAGCGCATAGTACTCACACTGCATCGGCACCAGCACACTGGTCGCGGCGGTCAGCGCGTTGACGGTCAGCATGTTTATCGACGGCGGACAGTCGATCAGTATGAAATCATAATCAGCACGTATCGAAAGCAATGCGTTGGCCAGACGACTCTCACGACCATATTCTCCTATCAGCTTGACTTCGGCGGCTGTCAGATCCGAGTTGCCCGGCATGACATCGAAATCACCCTGAGGCGCGCGCTGGATGATTTCGGCGGCATCGGTCTTGCTGCACAGCAGATCGTAGGTGGAGATTTTCAGCGAATTCTTGTCGATACCACATCCCATCGTGGCGTTGCCCTGGGGATCCAGATCGACCAGCAGGACCCGTCGCTGAGTGGCCGCCAGCGACGCGGTAAGATTGACAGCGGTCGTGGTCTTGCCGACCCCGCCCTTCTGATTCGCTATCGCAATAATCTTGGTCATTCGGCTTCGTCCGGTCCGGGGAACCTCTGATTTACTCTGCGGTTCCTTAGTAGCAACACATGCCTCTCGGCATCCAGACCCGGCACCTCCAGTTTGTGTACCTCTTCCACGGACCAGCCTTCCGGAAGCTGTTGCGAAACAGTCGGCGGCAAGACCCCCTTCATGGCCAGCAGACAACCGTCAGGCCCGCACAGATGACCGGCCATGCGCACAAAATCGTCCAGCGCCGCAAAAGCCCGGCTGATGACGGTATCAAAGGCCGAGGCGTCGTCATAGTCCTCGACCCGACAATGGGCGACCTGCACATTGTCAAGCGCCAGTTTTCTCGCCGTATGTCTTATAAATCGCGTCTTCTTGCCGGACGAGTCGATCAGCGTAAACCGGATGTCGGGTCGCATCACCGCGAGCGGTATTCCCGGCAGACCTGCACCACTTCCCACATCGGCGATTTTGTTGCCCTGGAGCCATGGCAAGACCGCCAGGCTGTCCATCAGGTGCCGATGAACCATTTCGCCCGGCTGCCTGACGGCTGTCAGGTTGTAGACCTTGTTCCATTTCTCGATCAGATGAAGAAAGTCGACCAGCTTCTGCGCCGCATCTGAAGGCGCATCCAGTTCCAACATTCCGAGCCCTGAATCGACTGTATTTTTCAGCGATTCTTTTTCCACGCCAATGGGTGCTCTTGTCCGAGGGCCGGAGAGTATAACGGACCACCAGGCGCGGAGCCTGGCGTGTCCTGATAAACGGGGGCAGAAAAAAGCTCCCCGACGCTGGTTCATCGGGGAGCCTGACTTTCCTTATCGCTTCATATCAGACAGCGCCGCCTTTTCCGCCGCCACCCTGCCCACGATGTCCGCTTCTGCCACCCTGGCTGCCTTGACTACCCTGTCCTTTGCCATCGCGGTTCTGGCGCATGCGCTGCTGCGCATTATTGCGTTGCTCCGGACTCATGGACTCCATCCTCTCCCGATGCCTTTCCCTCATGGCCTCTCGTTCTCCCTGAGACATCGAGTTCATCCGTTCCTGTCTTTGATTCTCAACCCTGTTCCTGCTCTGTTCGCGCTGCTCCGGGCTCATTGAATTCCATTCGGTCCGGCGTTGCTCCCTGAAGGCCTGCTTCTGCCCGGGCGTCATTGCGTCGAATTCGGCTCGTTTCTGTTCCCGGAATGCCTCTCGCTCCTCGGGAGCCATCGCTTCGCGCTGTGCCTGGCGTTCCTCCCAGGACGGTGCTTGCTGGGCCTGGACCGGCGTCGCTATTGCCACGGTGATTGCCGCAAGCCCAAAAAGCAGAACGGCTCTGCTGGCAATTGCTCTGGTATCCATCGTTGTTCTCCTCGGGTTGTAGAAACTCTTCCTTTCACCTGATACAACGAAGCGGCATCGCAGATGGTTGACGCGTCTGCTGAATTCTTGCTCTTAGCCGCTGACCAGCAATGCCATGAAGTCCTGGACCGGTAAAGATTCAAGCTGCTGCTGGTTGTCGCACACGCTCTTCAGTTGCTCGAATTGGGTCTCGCCAAGCTTGCCGTCCAGACTGCTTTCGAATTTTTCGATCAGGAGAGGAATGCCTTCATCCCGCCTCTTGCGATGGCCAACCGGGTAGTCGACCTCCGTCCGCTCCGTCGCAGTGCCATCGCTGAAATAGACTTGGATTGCATTGCCGATGTAACGCTTCTCCGAATCGTAGTAGTCCTCGGTAAATCGGCTGTTTTCACGTACAGACATCTTGTCACGCAAGGCATCAATGCGCGGATCCCCGGCAACCTCGTCCTCATAATCCGAGGCCTTGAGGCGGCCGAAAATAAGGGGTATGGCGGTCATGTACTGGATGCAGTGATCACGATCGGCAGGATTGTCCAGCGGTCCCGTCTTGTCGATGATCCTTACGCCTGGTTCCTGAGTCTCGATGACGATTTCGCTGATCTCATCAAGGCGGTCGACCACTTCCGGATGGAGCGCCATGGCTGCTTCCACGGCAGTCTGAGCGTGGAACTCGGCCGGAAAGGAGATCTTGAACAGAATGTTCTCCATGACATAGCTGCCGTAGGACTGACTAAAGCTGAACGGCTTGCCGCCAAAAAGCACATCGTAATAACCCCAGGTAGGCGCGCTAAGCGCAGAGGGGTAGCCCATTTCACCCGTCATCGCGATAAGCGCATGACGCACGCCCCGGCTGGTGGCATCCCCTGCCGCCCAGCTCTTGCGCGACCCGGTATTCGGCGCATGCCGGTAGGTTCTCAACGCGCCGCCATCGATCCAGGCATTGGACACTGCGTTGATGATCTGCCCCCTGTTGCCACCCAGCATGCCGGTCACGACCGCGGTCGTCGCGACCCGCACCAGCAGTACGTGATCCAGCCCGACCCGGTTGAAGCTGTTCTCCAGGGCCAGTACGCCCTGGATCTCATGCGCCTTTATCATGGCGGTCAGCACGTCGCGCACTGTCAGGGGCTGGCCTCCCTCCGTGATGGCTTTCCGGCTCAGGTAGTCAGCGATCGCCAGTATCCCGCCAAGATTGTCTGACGGGTGCCCCCACTCCGCGGCCAGCCACGTATCGTTGAAATCGAGCCAGCGCACGATAGCGCCGATGTTGAAAGCTCCCTGCACCGGGTCGAGTTCCCACGCCGTCCCCGGCACGCGACTGCCGCCAGGCATGGTCGCACCGGGCACCACGGGACCCAGCAACCTGGTACAGGCCGGATAGTCGAGGGCCTGGAAACCGCAGGCCAGTGTATCCATTAGGCAATATCGTGCTGTTTGAAAGGCGATATCACTGCTGATCTCGTAATCGCTGACATAGTCGGCGATATCTGCGATTACCTGATCGGGCTCGGGTCGCCTGGTGGACCGGATATCAACGGATGACATGCTCTCTCCTTTTCGACTGCCGCTTTTCCCGCTCAATCCCTGTCTTCCAGAGCGATCCAGGATTGCAGACCCGGACCGGTGTAGTCGGATGCGGGACGAATGAGCTTGTTGTTGGCCCTCTGCTCCATGATGTGTGCGGCCCAGCCGCTTATCCGGGAACACACGAAGATGGGTGTGAACAGTGACGTCGGGATACCCATGAAGTGATATGCAGTGGCTGAGTAGAAATCCAGATTCGCGAATATCTTCTTCTCGTCCCACATGACTTTCTCGATCGCCTCGGAGACCGGGTAGAGCCTGTCGTCGCCCACCTCGAGGGACAATTCACGCGACATCGCCTTGACGACTTTGTTGCGGGGATCGGAAGTCGTATAGACGCGGTGACCAAAGCCCATGATTTTCTCTTTGTTGGCCAGCGCCTCCTGTGTCCCCACTCGTGCCGCTTCGGCATCCTCGAAACGCTCGATCAACCCCATGGCCGCTTCATTGGCACCGCCATGTAGCGGGCCTCTCAGGGCCCCGATTGCGCCCGTAACGGCCGAGTGGAAATCCGACAACGTGGCTGCGATTACGCGAGCGGTGAATGTGGATGCATTGAACTCGTGTTCCGCATACAGGATCAGGGAAACGTCAAGCGCTTTCCTGTGCTGCTCGAGGGGTGGCTTGTCATGTAACAGATGCAGAAAGTGGCCGGCGATGCTTGAGTCGTCGGTCTCCGTCTCGATCCGGACGCCATCCGTATGAAACCGGTGCCAGTAGATCAGGATCGACGGAAATACGGCGACCAGTCGATTCGCCACATCGATCTGATTGCTGAAATCTCCTTCGGGCTCGAGATTGCCCAGCATCGAGCAGCCGGTGCGCATCACATCCATCGGATGGGATGTTGCAGGGATGTTCTCCAGCGTCTCTCTCAGAGTCGCTGGCAGGCCGCGCAGGGTCTTGAGGAGGGCGACGTAATCATCCAGCTCGGAGCGGTTGGGCAATTTGCCGTACAGCAGCAGATAGGCCACTTCCTCGAAGTTCGCGTTTTCAGCCAGATCGTATATGTCATAACCGCGGTAGGTCAGGCCGGCGCCCTCCTTGCCAACGGTCGCTATGGCCGATTCACCCGCGATGATGTCGGCCAGACCGCCGGTCTTCTTTTTTTGTTCGCTCATTCTCTATTCCTCTTCTGTTCCGCTAGTGAACAGATCGTCCAGCTTCTGCTCGTAGTCGTGGTAGTTCAGCACTTCGTAGAGTTCCGCCCTGGTCTGCATGCTGTCGATCACATCCTGCTGCGTTCCTTCTTTTCTGAGTGCGCCGTAGACGTTCTCCGCCGCCTTGCTCATCGCCCTGAATGCGGACAACGGGTAAAGCGCGAGACGCACTCCGGCGTCAGCCAGTTGCTCCGCTGTGAACAACGGTGTCTTGCCAAATTCGGTGATATTTGCCAGCACCGGCACATTGATTGTCGAAGTAAACTGCTGGTATTCCTCGACGGTCGTCAACGCCTCGGCAAAGATCATGTCGGCACCCGCTTCCACATAGGCAGTACCCCTTTCGAGTGCTGCCGATTGCCCTTCCACGGCGTGGGCATCCGTCCTCGCCATGACTACGAATCGTTCATCCGGCCTGGCATCTACGGCGGCCTTGATCCGGTCGCACATTTCACCCGGGCTCACCAGCGCCTTGCCCGGTCGATGACCACATCTCTTGGCCTGCACCTGGTCTTCGATGTGCATTCCTGCCGCCCCGGATCGGGTCAGATCCCTGACTGTGCGAGCGATCATGAATGCCTGGCCCCAACCGGTATCGGCATCCACAAGCAGCGGCAGATCGGTGGCGCCGGCGATGCGCCGGACATCCTCGCATACGTCATTGAGACTGGTGATGCCGAGGTCCGGCAAGCCAAAGGATGCATTGGCGACACCGGCTCCGGACAGGTAAATGGCCCTGAAACCGGCGCGCTCGGCCATCAATGCACAATAGGCATTGATGGTGCCTGCAACCTGCAACGGGCGCTCGGCGTCGAGGGCCTCCCAAAGGCGCCCTCCGGCAGATGCGGATAGGGACATATGCGACTCCTGGTGCAGGACACGGCCTGCGAAAAGAACCCATCATTTTACACCGAGACGGAAACCGACGTCGGCCGCTGTTTCAAGCAGTCGTCAGATCGACCACCGTGCGACCAGTGACCTGCCCCTTCAAATAGCCGCCGAAAACATCCGCAAGTGTGTCGAAATCGACGATCCTGGTACCGATCACATCCAGGCCTGACGGCTTGAGATCACTCCCCAGCCTGTCCCAGACCTTGAGACGCACTTCCCGGGGAGTCGCCACCGAATTGATTCCCAGGAGATTGATGCCGCGAAGGATGAAAGGCATCACCGTGGTATTCAGTTCATGGCTCTCGGCCAGCCCGATCGACGCAATGCTGCCCCACCAGTCAACGGTGCGGGTCAGCCATGTCAGCGTCTGTCCACCCAGATTGTCGATCGCAGCGGCCCACAGCGCTTTCTCCAGCGGTCGCTTGCCGTAGTCGATCTGTTGCCGGCGCAGAATCTCTGCGGCGCCGAGATCGCGCAGGAAATCATCCGCGTCGTCCTTGCCGGTCACGGCGCAAACCCGATAACCGAGACCGCTCAGCATATTCAGCGCCAGGCTTCCAACGCCACCGGTGGCGTCGGTGACCACCACTGACCCCTTGCCGGGATGCAGGCCGTTATGTTCCAGCCGCATCACGGCCAGCGCCGCTGTAAACCCTGCCGTACCCAGACACATCGCCTGGTACGCATCGAGGCTGGCGGGAATGGGAATCACCGACTCAGCGGGAACCCGGACGTACTCCGCATAACCTCCGTCCCGATCCTCACCGAGTCCGCAACCCGTCACGAGAACCGGATCACCCGGTGCAAACCGGTCATCCGACGAGCTCTCGACCTCGCCGGCTACATCGATTCCGCCGACCAGGGGGAAATGTCGAATTATCCGCCCGACCCCCGTCGCTGCCAGCGCGTCCTTGTAGTTGATACTGCTGTAGCGCGCCTGAATGACGACATCGCCATCGCTCAGATCGTCCAGTGCGAGGGTTTCCATGCGCGGTGCGACGCCTGCATCCGTCTTATGGATCCTGAAGGCCCTGAAATTCCCCGTATCGCTCATCTTCGCTCCCGTCAGTTACCGCGCCGGCTCTCGAGCCGGTCAAGCCAGATCATCAGCCCGCTGGCATTCAGCGACATATCCGCGGCAACGATCTCCTGCCGCCAGGCTGGATCGCCGTTGCAACCATGCCGATCCATTCGCTGATAAAGATGGCTTGTCAGATCGGCCGTCAATCGATTCTCGCGATCATCTTCGCCCCACGACTTTCTGGCCAGTTCGCAGGAGACGTCGATGTCGGTATGCAGATCCGCCGCCAGCCGCTCCAGATCCGTGACCCGGCTGTAATGGGTCAGGAACAAGGCGTCCGGCCCATACGCCATGATTCGATCAATGGATGCATGCAAGGCCTCCGGATCGAAATGGATCGGCGTAGTGGTTGGAAAGATGAATTCACCCTTGTCTGTGTCGAGGTCCCGATAGGAAAGACCAAAGGTGTCGCCGGTAAAAATCGCGTTGGCAAAACGATCGACGATGCAATAATGATGCCTCGCATGTCCTTCGGTATGAATAAACTCCAGCTCACGCCCCGACAGCGACAAGACCTCGCCATCCGCAACGGTCCGAATCCTGTCCATCTCGATGGGTCTTAACGATCCATAAAGGCTCTCGAACATCTCATCCCCATAGACCGCGCGCGTGCCGGCCTCCAGTTTCGCCGGATCGGCCATGTGCGCAGCCCCGCGGGGATGGATGACGGCAACGGCATTGGGGAGGGCTTCCATCAGAAGCCCGGCGCCACCCGCATGATCAAGGTGGATATGCGTCAGCAAGACGTAGTCTACCTGGTCGCGACCGAGTCCTTTTTCTTCGAGGGCCGCAAGTAGCAGCGGCACGGCGTTGTTGGCGCCGGTATCCACGAAAGCCGCCCTGCCCTCGTAAACCAACAGATGACTGGAGGCGAGACCGGGTCTCAGGTAGTGCGTGTCTATCGCACTGATGTCGTGAGAAAAATCGGTAATACGGGGGCGCTGGTCCACAGGCACGTTACCTTCGGCTGCAACAAACACAAACATAGCAGACCGCAACGCGGTCAGTCGCTCAGATCGAACCAAAGGCCTACTTTTTGAGAGTAGAAAGACCCGCGAGGCTGGCGAACCAGGCCGACAGATCCTCGATATCGTCGTCGGTCAGATTTGCCACAAACGGCGCCATGATGGGATTCTTTCGCGCGCCACTCTTGTATTGTTGCAACGCATGTACGAGGTACTCGGCATGCTGCCCGGCCAGTACGGGATAGTTGGGGGCTATCCCCTTGCCATCCTCTCCGTGGCAGGCGGAACACGTTGCCGCTTTTGTCTTGCCCATCTCCGCATTGCCATCCGCCAGGACGCTGGCGGGACCCAGCACAACGGCTGCAGCCAGAATCGTAATCGTCTTTCTCATTTCGCCGCTCCTTCATTCTGGCTCGACAGGAAAGCCGCAATATCCTGCATATCCTCATCGGACAGTGTCGATGCCTGCGCATGCATGGTGACGTGCGGGCGATCACCATTTGCATAGCCCTTGAGCGCATCTATGACGTATTGCGCGTTCTGACCACCTAACTTCGGTACGGGATAGGTGGGGTAAACATTGGTATAGTTTTCGATCGCGTGACAGCCAAGACAGGTTTCCGCCTTGTATTTGCCTTGCTCCGGATCCCCCTCCGCGCCTGCCGTCAGCGGTAGCGTGAGAGCGGCAGCCAAGACAATCATTATTTTATTCTTCAGCGACATACGACCTCCCCAGTCCTGCCAATGCCGGCAGCGTGTCAATCAGCGAGCGATATGGTAATCAGACGCGCGCGCAATTGCCAAACGATCGCCCGGAAATCGCCTCGCTCACCGATCAATCGACCCCATGGGTGCTGAGAAACAGGGATTTTTCCAGCGCGACAAAGAAGTCCCGATAAAACTCCGGATTGTCGATTGGCCGGCCACCGCTTTGGGCGCTGGCCCGCACCTGAAAGAGTCGATCGTCTCTCGCTTTGACAATGACGGTCATGCGTAGCCGTCGACCATCCAGCAATGTTGCGGTCACCGCCCCCATTTTCGGTTCCAGGTTGTCGAGAACAAAATCTAGATCCTGGAGGGTCGCTATTACCGCTCTGATCGTGACGTTCCCGTTATCGGCGTCGAAGTCGCGGCTCTGGTAGCTGCGAATCGCCATAGAACTTTCATCGCTGCGCAGCACCTCTTCATTTCCCACTGCGCAAGCGGCCAGCGAGAGCGCCATCACTGCTACCTTGATCGCCCTGGCACAAGTGTTCATTGCATGACCTCCTTTTCGAGATACAACGAATGGGCAAGGTGTTCGAAAAGGTGCTGGTAAAGCTCCGGATCTTCGATGGTCTCAAGCCTGGTCGCCTGACCCTGCGTATCGATGATCGTTCTCTGGAAGGTCGCCCGAACCTGCCAGGTCGAGTCGTCCCGATTGCTTCGAGGCCATGCGATCAAAGACACCCGGATGAGCTGTTCGTCATCGACCGGCACGCCCCCGATTGCAGTCAGGTCAGTCTGTGTGGCGACGGATAGCACGATCAGGCCCATGAGGATCACGCTGTTGGCGGCGATATCCTGCCAATGGTGGGCATCACGCCGTTTCGATCCGACGATGACGCCGAATTCCTTGTCGACCTCGTCAATCTGGAAGCCGAGGTCCTGTAACGAGGACAGGCAGGACCCGAACACCAGCGACTCACTGACATCCTCGAATTCGCGCGTCCTTATGTCGCGATCTTCGATAGTCGGAGCCCCCAGCCGATCACCGGGCGACTGGCAGGCAACCAGGCCCGCGGTCACGACAATCGCTATAACAAGGCGTACCGCCGGTCCGCTGCTTGTTGAGTACACGCCAGGGCTCCTCAGAACCGCGACGCGTGATATGAGAAGTCGCGCACGCGTCCTTCGTTCGAGAATTTGATGACGACCGTCAGGATTTTCTGGCTGGTCGATTTTGCGCCGGAGCGCACACCAGCCCCACCCAGACCGCCGGCGCCCAGGTCGCCGCCACCGCCAAGCACCAGGGCGGAGATACTGCCCCGACTGGTCGAATAGGCGGAGACCGTGGAGATACGGTCGTATATCCACACCTCGCGTCGTTCAACATCGGTGCTCACGATGTTTGGCGACCCCAGCACCGAAGCGACCTCCGAGCCACTCATGCCGACGCGAATCTCTCTTTGGACCCTGCCCGCGGTAAGGGTCTGCGGGCCACCGTCGGATACGCCGACCTGGTGTTCGGATGCGCTGATACACCCTCCCAGCAAGGGAGTGGTCATCATGGCCAGGATCACGAACCTTCCGCGCCTGGAGATCCTCGCGCCTGTATTTTTCCCTGATGTCGTTCTCATGATCTTCCTCCTTGTTGCACAGAGGGAGGGATCAGGTCCGACCAGTGGGTCGCTGTCCGCCCGCTCTGCATGTCCAGAGAAATATCACGCGCTTGCCTACAGAGGGATTTCCGTTGGCATACAACTGTCTTACAGTTCACCCGCCCGCAGACTGGTTCGGAATGCATTCGGGCAAAATAAGAGCTTGTGGATCGAGGACTATTCGTGCGCAAATATATTGTTTTTATTACGATTATCGTCCTGGGCATCGTCCTGGGCGCTCCCTTTGTGGTCGGGCGCGTGGCACAGGCTCGTCAGGCGCAGGTACTGGATAATCTATCGGAGAACATTGCCGGTGCCCGGCTGCTGACCGAGGACTACCAGGCTGGCTGGCTGACATCTACGGCCCGCCACAGGATCGTCTTTGGCGATCGACCCCTGGGTGCCGCTGCCCGGGATCTGTCCACGAACGGCGACGCGGATCCAAGTCTCGTCATCGAGACCAGGCTCGCCCACGGTCCCTGGCCTGCATTGAACGGCTCGCCGGGGTTCGCACGGATGCGATCGACCTTGCGCTTCGAATCCAGCCCGGAGAACGGTTTCGACATACTAGGCGAGATCCTGACTGTGATCGATTTCGATGGCAGCGGTCGTTCGGTATTCACGGCGCAGGCTATGGACGAAATCGTCGCTGAATGGCCTGGATTTATTCGCTGGGACGGTGGCTCCATCACTGTCGATTTCGACGGGCGTGGGCGGGAGATTCGCTATTCGGGTGACATCGGGGTCATGCAGCTGGCGAGCGATGACGCGGAAATCGTGTTGGGCCTTCTGCGCTTCGGCGGCGAGGCTGTTCGTACGGGCTTCGGATTCCGTGAAGGCGATAGTCACCTGTCGCTGGCCAGCATTCGGCTCACCCAACATGGCAGCCGTGGATTCGACGCACAGAACATCGAGTTGTTTAGCACGATGGAATCCGTCGATCGCCTGGTGAGCCAAAGCGTGCGGCTGGACATAGAGCGATTCACGTCTGCACGACTGACCGACGCCAGCCTGCACGTGGAAGCCAACACCGAGCGGCTGGATGCGCCGGCACTAGGCAGGCTGATCGGAAAAAGCCAGGGACAGGACGCCACAATTCAGGCCGATCTGCATGATTTGCTCCGCTCGGACCCGCAACTGCGGATCGAGGCCTTGCGCCTTCAGTCGGCACAAGGTGACATTTTCGCCACGCTGGATGTCAGTGTGGCCCCGGTCGAAGGAAGTCAGCTCACTAATGCGGCTGATATTCTTCAGACGGCCTCCGGCCAGGCAAATGTGTCTGTCTCACCCGGTATCCTGTCGATCGCGACCGGCAACATGCAGCAAGGTGCAGATCTTGCGGCCACTCTGGTCACCATGGGCTATCTCCGGCCGCAGGATGGAAACTATGTGGCCGACATCAATTTCAAGGGAGGGCTGATAACGATCAACGGTCTGCCGATGATCATCCCGATGGGTCGCTAGCCCGATGACATGCGACGATCGTGTCGCCGATTTTTCTCTGCTCGGGACGCTCTGTTGCGCAGCGATCCACCGCCAATGGACAACGAGTGCGAAATGCACAACCGGTTGGCAACGACATTGGAGACGGCAGATCTCCTGTGAGTGACCGGCGTCCGGCCCGGGCCCGTGCGCCCGGTTCCGGAACGGGTACGGCTTCAATGAGCGCTTTCGTATAAGGGTGTAAGGGCCGACGGTACAAATCCTCGCTTTTGGCAATTTCGACAGCCCTTCCCAAGTACATCACCATCACACGGTGGCTGATGTGTCGAACGACGGCAAGATCGTGGGCGATAAAAATCAGCGACAGCCCCATGTCACGCTGGATATCCATCAGGAGGTTCACGATCTGGGCCTGGATCGAGACATCCAGGGCGCTGACCGGCTCATCACAAATAATCAGCTTCGGCCCAAGTATCAGCGCTCGCGCTATGCCTACTCGCTGACATTGTCCACCGGATAGTTCATGCGGATAGCGATTGGCCTGTCCCCGACTCAGACCGACGCGATCCATGATGGATGCGACCAGCGTTCGTCGGGTGGACCCACTCATGTCCAGATGAAATGTGCGTAGCGGTTCCGCGATCGTCTCCCCTATCGTCATGCGCGGATCCAGCGAGGCCAGCGGATCCTGGAAAATGATCTGGCATTGCCGCCGCTGTTCCTTGAGCGCCTTACCGCTCAGTTTCGTCAGCTCCGTTGACTCCAGGAACACGGAACCCCCGGTAACCGGCACCAGCCCGAGGATGCCGCGCGCGAGCGTCGACTTTCCGCAACCGGATTCTCCCACCACTCCGAGAGTCTCAGCCGGGGCCAGGTCGAAGGTGATGCCGTCAACCGCCTTCAGCGTATTCGAGCGCCCGAACAGATGATCCGCCGGGATGGAAAAATGAACCGACAGCTCGTTGACGCTCAGCAGGGTGCCGGTCACGGCCAGTCATCCAGATGACAAGCCTTCGCATGCCCTTCACCGACGGTGACCAGCGACGGTGGCTCGTCGCGACACCGCGCCAGCCGATAGTCACAACGCGCCTCGAACGGGCACCCTGCCGGCAGGTTCCTCATGCTGGGTGGGTTACCCGGAATCGTCGGCAGCCTGTCATGCTCTGTCCTGTCCAGTCGCGGCACAGATTTGAGCAGGCCCCTGGTGTAGGGATGCCGGCTGTGGTTGAAGATATCGTCGAGGCCGCCGTACTCCATCGCGCGACCTCCGTACATCACCAGCACCTGGTCGCAAAGACCGGCGACCACGCCGAGATCATGCGTAATCAGAATGACAGCGGTCGAGAACTCCGCTCGCATTTCCTCCAGCAAGGACAGAATCTGATCCTGCACCGTCACGTCCAGCGCGGTCGTCGGCTCATCTGCAATCAACAGATCGGGTCGGCACAGCAGCGCCATTGCGATCATCACACGTTGACGCATTCCTCCGGAGAACTCGTGGGGAAACATGTCAATTCGCCTGGCGGCATCCCGAAGATGAACCGCATCGAGCATGTCGATTGCCTCGCGACGAGCTTCGCGGTTTGTCATGCCTTTGTGAAGAGTCAGAACTTCTGTCATCTGTGTCGCGATCGACAGGTAGGGATTCAGCGAGGTCATCGGATCCTGAAAAATCATCGAGATCTTCCTGCCACGAATCCTGTTGAGTTCAGTCGAATCAAGCCCCAGCAGTTCGGTGCCGTGAAATCTCGCGCTGCCACTACAGTGCCCGTTGGATGCCAGCAAGCCCATGATCGCGAGCACGGTCTGGCTCTTGCCGGATCCCGACTCACCGACGATACCGAGCGTGCTGCCTTCATCCAGCGACAGGCTGATCCGGTTGACCGCCGTCAGTTCCCCGTCCGGCGTGTCGAAGCGAACTTCCAGATCCTTTATTTCCAGCAGCGCCAAGTCGCTCTCCTACCTGTCCTTTGGATCGAGCGCATCGCGCAGGCCATCGCCGATGAAGTTAAAGCAAAACAAGGTGGCGGCCAGGAGGATGGCCGGAAAGAGTAATAACCAGGGCGCCGTTTCCATCTCTTGCGCACCTTCGTTGACCAGCGCTCCCCACGAGGTCATTGGCTCCTGCACGCCCAACCCCAGGAAGCTGAGAAAAGACTCGACCAAAATGACCTGCGGAATCGTCAGAGTCACGTAGACGACCACCACGCCGAGGAGATTTGGCACGATGTGGCGGCGGACGATGTTGAAGCTGCTGACACCGATTGCTTCCGCCGCCTCGATGAATTCCTTGTGCTTCAGACTCAGCGTCTGGCCGCGGACGATGCGCGCCATGTCCAGCCAGTTGATCGCTCCGATGGCAACAAAGATAAGAAGAATGTTGCGGCCAAACATCACCATCAGGAGGATGACGAAAAACATGAACGGCATCGCATAAAGAATATCGACAAAGCGCATCATCAGATGATCGGTGCGCCCGCCGATGTATCCGGCCGTCGCGCCATATGCGATCCCGATCAAAAGACTCACCAGCGTCGCGACGACGCCCACCATCAGGGATATCCGGCCGCCGATCATCGTTCGTACCAGCAGATCCCGCCCCAGCGAATCGGTACCGAACAGGTGCCCGCTGGCCAGGTCCGGTCCGATCGAGATCAGCCCCCAGTCGGTATAGTCATAGTCGTACGGACTCAGCCATGGCCCGGCGATGACGGCGATCGTCATGACCGCGAGGATAGTGGTGGAAATGGTTGCGGCCCGATTCCTGGCCAGCCTCGACCAGGCATCGCTCCACAGACTGCGCCCCTCGACGAGATCATCCCCGAGCGTGACATCGTGCGCCGGGGTGTTCATCAGTATTTCACCCTTGGGTCCAGCGTGGCATAGAGGACGTCAACCAGAAAATTGAAGACGATAATCAGTGCCCCGTAGAAAACGACGACGCCCATGACGAGCGTGTAGTCTCGATTCAGAGCGCCCTGAACGAAATGGCGGCCGAGCCCCGGGACACCGAAAATCTGCTCGATGACCACCGATCCGGTGATGATCGCTGCTGTTGCAGGGCCGAGATAAGACACTACCGGCAACAGTGCGGGTTTTAGCGCATGACGCAGGATGACACGCCGTTCCGACAGTCCTTTGGCCCTGGCCGTCCTTATGAAATTGCTGTTCAGCACCTCGATCATGCTGCCGCGTGTCAGGCGACTGATATAAGCAATCTGGGGCAGCGCCAGCGAGATCACCGGCAATACCAGGTATTCGGGACCGCCATCGCCGAGTCCGCCGGCGGGCAACCAGCCCAGGTAGACGGCGAACAGCAGAATGAGGATCGGCGCCATCACAAAATTGGGGATAGAGATGCCGGTCATCGATGTGGCCATGACCGCGAAATCGGTACGGGTGTTCTGTCGCAACGCCGCGATCGTGCCGGCGCTGACGCCGACCAGCAGGGCAAGCAGCATGGCCAGTCCGCCCAGGCGCAGGGAAACAGGGAACCCGCTCATGACCAGTTCGGTTACGGTGAAGTCTTTGTACTGAAACGATGGCCCGAAGTCACCATGTGCCAGGTTGCCGAGATAGCGTCCGAATTGCTTGTAAAGCGGTTCGTCGAGATGGTATGCCGCCCTGAGATTGGCCTCGACTTCGGGAGGAAGACTGCGTTCGCTGTCAAAGGGCCCGCCCGGCGCCATCCTGATCATGAAAAATGCGATCGCGATCATTATGAGCATGGTCGGGATCGCACCCAGCAGTCTCTTGAAGCCGTATTTCAGCACGACCGGATTCCGTCCGGGTGAAGCCGGAACGCGTTTCGCCCGGACATGCGGGTTCCAAACAAGGTCAGAATCCTCTTGTTCCTGTGTCGATCGACACATCGCGACTGTAGTTATGATCCATGATACCCGGCTGGTAACCCTTCACCCACGGCTTGACGAGCCGTTTGGTGACATAGAAATACAGCGGGACGACGGGGTACTGGTCGATCATCCTCTGTTCCGCTTGTGCCAACATCTCCATCCTTTTGACCGGATCCGGCTCCTGGGAAGCCTTGCGGACCAGTTGGTCGAAAAGCGGATCAGAGAAACCAGTATCGTTCTGGCCATGATCGGATTGCATGATTTCCAGAAAGGTATTCGGATCGTCGTAATCGCCCACCCATCCAAGCCGCATCAGCTCCCAGCGCGACCGATCGCGGCGGTGATCGAGTAACACCCGAAGCTCTTCGTTAATCAATTCCGTTTGCACGCCCAGCGCCTGTCGCCACATCGACGAGATCGCAATGGCGATCTTCTTGTGATTCTCGCCGGTGTTGTAATAAAGCTGCACCCGTAACGGATTGTCATCATCGTATCCGGCTTCAGCGTAAAGATCTCTGGCTGCCTCGAGCCGCGTGTCGTCGTCCCAGTCGGCCCAGGGATAGCGACGTGAATCATATCCGCCAACCCCGGGGGGCACGAAACCATAGGCTGGCAGCTCCCCTACTCCGGTTACTTTTTCGGTCAGAATACGACGATCGACAGCGAGATTCAGCGCCTGCCTGAGACGGACATCGTCGAACGGCGGACGCGTGATATTGAACATGTAATAGTAGATGCCCAGATAGGGTGCGAGGCGAAGCTCATCGCCAAAGTTTTCCCGAATCCATTTGAAGCGGGTGTTCGGTATTGATTCAGTGAAATCCAGTTCCCCCGCCTGGTACCGTTTCAGTTCGGTCGCCGGCTCTTCCAGCGAGTAGTACACAACGGTATCCAGCCCAACCCCGGATGCGCCCCAGTAATGTGCGTTCTTTGTCAGCTTCACGTGTGACTGGACGACCCATTCCTCCAGGACAAAGGGGCCATTCGACACCAGCGTACCGGGTCTTGCAAAGCGGTCGCCGTGCGTTTCCAGGGATGGGCCATGGATCGGATATGTCGCCGAGTGACTAAGCAATCCCAGGAAGTACGGGGTAGGCGCCTTGAGTCTTATCTCGAGTAAGTGTGGATCGATCGCTGTTACACCGAGTTCCTCCACTGACGCGCGCCCGGCCAGTATCGCGTCGGCATTTTCTATCGGATCCAGGATCTGGGAATAGGATGAACCGGTGTTTGGATCGGCACTGCGTCTCAGACCGGCGACGAAATCTTCCGCGGTGACCTCATCGCCATTTGACCAGCGCGCATCGGGTCTCAGGTGGAACAGATAGACGAGCCCATCCGCGCTGATCTCCCAGCGCTGGGCAACGCCCGGGAGTATCGTTCCATCCGGACTCTCGGTCGTCAGACCTTCATAAAGGTCTCGAAGCACATCCGCTGTTGACGCCTCTTCCGAACGATGCGGATCGAGTGTATCTGGCTCACCGGCAATGCTCCTGCGAAATACGACCTCCGTAACGGGCGGCGTCTGGACATCCGTGGAAGCCATTTGCGGTTGACGCTCGCTGCAGGCTAAGACACCCGAAAGGATTATCAGTCCGGCAACGACGATACATCTCATCATGATGATCGGTCAGTGTTCCAGGATGTAGAAGTGCTGGCTAGGGTGAAAATCGAGAAGATTCGACTGCCAGCCCCTTACCCAGGGTTTTACGACGCGACGATTGACGTAGAAAAAAATCGGCATGACGGGCTGATCATCCAACATCAACCGTTCCGCTTCCTCGAGGACGAGGCGCCGGGTTTCCACCAGCGGTTCGATCATCGATCGCTGCAGGAGCTCGTCGTATTCCCGACTGACATAACCCGTGTCGTTTTGTCCATGACCCGAATGCAGGATCTCCAGGAAGTTGAACGCGTCGCGATAGTCTCCGATCCACGCGGCGCGGAAAACCTGCGTATCTTTTTTCTGTGTCCTGGTATCAAGGAAGACCTTGAATTCCTGGTTGATCAGCGTTGTCTTTACACCCAGTTCTTTTTTCCACATGGCGGCGACGGCCAGGGAGATTCTCTTGTGGTTTTCGCTGGTGTTATAGCGAATTTCGACCTTGAGCGGGTTGTCTGGTCCGTATCCCGCCTCGGCGTAAAGTCGCCGCGCCTCGGCCAGGCGTTCTTCAACAGGCAGCAGGGCCCAGGCCGGTTTTTGGCCTTCGTAGTCCGGCAGTGGCGGCACCCAGCCGTAAGCAGGTATTTCACCCGCCCCTGTCACCTTGTCCGTGATGATCTCCCGGTCTATCGCCATGGACAACGCCTGGCGCAAACCCGGTTTGCCCTCAAAAGGCGGTTGGCTCAGATTGAAGCCGAAATAGTAGATGCCGAGATAGGGATCTATGTGCAACTCATCGGGGAGATTTTTGCGTACCCAGGCGAGCTGTTGATATGGGAGGGAATCGGTCCAGTCCAATTCACCAGCCCGGTATCGCTTCAGCTCTGTGTTGAGGTTTTCGATCGGATAGTAGTAGACGGTTTCGAGTTTGACGTTGTCGCGATCCCAGTAGGTGGGACTTTTCGACAAGCTGATATGAGATTGAACGACCCACTCATCCAGAACAAAAGCGCCGTTGCCGACAAGCTTGCCTGGTCGCGCGAAGTGACTTCCATGTTCGCGTAGCGAGGGTTCATGCAGCGGATAGGTAGTTGAATGCGTCAGCAGTTCGATGAAATACGGCGTCGGCGCCTTCAGGCGAATGACCAGGGTATGTTCGTCCTCGGCTATCACAGCAAGGGTTTCGGGGGGCGCCGCACCGCTGATGACCGCGTCGGCATTTTCTATCGGCGACAGGATCATCGAGTAATTGGATAGCGTGGCAGGGTCTGCGCTTCGTCTCAGGCCAAAGACAAAATCACCAGCCGTTACCGCATCGCCATTCGACCATCGGCCATCCTCCCGAAGGAAGAAGCGATACGTCTTCCGGTCTTCGCTGATCTCCCATCGTTCCGCCGCGCCGGGAACGAGACTCCCATCCGCCGCCGGGATGACCAGCCCTTCGAACAAGTCTCTTTGCACATTCGATGAGGGGGTGCCGTCACCCTTGTGGGGATCGAGACTTGTAGGCTCGGTCAGGTTTCCCCTGTGCAGTACCTGCTCAGCCGCAAGGACGTTTTCGTCCAGGGGTGCGGTGGGTTGTGGCGGCCCATCGTCCCTGGCGCAGCTGGAGAGGGTTATCACCGCCAGCAACGAGATGGCGGCTGGCTTGGGATTCAAGCTGCGCCTGCTTCGTTTCGCGTTGTCTGATTGCAGGAAACCGCCGGCCCTGATTGTTTCTTGAGGTACACCAGCAATAGTGAGATGGCCGCCGGTGTCACACCCGGAATCCGGCCTGCATGCCCAAGAGTGGCCGGTCTGGCCTCACCGAGCTTCTGCTTCACTTCATGAGACAGTCCACGCACATCCTCAAAATTCAGATCCTCCGGCAAAACCATCTCCTCGTGCTTGCGAATACTCTCTATTTCACTCTCCTGCCTGCGGATATACCCCGCATACCGCGCCTGTATTTCCACTTGGTCTATCACCCGCCGATCGAGTCCCGGGGCCTGGAAAGCATCGATGGTAGCAAGTCTCTGGTAAGTGACTCCCGGTCTTTTGAGGAGTTCCATCGCAGGGTACTCTCGTCTCAGGGGCCCGCCAAAAATCTCTTCGCTTTCTTCGGCGTCTATATCGGATGGTCGTATCAGCTGCCCGCGAAGCCTCGCAGCCTCCGAATCGATCGCCACACGCTTGGCCTCGAAACGATCCCAACGATCGTCATCGACCAGACCCAGGCGACGACCGACGGGTGTCAGGCGAAGATCTGCATTGTCCTCACGCAACAGAAGACGGTACTCCGCCCGGCTGGTGAACATCCGATACGGCTCGCTGGTGCCACGCGTGACGAGATCATCGACCAGGACACCCAGATAGGCTTCGTCGCGGCGCGGCCACCACGGCGCTTCTTCCTTCGAGCTCAGAGCTGCATTTATTCCCGCGAGCAGTCCTTGTGCAGCTGCCTCCTCGTAGCCTGTCGTTCCGTTGATCTGCCCGGCCAGGAAAAGTCCTGCAAGAAAGCGGCTTTCGAGGCTGTGTTTCAGATCGCGGGGGTCGAAGAAATCATATTCGATGGCATACCCGGGTCGTGTGATATGCACGTTTTCGAACCCGGAAATGCTGCGTACAAATTCAATCTGCACATCGAACGGCAGGCTGGTGGATATGCCGTTTGGGTAAACCTCGGTCGTATCCAGTCCTTCTGGTTCGACAAAGATCTGGTGCGAAGTCTTGTCCGCGAAGCGCACGATCTTGTCCTCAACCGAGGGGCAATACCGTGGACCGGTGCCCTCGATAGCTCCGGTAAACATGGGAGACCGGTCAAGCGCGTTTCTGATAATCTCGTGTGTTTTTTCGTTTGTCGCCGTGATGTGACAGGGAACCTGTCGCGGATGATCGGCCACCTCGCCCATAAAAGAAAAAACCGGCACAGGCTTGTCACCTGGCTGGGATGTCAGAAGAGAATAATCGATTGTCCTTCCATCCAGTCGCGGCGGCGTTCCGGTTTTCAACCGCGCCACGCGCAACGGTAATTCCCTGAGTTTTGCGGCGAGTCGATTTGACGGTGGGTCGCCGGCACGGCCCCCCTCGCTGTTCTCTTCACCGATATGGATACGACCGGCGAGGAAGGTTCCGACAGTCAACACCACCGCCCCGGCGCGGAAAGTTTGCCCGGCTCTTGTTCGAACGCCCCTGACCTCATCGCTTTCGAGGACGAGGTCGTCGACGGACTGCTGAAAAATCGAAAGACCCTGCTGATTTTCCAGCATTGACCGGATGGCGCCGCGATAAAGCACACGATCGGCCTGCGCCCGTGTTGCGCGAACCGCCGGCCCCTTGCGTGCATTTAGAATGCGGAAATGAATACCGGCGTGATCGGCCGCTTTCGCCATTGCGCCGCCAAGTGCGTCGACTTCTTTGGCAAGATGACCCTTGCCGATGCCACCGATAGACGGGTTACAACTCATCTGACCCAGAGTTTCGATACTTTGAGTCAGCAACAATGTGCGCGCACCGCTGCGCGAGGCAGCAAGTGCCGCCTCGGTGCCGGCATGACCGCCGCCAACGACAATGACATCAAAATGTTCCGGGTAGACCAAGTTCACGGACCTCTGGGCAACAAGTCGGGAACTTCTGATTTATTCTGTGCGAAGTAGGTTGTGATCTAAACTATTCAGATTCAAGGTGTGGCTCGCACGTAATAGCGGGCTATTGCGAGGATTCACAACGCAGAAGCTGGATATTTTAGGCACAAGGTACGAGTTCATGAATAGATCAGAGGTTCCCTAGGGTATTTTATCGTCTGGGGAGGCCCTGTCTAATCGTGAACTCATCTCCAGGACCCATGAAGCGGCAAAGCATGGCGAGCCCCTTTTGGCCTTATGACTCCATTGGCCGCAATATAGAGGACGGAATGCGACCCTAATCACGCTTTTTTTCAGTGATTTAGGCGATGCTGCGACCCTGAATCAGCAGGGATATGAGCTGATTGTGATGTGCACCGCAACAAAATGGACCAAGAGGGTGGTCTTGAGAGAGAGCTAACGGCTTGTGCTTCCAAAATTAGACGCCAGACAAATACTGAGAATGCGCCGTTTCAAGATGGCGTTGGCGTCCTACGCCATGTGGACCGGTCTCGCCGTCTTCGGCTTCTATTCGGGACAGATGAAAATGAGCAGTGTGCAGCTCAATTACATTCTGATCGGCATCACACTGACCAACCTCTATTTCTACATAATGATCCGCTTCAACTTCAACAAGGAATTGGCGGATCCGTCGATGACCATGCGTCAACTCGCCATCGGCATGTGCTGGGCGATGGTCCTGATGCTGTCTACATCCGAAATTCGTGGCGCAATGATGATGGTGTATGTCGTCACCCTGCTTTTCGGGGTCTTCCAGCTCAGCCAGCGATCATTCTTTGTTCTGACCGCATTCGCGCTGGCCGGGTATGTCGGCGTCGTCTCGATCGACTATCACCTGTCTCCGGAACGATTCAATATGTCTCAGGAAATCGTTCGGACGACCATCCTCGCCGCCAGTTTGATCTGGTGTTCATGGTTCGGAAATTATGTCGGCAGGCTCAGGGAAACACTGCGTCTGCAGAATATGGAACTGAAGGAACGAGTCGGCAGCACGAGCAGGGATGCGACCCGCGATCACCTGACTCAATCGTTCAACCGTCGATATATGATGAGGAGTCTTGGCCGGGAGAAAGCCAGGGCTGACAGGATCGGATCCCGCTTTTCGGTGTGCATATTCGACCTGGATCACTTCAAGTTGCTGAACGACGAGTATGGACACCTCATGGGCGACCAGGTGTTGACCGCGTTTGCCTATCTGGCCCGGCAGGAGCTGAGAGCATCGGATGTCATTGATCTCGACAGCGAAGGTCGCTGCTTTGGTCGCTTCGGTGGCGAAGAATTTATCTGTCTTTTGCCCAGTACCGGCGAGAATGGCGCCCACCGCTGCGCCGAGCGACTCCGTAAGGCCACCGCCAGAGCCGAATTTGAGGAAGGCATCAAGGTAACCCTGTCCGCCGGTGTTTCCGAGTACGTTCCCGGCGAAACCATCACCGAGACGCTGCGACGGGCAGATGATGCACTCTATGTAGCCAAGCAAACCGGGCGCAATCGCGTGGCCGGAGCCGCTGCACTGGATGCCTCGGGCGACCCTGCCAAGAAAGATGTCGTTGTGGTCGGCAAGTTTCCAAAGTCCGGCGCTTCGAACTAGATCCTCTTCGCTCTTTACTCTCCACTCCGCTATCGGCTCACACCCCGGAGCCGCCGGTCATCCGGAACGACGGCCTGTGCGGCTGACTGTCCCGCAGCGACTTCGGCTCCTGCCGTCTTGGTTCCGGTGACCTCAACACGACCGGCCAGGCGAGTGGTTCCCAGTTTCAAGACAACCGCCACAACAATGATCGCAACGGCAATCGCGACGACCACGATCAGCGCCAGCGTCCTGCGATGAACCTTTCCCGGTCGTGAATCCCTCATCGGCCGTTGCGGCGAGAGCGTTGGCAAGCCTCGCTCACTCGATCTTCTCGACCTCGGCCAAGGTGGCCGCACAGTCCTGGTGTGTGTCCCTGAATGTGTCAGTGCTGACAAACAACCCCAGCGGACCCAATAGGGCGAATCGTCCGGCCGTCCTGGCCACCGAACCGGCGGCCCTTAATGTGTTGACGTGGATCTGCGGGTCTCTGAGATGGCCGCGGATGTCCACATCGACGTGGTGTGCGATCGACCGGGCCCGCTTCGGGCGCGGCACCAGATGAACATCGATAGTCTCCTCGCGCAGATTGATCTCTCCATCTCCCCGTATCAAAGCGGCCCGCGTATCCAGTACAAGGACATTGCTGCGAGCGATACCATCGTTTACGGGCAAATCGATCATGCCGCACAGGATGTGTATGCCGTCACCGGAATCGGCTCCCGGGATAAAGCGCGCGACAGTTTCTGACAAGTGCAAAGGAATGCTTGCGTCGCCGATCAGCCCCTCAGTAATAAGAATCGACACACGACCGTCTGCCGACGAGGCCATTTGTCTCGGTGTGTGTCCCGAGGTCCTGGCAGAGAATTTGAGATCGACCTTGCCTTGTGCTGTTTCGGACCAGCCGATTCGCCTGGCCAGGTCGCCCAGATCAAAACCAATCCCCCTGGCGCGGAAACGAAGCTCCGGCTCCTGGCGAGCATCGAGGGTCATGCCGCCGCTGACGGCTGTGCCCAGGTAGGTCAATTCGAATGGATCAACATTGAGTTTTCGCGACGCCAGTTCAAGGTCCCCCTCGACAACGTCTACGTGGCCGGTGCCGAGCGCAAGTGTGAGCTTGTCCAGCTGGATATCGAGCGTGAGACCATCCATCCATTCCAGTGGCAAAGGATCATTTCCGAAAATTAGCTGGTTTGCGTCACTTCGCGGACTATCACCCCGTGTCTCGTTGTCCCCTGTAGATATCATCCACGGAGTAATGTCCAGCGTGCCCGGGGCGAATTTCCCGCGAACGGTCACTCCGCCGGCGCGATGAAAGGTGAAATCGAAGCGTCCCTGGAGTCGACTTTTCCCAATATGGAGCTCGTCGACGTCGATCCCGTAGTGCTCTGGTCCACCGACGACCTGGAATCGAGTGGTCAATGCACCCAGCCTGTCCCATATGGGGCTTTCCCAGGGAAGAACCGCGCGGGCGGAATCCGCTCTGCCATCCACACGGATGTCTACATCGCGAGTACTCAGAACGTCCCCGATCCGGCCGCTGACGGACAGATCCGAATTCGGCGTCTTTGCCACACCCTCCAATTCATCGATTGCCAGCTGTTGCCATGTACCTTTGGCGCGGCCAGACACAGAGAATGAATCCGTCGTCAGCCATTTCTCATCGATCAGCTTACCCAGCTCCGCGAGATTGGTGCCCTTTATGTGGCTGTTCAAGTCCAGTTCCCCGCCACGGAAAACATCGCCCAGCCGACCGGTGGCTTCAATGCGCAGATCACCCACCGCCGCCCGGGCAATAACCCGTTCGAGGTCCGGGGACGATGGGAGACCACGGACATGACTCGTAACGGAGAATGAATCAGTGGCCGGGAGCGTGATATCCGTTTCACCAAGATCAACATCCGCCAGGCTCCGGCCAGTCAAATGGATGTCCAGACTCAAACGCGGCGCATCCAACAGGTCGGTGACCGTTCCGCTGGCCGTCAGGCGCAGGTCTCTCCGTTGCATTTCCGCAGCATCTATCGAAAGCGTCAGATCATGACGCCGCCCGGTAATTTTTCCGGACATCTGTACCCGATCGGTGACCGGCAACTGAGCGGTGGCCAGCGTCGACAACTGATCGAGATCAGTACCCTCCAGATCGTATGAGACGTCAAAGCCGCTCAACTGGATCACGTCATCCACGTGCCCGGTAACATGGGCCTCGATATCTCCCTCGCGCAGCGTTGCACGGATATCAGAAACAGCCGGGCTACCGAAGCGGCCCGAGTATTTGAACTCGATATCAACAAAATCTATGTTCGGTAACTGCAGCTTGATTTTCTCGCTGATGGCGCCAATGTCATGGCCGGTGATCCGGTTGTTCAGATTGAGCCCCTTCCCATGTAGTACGTCACCGATGCTTCCCTGCACAAGTGCTTTTGCAGGCCCGAGAGTGAGCGCCAGATTCAAATCGTCAACAGCGAGCTTGTGCCTGTTCCCGCTGAGGTTGCCGGCCAGGGAGAACGCGTCGGTCTCCGGCCAGACACCCTTCATCGAAGGCACCAGCTCGGTCGCTGTCCGGCCTGTCGCCTGAAAAGTGAGATTCATGCCTTCCACCTGCGTCAGATGGTTGACACTGCCGTCGATGGATACTTCAAAATCCCGGCCGCTGAGTTTCACCTTGAGATTTTCAGCCCGTAATAGCTCCTCCTCACCATGCAGGTCGAGTTCGAACGCGAAGCGGCCCACTTCGGGAATCGGCAGATCGGTCCAGTCCAGAAGGAGCGCAGGTCGTCGCCCCTGTCCCTTGAGATGAATTTCTGTGCCGGCAAAATCGCGAAAATCCTGATCGGCAATCGTGCCCTTGGCGGTGATCGTCGTGTCACCGAGACGTCCGTCCAACTCTAATGGGAATCCACTCCCACCGGTAAGCTGGGAAATGCTTCCAACAGTTCCGGTAATCCCCAGCGGCATACCTTCGACCTGTCCATCGATCTCGAATTTCAGCGGATCCATCTTGTCTGCGCCGCGGAACAGGATCCGGCTCAGAGCTATCCGCCTGACGGTCCCCTGGCGTGAATTCATGATAGTTCACGGTGACATTGGAACCGGTGATCGTTCTAACCCGGAACATCGTGTCTTCGTCGCCCTGTTTGTCGTTTACGGCCAGTGCCCAGTTCTGGCGACCCGAGCGGTCATTCTCCAGCCACAGATCGACGCCCTGGATATCCAGGCGATTGAGAACGATCTCACCGTGCAACAAAGGCAGGAGATGCGGCTGAATCGAAAGCCGCTCGACCGTCAGGAGGTGAGAACCGGTACCCCACTCCGCGTTGGCCACGGTGATATCCGACAGGCTGACCGTCGGCAACAAACCAAGCTCGACGTGCAACGGACCCGCAATCGTGACACTGCGGCCCAGGGCTGTCTGGAGCGTTTCCTGGATCTGCGCTTTGACGAGATCATGATCCCGCGATGAAAAATACAGATAGCCGCCGACCGAGACTGCGGCGGCGAGACTCACCAGTACGAGGATCAGAATAAGCAGACGTTTCAAGGACGGGAGACTCCGGTGGAAGCGGCCCGATTCGGGTGCTCGCACAGGAAATGATAGCAGGCAGGTGGAATCCTTCTCTACGGTTCCTCGCACCCAATGCTTCTTGTCGGCTGTCAGCCATACTTCACCGCTCATGGCATTTCTGGCTGGATGGACTATAGGTAAGGGGAGCTGGAAACTAAGCGTACTGGTCAATAACTACTATAAATCAGGAAATCCTGCACGCGATCGAAGGCGACACTTGTCATGATGATTCTTAACCGCCTGATCCATAGCGGTCCGTACAGCAATGGGTCGCCGGAAATCCAGTCGTGCTTATTGGCAGCAGTGTTATTTTCCTTTGGCATCATTGCCACCTCAGTGGTTGCCCAGGAACCGCTGCCCACAAAAGAGAATTTCGAGGAAAAGAGGGTTTACTCGCCCTACGCCGGCCGGAATTACCCCGATGAGGCCTTATTCGGCGACACGCACTTTCACACCAATCTCTCATTCGATGCCGGGCTGGTGGGCACCTCTCTGGATATGGATGCCGGTTATCGGTTCGCGCGCGGTGAAAAGGTGTTCTCCAATTCTGGCCAGCCTGTGCAACTGATCCGACCACTAGACTTTCTCGTGATCACCGATCATGCCGAATTGATGGGTCTGGCGCCTATGATTCACAACTCCGATCCGGCGCTGCTGGCGGATCCCTGGGGCGCCTGGGTGCATGAGCGCTTCAATGCCGGTGCCGAGGGGCGGATGGAAGCATTCCAGGACATCATTGCCTCTGGCACCAATGGCATCAACCCCATGAGTTCCAACGACGCCACAAGAAGCATCTGGATTGATTTTGTAGAGAAAGCGGAAAAATACAACGACCCTGGCCGCTTCTCAGCCATGACCGGCTTCGAATGGAGCTCCACGCCAAACGGGGACAAGCTCCACCGTGTTGTCGTCTTCCGCGGTGGCGCCGAGAAGACCGGCCAGACGCTGCCGTTCTCGTTGTTCGACAGCCAGGATCCGGCAGATCTCTGGAACTACCTGGCCGGCTACGAGGACAAAATCGGCGGCCAGGCGATCGCGATTCCCCACAACGGCAATACCAGTAATGGTCTGATGTTCGGCGAAAAGACCTTTACCGGCAAGAAGCTGACCCGCAAATACGCGGAAATGCGAATGCGTTGGGAGCCGATCATCGAAGTCACGCAGGTCAAGGGCGACGGCGAGGCGCATCCGCTGCTCTCGACCGAGGATGAGTCGCGGACTACGAGAGCTGGGACGTCTCCAACCTCGCCGGTACCGCTGCCAAAGAAGAATGGATGCTCCAGTACGAGTATGGTCGCTCGGCGCTCAAGGTGGGCCTCAAGCTCGGCGAGCGGCTCGGCGCCAACCCATATAAGTTCGGCTTGATCGGCGCGAGCGATACTCATACCGCACTGTCGACAACACGGGAAGAGAACTTTTTCGGCAAGTACGAGCACACCGAACCCTCCCCGGATCGGCATAACGGAGAGGTCATCCCTGCTGAGGATCCTGCGCTCCGGATCCTGACTTCGCAGGAAGTGGCTTCCGGCCTCACCGTGGTCTGGGCACGCGAGAACACCCGCGGCGAGATCTTCGATGCCATGAAGCGCAAGGAGGTCTATGCGACCACCGGTACGAGGATCAGGCTGCGCGTATTCGCCGGCTGGGACTTCGAGGCTGACGAAGTAATGCGACCGGATTTCATCGCCCAGGGATATCGACGCGGCGTACCCATGGGTGGCGATCTTAGGAGAGCTCCGGCAGATGCCTCGCCCCACTTCATGATCCGGGCGCTGCGCGATGCCGACGGAGCCAATCTGGATCGCATTCAGATCATCAAGGGGTGGCTGGACAAGGACAACGAACTGCACGAGCGAATCTATGACGTGGCCGTCTCCGACGGCCGAAAGATCGATGCGGACGGACGGGCCAGGACGCCGGTCGGCAACACCGTGGACATCAGTAAGGCGACCTTTACCAACTCGATCGGTCAGGCGCTGATGCTTGCTCACTGGCAGGATCCGGATTTCGATCCGGATGAACATGCCTTCTACTACGTGCGTGTTCTGGAGATTCCGACGCCCCGCTGGACCACCTACGACGCTGCGTTCTTTGGCATCGACCTGCCCGACAACGTGCCGGCAACCATCCAGGATCGGGCCTACACGTCGCCGATCTGGTACACGCCCGGGGAGTGAAAAGAAACGACTAATCCACGCCAGCATTTCCTATCCACCACCCTGCGCAAGGAGTGTCCGCACATGCTCAACCTGACGATCAATGTAACCAAGGTGCTGTTACTGGGGTTGTGGCTGGCCTGCATCCTGAGCCTGGTCTCCCTGATACCGGCGCAATACGGTCAAATCATCCTGTGGCTGGGTGGCGTGGTATTGGTGATTCACTTTGTCGAATACCTGCTGGTCAGGTCCAAAGTGGCCGAGCGACAGGAAGGAAAGACCGGCTTTGCAGGAACCATGGCGTATGGGTTCGGCTACTGGCTGCCCGTTCTCAGGCGTCCGTTGTGAGAACAATCGCTGGAGAAACGACCCTATGCACAACCGTCTTTTCGCCGTCGTTTCAGAACCACTGTTTCCGATCGACGGATCTGCCCGGAAGTAATCCGGATAGCTGCCAATTGAATAGGGAGGGAACATCGTGAATTTGAATGTAAAAAAGTATTTTCTGCTTGCACTGGCTGTCACGCTGACAGGCGTCGTGACGTCTGGCGTTGGCTACGCTGACACCACAGGCGCCGCACTCACAAAAGAGGCGCAGGCCGCCATCACACCCGCCAAGGCGCTCGAGATGCTCAAACAAGGCAATGAGCGCTTTGTGAGCGGCAACCCTGTAGAGCGGGACCTCATGGCGCAGGTCAAACAAACATCCAAAGGCCAGTTTCCCTTCGCCGCGGTGGTGAGTTGTCTGGACTCGCGCATTCCACCTGCGATCGTGTTTGATCGGGGAATCGGTGATCTTTTCGTAGCGCGTGTGGCGGGCAATTTTGTCAACGATGACATATTGGGCAGCCTTGAATTCGCGACGAAGCTGGCAGGCG
>PVMK01125538.1_pt1 | contig 47534 bp, 44 predicted proteins | sample 1853481 | NCBI WGS metagenome assembly PVMK01 (sample SAMN08533507, study PRJNA380276) | Marine sediment metagenome, whole genome shotgun sequencing project.
AAATGCTATTCAATTGCCATTGTGAGCTATGCTGAGCAAACGCACTGTTCCATGCATGCCCATTAATTCCCGCCCTAATGCCAGAAAGCATTTTTCTACCCTGATATATTGGGGAGACCCTCACCGGAAGGTTTCCCCAATGGTCTGCACAGTTTAGCTACTTAGTGCCAACAATTTGCGTTGTCAATGCGGGAAAACGAATTAGCGATGGTGTCACTAATGTACTGGACGAGTACACTATATTGCACTTAAGCGGAGGTAGATGATAGAATGGCGGCATCGGAAGTACATATGGTTCTGAGCGACCGCACGATTAAAGAGGAGATCGCCCGGGGTAGGATTATTATCGATCCCTTAGACCCTGCTTACATACAGCCGGCGAGCGTCGATGTCCGCTTAGACAGAAGGCTGCTGGTTTTCCGTGATTGGCATCCCCCGTTCTATATCGATGTGAAGCAAAACCTCGAGGGTTTGACCGAAGCTGTGGAGATTGAAGATGAAAAACCATTCTTTCTGCAGCCCGGGGAGTTCGTTCTGGTGAGTACTCTCGAGGATATCACCCTCCCTGATGATATCGTTGGTCGGCTGGAGGGAAAGAGCTCACTGGGGCGGATCGGCCTGTTAATCAATTCCACTGCCGGATATGTCGACCCCGGCTGGCGAGGCCGTCTGACTATGGGGCTCTCCAATGTGGCGAAGGTTCCCATTACTCTCTACAGCGGGATGAAGATCGGGCAGATATCATTCCTACGCCTCACCACTGCGGCGGAACGTCTCTATGGGGATAAGAGCCTGGGGAGCAGGTACCAGGGTCAGACCGAGACCACTGCCAGCAGGTTCTATCAGGACTTCGAGAATAAAAGTAATTAACCATAAAGTCCATCCGGACATTTTGTTTTCAAACGCAACACCACATTTGAGTTTTTAAGGAGTCCGCTGAAAAAGAGGTGCCCCGATTATATCGGGGGCCGGGGGTTGAATGAGACTATACAGTCTCTCAGGTGACACGTAGTAATGGCGAATAGCCAGGGAAGGCGATAGAGTTGAAAAAGAGTCTGTTGGAGCTTGAGAAGCACGCGCAAGAAGGGGCTAAAACGTTTATAGAGCAAACCGGCGAAGAGCATGAGCCGATACTACTGGTTGAGACGCCAGAAGGCACGGCCACAGGTGTATTTGATGAGTTCAACAAAGATACTTTCCAAGAACAGGTAACAAAAGCACTTCGGGAGCAGAAAGCATTTGGCTATGTCTTTATAACAGAGGCCTGGCAGGCCACACATGAGTCTCTGCATAAGGTTTCTAACGGCGAGGCTAATGTCTCCGATTTGCCGCCGGACGATAGGGAAGAGGTTATTATGACCATTACTGTGGAGAAGGGTAAATCGTCAAGGATATCTTCCGCAGTTATAGTTTCGACCTCAGAAGGCAGAACGGTTAAGAAATTTAGAAGCGACATTGAAGCTGAAGGTGTTATAGAAGGTCATATGGTGGTTATGGACTGGTAATGCGTAGCAATGCCTCAGCGAGAGAGATGGAATCTGGACTTATCCTATTTAGCTGCAGTCAAATTATTCTTCGTCGATATCCAAAGTTTACTGAAAAAGAAGCGCAGGACATTTCTTGTCATATTAAATGACATATATATTATTCACCTACCGCATAGACTTGTGATGGAATCACTCTCATAGGCAAGATACCGATAGGGTGAAGAGAGCGAAAAGATGGATTACATGGAGCGTGCTCTTTCCCTGGCCCGGCTGGCCCTGGGCAGCACCAGCCCCAATCCCGCAGTGGGGGCAGTGATCGCCAAGGATGGCGTGATCATTGGTGAGGGCTATACCCAGCCTCCGGGTGCCGCCCATGCTGAGATAGTCGCAATAAAGCAGGCGGGTGAAGAGAGCAGGGGCGCCGCAATGTATGTAACGCTTGAGCCCTGCTGCCACTTCGGGCGTACCCCGCCCTGTACCCAAGCGATTATCGAGGGGGGCATTGCAGAAGTGCATATCGCCACCTTGGATCCCAATCCGCTGGTTTCCAGTCGGGGGAAGGCAGCGCTGGATGATGCAGGTATAAAAACAGAGCTCGGTGAGCGTGAAGAAGAGGCCCGTGAGCTAAATGAAGCCTACATCAAGTTCATCACCACCGGAATGCCCTTTGTCACCGTCAAATTTGCCATGAGCCTCGATGGCAAGATCGCTACCAGGACGGGCGATTCCAAATGGATTAGCGGCGAGGAGTCAAGGGAGCATGTTCATCGGTTGCGCCGGGTTGCGGATGCTATCATGGTGGGGGTGAATACCATTCTCGTCGATGATCCCCGGCTTACAGTAAGGCACGGGCTGGAGCAAGCGGGCGTGCAAAAGAAGCCGATCAGGGTCGTCGTGGATAGTAAGGCACGCACTCCACCTACGGCGCAAGTATTCAAGCAGCCAGGCAGGACAATAGTAGCCGTCACACCGGCTGCCCCGCCGTCGAATACAAAAGAGCTGGAAAAGGCAGGGGCCGAGGTGCTGGAGCTTCCATCCCGTGACACGCTAGTCGACCTGGAGGCTCTGCTGGCAGAGCTCGGTGAAAGGGAGATCACCAGCGTTCTGGTGGAGGGCGGGGGCACGCTGCTGGGCTCTCTTTTCGAACCTTCTAAATTTCACGAAAAGGGTCTGGTGGATAAAGTCATTGCCTTCATTGCCCCGGTGATTATGGGTGGAAGGGACGCGAAATTGGCCGTCGGGGGGGAAGGGTGCAGAAAAAATTACAGATGCGCTCCGGCTGAGCCGTGTAAAGGTAGAACGCTTCGGTGACGATATGATGATATGCGGGTATACTGGTGAGGAAAAAGATGTTTACCGGAATCGTTGAAGAGATAGGTAAGGTCAGGGCGGCTCGACCCGGGCAGCTTACCATCGCAGCCCAAAGGGTGCTGGGGGAAACGAATCTGGGCGATAGCATTGCGGTAAACGGTGTGTGTCTCACCGTCACCGCGCTCTCGCCGGATTCCTTTTCCGCTGATGTGATGCCTGAGACACTGCGGCGCACCAACCTTGGGTCGCTGCGTCCCGGCGATGAGGTGAATCTGGAGCGCCCTCTGGCGGTGGGTGGCCGTTTTGGTGGGCACTTTGTTCAGGGGCATATCGATGGCGTGGGCCGATTGCGCTCGGTGGCGCCGGAGGGGGAGGCTCTTCTCTTAGGATTCGAGGCAGGTCAAGAGATAATGAGGTACATAGTTGAGAAGGGTTTCATTGCGATAGATGGTGTTAGTCTCACTGTGGTACAATATAAGTCTGACTCATTTAATGTCTCGCTGGTCGGCTACACACGAGAGAATACAATACTTGGTGGCCGAAGGCCTGGTGACATGGTAAATTTGGAGGTGGACATCATCGCCAAGTATGTAGCGAGGCTAAGGGGGAGTAGCGATGCGATTACCACAGAGTTTTTAGCCGAGCATGGCTTTTTATAAAGTATGAATCGATAGTAATTACCGTGTAATTAACGGAAGGCATCTGGACACTAGAGGGGCTATTAGTAACGGTCGAAAAAGGAGGCGGGAAATGGGGCCGGCAACAATCCCGGAGGCGATCGAGGAAATTAAGGCGGGAAGGTTCGTTATCATCGTCGATGACGAGGCTCGCGAGAATGAAGGCGACCTTGCCATAGCGGCTGAGAAGATCACCCCGGAGGCGATCAATTTTATGGCGAAATACGGCCGTGGGCTGATCTGCATGCCCGTTTTAGGAAAGCGGCTCGATGAACTCAACATCCCGATGATGGTTGGAGACAATACATCAAAGCATGAAACCGCCTTCACCGTATCCATTGAAGCAAAACACAGGGTTAGTACCGGAATCTCAGCCTACGATCGCGCGGAGACTATTAATGCAGTGCTCGATCCTGTGACTAAGCCTGAGGACCTGGCTCGTCCCCGGCCACACCTTTCCCGCTGCGGGCAAGGGATGGTGGTGTTCTGGTAAGGGTGGGGCATACCGAGGCCATCGTTGACCTGGCAAGGCTTGCCGGTCTCTACCCGGGGGGCGTTATATGCGAGATCATGAATGAGGATGGTACCATGGCTCGCCTCCCCGAGCTTGAGGCCTTTGCTATGCAGCATGGACTGAAAATGGTGAGCATTGCTGAGCTCATCGCCTATCGGAGACGCCATGAAAAGCTCGTTACGCGGGTGGCCGAGGCGAATCTACCCACCATATACGGCAATTTTATCGCTGTTGCTTATCGTAGCACCATTGACGCCGATGAGCATGTCGCTCTGGTGAGGGGGGACATATCAGGGGAGGAGCCAGTAATGGTTCGGGTGCATAGCGAGTGCCTCACAGGGGACGTATTTGGCAGCCTGAGGTGCGATTGCGGAGAACAGATAGCCATGGCAATGCAAGCCATCGCTGAAGAGGGCCGTGGGGTATTCCTGTATATGAGACAGGAGGGGAGAGGGATCGGGCTTCATAACAAGCTGGCTGCCTATGCCCTGCAGGACGAGGGTCTGGACACTGTGGAGGCAAATGAATCGCTGGGTTTTCCTGCCGACCTTCGGGACTACGGCATTGGTGCGCAGATACTGGTGGACCTGGGTCTCAGGGATATTCGCCTCCTAACCAATAATCCGAGAAAAGTTGTAGGTGTTGAGGGCTATGGGCTAAGGGTGGTGGAGAAGCTGCCGCTTATCGTTAAGCCTAATCCCATTAATCTTCACTATCTGGAGACGAAGCAGCAAAAGTTGGGTCACCTTCTGGAGCTGGAGGAGACCTGGAGTTTAAAGCGGGAACCTTAATAGGGTTTTTTCGACCTATTAGATCTATTCGACCAGGGCATATCGAGAAAGGAGAAGATGTTGAATAAAAAATATGAAGGCACGCTTCTTGGCGCTGGCTTGAAGTTTGGCATCGTAGTATCTCGATTTAACGAGTTTATCACTACAAAGCTGCTTGAGGGCGCGGAGGATGCGTTACTGCGCCACGGCGTCAAGGAGAAAGACATCGACGTTGCCCGAACCCCGGGCTCCTTTGAGATCCCGCTCATAGCTAAAAAGATGGCGGAAAAAGGGGGTTATTCCGCTATTATCTGCCTGGGTGCGGTGATCAGAGGGGGGACACCCCACTTCGACTATATCTCCAACGAGGTAACAAAGGGGATTGCCCAGGTTGGCTTGCAGACCGGGATACCGGTGATTTTTGGCGTTGTCACCGCAGACACCCTGGAACAGGCCATAGAGCGAGCGGGCACAAAGATGGGTAATGCCGGCTTTGAGGCGGCGGTAAGCGCTATTGAGATGGCGAACCTGATTCGGGCGATTACTCCGTAACCCTGAAGACCCTATCGCCCCGTCTCACCCTGTCAGGTACCTTGATCCCCACCTCATCCCCGGGATTAACTTCACTAACGTCCGCATTGTGAATTTGCAGGGACTCGACAACGAACTCCAAGTCGGTGGTGTGTCCTACGATGTGAAGTTTATCCCCAACCTTGAGCGAACCGGTGAGATCGATCCCGGCCACCACCGGTCGGGCAAAGAAGTCGCTGACCCTGCCAATTTCGTCTTCCGCCATCTTGCCCTCCTTTCACTTTCTCAACCTTCCGTACCTGTCTTCCACCAGTATACGTGCAGTATACCCGCCTCCCAATGGTAAATCAATATTTAGAGACTGCTGAATTTAAAGACTGCTGAAATAGTCTCAATCAACCCCCGAATCCCCCAATCTCGGGGGATTTTTTAGAGCTGGGGGACACCCCCAGACCCCCGGGCAGGAAGTATCCTGCACCTCTTTTTCAGCGGTTCATTTAATGGGCTTTCATGTCATTCTAAGGGAGCGAAGCGAATGGGCTTCGGCTCAGAATGACAGGGTGTTTTTTTGTTGACTTGCAATACGAGGGTCATTGCGAGGATCCCGATGTGTCGGGGGGACGTGGCAATCTCAGTGGTGTTCTGTCGCGAAACAAGAGATGCTGAAACAAGTTCAGCATGACAGAGCGGGGTGTGTTTAATTATCTTTGCGAGGGGAATCCACCAGTCACCAATCTATCTGAACGAGATCAATACCAAATTCCTTGACGCGTGACGGGGGCGGCATGCTATAGATTTCTTCTGGATAAAAAAGTGCTCGTGAGCTATAATGACTATAAAAATTAAGGGGTTAGTAAATTGGCTCAAGTTGATGAAATGATCGAGAAGATGCTCAGCGGGGACGAACAAAGCCTGGCCCGGCTGATAACGATGGTCGAGCGGAATGCCCCGGAGGTGCCCCAGATCATGAGCAAGATCAACTTCAACCTGGGGAAATCCCATATCGTTGGCATAACCGGCCCACCAGGAGGGGGCAAGAGCAGCATTGTGGATAAGTTGACGGCTCTCCTGCGGGCGGACGGGCACTCGGTCGGAATCATTGCCTGCGACCCTTCAAGCCCTTTCTCCGGCGGCGCTGTGCTAGGCGACCGTATCCGCATGCAGCAGCATTACCTGGATAAAGAGGTTTTCATTCGCAGCATGGCTACCCGTGAAGGGCGGGGAGGACTGTCACCTACCACGAAGGAGGTACTCAAGCTCATGGACGCCTTCGGGAAGGACTTCGTTCTGGTGGAAACTGTAGGCGTGGGGCAGACAGAGCTCGACGTCATGGATGCGGTGGACACCGTGATTGTTGTGCTGGTACCGGAGGCGGGGGATGCCATTCAGGCGATGAAGGCCGGGATCCTCGAGATCGCCGATATATTTGTGGTTAACAAGGCGGACCGCCAGGGGGCGGATGCCGTAGCTGATGACCTGAGGCAAATGCTGCGCCTCAACCCGAAGCATGAGTGGTGGGAGGTACCGGTGCTTACCACCGAGGCAATCAATAATGTGGGAATCGATGAGATGTATCAGGGGATTAAGAATCACCGCAGGGCGCTCGAGGAGGCTGGGCAGCTCGACATCCGCCGTAAGGCGCAAAGAAGGGCGGAGTTCCTGGAGGTCGTGGAACGTAGTGTCCGCGAGCGGATTCTTGCATTGATACGGCAAAATGAGCGGCTCACTGATTCCCTGGAGCGCGTGGAGAAAGGTGAGATAGACCCTTATTCCGCAACCGATGAACTCCTCGCCAGTCAAGCCCTCCTTCAAACCTGGCGCACTTCACTGGAGCGGGAAGGATAGATTGAAAGACGGGAAAACCGTAGAGGAGCTGGAGCGAATCTTCCACCCGCGGGGTGTAGCTATAATAGGGGCTTCTAACAATGATGGCAATCTTGGTAAATTTTTCCTGGGCGGCTTTATTCAACAGGGCTTTGACAAGGACAAGCTGTATGTAGTGCACCCCGGAGAGCAGGAAGTCATGGGGGTAAAGGCTTACCCCACGGCGCAGGACATTCCGGGGGACGTGGATCTGGCAGTTGTGTTCTCTCCACGGGAAACGGTGCCCAAGGTGGTACGTGACTGCTCCGTGAAGGGCATCAAGGGGGTGGTGATATGCACCTCGGGATTTGGGGAGAAGGACAGCGAGGGCATAAAGCTGGAGCAGGAGATCGTTGAGATCTCGCGGCGGAATGGCACCAGGCTAATCGGGCCGAACTGCGTTGGCATCTACTGCCCTTCGTCGAACCTGGTGAACTTTGCCGGTGTCATGCCGAAAGAGAGCGGCCCGGTAGGCATGTTCTCCCATAGTGGCTCCCTTTCCGTGATGTTCCCCGTAGCGGCAGCTGCTCAAGGGATATATTTTAGCAAAGCGGTTAGCTGCGGGAACGCGTGTGACCTCAACGAGTCGGACTTACTTGAGTACTTCGGCCAGGACCCGGAGACGGACATAATAATCGCCTATATGGAGGGTGTAGTCGAGGGGCGACGGTTCTACAGGCTTGCCCGGCAGGTCTCCAAGATCAAGCCTATCCTGCTGTGGAAGGCCGGGACCACTGATGTAGGCTCACGTGCTGCTTCTTCTCATACTGGTGCACTCTCGGGATCTGCTACGGTATGGGAGGCTGTCTTCAAGCAGACGGGCATGATAAGGGTGGATAGCGCGGAGGAGATGCTGGACTATCTCCAGGCTTTCTACTTTCTTCCGTTGCCCAGGGGCAACAGGGTCGCCATCGTATCCGGAATGGGAGGCATGGGGGTGGCAATCGCCGATGCCTGCATTGAATACGGGCTGGAGATTGCCCAGCTTTCCCAGTACACCAGGAAGAGGCTTGACGAAGTTGTACCACAGGTGGGCACGTGCACCGATAACCCGGTTGACTTAGGTATGCTGTCAACTTTTAATTCTCAATTATATGTCGATACCATAGAGGCGCTGGGGAAGGATGAAGGGGTGGATATGTTGCTCATCACCAGGGGGAGCTGGAAATCCGATTATATGGAGAAGGTACTGGCAATGTTGGGGGAGGTAGAGAAGCCAATAGTCTTCGTTACTACGCCGGCCCGGAAGAGGATGATGGAAGAGCCTTTACCCGTGAAGGGGGTCGCTTTCTACACTGACGGGCGTAGAGCAGCCCTGGTACTGAGCAAGATGGCGGCGTACAATCGCTTCCGCTCTGACAATTGAGGGGAGGGTACGGTGCGTAAGGGATGAGGTTCACGAGCAGGTGAAACCCTTCAAGAGGCCAGTGCTCAATATCATTGCGGAGGGCTATGTGTCCGGGAAGGGAGACAGCCCTGGCTCATAAGGTGCTCCTGGTTAACCCCAACCAGATGAAGCCGCCTGTAGCGCCCCTCGCTTTGGACTATCTCGCCTCGGCCCTCAGCGAGAGCGGCTTCGAGGTTGACCTCCTCGACCTCTGTTTTTGCCAAAATTCAGAGGATTTCACCCCGGAGATCGATCGATATTTCGCTTTAAACAGCGTTTTTGCTATCGCCATTACCCTGCGCAACACCGACGACACCTGTTTTGCTACGCAGGATTTCTTTATCCCCAGGATCAAGGAGATAATCGACAGCATCCGTGCGCATTCCTCTGCCCCTTTGATCCTGGGCGGGTCGGGGTTCTCGACTATGCCTGAGGCCATTCTCCAATACTGCAGCCTCGATATGGGAATATGGGGTGAAGGGGAATACTCGCTCCCATTACTATTGACCAAGATGGCGGGTAGAGAGGGTTATCACGGTGTCCCCGGACTCGTGTATCGCGTAGCGAAAGGCTACCGTCGCAATCCCCCTGAATACCTCGATCTGAAGAACATGGCCGCCCCGGAACGAAACGCGGTAGACAACCGCCGTTACTTTTTAGAAGGGGGCATGGGCAACATAGAGGCGAAGCGTGGCTGCCCTAAACGATGCATTTACTGTGCTGACCCGCTGGCAAAGGGGAGGACGGTACGCCAGCGTTCCCCGAAGAGCGTGGTGGATGAGATCGATGTGCTGCTGCGGATGGGGCATCGATCATTTCCACTTCTGCGATAGCGAGTTCAATTTTCCGGCCTCTCATGCCGAGGAGGTATGCCTTGAAATCGTTAACAGGGGGTTGGGATCAAAAATCAGGTGGTATGCCTACTGTAGCCCCGCTCCCTTTAACGAGGAGCTTGCTACCCTGTTCCCTAAGGCGGGGTGCGCCGGTATTAACTTTGGCGTCGATAGCGCGAATGACCGTATGCTGCGCACTTTGGACCGGGATTTCACTGTAGAAGACGTAGTGCACACCGCTCAGCTCTGCCATCGCCACGGCATTATTTTTATGTACGACCTGCTCCTCGGTGGTCCCGGCGAGACCAAAGATACTCTATTAGAGACTATAACAATGATGAAACGGCTCTCCCCATCCAGGGTTGGCGCAAGCCTGGGGGTGCGCATCTTACCTGAAACGAGGCTGGCAGCGATGGTACACGAGCAGGGGCCTATAGATCAGAACCCTAATATTCGGGGCGCCGGGGACGACAAGTTCTTCGCCCCCGTCTTCTTTCTGTCCTCGACCATTGGAGAGGATGCGCCCGAGTATCTGGCCAGCCTGGTGGATGACGATGAGCGCTTCTTTTTCATGTCGGGGGAGGCTGCAGACCAGAATTATAACTACAATGATAATACCGTCCTTACGAGCGCTATCCGGGATGGCTATCGAGGGGCGTTCTGGGACATTCTCAGGCGGCTGAGTAGGTGAAAGGCATTCCTTTTGACAACCTATTAGGCCCGGGTTAGAATAGGCACGGAGAGAGAGTTGCCTGATAAATACGATGTGATCATAGTGGGCGGCGGGCCAGCGGGCATCTTCGCCGCAATGGAACTCTGTCAAGCCCCGGATCTGAGCGTCCTGCTCCTGGAAAAGGGCAAGGACATCGACTCCCGTACCTGCCCGTTCGCCGACAAAGGGATAAGCTGTCCCCCGTGTTCCCCCTGCGACCTGGTGAGCGGACTGGGGGGCGCCGGCGCCTTCAGCGATGGTAAGCTTACACTCTCTGCTGAAGTTGGGGGGAGGCTTATAGATTACCTCGGATTGAAGGGTACCGAGGATCTAGTGCAATACGTTGATAGTATCTACCTCAAGTTTGGCGGCTCGAAGCGGGTCTATGGGAATGGGGATGAGGTGGAGGAGTTAGTGCGCAGGGCTACCCTGGCCGACCTGCGCCTTATCCCGATGACAGTTCGCCATCTGGGGACGGAGCACTCCCGTGACGTGCTTCGGGAGATGCGTGAATTCCTCTCCGGTAGGGTTGAAGTAAAAGTCGACACCGCAGCGCGCGCCGTCCTGACCGAGGATGGAACGGTAAGGGGTGTCGAGACGGAGGATGGACAGTGTTTCGAGTGCCGCTATCTGATCATCGCCCCGGGGAGGGAAGGGGCAGATTGGCTAGCCCGGGAGGCGGATCGCCTCAGGCTCACCCTTCAAATTAACCCCATCGATGTAGGGGTCAGGGTAGAGGTGCCGGAGGCGGTTCTCAGGGAGTTAACCGATGCCCTTTATGAGTGCAAGCTGGAATATTATTCTAAATCCTTCGACGACCGGGTAAGAACTTTCTGTGTATGCCCGGCGGGGGAGGTAACAATGGAGTCCACCGGGGGCAGCGACCCGGTGACCACAGTGAACGGGCATAGTTATGCGGAGCGAAAAACGAATAACACAAATTTTGCCCTCCTGGTGAGCACTACCTTTACCGAACCCTTCCGCGACCCTATCGCCTATGGGCGATACCTCGCTCGACTGGCCAACATCCTCAGCGGCGGTGTGATCGTGCAGCGCCTTGGCGATCTGATGGAGGGTCGGCGCTCCACCAACGAGCGCATCGCAAGGGGTAATGTCCGGCCCACGCTGAAGAGTGCAACCCCGGGCGACCTCAGCTTCGCTCTCCCCTATCGTCACCTGAAAAGCATTATTGAGATGCTGGGGGCTATGGACAGGCTGGCCCCGGGCGTGGCCTCGCGCCATACCCTACTTTATGGAATCGAGGTCAAATTCTATTCCTTGCGTCTTGCCCTCAGCAATAGCCTGGAGAGCGAAATAGCCAACATGTTTGCCGCAGGGGATGGCGCCGGAGTTACACGCGGTCTGGTTCAGGCATCGGCGTCGGGCGTGGTGGCGGCCCGGGAGATAATGAAGCGAGCGGGGGTTGCTGCCCATTCCTAGCGCACATAGGGAAAGTCTGTTTCATAGGCGTTAACCTCACCACTGCAGGGAAAGAGCCCATTGCCACCTCATGGGGATGTGCGATAGTCAATCCGTAGCTAATCTACAGAGGAACTGAAAGGCCCACATCAGTTTATCCCCCAATAAATTCTTAGAGACTGCTGAAATACTCTCAATCAACCCCCTATATCCCCCAATCTTGGGGGACTTTTATTAATCTGGGGGACACCCCCAGACCCCCGGCAGGAAGTATCCTGCACCTCTTTTTCAACGGACTCTTAGTTACATACCGTTTTAGCAGCAATAGAGTGGCGGATGTCGCCATTCCTGATAACTTGACAACAGTAAGCCAGGTAACTAGAGTGTTGACCACAGAGTCACAGAATATATTTTGCGATTGTGCTTACACTGCTGCCAATACGAAGGGGTCATAGGATATGGATTGGCTAATCTGGATTGGAATAGTATTCCTTATCAGCCAGGCGGCCCTTTTTGCAGGCCTTAACCTAGCTTTATTTAGAATCAGCAGGCTCAGGCTGGAAGTGGAGGCTTCTAAAAAAGATAAAGGCGTACTACGAATCCTTGCTCTGCGGAATGACTCAAACTTTGCGCTTACGACGATTATATGGGGAAATGTGGGGGTCAATGTACTAATAGCGCTGCTCGCTAACTCCGTTTTGGCTGGAGTTTTCGCCTTTCTGTTTTCTACGATAATTATTACATTTTTGGGGGAGATAATTCCTCAGGGCTATTTCTATCGTCACTCCCTACGGATGGCCTCTTTGTTGTCTCCGGTCTTACGTTTCTACCAGATCGTACTGTATCCGGTTGCTAAACCCACCGCCATACTACTTGACTTATGGCTTGGACCAGAGAGCATTCAATTCTTTGCCGAGCGGGATTTCAGAGAGGTCATCAAAAAGCATATGGAATCAAGCGAAGCTGACATAGACGATGTTGAAGGCAGGGGTGCTTTAAACTTCCTGGCCTTTGATGACCTCATAGTTCTCCAAGAAGGGGAGCCTCTAGATTCTCAAAGCGTGGTGAGTATCCAGTTCATCAACGGCTCACCAGTGTTCCCTAAATTCGATGGCTCTCCTGCTGATCCTTTTCTTCAGCGTATCCAGGCATCAGGGAAGAAATGGGTCATTCTTACGGACAATTCGGGTGAACCTCAACTGGTACTTAATACCAACGGTTTTCTCCGCGCAGCACTGTTCCAAGGCAGACAAGTCGATCCATTAGCATATTGTCATAAACCTGTTATCATAACCGACCATACATTTCGACTCGGGGATGTGATTCAGCAATTAAGAGTAGAGCCAGAAAGGCCTGGGGACGATGTTATTGACAAAGATATTGTACTCGTATGGTTGGAACCCACCAAGCGAATCATCACAGGAGCAGATATCTTGGGGCGACTGTTACGGGGAATCGTGGCACAAAAGAAACGACCATGAAGAGGAGATCCGAGCAGCTTTTAAATGTAATCCGGGATTTCTAGGGGTCAACACCTATTATCGAGACTGTGGAGATCGCAATCTTCCTTGGCCCACATTTTGTGGTAAGCAACCATAGTATTCTACCCTTCAGTGCCCCCCGGAAATTACCGCACAAGTTGTATTTGACAAACATATAGATTTATGGTAACATATACAATTGCCCAATGATATCCCCCATTTTTTATTTAGTTCCCCAGCATCTTTAACTTCCGCCTATCTATTTTTGCGGATTATATTGTCTTAATTTTAGGAGGATTAGTGTGAGTTCTACTTTTACCGTGTCCCCGAAAGCAGTGCCGCGGATATCCTATGGCAAGATCTCCCATGTTCAAGAGGTACCTGATTTAATCAAGACCCAGCTGGATTCCTATCGCTGGTTTTGTGACCCACAGCCTGATAGGGAAAAACCTGATGAGAAAGGCGGGCTGAGGGCTCTATTCGATGAAATCTCCCCTATCGAGGACTTCACCGGCTCACGGTTTGAACTGCGTTTCGTCAGCTATGGGTTCGGAGAAAAGAACAAGGCTGAGATGCCCATTTTTCAAGATGATGATTCTTTCTGGCGCTACATACATGAAGCCGCTCCTGATAAACGCTCGGAGGCGGAATGCCGCGAGCGGGATATAACCTACTCCTCACCTCTATACGTTAGGGTGCAACTGGTGATTAAGAGCACTGGGGAGATTAAAGAGCAAGACCTCTTCATGGGCGATTTCCCCTTGATGACGCCTAAGGGAACCTTTGTTATCAACGGGGCAGAAAGGGTGGTGGTGAGTCAGCTGATCCGCTCACCCGGGTGCTATTTCACCCTGGAGAAGGATATGAGCACCGGGCGCCAGCTTTGCTTTGCCAAGCTTATTCCTGAGCGCGGTGCCTGGCTGGAGTTCGAGACTAGCGGCAAGGATGTGATATCGGTAAAGGTCGATGGAAAACGAAAGATCCCCGTTACTACCATGCTGCGCGCCATCGGCTATGAAAAAGATGAGGATCTTTTGGCGCTGTTCGAGGATATCGATAGCGAACGTCATTTTATTGAGGCAACTATAGAGCGAGACCCCCTGGTTACGAACCAAAAAGAGGCACTTATTGAGCTCTATCGTCGCCTGAGGCCGGGTGACCCCCCATCTATGGATAATGCACGCAACCTGATCGAAAACCTCCTTTTCAATCACCGCCGCTACAACCTGGGCAAGGTCGGTCGCTACAAGCTAAACAAAAGGCTCGGGCTTGACGTGCCCCTGCAGGAGCGGGTGCTTACCAGGGAGGACATGATAGAGATTGTACGTCGCATTATCAAGGTAAGCAATGGTAGCGATAAACCAGACGACATTGACCATCTGGGAAATCGGCGGGTGAGGACCGTGGGGGAGTTAATCCGGAATCAGTTCCGACTGGGTCTGCTTCGTATGGAGCGGGTGATAAGGGAACGGATGAGCATTATCGATCCCGAAACGATTACCCCCAGCGCCCTGATCAACGTGCGCCCTGTAGTTGCGGCTATACGGGAGTTCTTTGGGGCTTCCCAACTTTCCCAGTTTATGGATCAAACCAACCCACTGGCAGAGCTTACCCATAAGCGGCGAGTCTCCGCCCTGGGGCCTGGGGGGCTGTCGCGGGAGCGCGCTGGCTTTGAAGTGAGGGATGTCCATCATTCCCACTATGGCAGAATATGCCCCATCGAGACCCCTGAGGGGCCGAATATCGGCCTAATTGGATCGCTGGCGACCTACAGTGTCGTCAATGAATACGGGCTCATCGAGACCCCCTACCGAAGGGTGATCAGTGACCTGGAGAGCAATTCTCCGGACATTGTGGGCCGGATAGTGGTAGAGGAGGTTCTCGATGATAAGGGGCATTCTCTGGTAAAGCCCGGTACTAAGGTCACAGGGAAGATTGCAGCACGGCTGGATCAGCTGCCGGTGCAGAAAATTAGGGTGGTGCCCTTTGTCTCCAGCGATGTTGTCTATTTCGCTGCAGATGAGGAGGAGCAATACGTTATTGCCCAGGCAAATGAACCCCTGGATGAGCGGAATCAATTTACTAACGAGAGGCTAGAGGTTAGGTCGGGGAGCAGGTTCTATGAACAGGTACCGGAGAAAGTACAATTCATGGATGTCTCACCGAAGCAGATCGTGAGCATTTCCACAGGTCTGATACCCTTCCTGGAGCACAATGATGCGAACCGTGCTCTCATGGGTTCGAACATGCAACGGCAGGCAGTGCCGTTGATTCATGCCGAGTCTCCTATAATCGGCACGGGGTTGGAGGTGCAGGCAGCCTATGGTAGTGGACAGGTGTCCATTGCCGAGCACGATGGTGAGGTGACCGCAGTAAATGCAAGGGAGATTGTAATTCGGGATCATAAGGGGGAGGAGCACACCTATCCCCTGACGAAATTCGCCCGCTCGAATCAGGGGACCTGTATAAATCAGCATCCCCTGGTGATCAAGGGGGAGAAGGTAAATAAAGGTGAGATAGTGGCTGATAGCTCCTCTACAGATCACGGGGAGCTCGCTCTGGGACGGAATGTCATTTGTGCCTTCATGAGCTGGGAGGGTTACAATTTCGAGGATGCGATGGTAATCAGCGAGAACCTGGTTCGGGACGAAAGATACACTTCAATTCACATGGAGAAGCATGAGACCGAGGCTCGTGACACAAAATTGGGGCCGGAGGAAATTACCAGGGATATACCCAATGTTGGTGAGGAGAGCCTCAGGAACCTAGATGAGGAAGGTATTGTGCGGATCGGTGCCGAGGTAAAGCCCGGGGATATCTTGGTGGGGAAGATCACCCCTAAGGGGGAAACGGAGCTCAGTGCGGAGGAGAAGCTACTGCGCGCAATCTTTGGGGATAAAGCTAGGGATGTTAAAGACTCCTCGCTAAGGGTGCCTCATGGAGAATGGGGTAAGGTTATCGATGTAAAGGAATTCTCTCGTTCGTCTCTCAAGGAGCTTCCGCCTGGGGTTAATCGGCTAGTGCGGGTATGGGTGGCGCAATGGAGGAAGATTTCTGTGGGTGACAAGATGTCTGGGCGGCACGGCAATAAAGGGGTGATCGCTCGTATATTGCCCCCCGAGGACATGCCCTTCCTGCCGGATGGCCGACCGGTGGAGATGGTTCTTAATCCTATCGGTGTTCCGTCAAGGATGAACCTGGGACAGGTGCTGGAAGCCCATCTCGGATGGGCGGCACATATCATGGGGTTTAAGGTGCTCTCCCCGGTGTTCGATGGTGCTGATACCGAGAATATTGAGGATGCCCTCGCTCGGGCATGGATTGCCCAGCGATCCGGGGCCATTAACCCCAATCCCGGGGAGGAAAATCCTTTCGACCTGGAATGGGCTAAGGCATGGGTTAAGGAGCGAGGTTATGATAGCACGCGGGTCTTCAGCGATAAACATAGTGGGGAGGCGAAGCGGGTGTGCCTCCGGTTGTGGATGGAGGATAACGGGGTCAGTGGTGCCGGGCTAGATGACAAAGAGGTGATAGCAGCGGCGGAGCAGGTTTCCCAGGAGAAAGGGATTCCCCTGCCTACGTGGGGAAAGACAACCCTTTACGATGGCCGCACTGGCGAGCCTTATGACCAGCCTGTGACCGTGGGCTGTATTTACATGATGAAGCTGAGCCACCTGGTTGAGGATAAGGCCCATGCGCGCTCTACAGGCTCGTATTCTTTAATCACACAGCAGCCTTTGGGAGGGAAGGCCCAGTTCGGCGGACAACGGTTCGGCGAGATGGAGGTTTGGGCTCTGGAGGCCTATGGTGCCGCTCATGTGCTTCAGGAACTATTGACCGTTAAGTCAGATGACGTTACTGGTCGGGCGAGGACCTATGAATCGATCATTAAGGGAGAGACTATTTGGGAGACGGGGGTGCCGGAGTCATTCAAGGTGCTGGTTAAGGAACTACAGAGCTTAGGGCTTGCGGTGGAGGTTCTAAATGAAGAGGAGGAGGGTGTAGCCCTTGTTGAGCATTTAGAGGCAGAAATTCCCGAGTGGCAGATGCCGAGATTTCAAGGAGATAGTAATGCTTGAGGTAAACGATTTTAGCGCAGTGCGCATCTCTCTGGCCTCGCCGGAGCAGGTCAGGAGCTGGTCATGGGGTGAGGTGACGAAGCCTGAGACCGTAAATTATCGCACACTTAAGCCAGAGCGGGATGGGCTTTTCTGTGAGCGAATCTTCGGGCCGACAAAGGATTTTGAGTGCTACTGTGGCAAGTATAAAAAGGTGCGCTATCGGGGCATTGTTTGTGATAAATGTGGCGTAGAGGTGGCCCGAGCAAAGGTGCGCCGGGAGCGGATGGGGCATATTGATCTGGCTTCTCCGGTAAGCCACATCTGGTTTGTGAAGGGGACGCCGAGCAACATAGGACTTCTGTTGGACATTTCTCCGCGGAACCTGGAGCGAGTGCTCTACTTTGCCCAGTATATCGTTACCAGTGTGGATGAGCGGGCAAGACAGGAGGCGATTGAGCGGACGCGGGAGGAAATTGCCAACCTTGGATCTGTTGGGGTGGCCACGCAAGAGAAGCCAATAGAGGATGAGGGACGGAACCTTTGGGAAGAGCTTAATTCCAGGATTGATGAGCTGGAAGAGATTCAACCGGTGATGGTGCTTACGGAAAGCAGGCATCGCGAACTCAAAGATAGGTACCCCGATGTATTTAAGGCGGGCATGGGGGCAGAGGCGATCCTGGACATTCTTACCAACCTCAAATTGGCGGAGCTTCGCGAAAATCTCTACAATGAGATCCGCTCCACTACCGGCCAGAGACGGAAGAAAGCGACCAAGAGGATCAAGGTAGTTGAGGCGCTGCGGAGGAGCGGGAATAAGCCGGAGTGGATGATCATAACCGTGCTCCCGGTACTCCCTCCGGACCTTCGTCCTATGGTTCAGCTGGATGGGGGAAGATTTGCTACCTCGGACCTCAACGACCTTTACAGGCGGGTGATCAATCGCAACAATAGGCTGCGGCGGCTCCTCGATCTGGGTGCCCCTCAGATTATCGTACGTAATGAGAAACGGATGCTCCAGGAGGCTGTTGACTCCCTCATCGACAATGGCCGACGTGGTCGGGCTATTACCAGCTCTGGCAATCATAAATTGAAGTCGTTATCGGATATGCTTCGGGGGAAGCAGGGGCGATTCCGCCAGAATCTGCTGGGAAAGAGGGTGGACTATAGTGGGCGCTCGGTGATTGTCGTTGGCCCGGAACTGAAACTCCATCAGTGTGGCTTGCCCAGGAGGATGGCTTTGGAGCTCTTCAAGCCCTTTGTGATGCATCACCTAATCCTCCAGGGACATGCTCATAATATAAAAAGCGCCAAACGGCTGGTGGAGCGGGAGGTGGTGGAGGTCTGGGACGTGTTAAATATAGTAGTCAAGGAGAGGCCGGTACTATTGAATCGTGCTCCTACCCTGCATCGTCTAGGCATTCAGGCCTTTGAGCCAGTCTTGATCAATGGCAGTGCCATTCAGATTCATCCTTTGGTGTGTTCCGCCTTCAACGCCGATTTCGATGGTGATCAGATGGCGGTTCATGTACCTCTATCCAGGGCAGCGGTTCTGGAGGCCAGAGAGGTAATGCTGGCAAGCAAAAACATGCTCCTCCCGAGTTCCGGAGAGCCGGTGGTCGCTCCCACATTAGATATAGTTTTGGGATGCTACTATCTGACAATGTTCAATCCGGGGGCTAAAGGGGAGGGGATGTTCTTTAGTAGCTTTGAGGAGGCGAAGCTAGCCTATGAACTGGGGTTCACCTCTCTAAGTGCCGAGATAGAGGTCATGGATGATAACAGGGAGCGCCAAAAAACCAGTGTTGGCCGAGTCATCTTCAGTGAGATAGTCCCACAGGAAATGGGCTTCCCCAATAAGGTAATGGATAAACAGGCCCTCAAACAGCTTATTGCCGATTGCTATAAACGCATGGGGAATGAAGCGGCCGCTGAGTTGGCCGACAATATCAAGAATATGGGGCTTCGCTATGCAACCCAGTCGGGTAGCACTATCAGTATGAATGACATTCAAGCACCTGAAGGCAAGAAGGAACTCATGGAGGAGGTGGAGAGGAGGGTTGCCGAGGTAGAGAAACAGTACCAGCGGGGGCTGATCACCGAGGACGAGCGTTACTATAACACCGTAGAACTGTGGTCGGAGGCTACGGATAGGATGACCAGTGCCATCGCCGATTCGCTGCACCGCTATGGGTCCATATACCTCATGGCAAGGTCCGGCGCCAAGGGGAACATTGCACAGATCAGGCAGATGGCCGGCATGCGCGGTTTGATAAGCGACCCATCGGGGAGGATTATTGATTTTCCCATCCGTTCAAGCTTTCGTGAAGGCTTAACAGCGCTGGAGTACTTCATCTCCACCCATGGTGCCAGAAAGGGGTTGGCGGATACTGCGCTGCGGACAGCGGACAGTGGCTATCTTACCAGGCGGCTCGTCGATGTCGCTCAGGATGTAATCATCCTTGAGGAGAACTGTGGTACCACCGCCGGTCTGTGGATTTATGAGGCAGCGGAAAATCGCATAATAGCACCCTTTGCCGAGCGTATTGTAGGGAGAGTTGTCGCCACCAAAATAATTCACCCCCAAACCGGGGAGACCATCGCGGAGCGAAACGAGGAGATCGATGAGGAGAAGGCCAATGAGATCGCCCAGGCAGGAATCAACAAGGTCTATGTAAGATCAGTGATGAGCTGTCAGTCGAGGCATGGCGTCTGCCAGTACTGCTATGGAAGGAGCCTGGCGCGCGGACATCTGGTGGAGATCGGAGAGGCGGTGGGCATTATAGCTGCCCAGAGTATCGGCGAGCCGGGAACCCAGCTAACCTTACGCACCTTCCATACCGGAGGGGTTGCCGGACTTGACATTATCAGTGGTCTCCCGCGAGTGGAGGAGCTCTTCGAGGCTCGATCGCCTAAGATTCAGGCGATTATCTCCGAGATCGATGGTAGGGTGGAGCTTGTAGAGGCCGACGGGGAACGTGAGATTAAGGTGCAAAGCTCCGAGGTTTACCGCGATGAGTACTCACTGCCTTCAGGATGGCAGGCCAAGGTCGTTAGTGACCAGTTGGTAGATGTAGGTGATGTACTAGCGGAGCCGAAGGGCAAAAAGAAAACCCGAGCTGCGGATGCCAATCCTCCCATTGCCAGGGTGGCCGGCAGGGTGAGCGTTGAGCAGGATCAACTCGCTATCTCATATGAAGAGAAGGAGGAGCGGATATATCCTCTCCCATCTGCATCTCGCCTTATCATGGAGACAGGCAGCTTGGTCCAGGCGGGAGAAAAGCTTACCGCGGGGCTGGTTAACCCCCAGGACCTGCTGCGTATTATGGGTAAGGATGCGGTCCAGCAATATCTGGTGGATGAGGTTCAGCAGGTTTATCGTACCCAAGGTGTAAATATCAATGACAAGCATATTGAGACCATTATTCGCCAGATGCTACGCAAGGTTCGCATTGAGGACACGGGGGACACCGAGCTACTACCCGGGGAGCTGGTGGACCGATTTGTCTATGAGGACATCAATGCCAAGGTGCTGGCAGAGGGAGGAGAGCCAGCAACTGCCCAGCCTGCACTTTTGGGGATAACCAAGGCCTCGCTGAACACAGATAGCTTTCTCTCGGCCGCTTCCTTCCAGGAGACCACCAGGGTGCTTACCGAGGCTGCAGTTGCCGGGAAGACGGATAAACTTATGGGGTTGAAGGAAAATGTGATTATCGGGAAACTGATCCCGGCACGCTGTCAGCTTTCTGCAGAGGCCCAGGCCCTGCTGGAGCCTCCCAAACCTATGTTCTTGGGGGGTGGAATTCTAGAGGGGATTGCACTGGATGAGGATACCCTTGAAGAGATATTTGCTGAGGAAGGAGCTCCAGGGGAGGAAATCCTTGTAGAAGGAGCCCCGGAGGAAGTAGCCACGGTGGAGAAGGCCCTTGGGGAAGAGGCCCTCGAAGAGGGAACCCCGACGGAAGGAACCACAGGGAAGAAGTCCTTAGCGAAGAAGCCCTCGAAGAAGAAAACCCAGGAGGGAGGAGCCCCGGAGGAGGAAATCCTTGTAGAAGAGGCCCTTGGAGAGGGAGCCACAGGGGAAGAAGTCCTTGTAGAAGAGGCCCTCGAAGAGGGAACCCCGGAGGAAGGAACCACAGGGAAGAAGTCCTTAGCGAAGAAGCCCTCGAAGAGGAAAACCCAAACCCCAAAGGAGGGCTAGCGGTTGATCAGGGCAGCCAGGTAACCCGCACCGAAGCCGTTATCGATATTGACCACAGATACTCCGGCAGAGCAGCTATTTAGCATCGTAAGCAGTGCGGCTAACCCGGAGAAGCTGGCCCCATAACCAATGCTGGTGGGAACTGCAATTACCGGCGTCGATACCAGTCCGCTGACTACGCTGGGAAGTGCCCCCTCCATGCCTGCCACTACCACCAATACATTTGCCTGGCGCAGTCGGGGCAGATTGTCCAGCAGCCGGTGAACCCCGGCGATGCCAACATCGTAGGAACGCTCCACCTCGTTACCCATCAGTTCTGCGGTAAGCGCTGCCTCTTCGGCGACTGGAATGTCCGCCGTACCACCGCTCAGAACCATGATTCCAGGGCGTAGAACGGTGTCTTTCGCCGTATTTACAGTGATTGCCCGGGCAACAGGATGATACTCAGCATCATGGATGTGCTGGCACACCGTATCGAAGCACTCTTCAGCCACCTTGGTTACCAGCACCTTATCACTGCTTGAGGCGAGACGTTCCACTATTAACGCGATTTGCTCAGCGGTTTTCCCCGGCCCAAAAACCACCTCAGGGGAAGCCACGCCGCAATGCCCGGTGATGATCGAGCTTTGCGAAACCCAGTTCCTCGTAGGGAAGGTTGGCGAGCTGATCCATGGCATCAACGATGCTTATGCCCCCTGACTTGACCCCCGCGAGTAGTTCGTGCAGACGCTCGGTATCCATTTTCGCCTCCCTGACGCGATAATGAACGAATTATAGCACTGTTAACTCTTTTCATAAAGTCAGGTATGAAAAATTGACCTGGGTTAAAAAAACCTGCTATAATATTAGTTGGTGAAATCTACCGCGCAATTTGGGAAAGGAATGTAGATGACAGAAGAGAAGCAGGAAGTAAAAAAGAAGAGCATTGATCCGGCGACGATCGAGATATTGTGTAAGATGGAGGCAGAGGGAATCTCGAATGCCTTCGTACGGGCGGAGAATACCAAGCCCTGTCCTATCGGGCATTCCGGGGTCTGCTGCAAGGTGTGCTTCATGGGGCCCTGCCGCCTCACCGGTAAGACCACGGTCGGTGTTTGCGGGGCGACCATAGCGACTGTAGCGGCGAGGAACTTCGTACGCATGATCGCTGCCGGAGCCGCTGCCCACTCCGACCACGGCCGTGGTATGGCGATGACCCTTATCGCCGCTGCTGAAGGAGAGGCACCCGATTATAAGATCAAGGATGAGAAGAAGCTAAATGCGGTAGCGGGGCTTCTGGACGTGCCCACCGAGGGACGCTCCGTGGAGGAGATTGCGTTGGACGTGGGCCATATGGCGCTTGCCGATTTCGGCCGCCAGGAGGGCGAGCTCATGTATGTCAAGCGTGCTCCAGAGAAGCGCCAGGGAGATCTGGAGGAAGCTGGGCATTACCCCCAGAGGAATCGACCGTGAGGTGGTGGAAACCCTCCACCGTACGGTTATAGGGAACGACCAGGACGCTGAGCACATCCTCGATCACGGCATGAGAAATGCCCTGGCCGACGGCTGGGGTGGCTCGATGCTCTCCACCGATATCAGTGATATCCTCTTCGGCACCCCTGGACCGGTGGCTGCCAGGAGCAACTTCGGCGTACTGAGGGAGGACGAGGTGAATGTGGTGGTACACGGTCACGAACCCACACTCTCCGAGCTCATCGTGGTCGCCGCACAGGATCCAGAGATGATAGAGTATGCCAAATCCAAGGGGGCCAACGGGATAAACCTTTCTGGTATCTGCTGCACCGCCAACGAGGTATTGATGCGTCAGGGAGTCGATATAGTGGGCAACTTCCTCCAGCAGGAGCTGGCTGTGGCTACGGGTGTCGTCGACGCAATGGTCGTTGATATCCAGTGTATCATGCAGGGCCTTGTGGAGGTCGCAAAGAACTACCACACCAAGATTATCACCACGTCGCCGAAGGCCCATATCACCGGGGCGGAGCGTATCGAGTTCCATGAAGATAAGGCGTTGGAGATCGCGAAGCAGATTATAAGGGCTGCCATCGATAACTTTCCCAACAGGGACAAATCCAAGGTGCAGATCCCCGATTACATAGACCGTATTGTTGCCGGCTTCTCCCACGAGTATATGGCCTATATGCAGGGAGGCATCTATCGCGAGTCCTTCCGCCCGTTCAACGATGCCGTTATGGCGGGCAGGGTCCGCGGCGCCGCTGGCGTTGTTGGTTGCAACAATCCCAGGCACACGCATGACGACCCCCATATTTATATCGTGAAGGAGTTAATCAAGAACGACGTGCTGGTGGTGACCACCGGCTGCAACGCGCAGGCCTGCGCCAAGCATGGCCTGCTTACCCCGGAGGTGATGAACTTCGCCGGCCCGGGGCTGAGGGAGATCTGCGAGACGATCGGCATCCCGCCGGTGCTCCACATGGGCTCCTGTGTAGATAACACGCGTATCCTTACCGTGCTCACTCAATGTGTAACGGAAGGCGGGCTGGGCGATGATATCAGCGACCTGCCTGCAGCTGGATTCGCACCAGAGTGGATGAGCGAGAAGGCCGTCTCCATCGGAGCCTACTTTGTCGCCTCCGGCGTCACCACGTGGATGGGCGGGAGCCATCCAGCAGAGGGCAGTGAAGAGGTAAAGAGGATACTCACCGAGGGTTGGAGGGAGAAGGTGGGCGCCGCCTATTACTTCGAGCCTGATCATAAAAAGGCGGTGCGGGATGCGCTGGCACATATCGATGCCAAGCGGGCAGCGCTTAAGCTTGAGGAGTACAACCCAACCCGTTATGCCAAGAGCGATACCTACCTGCCCGGCGACTATGCGTCAGATGAGGAGTTTGCCGCGGGCGCCTATAGCCGGTCCAAATAACCATTTACCGACATCGATAATTAGTCGCTTCTCCGTTCTCATAATGGAGAAGCGACTTTTTCGTGCTAAGCGAAGCTGCCTATTATAGAGAGACCGCTGAAAAAGAGGTGCAGGATACCTCCTGCAGGGGGTCTGGGGGTATCCCCCAGCTTTAAAAGCCCCCCAAGATTGGGGGATTAGGGGGTTGACCAAGACTATTTCAGCGTTCTCATAGAATAAAGCGATTTTGTAGATGGTCGGCTGGGATGAAAACGCAATTGTTTTATAAGACAATAGCTTGGAAAACGGAGGTCCGGGTTTCCGCAACCCGGCGCCCAGGGCGATAAAGTTATGAAAGCTGCAGGCTGGCCTTCTACAACTTAACGGTTAGGTCAAAAAAGTGATTTCAGAAGAGCGGCTGAGAGTAACCTTTACCGACATCGCGCCGCAGGGTGACGCCCTGGCTCGGCACGATGGTGACGTGGTATTCGCCGCTAACGGTATCCCCGGCGAGGAAGCCATCGTACTGGCAAGACGGAGTAAGCGCCATATGGTGGGAGAGGTGATAGAGCTCCTCAGTGAATCGCCTCACCGCATAGCACCACGCTGCCCGCACTACGGTAAGTGCACCGGCTGTCAGTGGCAGCATATCGATTATCCTCTTCAACTGGTACTTAAGAGGCAGATGGTGGCGCGGCAATTGACGAAGCGGGGCAGCTTCACCGACGTCCCGGTGCTAGCCACCCTGCCTTCACCGGAGCCGTGGCACTATCGAAATCATGCCCGCTTCTCCGTTGACCCACAGGGGCAGCTCGGCTACGTCCATAAGCAGACCCGTGATTTTGTGCCCATCGATTGTTGCTATTTGATGCATTCCGAGATCAACTCTGTGCTCACCTTGCTCCAGGGGACGTGTGCCGGTGCCCACCAGGTGGCGGTGCGCTACGGGGTTAACACAGGGGAGCGGCTCATCCAGCCAAAGCTGCCACAAATCGAATCAGGACAGACCTGCTATGAGGAGGAAATTTTGGGGCGGCGCTTTCGCATCGCTTCCCCCTCGTTCTTTCAGGTAAACACCCCACAGGCGGAGAGGCTTATCGAGTTGCTGCGGGACAGCCTCCACCTCGATGGTACAGAGCTGGTGATCGATGTCTTTGCCGGGGTGGGCACATTCGCGGCATTGCTCGCGCCTGTGGTCGGTAGGGTGATTGCTATTGAGGAGTCAGCTTCCGCGGTAAAGGATGCTGCCATAAATACAGCGGGTCTGGATAATATTGAATTCCTACAGGGGAAGGCGGAGAAAGTACTGCCCCAACTTCAGGAAGTGCCCGATGCTGCCATTCTAGACCCGCCCCGCCTGGGCTGCCACCGCAGGGTACTCACTGCCCTGCTTAAGCTTTCGCCGCGAAGGATCGTCTATATCTCCTGTGAGCCGGCAACCCTGGCGCGTGACCTCATAGTATTATGTGAGGGCGGATATCGCCTGGTGGCGGTGCAGCCGGTGGATATGTTCCCCCAGACCTACCATGTAGAATGCGTCGCTACCCTGGTCCGGGAAGATTTTTCACCCAGGCTAGTGCTGGCTTCCACTTCGCCCAGGCGACGCGAGCTTCTTCTCGCTCTGGGTCTGGATTTCGAATCGATTGCCCCATCTGAGGATGAGACTCTGCCAACTGATACGGAGAATGTGGAACAGGTGGCGCAGCATCTTGCGCTGCAAAAAGCAGAGGCGATTGCAAAGGGGAGTGGCGAGAAAACGGTGATTGGTGCCGACACAATCGTTGTACATAACGGCACTATAATGGGCAAGCCCAGGGATGCTGAGGAGGCTCAGCAGATGCTGCATCAGCTCAGGGGCAAAGATCATATAGTGGTCACCGGCGTCGCAATTCTAAGTGGAGGGCACTCGTATATAGGCCACGCTACCACTACAGTCACTATGCGCAACTACTCCGACGAGGAGATAGCTGCTTACATTGCTTCCGGGGAGGCGCTGGACAAGGCCGGGGCCTATGGCATCCAGGACCCGTATTTCAGACCGTCGGTGCGGGTGGATGGCTGCTACCTTAATGTGGTCGGGCTTCCGCTCTGTACCCTGGCAGGGATGCTACGCGAGGCCGGCGTTTCGCTGAGAGAGCGGCCACTGTGGATGCTGCCACCACCGTGCCAGGAGTGCGAAGAGAGGAGCTTGTGGAGTGGGGAGATAGCCTGATGTTTTGCAAGCCGCCGTTTGGTCATCATCTCGACTCTGAACAGCACGTTCTTGCAGAGCATCTCGCGGGGAATACGTTCACCTACCAGTTTCTCAAGAATGGGGGAACTGAATTACGGAGCACAGCTTATTTTTCGGTGCTCTATATCTCTCAAGGAGCAGTGTCTTAAAGCCATGCTCGACCGAAAACCTTGCGGTTACGGAGCCTGCTATTCCGCCGCCAATTACAGATGAGAGTGCTGAAATTGTCTCAATCAACCCCCTAATCCCCCAATCTTGGGGGGGCTTTTTAAAGCTGGGGGACACCCCCAGACCCCCGGCAGGAAGCATCCTGCACCTCTTTTTTAAAAGTCCCTGCTTTTTACGGGAAGCCCTTTTTCTTGCCGGGTCCAAATGCCATCAGGGCCGCGGAAGTCAAGCAAGCCCGATTCTGTACTGCAACCGGCACCGGTGAAGATCACCGGGTGTTTTGCCTCAAACATCCACCGGGCCTGGGTATTAATTCGCTGATTTAAGTCCGATGACGCCATGTTTATTTCCAGTAACATGGGAGCATGAAGGGCAGTCGCCTCACTCCTCTATCGAAAACTGCCAGCGGCAGCATATGCTGTCCCCGCTTGTATCGGGAGGCAGTTTAATTGGGATGACTTTACCCTTGGGGTTCAAGGACTGGATCATAATTTGAAAAAGATGCGGGTCTACTTTATGGCAAATGGTGTTCTCCCTTCCCGTCCCTTCCCGTATCAGGGCCCGCAGGGTGGGACATTCCAATACGGTAAAGTTCAGCCTGTTTTCCCCTTCGCGGGTAAGCCTATATTTCAGGTTGGTGAACCAGGGTGAGAAGCCCAGGACGGTTGCGAAGGCTTCCAGGTCGTTGCCCTTTATGTTCCTCAGTTGCAGCAGCCTTTTCAGCTCGTAGGGTGTATATTTCTCCCACACCCAGAAGTCACAGGCTGTAGCCGTATCCTCATCCACTATTGCATTGATAGCCAGGTACCAGAAACCGTCTACCGCCAGGAATAATTTGGAATACAATCGTACAAGTTCAATGAGCTCCGCTTTCGAGAGCTCCTCCAGTTGTGCCGTGAAATCTACTAACCGGCCGCCGTTTTCTTCGTTCACATTTCCCTCCGCTGTGAGTAAGCAATCAAGTGTAGTATAGTAGCCGAGCACCGCCCGTCTATCAATGCTGTATCCGATAAGCGGTGTTCTTCCCAGGATTAGAAAGAGATTGCTGATAATGGTTGAAGCCTAAGCTCTCTTATGCGGATTGTCCCCTTTGGTTACAATATCCAGGAGCGCAAAACCACTCTGCTCATCTTTGATACGTACTGCATTTGCACCTAGAATTTCATATAGTATTGCTTCAGCAACGAGCCAGGTGGTAACGCCGGGTCGTAAGCACCCGCTCATGGTTTTACCAGAACGTCCCAGCGCAGCATGTATGTGCAATATTGGTTTCCCATCTTCCCCCGGGGCGAGCACCCCGACTCCAAGTACTTCATGCGCGCCATCGATTGGTAGTAGCATTGGCTGCGGTGGCCTTTCGTTTGAACGTCTGGGACCGACAACGACTTCACCATCCCCGATCCCGCCAACTAGAATAACCTGACCGACAGATACCCCGTTCCTCTCCGCGAAATCTTCAATACACGCGGGCACTACGTCGCCGTCTTCAAGACGTATTACAAAAATTCGCCCCAACTGTCCTTCACATGCCTTCATCGAAATCCTCCTCACTCTTGGATAACTGTAGTGATCCCGTTGGGCCGCCACTTTGTGTGGCGTACAGGACATACTATACACTTTTCGGGCTGTAAGGCTCAAGGATGCGTTCTTGGACTTTGGCATGGGGGATATAGGGGATATAAGAGGGGGGGCTACCCATTATCGTGTAGCTCCTTAATAACCTTACCGGTTATAATCTAGTTACGTATCTGAATGAACGACATACCCGCATTTGGGACATATCCACTTATACATTCCTGGTATTGATGTACTAGTTGAAACTTTTCCCATGCTAGTACCACAACGCGGACAAGTCTTCCCGCTTAGTGTCTTATCTCTTTTTCGCTTGGCGCAGTAATAGTACATCATCCATAAATGTTAGCATATAACCATATAGCTGTCTGTCAGGAGTTTACTACTCTTTTTGTGGGGAAAGTATGTAACTTGTCAATTCACTAAGGCAACAGGAGCGATAACGGGCTGTCAGGCTCAAGGATGCAGGCTGGCCGGACGCGGGCTATTTCATATGGGTAGAGTGCCTGTGACAGGAATAGCTGGAGGGATGGAAATTCATAAACCAGATACAAAACCTATTTCGAGATCTATCCTGATGGCAGCAGACCAAATAAAATCCAATATATTAACTTACCATATATGTTCCTGTGCCTACAGCTATAAGGCGCTGTTCCTCATTATGTAATTCCATTCGGGTGACCACTATCGATTTGCCAGTGCGGATAATAGAAGATGTCACAGTGAACTCTTTGCCTTTGCCCGGTCGCAGATAATCAACCCGCAAGTCAACGGTGCCAATATTTTTCAGTCTCTTCACTTGTTCTTGCAGGGGTTGTTCTTTTACATCCTTTATCCGACTCCAGGAAACTGTAACGCCTCCTATAATATCTATCACCGCAGCTATAACCCCTCCATACAGGATACCTCCCCCAGGATATCCGCATAAATCATCTCTCATTGCAAATTTTATGCAGAAACTGTCATTGTCCAGCGGCTCAACCGTCATGCCTAAGAGTTCATGGAGGGGATGATACCTTGTTATAAGACCCATTCCTCCCTGTAAGCTCTGATTCTCTGTATTACTATCTTGCATAGCTCTGTTCCTCTCCTTTAACTGCGAAATTCGACTGAATTTTCATTAGGTAGACTTGTATCCTACTGACTTGTATTCTGTATGTCAATATCGAATTGACAAATTTTAACTTTAGGGCTAAAGTCTATGCTATACTACATAACAGCTTTGGATTCTTGGCTCCGATACTCTAAAAAGGATGTTGTACTGCCCCGATTATAGACCAGGAAACGAGCCAAACTTATCCCGGGCTCATTGTCCAACTTGGAAATATATGAAGGAGGAATGATGATTGCAGGCGTTGCTAAACTCAAAGCAAAAAACGGAGAAGAAGCTAAGGTCGAGAAAGCTCTGCGAGATGTGCTCCCCAAGGTAATGGAAGAAGAAGGAACATTACTTTACAATCTGTATCGAGCACAGGATGATCCGGCAATGTTTATGGTTTTTGAGAAATATAGGGATATGGACGCTTTTTTACAGCACGCTTCAACACCTTATCTTAAAGACCTGTTTGACGTGATACTGCCTCTTCTTGATAGGGATATATCAATCGAAATGTATGACGAAATCGCATGATTGAGAAAGAAAAAATTCGGCAGGGGCTATAGTAAGAGAGGGGTGACCTTTCCCCTAAGAATCAGTCCACGAAATATATTAGACCTGGATTGAGTTGGAGCGCTCCCATTTTAGGGTCTCCCTATAAACCGCTTGGCTGGGCTAGCATGAAGTGCAATGTGCACTATTTCCCTTCGCCAGCGCTTAAGACCATTCTTCTCGCTGTATGGATAGGCAAAGCATTGAACGATACTGCTATCCCAATCCCCAGGGCAATGAAGTTAATAGTGACTCCATCCGAATGCTCACCGGAAGCCGCATCCAGTTCCGACGGGTCCAACAACTGATCACGGTTTCACGAGGACCTTAATATCGAAAGCGGGATTGCTCAGATCCTCAGTCATCCTGGGTAACTCCTCCAGGGGTATGATTCTCGAGATCATCCCCTTCGTGGTGATTTTCTTTTGCCTGAAAAGGTCGATAGCCTGTGAGAACTCATTATCAGTGTACATAAAAGAGCCTTTGACCTCGATCTCTTTCCACATCAACAGCTGAGGAACCACCTCAGCAGACAGGCTGCCTGCTACCACAATAACCTTACCCTGTTTTCTCACGCTGTTCATTGCTATATGAAGAACCGGTGGAGCATCCGTACAGAGATAGGCGATATCGGCGCCCACCGTCGTGAGACGACGTATTTCTCCCACGACGTTCAGGTTCTTAGGACAGAGAACCCGGTCCGCGCCGAGAGTGCTTGCTACATGAGATCGGGACTCCATCGGCTCGATTACATATACGGACCCTGCCCCCTCCATCCGAGCACATTGAAGAGCAAACAGGCCGATCGCTCCGGCACCGAAAATCACGGTTGAATCCCCCGCTTTCATACCAGAATGCCTGACTGCGTGGAGGGAAACAGCACATGGCTCGACGGTTGCTGCTTCCTCATCCGATACTTCGTCGGGTACCCGTCGCAACATCGGGGCTCTCACCTTAACGAAGTCGGCGAAAGCTCCGGGCATTCCGGGGTTCACTGCCACTATCTTAATTCCGCTGCAATGGTGTTGCTGCTCCTGCAAGCAGTAGTAGCATTCCCCACACGTGGTGTATGGTACTGCGGTCACCCGTTCGCCAATCTTCCATCCTGCAACACCCGGGCCAATTTCCGCGATCGTACCGCAGAACTCGTGTCCCGGTATCATTCCGATAGCCAATATCCCATCCAGAATCAAATGGACATCGGAACCGCAGATACCACAGTATTTGACCTCGATAAGCACTTCCCCTTCGTCTGGTTTAGGGGTAGTGACCTCTTCAATAGAGAGACTTCCTTTCTCCCTGATAACTGCAGCTTTAATTTTGTGATCCCTTCCTTGTGCTCCGGTATCGATGCCTTATCAGTCTAAGCCAGTCCGGTTCTGTTATCAACCGTTCTTCATCCTTTCAACGTGAGCTATGTCACGTATTGAAAAACTGGTTGAGAGTGAAAGCCCCGCACTAGTGGTTATTTTTCAGAGACGGCTGAAAAAGAGGTATGCCGATTATATCGGTGTCGGGGGCTTTTCCCGACTCTTTCGACCTCTCCAGACGTATCACAACAGTCAAATGATTACGATTAAAGGCAATTGCTGGCCATGCCTTTATAACCTCGTTAGACGTGTCATAACGAGTAAACGCTGCAATTCTTACGACACAGAGGGCACCCTATTTCCTTTTAACCTCTCCCGCTGTGTCCTACCGGTCGAATGAGTCTAATTAAGGGCAGACGCCTCCCACGACAGCTGGGTCGAAAAGGGGAATCCAGGGGGTGCCCCACAGCATTCAAAGCCCACCATGATTGAGGACTAAGGGGTTAGGAGTTTAGCTTTTTCAGTTATACATCAGCCTTATCAGTCATATAGAGCTCTATCACAACTGGCGCGGCGTTGGAAGAAACATAATGTGCAAGGTGACGCCAAAGGCTATAACTATCAGAATAATTTGAACAGCAAGAATGTGAATGGCGAAAGCAACTGAACACCCTATCGTTATCCACAGGAGTGAAATGGATAAAACCTTTATTTTCAACGAAATTCCTTTCCCTCCCGATAGTTCTCAACGACTTTTCCAAAGAACCTGTTGCCCAGGAGCCAATTACTGAATCTTTTTGAACTTCTGGCATAACATGCAGCAGCTAATAAGAGGAAAGGAGTAGTAGGTATAAGAGGCAAGGCTATACCAATAACTGCGAGCCCTAAAAAAATGGTTCCTGCAAGAATAAGGAGCCACCTGCCCAAAGTTCCCGCTGTTTGTCTCTTGAGATAGTTTTTCATTGCGCCTTTTATAGATCGATCTTATTGAGACTGCTGAAATAGTCGCGAGCAACCGCCTCATCCCCCGATCTTGGGGGGCTTCTAAAGCTGGGTGACACCACCAGACCCCCGGCAGGAAGTATCCTGCACCTCTTCTTCAGCGGTCTCTTATTATACACTGCTTGCTGACTGTCAGTGGTCAATATCAGAGCAACTGCATTGGGACCTTAAAATGGCTTATGGCTACCGTAACATGGATAACCTCCGGATGAGGATATTGGTAGCTAACCCAGGCTGTAATGTCAGAGTTTCACACTTATTAATGTAGAGCCGTCATACTATTGCACTAATTGATTTTATATGCTATACTCTCTGCCACATAGTGAAAGGAGGAGGCGATTATATGTAATATAGTTGTAGAAAAAGACATAATCTGATATATTATGCGACAGGGTTAAATAAAGGAGGAAAGATATATGAAGAAGTATCTAACATGGTCGGTAATGTTACTTATGGTGGTGGCATTGGTTGCCGTCTCCGCCAACTGTAGCAGCGACGAGGAGGCAACGTGGAAAGTGGGCGCATTGTTTGATCTTACCGGTACCACGTCAAATCTGGGTATTCCTGAACAGAACACGGTAAATATGATGGTAGATCAGATAAATGCCGATGGGGGTATCAACGGGGCCGATCTGGAGGTCATTATTTACGATACCGAGGGTGATAATGATACGGTCGCAACAATGGCGAGCAGGCTCATCGATCAGGATGAAGTGCTGGCCATTATCGGACCCACCAGAAGCCCGACTAGCCTGCATATTATCGATACCGTTACTGCGGCTAAGATACCGATGGTTTCCTGTGCTGCGAATGCTGGGATTGTTACACCAGTAAATGAGCGTTTCTGGGTATTCAAGACCCCGCAGACAGATCAAGAAGCGGTCACAGAACTATACCTGTACATGGAGAGCCAGGGTGTTAGTGATATCGCTTTACTAACCGACACGTCCGGGTTCGGGGAAGGTGGAAAGGCCATCCTCATGGCTGACGCCGCTGACTACGGGCTCACCATTGTCGCTGCCCTACAATTTGACAATGGTGATTCAAGTATGATCCCCCAGCTAACCAATATCGGGGGTACAAGTGCGGAAGCTGTAGTCTGCTGGACTACCGACTCGGACGCAGCTACGGTCGCCCTGGATATGGATACGCTGCAGATGGAGATGACGTTATACTGCAGCCACGGTATTGCAAACATGAACTTTATTACTTCGGCAGGTGATGCCGCCAACGGGGTTATCTTCCCTGCGGGCAAGCTGCTTGTCGTTGAGGACCTTCCAGCTGATGACCCTCAGAAAGAAGTCCTGACGCAATATAGGGATGACTACGAGGCCATATATGGCAGTGGTACCATCAGTACCTTCGGCGGACATGCTTACGACGCTCTAGAGATGGTGGTTATGGCTCTTGAGGATTTGGATACTATATATTTCCCTGAAAACGCGGTACTAGCAGATGTCAGGGCTGCGTTGAGAACAGGGATAGAAGGTACTACGGATTTCATCGGCATCAGCGGTATCTTCACCATGTCACCTACTAATCACCTTGGTATGCAGCCGGGTTCTCTGGTACTAATAGAGATAGTCGACCAGCAATGGACCGCGCTAGCCCAATAATCGACCAGCAGTGAACTCGTTACGAACAGTAACCAGTCTGTGTAACGAATGTAGGTAAGAAATAGGAGGGGAAGATGGACTTTTCCCTCCTATTGTCTTATCATAAACTGACATATGTCAGCGGACCAGTTCCTTCAATACCTCATATCCGGTATTACCATGGGCAGCATCTATGCTCTGGTAGGCCTGGGTTTCACCCTCATCTATGCGGTAACCCGCACTATCAACTTCGCCCAGGGCGAGTTTGTAATGCTGGGTGGTATGCTCTCATTTTACCTCTTTAGTGCCTCGGGTATTCCACTGGCTCCAGCCATCATCCTTTCGATACTTGTTACTGCAGCTATAGGAGCGCTTCTGTACATACTAGCAATCTATCCCGGCATCATGCTTTTCCTTTTCGCTACCAGGCGTCGGACGGTAATCGTTTTCATCCTCACTTTGGGAATCGGTATTATTCTATATATACTGGCCAAGTATTCCGCAAAGAAGCCCTCTGTAGTAAGCCTCATCATTATCACCATCGGCGCCGCTGTTTTCATTCGCGGTATCGCCGGGGTAGGATGGGGAGTATATGACGTACGTCCACCATACTGGACGGGCAGTGAATCCATACGCTTCTTTGGAGCCTATATTCACCCTCAGGCACTTTGGATAATCGGCATGACGGTAACGGTGGTTATCCTACTGCACTTCTTTCTATCCTACACCATGGTAGGAAAGGCATTAAAGGCATGCGCTATAAATTCCAGTGCTGCTAGCATGGTAGGTATCAATCCTAAATTAATGGCACTAACTGCCTTCGCTTTAGCAGCAGCCATCGGTGGCATCGGGGGTGCAGCCTTGGCACCTTGGAGGCAAATGGCATTCGATGAAGGATTCACATTGGGGATATGGGGCTTTGTGGCAGCATCCATCGGCGGCTTCAAGAGCCCGATCGTAACTGTTATCGGTGGTTTAACCCTGGGAATCGTTATATCACTGGCTGTGGGAGTGGACTGGGGCCCCTTCGCCTCCGGTTATAAGGATGCCATAGCCATGATGGCCCTCCTTTTAATACTACTTATCCGATCAGGCAGGCTGGCACAGGAGGAGAGAGAGATTTGATGTTCGCTAGATTCAAATCTAAGTGGACTTATTTAGGGATGGCCGCACTGTTGTTGTTCCTATTGTTAATACCATTCGATTGGTTTCTAGGCCAGTACAAAGTTCTTATGATCTTCATCGGCATCTTTACCATTATCACCGTGGGACTGTGCCTACTGTTGGGCTATACCGGGCAGGTATCCCTGGGACAGGCTGCTTTCTACGGCATGGGTGCTTATATATCTGCCAGCCTGAGCAAGATAATTGGTGTCAATCCCTGGTTAGCAATGCTGATCGCTGCAGTAGCCACGGGCGCCTTCGCTTATGTCATCGGGTATCCTATCTTCAGGCTTAGAGGCAACTATCTGGCAGTGGCCACCCTTGCACTTGGCGTAATAGTATATATCCTATTAAGGCAACTGGGCCCCGGTGGCCCGGACGGTATGGCCGGTATACCCTACCTGTCTATCGGCAATTTTGTATTCGATACATCCTTCAAACGATATTTCCTGGTCTGGTTCTTCTGTCTCGCTATACTGTTTATCTCGCAGAATATCGTCAGGTCGCGGACGGGCAGAGCGCTTAGAGCGATTCACGGCAGTGAGGCCGCCGCAGAATCGATAGGTATCAATGTGGATCAGTTCAAGGTAAAGGTCTTTGTACTGAGTGCTGTATATGCTTCCTTGGCCGGCAGTCTCCTTGCCCACCAAATGGCCCATATTAGCCCCAGTTCTTTCAGCCCTATGGTCTCAGTTCTTATAGTAGTGATGGCAGTAATAGGGGGACTGGCCAGTATATGGGGTGCGATCTTCGGTGCCGCCACTGTATCCATACTGAAGTACGAACTGCTTCTCGGCTTCGGTGAGTGGGATATTGCCATTTACGGACTAATACTGATGCTCGTGATGATCTTTATGCCTGAAGGCTTGTTCGTCAGGCTCAGAGATATTTTCGAACGGTGGCGACTCAGGTCTGTACAGAGAGGGGCCGAACCGTGAGCGAATCCATACTCGAAACTAGGGGACTGAGCAAGGCCTTCGGGGGCCTAGTAGCTCTGGATAAAGTGGACCTGGCCATTGAGGCAGGTAAGATCACTGCCATCATTGGCCCCAATGGTGCCGGTAAGACCACCCTGTTCCATGTTATTGCAGGTGTCCTCCCAGCAAGCGATGGCGAGATATCGTTCCAGGGCACTTTATTAAAGAACAGTCCACCCCATAAAAGGGCGGTGCTGGGTATCGCGCGTACATTTCAACATGTTCACCTCTTCGGGAACATGACTGTCCTGGAAAACATAATGACGGGCCAGCACCCCCGCAGTCGCTATGGATTTCTGGGGGCTGCCTTCCGGCTACCCAGGGCTCACCGTGAGGAAGAGACCATCTCCCTTAATGCTATGAAGTATCTAAATATGGTGGGGTTAGGAACCTTTGCCGAGCAAAACGCCCTTAGCTTGCCCCTGGGTCAACAGAAACTGCTAGCAATCGCCCGGGCCCTCGCCACTGAGCCCAAGCTTCTTCTGCTGGATGAGCCCGGTGCTGGATTAAATAGACTGGAAAAGCAGGAGCTAAGCGATTTGATCCGCCGCATTCGAGAATCAGGAACAAGTGTCGTACTGGTAGAGCATGATATGCCGCTGGTAATGGGCCTAGCCGAATGGGTCATTGTACTTGATAGTGGACGGAAGATAGCCGAGGGTACTGCATCTCAAATTCAGAAGGATAAAAGGGTTATCTCAGCTTACCTCGGTGAGGACGAGGAGTAATGCTTAGGGTTGACAACGCATCTGTAGCTTACGGCCGTATTGTAGCGGTAAGAGAGGTTTCCTTAATCGTGAACGATGGTGAGATCGTAACTATCATCGGGGCCAATGGAGCTGGTAAATCCAGCCTGTTCAATGCCATATCGGGAATAATACCACTGAAGAGCGGTAATATCTGGCTGGATGAACGCCGGATCTCAGGGCTTGCCTCCCACAGCACAGTAAGGCTGGGATTAGCCTATATCCCCGAAGGAGACAGATTTTCGGAGAAATGTCGGTGAAGGATAACCTCACAATGGGTGCCTATTCGGAGTGTGCCCGTAACCCGCTGGGCACGTTGGTATATATTGGACTGTTCCTGCGTCAACCTGCCTTTCAGTCAAATCTGGAGACGGTGTTTAAGCTCTTCCCCATACTCAGAGAACGGCTGACTCAGAAGGCAGGCAATCTCAGCGGGGGGGAGCAACAGATGCTAGCCATCGGTCGCGCGCTAATGTCCTCACCTAAAATGCTTCTGCTAGACGAACCCTCCCTCGGGCTGGCGCCTAATCTGGTGAAAGAAATCCTGAAGCTCATAGTCAGGCTGAGAGATGAGGGGCTCACTATACTCCTTATCGAACAGGATGCCACTGCAGCGCTTAAGATAGCCGATCGAGGATATGTTATGGAAAGAGGGCGAATTACCATAGAGGGTTCCGCTAAAGAGCTCCTGGGTGACGATAGGGTGAGACAAGCATATTTGGGTAAAAGTGTGGCATAGTCTGCGGCACGCATGGTAGAATGCTAGATCGGGAATGATATATTATGAAAAAGCTATTATCGGGTAACGAAGCCATAGCCCTGGGTGCATATCACGCCGGCGTGGTTGTGGCGACAGCATATCCCGGAACGCCGAGCACCGAGATAATGGAAAGCATCGCTCGTATGGACGATGTATATACCGAGTGGTCGACCAATGAAAAAGTTGCCCTTGAGGTGGGTATAGGGGCAAGCTATAGCGGTGTCCGAGCCCTGGTATCCATGAAACACGTTGGGCTGAATGTGGCGGCTGATCCCTTCTTTGCAGTTTCTACTACGGGCGTAGTTGGCGGGCTGGTAATAGTTTCGTGCGATGACCCGGGAGAGCATAGCTCACAGGGCGAGCAGGACAACCGTCACTTCGCCAGAATCGCCAAAGTACCCATGCTTGAGCCTACCAATAGCCAGGATGCCTATGATTTAATGGAATGGGCCTTCAATATTAGCGAGGAATTCGACACTCCAGTGCTGTTGCGTTCCACCACTCGGATATCGCACTGCAAGACCGTGGTAGAGGTGAAAGGAGAGCGGAAAAGCGACCTAAGGAAACCCAGTTTTATCCGCTCGCCCGCAAAATTCGTGATGGTTCCCTCGAACGCCCGAGTCCGGCGACAGGCCATGGAGGAGCGTATTATCAAATTGCAGGCGTATGTTGAAGGCTTTCCCCTGAACGAGATGTTGCTGGCGGACCGAAAGCTCGGTGTGATATCTGACGGGGTAGCATACCAGTACGCCAGAGAAGTATTCAAGGATGCCTCCCACCTCAAATTAACGACGATCTACCCCTTTCCCTCCAACCTTATCAGCCGATTCGCCCATGAGGTGGAAAGAGTGGTTGTAGTCGAGGAGCTTGATCCTTATTTAGAAGACGAAGTGCGACGCCTGGGCATTTCGGTCATGGGTAAAGAGTTCATACCCATAATAGGCGAGCTTGATCCCGAGATAGTTGAGAGGGGTGCCGTGCAGGCGGGCCTGCTACAGAAAACATCAGGGCCTGCTCCCGCACCAGTATTGCCGGAGACGCAACTACCGGCGCGCCGACCTCAGCTATGCGCTGGTTGTCCCCACGTTGCCGCGGAGTTTATCCTTGGAAGGTTAGGAGTTCGTACCACCAGCCCTGGGAAAGAATTGAAGGAAAACGAGTTTATTGTTACCAGCGATATAGGGTGCTACACTTTAGGGGCATATCCCCCGCTTGCAGCTCTGGATACATGCGCTTGCATGGGAGCCAGCATAGGGAAGGCGCTGGGGCTGGAAAAGGCAGGCGTTCCAAATAAAACCGTAGCTGTGCTGGGCGATTCCACCTTCATGCATTCCGGTATAACTGGGCTTATCGACGTGGTGTACAATCAGGGTAGCAATACAATTATCATTTTAGATAATGGAACGACTGCTATGACCGGTCACCAGGGACACCCCGGCACCGGCGTCTCAACAAAGAATGCCAAGACACAAGCAGTTGATCTCGAATCACTGGTGAAAGGGTGTGGTGTAAGGGATGTCAATGTAGTTGATGCATTCGATTTGAAAACCATTGAGTCCACCATTAAACAGTCTGTAGCAAATAATGAGCCATCGGTAATAATAGTGAGAGGAGCCTGCCCCCTTCACACGCGAGCAAAGGGCACTCCGTATAAGGTGGATGAGGATGAGTGCAGCGGCTGCTTTGATTGCCTGGATGTGGGTTGCCCTGCCATCTCCATCCTGGAGGACGAAGCCGTTATTGACTGTGAAGCCTGTACAGGTTGCGGCGTCTGCGCCCAGGTATGCCCTCAGGGGGCCATATCGGAGAGTAAATGATGAGGGATGTCAATGTGCTAATGGTGGGAGTCGGTGGCTATGGGGTTATCCTCGCCAGCGATGGAATGGCCGAGGTTGGCATGGAAAACGGTTACGATGTTAAGAAGACGGACTCGCTGGGAATGTCGCAAAGGGGCGGGAGTGTAGTGAGCCACGTACGCTGGGGAACGCAGGTTTTCTCTCCTCTGATAAAAAAAGGTGAGGTCGATTTCCTTGTGGGTTTGGAACAACTGGAGGCTGCGCGATGGGCATCTTTCTTAAAGCCAGACGGAGTAGCCATCGTCGCCGATGTGGTTGTTATCCCGATATCAGCCGTTACAGGCAAGATTCCATACCCAAGCTGGGATGAAATCAAAGGGATAATATCACAGTATACCGATGAAACGTACCTGGTCCCGGCCATCAGAATCGCTCAGGAGGCAGACAATCCGAGGGCAGTCAACATGGTAATGCTGGGTTTCCTATCTGCGTTTCTGGAGCTGGAACCCAAAGCCTGGACCGATATAATGCGCCGCCGGCTGCCTCCCAAATTCGTAGAATCCAGCGTTGATGCTTTCGACAGGGGTCTACAGGAGGCTAATTCAGTTATAGAAGCGAGGGAGATCAAGAAATGATTCGCGATCCTGAAAACGAGTCAATGCCGCGAGAGACGCTGGAGAGGCTACAATTCGAGCGTTTAAAGGCCAAAGTCGGGGATGTTATGAGAAGGTGCCTTTCTACCGGCGTACATTGAAGGAAAAGGGAGTCACCCCCGATGATATACAGAGCCTGGCTGACCTGACCAAGCTGCCATTCACCAGCAAGCTGGACTTTCGAGACAATTACCCTTTCGGGTTGATGGCCGTTTCCATGGAGCAGGTAGTGCGAATCCACTCTTCCAGCGGCACGACGGGCAAGCCAATAATTGCGCCATATACTCAGCATGACATAGATATCTGGGCCGAGGTAATGGCCCGCACTTTAACTTCGGCCGGTACAACAGAAAATGATGTGCTTCAGAACGCTTATGGATACGGTCTATTCACCGGAGGACTCGGTTTCCACCACGGTGCTGAGCTCCTTGGGGCCACGGTGATACCCACGAGTACCGGTAATACGAAGCGTCAGATTCTTATGATACAAGACCTGGGCACTACGGTTATCACCTGTACCCCCTCCTACGCGATTACCCTGCATGAAGCCGCCAGGGAGATGGGCGTTGACCTGCGAGATTCCACTCTGCGCCTGGGAATACACGGTGCCGAGCCGTGGTCCGAAAAGATGAGAGCGGACATAGAGGACAGGCTAGGTATCATAGCCATCAATGTATACGGTTTGACTGAGGTTATCGGGCCAGGGGTATCGGTAGAGTGCCCTTACAAGTGTGGTATGCACATCTGGGAAGACCATTTCCTAGCTGAGGTCATAAACCCGGAAACGGGAGAACAGCTACCTTATGGTGAAGAAGGCGAACTTGTAATAACGACGCTCACCAAGGAAGCTCAGCCGGTAATCAGGTTTCGTACCAGAGACATCATCAGCCTGAATCCGGAACCCTGTGAGTGTGGGCGAACGATGGTGAGAATGTCCAGGTTAACAGGACGCAGTGACGATATGTTAATCGTTCGCGGTGTAAACGTTTTTCCGTCACAGATAGAGAGCGTTCTTCTCGAAGTTGAGGGGGTAGAACCACATTACTTGATAATTGTAGATAGGCAGCACGCTTTTAAGACTGACGAACTCGAAATATGGGTCGAGGTTTCGGATGAAGTTTTTTCCGACGAGATGGGAAAGATGGAAAATCTGGAGAAAAGACTACGGTCCGAGATGGATAGCGTACTGGGCATCGCTGCTCGTATTAAGCTCGTGGAGCCCAGGACTATCGCCCGTGCGGAGGGTAAAGCGAAAAGGGTAGTAGACCGCAGTGAGTTGTAGCACCTTGAGTCATACGGAGTAATAGCTAAGGGGGGTCGGCAATGAGGTTGAAACAAGTATCCGTGTTTGTAGAGAACGAGCCTGGCCGGCTTGAGGCTATACTTGAAGTCCTTGAGAGGGAGAAGGTCAGTATACGTGCACTCTCGGTAAGCGATACAGCGGAGTTCGGCATAGTGCGCATGATCCTTGACAAACCGGAGGAAGGACTGCAGGCCCTGCGGCAAGCGGAGTTTACAACGAGGGTTGATTGGATGCTAAGTGCTCAGATACCGGACGTTCCCGGTGGGCTACTGAATAGCGTGGCGAAGCCAATGGCCAAAGCCGGTATCAACATTAAATACTTCTATGCTTATATTGGTCAGGCAGGGGAAGGCAAGGCGATGGTGGTACTCAAAACCAATGATATAGAGAAGGCAGAGGAGATCTTGAAATCGCTATCGGTTGACTAGTAAGAGACTGCTGAAATAATCTCAATCAACCCCCCAATCTTGGGGGGTTTTTTAAAGCTGGGGGACACCCCCAGACCTCCGGCAGGAAGTATCCTGCACCTCTTTTTCAGCGGGCTCAATAAGCTTTTCAATGTCACTCGATAAATACAGCCACGGATAGATACTGACTAACAAAGGTTGAATTGTTTGGCCGCTGCCTTAAATCCCTGTAACGAACCTTCAATTACCCGGTCCTCAACGCAATAGGATATGCGAAAGTATCCCGGAGCACCAAACCCCTTCCCTGGCACCACCAGAACATTGTACTTCTGCAACTCCTTGACGAAGGCCGCATCATCCTCAATGGGGGACTTGGGTAACATGTAAAAAGCTCCTGTTGGCTTTACTATAGAATAGCCCATCTCGATAAGATTATCGTACAGAAGGTCCCTCTTCCGCACGTACTCGTCTATGTCAACCCAAACATCCTGCAGTGCTCGAATCACGTTCTGCATAAGCGCTGGAGCGTTGACAAAACCAAGCACGCGATTACAGAATACGAATCCGTTGAATAACTCATCTCGACCGTCATACTGGGGGTTGACGGCGACATAGCCAATGCGCTCCCCGGGCAGAGCTAGATCCTTTGAGAAGGAGGTTGTAACGACAGTCCGGGGATGATACTGAAATACATATGGGCACTCAACTTCATCGTATACCAGCCTGCGATATATATCATCGCTGATAAGGAAAATCTCCGTCCCGAGTTCCCGTTCCTTTTTATTTAATAATTTACCTATTTCCCTCAATGTTTCATCAGTGTAGACCACACCCGTCGGATTATTGGGCGAGTTCACCAACACCGCCCGCGTTTTAGGGGTAATGTTTTCCTCCAGAATCTTCAAGTCCGGCACAAACTGGCTATCCGAAGGAACAATACGGGGGATACCCTGGGCATTATCTATATAGTAAATGTATTCCACAAAATAGGGCGAGAAGATTATTACCTCATCTCCAGCCTCTAAGATGGTTTTGAGCACCACATTGATCCCTCCAGCAGCACCACATGTCATCACTACCTCATTCTGGGAAAAGGGTAGTCCGGTCACCGATGAGAGGTGCTCCGCGACGGCAGCACGCGTCTCCGGATAACCGGCGTTGGGCATATAGCGGTGCATACCTGCACTCGGTTCATTTACCCACCTGCGAAGCTCCTGGTGAAATTCATCAGGCGGCTCCATTACCGGATTACCCAGAGTAAGGTCGAAAATATTGCTCTCGCCGAATCTCTTCTTGAGAGCGATTCCCTCTTCAAACATCTTCCTGATCCAACCCCCCCTCCGCCATCTGCTGCTGTAATTTTCGTGAGATCGCCATCGGCCTACCTCCCCATCGATCCGCTATTCAGCGCCTAATGATAGTACGATTGTGCTGCTCGTTTCTTACGTGGCTCCATCCTGAGTTCAACCAGGCCTCTTTATCCTCCCAGGGTAATAAGAGAGCCTGCTGAAATAGTCTCACCCCCAAATCCCCCAATCTTGGGGATTTTATTAAGCTGGGGGACACCCCCAGATCCCCGGCAGGAAGTATCCTGCACGTCTTTTTCAGCGGTCTCTAAGAATATGAGCGAACCACACTCATTTGAGTTGCCTCTTGCACCTTTCTCCTGAGTAGATCATGGCATGCGCTCCACGAGTATTGGTATGAGTTGTGTAACTGCCGCTATTTAAACCAGCCGTAAGCCCTAAATAAACCTGCCCACGGCCTCCGCGATAGTTCTCAGCTCGGTCATCAACCGCTTGAAATCGGAGATCGTCAAAGATTGCAGGCCGTCCATCAAGGCTTCTTGCGGATTGGGGTGGACCTCTATCAGTAAACCATCCGCCCCGGCTGCTATCGCTGCCTTAGCGATGCTGGGCACATATGCAAAATGCCCCGCAGCATGACTGGGATCTACGATGATTGGCAGATGGCTGAAACGCTTGATTACCGGAATGGAGCTGATATCTAAAGAGAAGCGGACGCTGTCTTCGAAGGTCCTTACTCCGCGTTCACACAGGATTACCCGATGGTTGCCCTCGGCCAAAAGGTAATCGGCAGCGGTCAGCCATTCTGCGACAGTAGCAGAAAGGCCCCTTTTCAACAGGATGGGATGCCTTAGCTTGCTCAGCCTCTTCAACAGTGAGAAATTCTGCATATTACGGGCACCCACCTGTAATATATCAGCATATTCTGCGATCAACTCTACGTTCTGGATGTCTAAAACCTCGGTGATTACGGGAATACCAATGTCAGATTTGACCTTAGCCAACATCTGCAAAGCGTCTTCTTCCAGACCCTGGAAGCTGAACGGTGAGGTACGAGGCTTGAAAGCGCCGCCTCTTACTATCGCAGCCCCGCAATCCTTGACCGCCCTGGCCGTCTCCATAAGCTGCTTTTCACTCTCCACGGCGCAAGGGCCAGCCATGACTACCACTCTCTGCCCCCCGATCTCAACGCCCGACACGTTGATTTTACTTGGCTTACGATGGAATTCTCGCGAGGCCAGCTTGTACGGCTTCATCACGCGGGTGACACTCTGCACACCGGGTAGAACAGCAAAAACATCCGTCTGTACCTTGCCTGTATCGCTGCCCAGAATCGCCACCACCGTCTTCTCGGTGCCCAGGTTTAGCTGGACCTCAAAGCCAAAGGAATGGGCTCTCTCTACCACATGATCGACTTGATCCTTCGTGGCGCCCCTGTTCATTTCAATAATCATCTGGTATCACCCCATAAGCTACGTTCTTAGAAACTACCTGCAATCATACAGTTTAACCATTGGTCAGGTTCGTGGCCCCAAAGAGACGGTCGTCCCCGTTGCGCGGGCAATTGTTTTTCCATTCGAATCGAGGACGGTCATTTCCGATGCCCCCACCCTCTTGCCGGCATGTATGACCCTGGACTCAGCATAAATAGTTTCCCCAACAGATGCAGCGGCAAGAAAATGGATGTTCATCTGGACAGCGACATGTATATTCTCCAATGTATTGCAGGCGCAGCCAAAGGCCTGATCAAGTAAAGTGGCGATAATGCCACCATGAATCATATTCTCCCAGTTCAGAAACTCCCTTTTTCAGCTCAAGCTTTACCTTGGCATACCCTGGTGAGAGTTCCACGAGATTCATACCATGGAAAACAGCGCAAGGCGAGTTATCGAATTTTTCGCGCATCTCCTCGATTTCGATCATCAGGTTTTCTCTCTCGTCATACTCACTTGACCACATAGAGTATTACCACTGAGCCAGATTGTAGCAACAAAGGAACCCCAACGCAACGGGCTGGCTGACTAGCGGAACACCGGCATATTGCGCTGGCGCTTTTTAAAGAAGAAACCAGCCGCCAGTCCGACAAGCAGGCCACCGAGATGAGCTTCCCACGCCACGAAAGGGGAGAAAGGATAGTATGATGAAACCGCCGATGACTGCTACCCATAGGGGAAGTGGGACCGGTATGGGGAATACAAAGACTTTCATCTTCGGCGCCAGCATGGTGAACGCTCCACCTACCGCAAAGACGGCTCCCGATGCACCAATGACCAGCGTGTTTGATGGCCCCAGCAGTATGAAAAAGAAGTTACCGATTATCCCTCCGAGAAAATAAACGACGAGGAACTTAGCCTCTCCTACCATCATGGACAGATACCTCCCGAAGAAGAAGAGGGTTATCATGTTCGCCGCCAGATGCCATAAGCCACCGTGGATGAAGAGGTTGGTCAATAATGTCCAGGGCCTTTCCATCCATGTTGACGGCTGTAGACCGAGCCTGTAGATGAGGTCAGGGTCAGCAAGTGTCGCTATATATAGAACAACGTTTACAGCGATCAGCACCAGTACGGAGCTCGTGATGTAACGGCTATAGCTTCGGTGTGACATCTGTATCATTCGTTGGGGCAGTATAGATAATCAACACATTGAGCCTCATCGCTGGCATGATTGTAGTAATAAACGGAGGCTATGGCCGGGTCCACCTTGGCGATGGCGTCCCAGTTCCATGGGTGGGGGGTACACACTCCGGGCACCAGTGCCCGGATAGAGTAAATCTGGGGGTACCATCAAAATCGTGTCCGAAACCGCATTTCCAGTTAAGCTTTGATTTAATATCGATATACTCCGTCGACACGCATTCACCGCCCCTTGAATTGGCCAGCGCCTGCATTTCTACCAGAGTATACTCTTTGGGTCAGCGGGTCTTCCCTCGTTTTCCCGCTCCTTGTCTTTCGTCTTCGACGACGTACTCGTCCCAGCCGGGAATTTTCTCCCACGCCTCGCGGCTGCCAAAGAAGGCCTTAATCTTCTCTTTGTCGTTGTTTTTTATCCATTTATACGGGTCTGCCATTGTTTGCATAAATGCTTTTACAATAAAAGCAGGGGCGATTTTCCCTCCATATTTCATATACCATGGCGTTGCAGCTTCTCCTTGTTTTAGTTGATCTGGATATGACTGCCGCCAGTGACCCAGATATTTATTAAGGATCCAGCTGTCCTCGTACCAACCACAGTGGAAATTCCTTATAGCGAACCAATTGCGCGGCATTATCTTACTGTAATCACCTAAACCGAATACTTCCATACCATCCCGCAGATATTCGGTGTATTCAAGCCTGCATGATGGACCACCACCCATGTTATATACCCTGCCGTAGAATTCGTCGGGGACACTCCAGGGTCTGGACCAGTCCGTAACCTGCATCCTCACTTGTGATAATCTCGATATGTGTATTAGGTGGCTGGTGGAACATTATTGGATCCATTAGGGAATATATCTTGGGGATAGTGATAAAAGTCTGCCGCATTATGGCCCAGTATTTCAGACCGGATTCTATAACCGCTCTCTCACCGCCCATTTTTGTTACAGAGTAAAAATCGCCAACGCTCGGTTTCAGAGGGTCTCCAACCCTGATCCACTGGACCGGTGGAAGGCGGTCTCCATATTCAGCTACGGAGCCGATGCTAACCAGCCGGATATTATCGCCATTATCTGGCTGCTTCTTTATCGCTTCGACTATATTCCTGGTACCCTCGAAATTACTCTTTCTCGTCTGCTCAGGGTCGTGGTCTGCTGCTGGCGAGATAAACGCGGCGGCATGAAGTACATGATCTACCCCGTCGACTGCAAGCAATACATCATCGGGATTAATCAGATCCCCCCATACGATTTTTATCCCCTCCTGATTTGCATGTTTGGCAAAGCCTTTTTTATTTTTATTCGAAGGTCGGAGTAGAAGCACAATGTCATATTTGTCTTTCCTCCCTAGCAGCTCTTTGAAGGCTTCACCGCCCATTGATCCGGATGCGCCGGTGAGTAGTACCTTTGTCTTTGCCATTTTATCCCTCCTTAACGCTACTTAATCCCCACTCCCCGCTCCTTAAGGCTTACATAACGCTGCCTGCCTATGATCATGTGGTCCAGCACCTCGATGTCCAACACCCTCCCCTGCTGCTACAATCTGCTCTGTAACGGCGATATCCTCACGGCTGGGTTCGGGGTCTCCCGAGGGGTGATTATGTACCACGATGATAGCCGGGCAGTTCTCCCGCACCGCCTCTCGAAAGAGCTCACTGGGGCGAATCAGCGATGTGTTCACATTCCCTTTATACACCTCGGATATGGATATTACATGATTCTTGGAGGTCAAGTGCAACACCCTGAGCTGTTCCTGGTCGAGGACACTCATATCTGCTAAAAGGAGGTTAGCCACATCCTCGGGTGAGCGGATCACTGCCCTTTCTTCGGGCTGTGTGGAACTCAGCCTCCGCCCCAGCTCCAGGGCGGCCTTAAGCTGGGCAGCCTTGGCCTGTCCTATACCTCGCTCGGAGCAAAGCTCACTAAAGCTCGCCCGGGCCAGACCGGTGAGTCCACCAAACCTGGTGAGCATCCTTGTGGCCAGCCCGAGCACATTTTCTGCAGCGGTCCCCGTACGTAGAATAATTGCCAGGAGCTCGCTGTTCGATAGTGAAGCGGATCCGCTCTCCTTGAGCCGCTCCCTGGGTTGCTCGCTAGCAGGCAGTTCATCGATCCTGAGGTGATATTCCACCACAGCTAAACACCTCGATACTA
>PVMK01172863.1_pt1 | contig 47486 bp, 45 predicted proteins | sample 1853481 | NCBI WGS metagenome assembly PVMK01 (sample SAMN08533507, study PRJNA380276) | Marine sediment metagenome, whole genome shotgun sequencing project.
TTTCCAGGAAAATCTTACCTTTTCCTTTCTTGGAACCTGGCGCAAATGTAGCCTGCAGCTCCATGGACTTCCAGATGTTTGATCCGCAGCTAATTGAAATAGTAAGATTTTTGCTGCTGACTTCAAAGGAGCCGTTTATATTCTCAAACAGGAAGACTTGTTGCTCAGCTGCAAAAAGACGCAGGGTGCCTTTATACGCACCTACTTCCAAATCAGGCATTGCTGAAAGTATCGGAGATAATTTATGATGAAACGGTCTCCAGAATTTCGGAGAGACTGAAGGGTGTTTCCTGTTCAGGTTTTTTTACTGACTTCTCCGGAAGCGGCAAGGAGAAATCCGGTCTATCAATTACTATTTTATCAAGTTCGATATTGCCAAGAAGCAAAGGAAAAAGTTTGGGATACACCTTGATAGTGTCCAGGTTGACCTGTACTGCTTCAGGGATGTTCAGGCTGACCTGCTGCAGGGCTACATAAGGAGCCGGCAGTATGGAAATTTCAGCCTTCTGGAAATCAAAATCCCCGTTAACCCGTTTTGCAACCTCGGTCTGGACTAGTTTCTTTCAACCAGGCTGAATCAACAACTCTGGGCACAATAACAGCCAGGGCCAAAAGCAGTACCAGCAGAAAAGCTGCTCCTGCACCGGCCCAGTATATTTTTTTTGACTCCTTACCCATTTGTCGCCACCAGGTTACCTGAAGTTTTCCCTGAGACCGTCCATCTTACAAACTTTTTTTACAATCGCCTGTATTTTTCTCTGGTTGAAGGGATGCCCGTTACGTACGAAAGTTTGCATTTGATGTCTAGCCCGCATTTCTCACAGATAAGCGCAGACTTCGAGCGATCTGCTGCGAAGCCGTTAAGCACTGTGTCTACTGCGTCGGAGTCTCCCTTCGGTCGCTTACCTACGCTTGAAAAACATTCTCAACATACTGTAGATAAGCGAAGACTTCGAGTATGCCTGCGGGTGTTTTTCGGTGCGTGCCCCGGAGTCTTCGCTACCTGTATCCACAGCACTTTCCGACTTCCCGCGACGGCCTTTGTGAGAAACCCGGGCTAGGGCAGTCAGCAGCTGAAGACATGGAAAAGACCGGAATTTAAGCTACAGATTCCACCAGCGCAACTTATTTTTATCAATTATTAGGCCGGGCTGAATCCTCAGAGGGGTGATACCATAACGATCCGACAAATAGAAATATTAAGATTGTTGAATAAAAAAGAAAACAACTTCAGATTATTACGTTAGAGGTTTTCATCTTCACTTCCCGTTAAAAAATATAATTGTTAGGATGATAAAAGGCCTGTCTGGAAAATTTCCAATAAAAACAATAACAAAAAAAAAGTATTTAAGCCAGTTCTTAGAATAAAGATAAAAAAATCAACATTTTTTTGTAAGATTCACTCTTGAACGATATGATACATCTTTAAAAGGCTTGCCAAGCTGACTGTTTTTAATAAGACTCTTCCCCGGAAAGATACAATTTTCATAAATTCAGGTGCTGTAAATGCCGCGTATTGAGAAAAATTCAAGCCATTTCATCTGCCCTTCGACCAGGAGATTTTTTCAGGCGTCACGTACCAGTCAAAAACATTCTTTGGGTGATTTTATCCATGGCTATATATATGGCCGCTGGATCTATTTTTATATAGCTGTTGCCAAAGGTAAACATCCCTTAACAAAAATACTCAAACCTTTTTTCAGTTTTGCCACCTGTCTCTTTCCCAAACCAAAAGGTGATGTCCACGACTCGTCAGCCGGGAACAAAACAAAAATTACCTTTGCCGACGGTTACCATGCCAAGGTCATGCCCCTTGACAAGGCCCGCAAACTCATCACCGTCAACAAACCCCTCAACATGCCCGACCTGGAGCAGGTCATCCCCTTATAAACGGGCCCGGGACATTATCCTGGAAAACCCGGATCACATTGCGGTTTTGAAATGTCCCTGCAGGGCGGCCCAGGAAAAACCATGCCAGCCGGAAGATGTCTGCCTGGTCATCGGCGAGCCTTTTACCAGCTTCATTGTCGAACATCATCCAGACAAAGCCAGGAGGATCACCCAGCAGCAAGCTGTAGCCATCATGGAGGCTGAAGAACAACGCGGCCACGTGCATCATGCTTTTTTCAAGGATGCCATGCTGGACCGCTTCTATTCCATCTGCAACTGCTGCTCCTGCTGCTGCGGAGCCATCAATGCCCACAGGAACGGCACCCCCATGCTTGCCTCCTCCGGCTATGTTTCAGAGGTGGATCATGATCTCTGCATCGGTTGCGGTATGTGCTCCGGGTTCTGCCAGTTTGATGCTATTGATATGGTGGACGGCCAGGCCAACGTGGATTTTGCAAAATGCATGGGCTGCGGCGTCTGCGCTTCCAAATGCGAGCAGGAGGCCATTCAGTTCAGACTCGAACCTGCCAAGGGGGAACCGTTGGATATCTGTGTCCTGCAGGATCAGCAGGGATAAAAAATTGAGTATGAGTACTGGAGTATTGGAGTACTGGAGTACTGGAGTATTGGAGTACTGTAAAAAGGACAAATTTATTTATCAACCCTGACCGCGAAAGAACCAGCCTATCATAAGCAGGCCCATGGCCGCCACCCAACTGCCGGCCACGCGCACAACAATCCTGGTCCACGGGGGTTTAAGAGATACTACAAAGGCGGAAACTATAGCAACCAGCACAAAGAGGGCAGACATAATACCGAGCAACCCCAAGCCGCCCGGCCCGGCTTTCAAGGCAATGCCATTGAAAAAACCGTGCATGATGCCGACTGCTATGGCCAGTACTGTAAAAGCATTGTCAGGCAAACGCAGGTCGGCAGCGATGAGTATGCCAACAAGGAGAAACGAAAAGGCCGATACAGGAAAAGTGGGCATAGTGTCAGCTGCAAGCCCGATGAATCCTCCCAGCAGCCAGGCAAAGGGAAAGAAGAACAGAGCCCGCCTGCCCGGTGCCCTGCCCCGCAATCCGGCATAGAGTGCCACTGCCAGTGCCGGTACCAGATCCTCAGGTGTCAACAGCAGGTGGCCGATGCCGTCATAAACCGGGCCCATACCGGTGGTTACCAGGTGTGCTGCTGCATCAGAGGGTTTGAGCAAGGCTGCTGAAATCGCAGCACCAAGCAAAAGATAAGTATTTTTTGATATATTTTTTTTCATGCAACCGCCTGCCACAAAAAGAAAAATCCCATAGCTGCAATAAAAGCGCCCGCACCGCGCAGGGCCAGCTTGCCCGCCGGCCAGCGATGGATCAGGCCTATTGATATGCCTATGCCATGTAAAACTCCGGTGGCAATAACAAACCCCATGCTGTAGAGAAGACCGCTCTGGCCTGCAGGAAGCTCAGTACCGTGGGCATGGCCATGAAAAATTGCAAAAATTCCTACCAGAATTGCTGCGACCACCAGCTTGGGCCGAACCTCTCCCAGTACCATTGCTCCCAAAAGGATGGCGGATACGGCAATGCCAACCTCTATCCCGGGCAGCGGTATGCCCAGCAACCCCATCATGGCGCCGAACGACATCACCATGGGAAAGGTTATAGGTAAGACCCATATGGCCGGGTTGCCTAGCTGCGCACCCCAAATCCCCACTGCGATCATGGCCAGCACATGGTCAAGACCGGACCACGGATGCTCCAGGCCGGTTATAAAGCCGACTGCCTGGCCGCCTTCAACATGGGCATGGGCTGACGGTGTCAACACCAGGTACATTACCAACGCCAGAAAACACACGAAAAGGTCCATATACCTGAAATCTTTTTTCATTTTAAAAACCTCCCAGGAGAATAACGGTACGCTGAATGGTCCAGTAGGCACCGAGACTGCCCACTGTATATCCCGGCAGGGCCTGCGCCCAACGCGGCCAGCGTATCTCAAGAGTCCTGAAGGCCCAGACCAGGCCAAGAGCCAGGAAGACAAAAACCAGCTGGCCAAGCTCCACACCCACGTTGAACCAGAGCAGGGCCCAGGGCAATTCCGCTTTGGGCATGCCGGTAGTGGAAAGGCCGCTGGCAAAACCGAATCCGTGCAGCAGCCCAAAGACAAAAGCCACCAGCCAGGGAAATTTTATTGTTAAACTTGTCTCGCCGCGCCTGGCCCGCACAACCTCCGGGCCTAAAAACAGAATGGACAGAGCGATGGCAGCGTTTAATGGCGGCAGGGGTGCATGGGCATATCCCAGGGTGGCAATAGCCAGGGTGATTGAATGCGCCACGGTAAAGGAAGTTATGGTTTTTAAAAGCATCATCCTGCCCTGCACGATCAGCAGCAGCCCCAGGACAAAGAGCAGGTGGTCAACCCCCATCAGGATATGATGGAAACCGAGCCCAAGGTATTCACCGGCCGTGGCATGCCAGGGCCGCTCACCCCGCAGCTCCGCCCATGGTTTTGTGGGTCGGGCCACGGTGCTCATCACACTGTCATCAAGCCTGGTAAGCCGTATAAAGACGTCGGTAATGGTCGACTCAAGACCCGGGAAACGGATAATCTTACCCTCGATACTTTTTCCGCCGGTTGCCACTACCCTGTGAAAAACTATGGCATCAGTCCTGCGCCTTTCAGTGGGCTGGCCGATTGTCTGCCAATCCTCCGGCAGCATCAATTGAGCAGGGTGCGGTTTACCGTAATAGATTGGCGCCCGCCAGGTGATATCATAACGGTCCGGACCCAACTGCTTTATCTCCAGTGAACCGGGCTGACTTTCATGTCCAGAAGCTGTGCCAATAAAAACAGCACCCAGGAAAATAAGTATGATAATGAGTGTTCTCTGCATCACTGACTCTTCATTGATGTGTTTTCACTCTCTCCAGAGGTTTGCTCTTCAATAACTATCGTATACCGTTCCCCCAGCTTATTATATGTTGCCTCCTTGAACTCCCTGCGCCGCTTTGCAGACCACTCCCGCTCCACTTCTTTACGTACTTCAGCAAGTTCGGGATCGCGTCCTTCGATACGTTCACGCACATAAACCAGGTGCAGGCCATAACTGGACCAGACCGGCCCGGTCCATCCTCCCGGCTTGACTTCCTGGATATTCTTGCTGAAATCCACCCCAAAAAGCCTTCCTATATCGTTTATGTAGTAGAGGGGCAATTCCTTGGGCAGCATGCTCGGGTCGCCGTAGGATCCAGGGTCAGCATCTCTCCCTGCTGCAGAAAGTTTTGTCAGTATTTCCTTGGCATCATTCTCCACACGGGCACCACGCTTGTCACTGTTCAGGTAAACATGCATGAACGACACCTGTGGCTGCTGGTGGAAAGATTCCCGGTGCTCCACAAGATATGCCTCAAGGTCTTCATCTGTAGGTGGAGAGAGCCCGGCTACATCTTCAACAAGGAGTTCCATCTTCATGCGCAGCCTGCGGCGGATAACGGAATCGCCCTGGTCAAGCCCCATGGCAACAGCTTCCCTATAGGCAATCTCGTCACGCACCCTTTCCTCAATGAGGCCGGAGACCTCACCTTCAGTGGGCGGCCGCTGCCAGGTACGGGCAAAATTCGCCTGCAGGGACTCAATATCTCCCAGGGTGATGACAATCCTGTTTTCCTGAATTCCCGCAGGGCTCTTAATAAGTTCAAAAACAAGGAACAGCAATGCACCAATGAGCAAAAAGTGCAGCAGCGGATCCTTTAACAGTTTTTTCATATGACATATCCCTAAATGGCCAATAAAAAACACGAGGATACGGTATTCCGCATCCTCGTGTCAACTCTCGACGTAAAATTTATAGATAATAACCTTAAGATCTCTAACCTGTTTTTCTCAGGAATATATATTCAGTTTAAAAGTTTTTTCTGCTCTTGTCTTTAACCGTACTGTAATTTGGAGTGTTGGAGTAGTGGAGTTGTGGATTTTTGTAAACCATCACTCCATCTCTCCAGTACTCCAATCTTTTTCTTTATTTCCTTTCATCTTCAGCGTCGTCGTTTAACGAAACAAAACGACGATTGACACAACCTTCAGCCTCCTGTCTTTATCTTTTACCCTTGAAACCTCGAACCCTTGACCCCTTGGACCCTTTCTTACGGCGTATACCAAATCGGTGAGGTATAGGCCCTCTCCTGGGTTATCATGGGCACTTCCGGCCCCATCTTGACACCAAAGCGCTTTGGCATCGTAGGCCGTCCAGCGCGGGTGTCGGGATCTCGATCACCCGGGCATAGTAGAAGGCCTCTGCTTTGGGATCAAAGTCGGGGTCCTTCCAGACCGTGATCAGCTCAGGATCACCGATGGTATTGGTCCAGGTGGCATTGGGTACATCCACCGTGTTGCCAACCGGAGGCAGCTTACCGTCAGTTCCGGGTTTTCGGGTTTCCGCATCACCCCAGACGACATCATAGACCTTCTTCATGGGTCTTGCCGTTCTTGTCCAGCCAGCCCTTGATGATCTGCATGCGGTCCAGGTTGCCGCTGTATGGATCTTTCATGGCTGCCAGCAGGAAAGTCGGAGCTTTGCCTTTTGGAGCCTGGCGCAGGTCGCTCCCATGGACATCTTTGGAATATCCGCTTATGCCGGGCCTGCGGGCCTGTGCATCAGCCTGTTCAAAATCCCAGCCGCCGAAGAACCAGACGGTCATGCGCGGGGCCCGGTGGTGGCATAGACCTCCTTGCGCTTCATGGCATCGAAGATTGCCTTACGCGTGTTCTCTGTGGCCCAGACTGCTGCGTAGCCGGAGGATACCTGCTCCCAGCCGTACCACCTGATGTCCCCCATCTCACCTACCAAAGCACTCCAGCGTCCAGGTTTCGGTTCCTTGCCGCTGTGCTTGCCGAAGAAGTTGTCTTCCTCGGCCGTGGCAAGACTGATGTGATGACTGTCTGTGGAGCCGACCATGCCGAACTTATACGGATTCACGCCGAGTTTCTGTTCCAGCTTCAGGCCCTTCTTGAGTGCCTCGCGTCCATACTCGTACTGCAACATCTCAGGCTTCTTGGGGTCCGGGCCGAGGTTGGCCTTGTCCCAGGGTTCATAATCGGCAAACTCGTCGTTGGGAGAAAGATAGGGATGCGCCTCGCCGTCACCCTTGATCTGGGTCACCTCGTAAAGGGGCTCCCAGCGGATGCGGGTTTCGGCATACTCGCGGGTAAGCGCTTTGCCCGTCACAGGATTAATCTCCGGAAACATGAGGCCGTTGCTCAGGTTGCCGTTATGGGCCAGAGCAAGCAGCCGCCCACCGGTCTTTTCTTCATAGGCGGCCATCCATTTCCACAGGTCTTCGGGGTTGAAACTCTCCGTTGTCGTATAGGGCAGCATCCTCCGCGCCTGGTCAGCACCATCCCGGTAGAGCACATTACGGTGCAGGTTATTGCCGCCCTCGGTGGAGGTCCACTCGTAACCGATGATAGTGGTAAAACGACCAGGATCATTGTATCTCTCGGCAATTTCAAGATAATCTTCCCAGACCGAACCGATGAAATCCTCCTCAAGAAGGATTGGCGGGATATTCCCGGTTGTAAAGGTATCGATGATATCCATCACAGCCATTAACGCCGCATCCCCACCCTGTTGCAGCTTATCATACCAACCCTTGACTGTGGGATCCTGCAGCAGTGTAGAGTTGCCGGCATTGATCTCGTTCATTGTACCCATGCCGTCGGAATGATCGCTCACCACGAGCCAGTCCAGCGGCCGGGAAAGCTTAATGCGCTCACCGTGCGAGGCTGTGATCTCCTCACCGCGGGCCAAGCGGTAGGCCTCCTCCGGACCGAGGATGACGCCGAAGGCCCGGGCATCAAGCGACAGTGAAGTATGCAGGTGGGTATCACCCCAAAGAACTTTATTAGGAAAGTTGCGCCCGGCATAGGGCGAATAACCGGGGGCTTTGAACACCCCCTTGACATCCTCCGGTTGAACACTGCCGCCATAATCAGCAAATGCCGGCGGGGCAAATATGCTTAGAGCTAAGCCTACCAATACCAACACACCACACGCCAGAGACCTCATATCAACCTCCTCATCTGTTAGGGGGATACGTTCTATGTGCCAAATTTATTATTGTTTAAACAGAATGATACACTATAGCGAAAACAGGACACGCCTGCAATATTTTCTAGGAATGACTCCCCAAAAAGGAATGAGAAATTAGAGGAATAACAACTTACAACTATAGAATTAAAGAAAGTACGTGAAGTAGTGATACGAAGGCGGATGGTATGCTTTGATGGAAACCCCTAACGGGATTCTTCAGATGAAGCTTCTGCCTCAGGTCTTCTGGAAAAGGCAAACCCCTTGTTGTTGGCCCAGACCCGGTACTTTTCAATTTCACCCTTAGGCCTGAACCTGCTGGCCCCGCCTGTAAGCTCAATTTTTTCCGGGTACCTGACAAGCAGCTCCGATGCCACCTTGTTATTTCGGTTCAAGGATAATGCCCGCAGGGCATCCTCCCTGGCAAGCTTCGGTTCACCTATCTGGGCATAGGCCTCCATGCGGATATTGTAAGATTCAGAAGTATTGGGAGCTTTATTGATAATTTCAGTGCCGTCTACAATGGCCATATCCAATTTTCCCAATACCAGATAGGTCAACCCCCGCAGTTTATAAGCCTCAATTGACGGGTTCATCTCAATGGCTTCAGCAAAATTATCTTCTGCTATATTATAGGCACCTTTTTCAAAATACATCTCACCTCGTCTCATATATGCATCATACGTCGGCCGCATCTGAATGGAGGTGCTAAAATCCTTGATGGCTAAATCAATGTTGCCCTGGCCCCTGTACACCAAACCCCGCAATAAGTGAAACTTGTACTTCATATCCTCCGGGCTTTCATCAATTGCCTTGGTGTATTCGGCAATACCGGCTCCATAAACAAGAGAGGAAAGCAGAAGCGATACCACTACAATGAAAAAAATGATCAGTCGGTTCATAGCCCTTCATTCTTCAGTTATAGTTTTGTTCATATCCTATTTTCACTAGATACTAACCAATAATTCATTGTATTTCATGTATAAATAATAATCATTGGGAAGTTTTTGCCCAATGCAAATTTATAATAGCATTTCAGGCAGTCGAGCAGCGGAGAGTATCAGTCTTAAACTGAAATTTACAAACCTGCCCTTATCCATGAATTGCGGCGAACTACAGAAGAAATACTTTTTGACAAGCTCAGACTCCATGTTTACATGTTCTTTCTAAAGAGAAAGGCATAATGTAACAAAATGACTCCATTTTCCGGCGCTCCATTCCAAATGAGATTTTTTGGGCTGTAAATATAATGACTGAACTTCTGATGACCTCAACGATCGGCCTCCCGGCCAACCGCCAGCAGGCTGAACAATGGTCTTTGGTCCTTAGAGCCGCAAACATTCCAAGCGCCATAGAGTTTGAAAGACACAGTTGGGTCATCAAGGTATCCCCGGTCCACGAAAAAAAGGCCCTAGGGGAAATAGCTGCATACATAGAAGAAAACAGCGACTGGCCTCTTTCCCACCCTAAGAAAAGAGTTCAGCTTCCCATCCTGACAAAATCCCAGCCTCCGACAATACTGATGATGGGTGCGCTGGTAATTTTATATGTGATTACCGGCCCATGGGCTGAAGGTAGCAACTGGTTTTCCCAGGGTGCTGTTTCCGGAAAGCAGATCCTTGAGCACGGGCAATGGTACCGCCTGGTAACCGGACTCACCCTGCACGCCGACGTTGTGCACTTGGTGGGCAATGTGATTATCGGAGGAGTGCTTATCCATTTTCTCTGCCGTCTTCTCGGGCATGGTCTTGGATGGTTTTTGATTCTGGCATCCGGTACGCTGGGTAATCTTATCAATATCCTGCTGCACGGCAATACTCATAATTCCGTCGGATTTTCCACGGCAATTTTTGGGACAATCGGCATTCTTTCAGGCTATCAGGCTGCGAGCAAAAGGTCTGCAACACTCAAAGAAATCCTATTACCCTTGGCTGCCGGGGCAGGCCTGCTCGCCTTTCTCGGTACTGGTGGCGCGCGAACCGATTTAGGCGCTCATTTTTTTGGTCTCCTGACAGGTGCAGCTCTCGGTGCTCTATTAATTTTTCTGCCATCCCAACGTATACTGATCAATAAAATGTCTCTGCAAACAAATCTTTTCATAGCAAGCCTTGCCATAGTCGCCCTTTGCTGGTGGTTTGCCATAGGTTAAAAAGTGCTTATAGTAATTTTTAACCAGCAACTGACAATCAATATATTTTATATGACAGAGCGTTTTTGTATCCAGAGGTCCACTTTTCAAAGAGGTATTTACCGATTCGTTATGAAATTGATTGCTGTTATATACTTTTTCAAATAGGATGGTTACCCTTTATGATTATACAAAATAATACTTGTAATCACCTATGCAATCTGTGAGAATCGAATATATAATTGCATTAAATTATTGGAAGCCCATAACTTTCCGGTGCACGAATGCAACATGTTTTCCGGATAAAGATACTATAGCAAAGTGAGGATTATATGGCTTGGCAGGACGAACAGTCCCCTTGGGGCAAAGGTGGTAAGACTCCATCACCTGAAGAATTTATTGCTGACATTTTGAAAAAAATCAAAACATCCTTTGGAGGCATGAGGGGTGCTCCCCCGGGAGGAGGAGAAGGAGACCAAAAACCTTCGGGAAGTTCTCCAAGAAGAATGTTTGGCGGTATAGGCAAAATTCTTATCATCATTCTTGCAATAGTGCTGTTTCAGGTCGTCAACGCATCATATTATACCATCAAACCAGGTGAGCGTGGCGTGGTCCTGCGGTTTGGCAACTACAGCAAGACTGCCTCTCCAGGGCTTAACTTCAAGGTCCCACTGGTTGACGATGTTATCAAGGTGGATATTGAAACAGTGCGTAAAGAGGAATTTGGTTTTCGCACCAAAGTGCCTGGCCAAAGGAGTATATACCAAAGAGAAGGATTTGATGCTGAATCCCTCATGCTGACCGCGGACAAAAACGTCATCGATGTTGAGTGGATCGTGCAGTACAAGGTGCAGGATCCCTTTAATTTTCTCTTCAAGGTCCAGGATGTCCGCCAGTCAGTACGCGATGTCTCTGAAACCTCTATGCGCAGAATCGTTGGCAACATGGATTTTGATTATGTTCTCAGCAATCGGGAAATTCTGGCAAACACTACGGCCAATGAACTGCAGGCTGAGCTTAACAACTACGAGGCGGGAGTAGTTATCGTCACAGTGCAGCTGCAGGATGTCAATCCGCCGGATGCAGTCAAACCCGCCTTCAACGAAGTCAACGAAGCGGACCAGGATATGAAACGACTGGTCAATGAGGCAGAGGAAGCCTATAACCGGGTCATTCCAAAAGCACGCGGCGAGGCACTGCAGATCGTCGAAGAAGCCAACGGCTATTTGGCTCAACGGGTCAATGAAAGCAAGGGTGATACATCACGCTTTCTGTCAATCTTGAAGGAATACCAGGCTGCTAAGGATGTAACCCGCAGGAGGATGTATTTAGAGACCATGCAGGAAGTCCTGCCCTCAGTTACCGATATCTATGTGATTGACAAAGAGCAGCGTTCCATTCTGCCCTTTCTGAATGTCGGCGGCGTGCCACAGAAATAACATGATTCAGGCTCAAAATTTTTGAATTTTATCAAAACATATCAAAACATAATAGAGGAAACCCGGTGAACAAAATAGTAAGAACCGCCCTGATACTTATCGTAATCGTTCTGATATTCACCGCTGCAAACGGTGTCTATATCCTGCAGGAAGGCAGACAGGCTATCATTACCCAGTTCGGCAGGCCCGTGGGCCAGCCGGTCACTGAGGCTGGACTTCACTTCAAGACGCCGTTTGTTCAGGAAGTTACCTTCTTTGAAAAGAAAATCCTTATCTGGGACGGCGACCCCAACCAGATACCGACCAACGATAAAACGTTTGTCTATCTCGATGTGACAGCCCGCTGGCGTATTGCCGATGCCCTGGTCTTTCTGCAGGCAGTCAACAACGAAGCCAGAGCCCAATCCATCCTGGATGACATCATTGACGGCACAGTGCGCGACCTGGTGAATAAAAACGACCTGGTGGAGATCATCAGAAGCTCTGATTTTTCACCGGAAACTATGGTCAATTCTGCAATTGAAGAAGAAAAACTGCGGTATGGCCGTGATGTCATTTCAACAATGATCCATGAAGCTGCCTCCAAGATCACCCCGAAATACGGCATTGAACTCGTTGACGTCATGTTCAAGCGCGTCAATTATATTGAATCTGTGCGGCTAAAGGTATATGACAGGATGATTTCCGAGCGTAAAAGGATTGCTGCTGAAAAACGCTCTCTGGGTGAAGGCCAGAAAGCGGAAATCATGGGTAAGGTCAAACGCGAGTTCCAGGTGGTCATGTCTTCAGCCAACCGCGAGGCCGAAGAGATCAAGGGTAGGGCAGATGCCGAGGCGGCCAACATTTATGCCAAGGCCTATAACCAAGACCCGGAATTCTATGCATTTTCCAGGAGCCTGGAAAGCTATAAAATGACCATGGGCAAGAATACCCATCTGATCATCTCGTCGGATTCCGAGTTCTTCAAGTATCTTGATAAGTTAAAGTAGGAATAAGGCGTTCGAGGGTTGTCTCCATACGTGTCAGTCGTTGATTCGTTTCCTTAATCAACAAACTGCCGACGATTGACACGGGCGTTCGAAGGTTTGTCGTAATCGTAGATAGGGAACGAAGTGAGACCTCGACTGATTCCGTCACTCAGCATCATCGTCACTTAAATTATCAGACAGATAGCCGGGACTATGCTCTTTTTTAAAGGCTATCCTGCCATCCGCCTCCAGCAATTCCAGTAGTTTTTCAATCTGCGCCACCTTGTCCAGGGCATCGATGTCCAATCTGGTAAACCTGCAATTGCAGTAGGTCAGCTGCCCACTGCACCAGGGGCAGATCTCAACCGGACAGCCAAGGGTATGAAATTCTCCCACAGAAGCATGGCATGAAGGGCACAGATTTGAGTCAGGTGTATACGGCTCGTATTCCTGCAACTTTTCTGGTTTTTCTGTAAGGGCCAAGACCTCTTTGTTGTTCTCATAACCAAAAAAGTCCAGCAGTTGCCGATCGACGATGCCTTCTGCCAGGGTGCCTATTATATGAGCTGCCTCATTATTCGCCAGGTAAAGATAATGCAAGCCATTACCAGTTGAAACACAGAGAAGAAAAACACCCTGACTGCGGGTCAGAAGACGCAGTGTTTTTACAGAATCATCCTTACCTTCCGGTAAATGGATATAGAAACTGTGCAGCAGATTTAAGGCAATTATATCTGAGTCAAATTTTTCCAACAAAGCCTCTGCCATATCAACCTGCTCTTCAGGCACAGCGTACTTCATCAGAAATTGTATATCATTCTTACGTTCAGTGACTGTTTTCGGGGTATCCATTTATTTCAGGGTCTCTCTTTTAATTGTCCTGACCTGTTCTCATCCGGAAAGTCTCAGGCTTTAAAGATGTGAGAAAAAATCGTTTTCAATTCGGGAACTGAATCATTTGGTACCTGCTCTAGCGATTTCGTCAATCCAGCACCGTGTTTCTGCAGCTATATCCGTCGCCTGGGTGAGGGCTGTAACAACGGCAATACGGTGTGCTCCTTTTGCAACAAGGTCCTGGATATGATCCCGCTTCACCCCTCCCATTACGGTAAATGGCAAATCACAAAGCGATGAAAACAACTCAATTACATCCGATCCCAGAAAAGGTGTCAGATTTTTCTTCGTTTCTGTTCTGTAAATGGGTCCGATATTAAAATAGGAAGCACCCCGTTCCTTTGCTGTTGCCGCCTGCTCCGGCTTGTTGCACGAGACACCGACAATCAATTCCGGTCCAAGCTCTCTCACCTTTTCAACCGGCAGATCATTATTACCCAGGTGAATCCCGTCGGCAGCCGCTAAAAGGGCAATATCCAAGCGGTTATTGACAATGAACAGCGCGCCCGCCTCATTTGTTTTCTCCCTGAAAATCAAGGCTTTTTGATAAAGGCCACGGTCATCGGAATACTTATCCCTGAGCTGTACTATTTTTGCCCCGCCTGCGAGAACTCCCTCAAGCCACTCAATATCTGAACGGCCATTTGCCAGGGGTTCACAGGAAACAGGATATATGGTGACCTTTTCACGGAAAAAAATTAACTTTTCCTGGTAGCTTGCATATTCAGGGAACATCAATTGCCTCATAAAAGTCTAAATAGTTGCTCGAATATTCTTTTTGTCTGCCTCGCAGATAGGGAACGAAGTGAGACTTCGAAACAACGCTCAGCCGACAGGTATTATATACGAAATCATAATGATTCATTAGGCCCCGTTGATGTCTGAGAAATATTTTGCGCTTGTTACAATTTTCCTCTATACTAAATAGTTTGCAATTAAAAGTCATCCCGGGCAACAGAAATAATTTCATTTACGGAGTTGGCCGGTCACGGTGAAGCTTGAAAATAAGGCAGCATAATGAGTTTCACATTTATTGTATTACTCTCCTGGACATACGTAGCCAAAGGTTGATGAATATGAAAGATAAATTTATAACTGGCAAGACTGCAAAACTTACCATTGAAGGCAAAACTTACTCCCTGCCGATCGTAGAAGGAACAGAGGGAGAAAGGGCAATTGACATACGCAATCTGCGCAAGGAAACCGGGTATATCACCCTGGACAGCGGCTACATGAACACCGGCTCCTGTGCCAGTGGTATCACCTATCTCGAGGGTAGTAAAGGAATCTTGAATTACAGAGGCTATGCCATTGAAGACCTGGCTGCCAACTGCTCGTTTGTAGAAGTAGCTTATCTCCTTCTGCATGGCTTTCTGCCTACAGAGGATGAGCTTGTTCACTTCAAACAGCTCCTCAGCCGTTTCGCACTGATCCACGAGGATATGATCCACTTTTTCGATCATTTCCCGCCCAATACAGCTCCCATGGCTATTCTGTCCTCAATGGTCAACTCACTCTCCAATTTCTACCCGGAAATGGCGTCAAACCCTTATGAAGATATCGATATCATGGCCACGCGCCTTATCTCCAAGCTCCGGACCATTGCCGCTTTCACCTATAAGAAATCAATGGGCTGGCCTCTAGTATACCCCAGGCATGATCTCTCCTACTGTGCAAATTTTCTCAACATGATGTTTGACTCTCCTGTGAAGCCCTATGAGATCAACCCGGATGTGGTTTCAGCCATAAATAAAATTCTCATACTGCATGCCGACCATGAACAGAACTGCTCCACCTCCACTGTGCGGCTGGTGGGCAGCGCCAGGGTGAATCTTTATGCTTCGATCTCGGCAGGGATCAGCGCTTTGTGGGGCCCTCTGCATGGCGGCGCCAACCAGGCTGTTGTGGAGATGCTTGAAAACATTTACGCATCAGATGGTGATTACCAGACCTATATCGACCGGGCCAAGGATCCCAATGATCCCTTCCGACTCGTAGGGTTTGGTCACAGAGTATACAAGAGTCATGACCCCAGGAGCAGAATAATTAAAAAGGCCTGCGATGATGTCCTTGTCTCATTGAAAGTCTCCGACCCGCTGCTTGACATTGCCAAGGAGTTGGAAGAGGTGACACTCAATGATGAATATTTCATTGAACGCAACCTCTATCCCAATGTCGACTTTTACAGCGGAATTATCTATCGGGCTTTGGGCATCCCAAGCAATATGTTCACGGTAATGTTTGCCTTAGGCAGGCTGCCGGGCTGGATAGCCCACTGGAAAGAGATGTGGGATGACCCCAATTGGCGAATCGGCAGGCCCCGCCAGATCTATGTCGGCCCTAAACACCGCCCATATATCCACATGCAGGACCGTGTCAAAGAAGACAGGGAAGAGCCGGATATTTACTGATTTACTTGGATTTTCCTGTTTTCTTTATAAGGATAGTTGTCGGCATCGGAAAAACACGATGCGGACACGTATCCCGTTTGTAACATATTGATATCATCGGGGCGCTGTTTATGATTTAGAACTTTTCAAGTGTCCAGCATACTTGCGCTTGACAAATTCGATCTCATCTGCCCTGCTTTCCACTTCTCCATCCAGTTTCGCCTCAAGCAGATGGTTCAGGATGGTTTTATAGATTGGCCCGCTCTTATAGCCCATTTTTTTCAAGTCCACCCCCTGAATATGGGTTTTATAATGCCGCAGGTGTGTGACAAAATGTGAAACCGCCTTTTTCGCTGTTTTTTTCCTGGCCATGGCAATGAGATAAAGGAGACTTTCATGGCTGCGTTCCTGCAGCAGCCAGTAAATCTCGCTGACACGCAGTCTCCTGTTCCTGCCCAATTCCTTCAGGATCTTGTCTGTAGCTTCCTTTTCCTTTAAAAGCTCATTTTTATGCCGTTCCGTAAATTCAAATTTAATACAGAATATCTTTAAATCGCTGTAGGTGGATTTCGCAAGGATGGCAAACAGGTACACAAGCCACTGATGGCAGGACTCATCAAGATAAAGCAGTTTGTACCAGGCCATGGCACGCTGGGTTTCGGCTAAATTTCTCTCCATGGATTTATCAAATTTCAACCCGGGCAGAATAAATTTAAACAGGTCAAATTCAGCCATTCTGCGAATGGCTGGAATGGGATTCTCCTCAGAAAAAATAAGTTTTAACTCTGTGAAACAGCGATGCCCGAAAAAACGGTTGAACAGGTTCATTTTAACCGCATTTTTCAGAAGCTTTTCCGTATGCTTGCCAATGGTAAATCCCATACGCTGTTCAAAACGAATTGCCCTGAAAATACGTGTGGGATCCTCCACAAAGCTTAAGTTGTGCAGAATCCTTATACGCCGTTCTTTTATATCTGTCTGGCAGTTGAAAAAGTCCACCAGGGTGCCGAATTTTTCCGGATTCAAATTAATGGCCATGGCATTGATGGTGAAATCGCGGCGGTACAGGTCAAGTTTCAAAGAGGAAAGCTCCACTGTCGGCATGGCAGCAGGATACTCATAATATTCAAGCCGGGCAGTCGCCACATCAATGTTAAACCCATCAGGCATGATGACCAGAGCTGTGCTGAATTTTTCATGGGTGCGGACCGCACCGCCAAAATGCTCAGCAAGCTTCTTGGCGAATTTAATACCATCACCCTCAACCACAATATCCAGATCGAGATTTTTTATACGCAGCAGAAGATCACGGACAAACCCTCCCACTGCATAGACAGTATACCCATTTTCTTCCGCCACCTCACCGATGGTCCGCAGGAGAATAATCACCTCCTTGTTGAGAACCTCGACAACAAGGCTGCTTACATTCCTGTGCCGCTCAATGTAAGAACGGTCATCATCTCCAATCAGGTTTTTAGGCTGATAGGCCGGGTCGTTGATGAGCAGATTGAGAAGATCGGTCCGGGTAATAACTCCCTGTAACTCTTCATCGTCCACTACCGGGATCAAACGCTGACGATGTTCGATGATCAATTCCTGAATATCGGCCAACGATGCGGAACTTGGCAGGGTGATAACATCCGTGGTCATATAATCACTGACCGGCAAATCTCCTAAATTATGAAAAATAGCCTTCTCCGCCACGCGCCGTGAGATTATACCGAGCAACTTTGATTTTTTCCGGACAACGGGCAAAACCGTAATATTATATCTGGTCAATACCTGATTAGCATTTTTTATCGAAATATCAGGAGGCGCCGTAATTACAGGATGAGACATCAGCTCTCCGGCAAGACTTTGGGGACGGACATGCTTATTGAGAAGACGGACAAGTTTTTCTTCCGCCTCAATCATGGTCATGTTTTTCACCGTTGCTGAGGCTGCCGAGGCATGCCCCCCACCGCCGAAATCCCTGGCAATCTCACCGACATTGACCTCAGGCACACGACTCCGGGCAATGAGATAAATCCTTTCCTCCATACCGGCAAGAGCAAACAAAACATTCAGGTTTTCCATGACCATAAAATGCCTGACAAGCAGAGCAAATTCATCCACGTATTTTTCAAGAGCGATCTTGGCTACTGCGATATCAATTCCCTGGATGGTATAATTTATTGCCGATTTTATGAGGTCGTTTAAAAGTCCCAGTTGCTGCACGGTAAGTTCACGTGAAATAGACTGGGAAACAGTATGCAGGTTGGCTCCCTGCTCAAGAAGCCAGGCGGCTGCCTCAAGATCATGGGGCGTTGTGGTTGCATAGTTGAACGATCCCGTATCCTCATAAATTCCCATGGAAAGAAGTGTTGCCTCATCACTGGTAAGAGATATTCCCTTTTCCCGGAACAATTGCGTAAAAATCGTTGAAGTAGAGCCCACCGGTCTGATGACCTCCACATCCCCTTTCAAATCACCAGGCGAATCTGGATGATGGTCATATATATGGATTTCAATACCTGGATTCTCCAGACATTTGGCAAAATTACCCAACCGTTTTGCCTGACGTGTATCAACAAGAATGAGTTTTGTAACTTTATTGAGGGGGATATGCTTCTGGCGCTTGAAATCGAGAAAATATTGGCTTGACTGGACAAAGAACTCCCTGATGTTCTTTTCCTGAGAACCTGCGAATGCCATGACCGCATCAGGATAGAATTTCTTGGCAGCCACCATGGAGGCAAGGCTGTCAAAATCAGCATTCATGTGGGTAGTGATAACTTCCATAAATAAAGGGTCCGAGGAGTCAAGGGTCCAAGGGGTCAAGGTTTCGAGGTTTCGAGGGGTCGAGGGGTCGAGTTAAAAACAATAGCTGATTGGTGAAAAAACTCAACAGGCTGTTACTGAGGCAACAAGAAAGATTGGTCCTTCTTTTCCCTCGAATCCTTGAATCCTTGAAACCTCGAAACCTTGAACCTATTTTTTCACCATCATATCTAATAGCCCCGTAATTGCCAACAGGCAAATGCAGTCGTATATGCGCCGTGACAATCATCCGCGTGGATGGAACTTTTTATGAATGCCTTTGAGACGGCTGCGTTCAATATGCGTGTAGAGCTGCGTTGTAGAGATATCTGAATGTCCCAGCATGAGCTGAACTGAACGGAGATCAGCGCCGTTTTCCAGAAGATGCGTTGCAAAGGAATGCCTGAGTGCGTGGGGGCTGATATTCTTATTGATGTCTGCCTGCCTGCCTATATCCTTCAGTATCTGCCAATAACGATTTCTTGTCATTGCCTTACCCTGTCCGGTTATAAAAAGTGACGGGCTTGTTTTGCCGCGCAGCAGCTGCGGCCTGACATGATCCAGATATTCCTCAAGCAATACACAGGCCTGTTCCCCTATAGGCACAAGCCTCTCCTTGTTTCCCTTGCCCAGCACCCGCAAGTTACCGCTGTGGCGGTTGAAACTGATCAGTGGCAGTTTTACCAGTTCAGACACCCTGAGCCCTGTGGCATACAACAGGTGAAGCATCACATGATTTCTGGCTGCAAGCGGCTTGCCGTTGTCCAGCTTTTCAGAAACTGCCAAAAGAGCATCAACCTCATTAACCGTTAATGCTTTAGGCAGGATTCTTCCCTGCTTGGGATGTTCAATCATGGAGGTAGGATCCGAGTCAATATAATTTTCAGCCAGCAGGAACCTGAAAAAACCACGCAACGTAGATATTCTCCTGGAAATCGAACGGGACGAAAGGCGACTGATTCTGCACCAGGAGATATAATCCCTGATGTCAGACTTATCAATTTGCTTCAGGTCTTCAATAGCCTTTTTCTCTATGAACGCTGCAAAGGTATTGAGATCGTAACGGTAAGATCGGTTATAGGTATTGGGTGCCAGGCGGCGGACTGCTGATAAATATTTGAGGAATAAATCCTGGTAGGAGTAAAGTAAATTCTGTTTTGAAGATAGTTCATTGGCGCCCCCGTTTTGCCGGGAGCGTTTCTTGATTTTTTTTTCGCCCTGTCAGCCATTCGTCATGTTATTCATGATACAATGTCACCGGGCTGAGGCTGCGGAATATAATCTACGCTCGACGCCTGAACTTTCGCATTTTTCGTTTGGCTTCAGCCTGCTTCCGGCGCTTTTTCACACTCGGCTTCTCGTAATACTCGCGACGCTTTAATTCCCGTTTAATGCCATCCATCTGGAGCTTTTTCTTCAGTTGTCTGATGGCATATTCTATATCGCCCCTTACTTCAACTTCTATCATTTTCTCTCCAACTTCTTTTAATAAATGGTTAATATTAATTTAAATAACGAAATTACCTTTAAATATCAATATATTTCCCAAACGAAAGTCGCAGATAGTAAAGGGAAAAGCAATTTCTGTCAATGGCTTTTTGTGGCAAAAATCTTTCCAGGATTCAAAATATTGTTGGGATCGAAGAGAGTTTTGATTTTCTCCATGATTGCCAGAGATGTCTCATCAAGTTCCAGGGACAGAAAAGGGGCCTTGGTAATACCGATGCCGTGCTCTCCTGACAGGGTTCCGCCAAGAGTCATTACATGGTCAAAAAGTCTTCTTTTAGCTTCCCGGCTTTTTTCTTCTTCCAGCGGATTATTCTTATCTACCATAATGTTGACATGAATGTTGCCATCACCGGCATGCCCGAACGTGAGGATGACAATACCCAATTCCTGCGACAGTTTTTCTGTAAAATCAACAAGCTGATGGATCTTGGATCTTGGCACAACCACGTCTTCTGATATTTTATGGGGTCGCAGTTTGAAAGTAGCCGGCGAAATGGATCGCCTTGCCTTCCAAAGATCTTCAACTTCCCGGTCATTTCCCGCCTGCCTTACCTCAAGAATTTCCTGATATTTTTGCCTGTCTGCCAGCAATGTTAAAAGTTTTTCCCCTTGTTCAGCAGTTGACTTTTCATCACCATCCACCTCTATCAGCAGCAGGGCCCTGGTGCTTTGCTCCATCTCAAGGGGCAGATAGTCATTAACAACACTCAGTGCTGTACTGTCCATATATTCAAGAGTTTTCGGCAGAATTCCATTCTTAAGAATCTCTGAAACAAGGACCGTTGCCTGTTGCAGGCTTTCAGTCAACACCAGGTAGGTCTTCGTGTGAGTTGGCAAAGTCAGCAGCCTGACAACAATTTTACTGACAATACCCAGTGTCCCTTCAGAACCTATAAAAAGGCGGGTTAAATCGTACCCCACTACCCCTTTAGCGGTTCTGACCCCGGTATGCATGAGACGCCCGTCCGGCAAAATCACCTCCAGGCCGAGGACGTAATCCCTGGTCACACCGTACTTAACAGCACTTGGCCCTCCAGAGCATTCGGCCACATTGCCGCCCATGGTACAGAAATCGCTGCTCGCCGGGTCAGGAGGATAATAGAGTCCCTCTCTTTTTACAGCAGCCTGAAATTGACCTGTGATGACGCCGGGTTCTACCACAGCAACCTGGTTCTCCGTATCTATCTCAAGAATTTTATTCAAGCGGCTTGTAGCAAGCACAAGGCCACCTTCGACCGGTAGAGCCCCGCCTGTCATCCCTGTGCCGGCACCACGTGGAACTACTGGAAAAAGCTCCTGACCGGCAAGCTCCATGATGGAGGAGATCTCTGCAGCGGAACCGGGAAACACAACAGCGGCCGGCATAAATTCCATGCCGGTGCCATCATACGAATAGCACATAAGATCTTCTCTGGCTGTGGTAAGATGCTTTTCACCAACAATTGCCTGTAATTTTTTTATACTATTTTTGTTCATGTAAGTATTACCAGAATCCGTGAGCCAGAGGATCTATCTCATTTTAAAGCAATTTTCCGTCATGGATTCACGTTGTTATGAATGAATATGGTACAAATGTCAACGGTCAATTGCTGATTGAAAAGTATAGCCGAAGCAGGTATTCTGCAATAAATAACAATTAAACTCTACAGGTGTTCTCTATGAATAAAAAATTGCGACTTGCCCTGCTGGCCGGTGGAAAATCAGGAGAAAGAGAGGTATCTCTCAAAGGGGCGGAAGAGGTTGCCCGGGCTCTCGATCCCCAAAAATATGTAGTCAGGCGCTATGATCCTGCAACTGACCTTGCACTACTGGCTGCTGAAGCAGATACACTGGATGTTGCCTTTATACTCCTGCATGGCCCCTTTGGTGAAGACGGCACAGTGCAGGGCTTTCTGGATCTCCTCAGTCTTCCGTACCAGGGATCAGGTGTACTTGGCAGCGCTCTGGCCATGGACAAAAACCTGGCTAAGATCCTCTACAGGAACAATGGCTTGAAAGTGCCTGAATGGTATATGGCAAAAAAAGAAGATATCGACAACCCAAGTAAAATACCGGGGCAGTTAGGGCTGCCTCTTGTCATCAAACCTGCCAATCAGGGCTCAAGTCTCGGCATGACCATTGCCCGTTCAGAAGATGACATTACTGAAGGGTTGAAAAAAGCCTTTGCTATTGACCACCAGGTTATGGTCGAGGAATTTATTGAAGGCCGCGAAATAACCGGAGGAATTCTGGGTAATGATGAGTTGACCCCCCTGCCCCTTGTTGAAATTATCCCCGGGGAACAATATGAATTCTTCGATTACGAGGCCAAGTACCAACCGGGTGCCTCATCCGAGATTTGCCCGGCGGAGCTGGATGATCCCATAACGATAAGGGCACAGCAATATGCGCTTACTGCACATCGTGCCCTGCAGCTTAGGGGTTACAGCCGTACGGACATGATTGTCTGTGGAGATGACATCTACGTACTTGAGACAAATACCATCCCTGGCATGACGCCGACCAGTTTGCTGCCGCAGGGAGCTGCCGCTGCAGGGCTCGATTTTGCAGCGCTGCTTGACCGACTCATTGAACTGGCCCTGGAGTAAAGCTCTACTCCAGGTCATATTTATCATTTCAGAAATGTTTACTGCCCAAAAAACAATACCGGACATAATATGCTGCAAAACCTGAACTTTTCTGTTAACAATTTCAAGAGGCTTGGGTTAAGAAGACATCAGCAGTTGGTTTCAATTATATCTGAATAGGTAACCAGTATGGACATCTTGGAAAAACTACAATCGGCAGAACAAAACCTTTTTGCCAGAGAGCAACAGCTCGAATCCATAGCTAACACATTTCCTGATCCGATTTTTGTTATTGACAAATTTGGCAAATATCTGGATTTACTTGGCGGCAAAGAACGGTCACCCTATCACGGCGGCAAATTTCTCATTGGTAAATATCTGCATGACGTTCTACCTGAAAATCTGTCCGATGCATTTATGCAGGTAATCTCTGAATCCATAGAGAAAAATTCTTTAAAGACAATCGAATACCTCCTTGGTTCGGAAGATATTGCCGGTTCTCCCGCGGATAACCCGAAAGGCAGGCAGTGGTTTGAAGCTCGTATATATCCTCTTAAAGATCATAATAATGAGATAAACTCAGCTATCTGGTTTCCTATAAATGTCACTCAAAGGAAAAACCTGGAAGAACAGGTAGCGGAGCTTTCTGTAACTGACCCTCTTACCGGGGCATTCAACAGAAGATACTTCCTGCAGATATTTGAAAATGAATTCTCCATTTCCAAAAGATATAATAACAAACTTTCAGTCCTCCATATCGCTATTGACAAGCTCAAAGAGATAAATGACACATACGGTCAGGCTGGAGGAGATGCTGTCCTGAAAAGATTTTCAATTTTATGTAAATCAACTTTGCGTGATTCTGACCTGTTGGCCCGACATGGTGGTGCGGGATTCATTGCTATGCTTCCCGGTACACCCAGCCTGGGTGCTGCTATCATTGCTGAACGTATCAGGGCCATTGCGGAGGAAATCCTAGTCACTTATGAAGAAGAGACCATTCAATTCGCTATCAGCATAGGTATCAGCCAGATATTGGATTCCGATAAAAAAAGCAATGCTGTATTAACCAGGGCTGACTCTGCCATCTATCAGGCAAAGAAAAAAGGAAGAAACAGAATAGAGATCACCTAGAATCTCTTTTCAAAATAAGGCTCCAGGACTTCAGGCAGGTAAACTGAGCCGTCAACGCGCTGGAAATTTTCCAGAATGGCTGCCAGGGTGCGGCCGACTGCAAGGCCACTGCCGTTCAGAGTGTGAACCAGAGAACTTTTCTTGCTGTTTCTGGGCCTGTAGCGGATACCTCCCCGCCTGGCCTGAAAATCCCCGAAATTGCTGCAGGACGAAATTTCCCGGTACTTGTTCTGGGCCGGCATCCAAACCTCGATGTCATAGGTTTTTATTGCGGAAAAACCGAGATCCCCGGTGCACAAATTTACAACCCTGTAAGGCAGCTTCAGCAGCTGCAGCACTTCCTCGGCATCTGCCAGCAGTGATTCAAGTTCGTCTATGGATTCGTCAGGACGGGCAAACTTTACAAGTTCCACCTTGTCGAACTGATGCTGCCGGATAAGCCCTCTGGTATCCTTACCGTATGATCCTGCTTCCGAGCGGAAACAGGGGGTATAGGCACAGTACTTGATCGGCAGCTGCTTTTCAGCCAGGGTCTCATTCCGGTGGATATTTGTCACAGGCACCTCAGCAGTGGGAACCAGGTATAGATCCCAGTCTTTTATTCTGAAAAGGTCCTCCTCGAATTTAGGAAGCTGCCCGGTGGCGGTCATTGAGGCTGAATTGACCATAAAAGGCGGCAAAACCTCTGTATAGCCATGTTTCTGGGTATGAAGATCAAGCATGAAATTGATCAGAGCACGCTCCAATTTTGAACCGAAGCCCTTGAGCAAAACAAAGCGGGCTCCTGAAAGTTTCGCGGCCCGCTCAAAATCCAGAATATCCAAAGCCTCGCCAATCTCCCAGTGCGATTTAGGATCAAAAGAAAATTCAGAAATTTTACCCCATTGCCGGACCTCAACATTTTCACTGTCATCCATTCCCTGGGGCACTGAGTCATCGCACAGGTTGGGAATTCCCATAACGATTTCCTGCAGGTCTTCTTCTACAGAAGCCACCTGTTTCTTAAGATCCTTGATGCGCTCTCCCGCCATACGCATTTCCAGAATCAGAGATTCGGCATCCTGATTCTGTTTTTTAAGTTCAGCAATTTCACTTGAAACTGTCTTGCGCCTGTTTTGTAAACTCTCAAGTTCGGAAAGCAACTCGCGCCTTTTTATATCAACTGCTGCAAAATCTTCTACCCTGGAATCCTTAATACCCCGGAATTCTGTCTTTTCTTTAACCAGCTCCAGGTTCTCTCTGATAAAACGCAATTCAAGCATAGTCAGGCCTTGTGTTTTTTAAGTAAATTATCGATTACTATATGAATGTTGATCTTTACTCAGCCAACTACTATTAGTGAAACAGCTTCCTGCTGTCAATCCGTAAATAAGGAATATTTAGAAATTGGAGTGATGGAGTATTGGAAGACTCCGAGCTTTTATTTTTTTTCTTCGTCCAATTTGACATGCGCTATGAAATATTTTCTGGTACATAGACTGGCTTAAAAATACAAAAGAATTAACTGGTAAACAACACCCTTGAAAATAAACAGCAACCTCCTCATATTCCTGTCAGAACTGCGGAAATCCATCCGTCTCCTTGGACTTTCAGTCATCATAGGGACTGCTGCCCTGTATATACTTTCGCCCACAGTACTTATGGGTCTGCAAAATCATCTCCAACAGAAACTGGCTTTTTTTACCGTAGCTGAACCTTTTCTGGCCCATGTCAAGCTTTCTTTTTTTGTCACCATCTTCGTCCTTATGCCGGGAATACTCTACTGTCTCTGGATGGCCCTGGGTAAACCGTTCAAACTTGAAGAATCAACTCTTGCCTGGTTTGTTTTCTTTACCACCATACTTTTCTATCTTGGTGCAGGTTTCTGCTATTTCATCACCCTGCCCTATGGCGTTAAATTCCTTCTCGGCTTCGAGTCCAGCCAGCTCAAGCCGGTAATAGCCATCAGCAAATTCGTGAATTTCGTCACCATCTTTATTCTGGCGTTCGGAGTTATTTTTGAACTTCCCATTTTTATGGTATTTGTCGCAAAGGTGGGGATCTGTACCCGTCAAACCTTTGAGAAGCACCGCCGGTATGCTGTACTCATCATCAGCATCATGGCTGCACTCCTGACACCCACACCCGACATCGTCAACATGCTGCTCATGGGCGGTCCCCTTATACCTGCTATACGAAATCGGAATTCTTGTCCTGAAAATGATGAAGGTATAAGAGACAGAATTCAAGGGGTCTAGAAGACTTGCAAAAGGGGTCGTTCAAAAAGCAAAAAGGGGGTCATCCATTAAAAGGCCCTTTGTCAAGGAATAAACTTCCCAAGATTGCACCCTCACCTGGAAACCCCAAAAGTAGTGGTTCCACTAAGTACGCCATGTAGAAACACATCCGCCTTAAAAGAACCATTTCCCAAGCTAGGATAACACAAATAAGGAATCTGACTTTGGGGTGCAGAGACTGTATTTTGGGCTCTAAGTTTTCCTGTGTCGAGATTATATAAGTCCACAGTAATTGTTTCCCCGCTAAAACCTTTAACTAAGACGCAAGGCGTTTCACCTGCTCCAAATTGGTTAGTCCTTACATTCAAATAGTGATTCCTCGAATCGGTGCCATCCAAAGCCTTTGATCTGATAGTAAAAACTTCTCGTGAGGGGGTGATTATTGTTGGGGGGTGAGGGGGATAATAAGCACAACCCCAAAGAGATAAACCCAAGAGAAAAAGCATTGTGATAGATATAAATTTTCGCATTAAGTCCTCCTGATAATATTTTTTCATGAAGCCATTTTTACATGGGAAAGGTGTTTATCAAATCCCCGGTTTCTCAACCAGCTGCCGCTGATTGCTGCCTGCTGTGTCAATCGTCGGCAGTTTCGTATGCCGACAAAACTTTTCTACTCCATTTCAATAATGGTATAACCTTCATTCTGCAGCAAGGCCGCTGTCACTCCGATCTTCGAAGCAAGGCCGCATGAAGGACTTCCTGCTTTCAAAAAAATCTTTGCAATGTCATGCTGCCTGGCAATTTCTAAAACCTGCCTGGCACCCAGTATGAAATTCCCGGTCACATCAAGACCATCCCTGGTAATCACCCTGGCATGTCCAGCCAGCACATCATGACCGTCGCCGCCGACCAGGTCTGCCGCCACCCTTGGCGTTGAAAGACCGCCCAGCTGTTCCGGACAGACCGGTATACATACTGCCCCTTCCACAGCCTTCTTACACGCAGCACTCTGTATAATTTTTCCATCATAACGGGTTTTGAGCCCTGTCAGGCAGGCGCTGGCAAGATAAATTTTCATATTATGTTGAGCCATAAAATCTTTCGTATTTAAAATGGTTCCAATTGCACATGCACATATTCTGTGATACTTTTTCCTGATTCAAAAGACAAAACAATTCACGCTAAACCCAGAGCTTTTAAAATTATAACCTTTTTAGCAGTCCAGCACACGATCCCATGCGCAATAAGTTCACAAACCACCAAACAAAGCTATTATCCTATTCAGCTTTATTTTTTGTCCTGTTGCTTATTCTGTGGATTATTTTTGCTCCCAACAGGGGCGTCTTCGACATGATACGGTCCCATGATGCAATTGAAAAACTCCAGGCGGAAGACCAAAGGCTTGAGGCTGAGAACAAGGCACTGCAGGAGGAAATAAACAGACTGCGGGACGACCCTGCCTTTCTGGAGGAAAAAGCCAGAAAAGAGTATGGCATGCTCAAAGAAAATGAGGTGCTCTACATCTTTAAAAAGAAAGAAAAATGATACATTAGCAAAAAAAGCTCATACAGGACGAGCGTCACAATGCTATATCAGCCAGTTATAAGGGGATACGTGTCCGTCTTGTGCTTTACGAGACCGACAAAAACAGGGCTGCCAGTTAGATTGTGCTAAACTGACAGCCCTTATATGTTAAAGGAGCCAAACCTGGCCCCCGGAATGTCACGCTCAAGAAAAACCTGACTTGGATGAGCAGCCGGAAAGGGCTCCTGCCGGTGCAGCACTTGAACTGCCGGACAAACGGCTTGCAAATGTAGAGAACTGCTTTTCTACATTCCTGCTTTCGCATTTCTTGCAGACAACCTTATCAGCATCTGGAATGGATGAAACAAAGGTCTCAAAAACCGTCTCACAATCCTTGCAGCGATATTCATAAATAGGCATTTTTTTATCTCCTTAATAATAGTCTTCCGTAACGGTAGGTTGAATATAAGCATGCCTTACAAACCAGTCAACCCACTGTTTTATTGAAAGGCCTCATTAAAGAAAAAGGCGCAATCCAGCTCCTCATCTCATTTCAATCTCCATTCCAGGGCTGAGCAAATTCGTTATTCTCTTATAAAAACCACTTCAAAAGTCTGTTTCATTACAGCCTGATAATAGAAGCCGGCCAGGGCATCTTTTTCTGCGTAATAATATAGGGTATACGTTGACCCGGGATACCCCTCATCCTGAAATCTGATGAAAAGTTTCACCAACCCTTCCCGATCAGAAACGTTGGCCTCAGCAATATGGATCTCCTTTGGATTAAAATATCCTGCATCAACGGTTCCGTCCTGTTTAACGTCTCTGATACGCAGGGTGTAACCGCCGTCAGTTCGAACCCATTTGCCGACAAGTGCCTTGAAGTCCGGCCGCTCCGCAGAGCCTGCCGTTCCTGCTGCCAGGAAATGACAGGCACATATCAGAAGAAAGGTAAGGATTACTCTTTTAATAGGTTTTTTTTGCATAATATATTCTCATAACAAAACGCCTGCCGAGCATGGCAGGCGTTCTGTGTTTGGTTTCCCTCATTTGAACTCTATCGCAGCTCTATTTCTTCTGGGCCAGCAGCCTGTCAAAGGCAGCCTGGTCCGTGGCAAGATTTTTAGCCTTGTCACCGTTTCTGATGATCTCAATTTTCTCAATAACATCACCTTGCCGGATAGCATTCACCACATCCTGACCGGAAATCACATGACCGAAAATTGTGTGTTTATAGTTGAGCCATGAAGTAGCTTTATGTGTGATGAAAAACTGGCTGCCGTTGGTTTTAGGACCGGCATTGGCCATGGCCAGCACTCCCGGCCCTTTAAATGTCAAGCTGGGAACAAATTCATCCGGAAATTTATATCCCGGGCCACCGCTGCCACTTCCAAGCGGATCACCCCCCTGTATCATGAAGTTGGGAATAACCCGATGAAACGTAAGCCCATCGTAAAAGGGACCGTTAGTTCTGCCTTTAGAAATCGTGAAATCCTTGGTCCCTTCTGCCAAACCCACAAAGTTGACTACTGTCAACGGAGTTTTTTCAAACTCCAGTACAACAGTAATTGTACCTTTAGGTGTAATGATTCTGGCATAAAGACCATCGTCTAATTGCATTTCCTTGGTCCTGGTGTCGGCACTGGGGTCGGCTTGCATTTCCTGATCAGTTTTATTTGCAGATACACAGCTCATGCTGATACCCATTGAAACCAGAAAGACAAAAAATAGAAGTGTGTAACGTCTCATAATGTACCGCCATTAAGTTGACCAGCTATTAATATGAAAAGATATGTTCGTGATACTGTCCGTAATCTTTTGCTGAAAAATCCAACTGCAACTAATTAGTCCCGCCTGAATACTCGCTGGCACGGGATCTCTCGTCTGGAGTGTACACTTGCAGCTTGTTGTCTTTACTCATCTTGATCACCGTCCGTCTTTCGTAGGATAACCAGTGACCGAACACTTTCCCGTCCAGATCAAGCAAATCATAGCCCCAATAGGGATTCCTCAGCATATCATTGTAGTTCTCAACGAGGTAGCGCCACTTGCCGATATTTTCAGCATCTGAAGAAATGGGCTCCCACATAATAGGATCAAAGGGGGTCCCCTTTATAATTCCGATAACTGCGTATGGCCGGTCGGCCGGGCCATAGAAATAGACATCCAGGTTCTCCTGCATAGTTACTGAAGTTGCAAACTTGGGAACAATTGCTGCGTTGTATTTCATACTGCCGTGCTTACCTTTGGCATATGAGTTTGAAAAAATGCCCATGACAGCTACAAGAAAAAAGACTGCCGTCATTACCTTACCGGTCATTACCAAATAACTTTTTGTGTTCTTCACGTCTGCCCCTCCATAGATAAAATTTTATCCTTTTAAATTTTTCCTTATTCCAAAACTCTCTTAAACTATATTCTCATTCCAGAACTCTATCAAGCTATATACTCTGCAATTTTTTTGACCTTTTCACCGTCTCCTCACTATTAATTTCATGATTTCCCCGATTGAACTCCTGTGGCTGCTTATCTGAATTGCTGATTGCCTCTTCAATGGAATAGATATTGCTATCTAATAAAGATAATAGGCATTATTACCTACAACTGAATTGTTTGTCATCTTAATAAACCAAGAGAATAAAAAGATATTAATACTTACCATTAACCAGCACATATTAATATCCCACCAAAATGACAATTGAAAATAATACCAACTTTATGTAATAAAATTATAGTGTATAAAGTCTATCAATTCATTATTAGTTTTAAGAATAACAGGGTGCAATTATGATAAACAAAAAGATGACATTTCTGGGAACTGCAGTTCTTTTAATGATCCTGACAGCCTGTGCTACAACAAAATTGTCCGGGACCTGGAAAGATGAAAGTCTTTCTGGAAAAAAATTCCAGAAACTTCTTATTATCGGGGCTGCCAAACAACAGCAAGTCAGGGAACTGTTTGAGGATGAATTTGTCAGGCAGCTGGAAGCTCAAGGCGTTAAAGCTATCTCAAGTTATACATTAATCCCGGCTGAAAAGATGCTGGACAAGGAAACTATTGTCAGCCATATTGCCGAAAATAGGATAGACGCTGTCCTGATCACCCGATTGACCGGCAGCAAAGGGAAAAGGGAAATGGAAACCGGCAACACATATCGGGTTCCCTATGCATATTACAACCAGATGCATGAATATTATAAGAAAGGGCTGGAATCAACTCAGGAGCCCTCCCCCGCAACAATCCATAAGGTCATCATTTTAGAAACAAATATTTATAATGCTGAAACAGAAAAATTAGCGTGGGCTACCGCATCTGATGTCTATGTACAGGATGCTGCATACAAGTTGACCAAAGACTTTATCAAGGTGATAGTGAGTAAGCTGGTTAGCGATAAGGTGATATAAGCGGTCAGCGGTCAGCAATCAGCATTCCTGCAGCTCATCCAACCAGCCCGCTGATTCATCCAGCTTTCTTTTGAAAAACCGGCTGGCATCTTCAGGATCCTTGGCCTGCTGGTGCTTGAAGAACATCTCATCGCCCATGATGCCGAGAATTTCTATCTTGCCTCTCTCGTGTGACATTGCATAGCGGAATCTCTTACTGAGGCCATCCAGCATCCCCCGTGCCTCATCGACAATCCGACAACCCTCTGCCAGGGGAACCTGGAAATGGCTCTTCACCCTTTTCACGGGCCGGCACTGAAAAACGTAGTAGGGATTGACCCCGATGCGCACCAGATTCCTCTGCAGGTCAGCCAGGATTTCAGGTGTATCATTGACCCCCTTAAGCAGGACGGTCTGGTTATTGACGATAACACCGGACTCGATAATTCTGTTTACAGCCTCTGTGGACTGCTCGGTTATTTCGTTCGGGTGGTTAAACTGGGTGGAAAGATAGATCCTGCGGTCCTTCTTGGAATAGGCCTGGAAGACTTCGAGCAATTCGTCGTCTTTTAATATCCGGTCCGGGTAGGCGAGCACCATCCTGGTGCCAAAGCGGATATAATCAAGATGCGGCAGCCTGGTAAGTTTTTCAAGAAGATGACCGATAACCCGGGTGGGCAGGATAAGGGAGTCTCCGCCTGAGATCAGCACATTGTTGACCTCGGGGTGGGCTCCAATATATTCATAGGCCTCATCAAAACGGCCCATGACCTCGTCATTGGTAAGGCCTACCATTCTCTTCCTGAAACAGTGCCGGCAATACATGGAGCAGACATTGGCGGAAAGCAGCAATACGGTATTTTTATATTTATGCTGCAGGCCCGGCAACTTGGTATTGTCCTTTTCACCGCTGGTATCGTAAAAACCGGACACATCAAGTTCATTTACCGAGGGAACGGCCATTTTACGGATCGGGTCATTCGGGTCTTTCGGGTCAATCAGGGAAAGGTAATATCGGGAGATGCTCATCGGATGTATATCAATGACTTCCTGAATTTTTTCCTTTTCTTCAGCTGTCAGATCGACATACTCTTGCAACTCTTCAAGAGTGGTGACATTATTGCCGAGTTCGTCCTGCCAGCGCAGTTGTATTGAGTCTTCCATAAAATGACTGGGGATATCATCCGGTTCCATGCCTGGAAGGTACAAATACTCTGCATTAAGCGCTTCGGGGACAGAATCCTTCTCAGAGATTGAATCAAAATAATCCATCTTACGACCTTCCTATTATATTTTGTAGAGATTGTCAGCGGGAACCTAAAATGCTAACATATTTTTTTAAAAAATGCTAACCACACTATTTCATTCACATTAATGCAAAGTTTTCCACCTGAAAAACCGGAGCAATATTTAAGAAATTGTATTGAAGGTTGTTTTTGCAATAACTGCGAAGATATGGGATAGTGCAGATAATGAAATATGAGAATACAACAGCAATTAAAACACTATTGACAAAAAAATGGCAGACCATTTTCAAGAAGACCTTTTAGAGCAGGTCAGCAAACTCCTCAAATATCATGATTCCCTTGGTATCAAAGAATACCCCCGCACGCAGAGCCTTGAACGTTTTTTGAAAAAACAGGCTGAATCTTCTCCTTCTCACCCCAGGGTCACCCCACAGGGGGGACAAGAGAAAATTCACAAATCATCAGAAAAAAAACATCTCTTTGATCCTGGCCTGGCCCAAAAAGCAACGCTGCATGATGTCCGTGAGGAAATTGGCGACTGTCATCGCTGCAGCCTGCATAAAACCAGGACCAATATTGTTTTTGGGCATGGTCCTGAAACAGCTAAACTCATGATCATCACTGATGCCCCCGGTAAAGAGGATGACCTGGCAACGGCCCCGCTCCAGGGAAAAGAAGGTGAGTTGCTGGACAGGATGCTTCATGCGATCAATTTATCAAGGGACAAGGTTTACATAACAACTCTGGTGAAATGTTTTCCCGGCGACAATGCAAAGCCCGATGAGAATGAAATAAAGACCTGCCTGCCTTTTCTCTTCCGGCAGATTGAAATTATCTGCCCTCAGGTTATTTTCACTATGGGTAGTCAGTCTTCCCAGGTTCTCCTCCACTCCAGCAGGTCACTTTTTCAATTGCGGGGCCGCTTCTATAATTTCAATGACCTCTGCAGCGGCGAACTGGCAGACAAGATAGTCATTATGCCATCCCTTCATCCATCTCTTCTCCTTGAAAATGAAGAACTGAAAAAAGCAAGCTGGCAGGATCTGCAGCTGATTCAGAAAAAGTTGGCAGGGAAGTAAAGGTTTCAAGGTTTCTGTCACCCTCACATCCAGCCATGCAGCGTGAAATTATCAGAAACAATCTTGACATTAATGTCTTTCTTCCATATTTTCTCTGCACTATTCAGGTAAACAGAAGATAGATTTTTTAAATTATTCATTCTTCATTCTACATTCTAAATTTTTAATTAGCAGGTGACAATAATGACTGTTGATGTAATTCAGTTACGGGAAATCATTGAAAAGGAACTGGTGATTCTGAACCGTATCCGTGAAGAGATCGGCAAGGTAATTGTCGGCCAGGCAGAACTGATTGAGCGGTTGCTTATCGCCCTTCTCTGCAATAACCATGTACTTATTGAAGGGGTGCCGGGACTGGCAAAAACATTGACCATAACCACCCTGGCAAAAACGATTCAGGCATCCTTTCAACGCATCCAGTTCACTCCGGACCTGCTGCCGGGCGACCTGATGGGCACCCTGATCTACAACCCGAAGACAGGTGACTTCACTACCCGTAAAGGGCCCATATTTGCCAACATCATCCTGGCAGACGAGATCAACCGTGCGCCGGCCAAGGTACAGAGTGCTCTGCTGGAAGCCATGCAGGAACGCCAGGTCACCATTGGTGATGCAAGCTATCCCCTTGACGACCCCTTTATGGTCCTGGCGACTCAGAACCCCATTGAGCAGGAAGGGACCTATCCCCTGCCCGAAGCACAGATTGACCGTTTCATGTTCAAACTTCTGGTAACCTATCCCAGCAAAGCTGAGGAGCAGCTGATTCTTCGACGCATGGCAGGAACTGAAGGGGAGATCCCGGTTAATCCTGTTATTACTCCCTCTGATATCAGCCGCATTCGCTCTCTTGCCGCTTCCATCTACATGGATGAAAAAATAGAGGAATATATACTTAACCTCGTTGCCGCCACCCGGGATCCAAGGAAATGCAACCTGGATATCGGGGACCTCATCCGCTACGGTGCCTCGCCAAGGGCAACAATTTTCCTTGCCAATGCAGCCAAGGCCAATGCCCTCCTTGCCGGCCGGGGCTATGTAACGCCTCAGGATGTAAAATCCATTTGCCCGGATATTCTGAGGCATAGGGTTATAATCACCTACGAGGCAGAAGCAGAGGAAAAAACCAGCGATGATATTGTCAAACAGATACTCGACAATGTTGAAGTCCCATGATTTCCAGGGAACTGATTAAAAAAATCCGCTATATTCAGATATACACCAGCAAGGCAGTCAACGATGTCCTTGCCGGGGAATACCATAGTGTGTTCAAAGGCCAGGGCATGGAGTTTGACGAGGTGCGTGCCTACCAACCCGGCGATGACATCAGGACCATTGACTGGAATGTTACGGCCCGCACCGGCCATCCTTTTGTGAAACGCTATGTTGAGGAACGCGAGATAACGGTTTTCTTTCTCGTTGACCTGTCCAAGTCAGGAAGTTTTGGCAGCCGGGAAAAACTCAAAAATGAAGTTGCTGCTGAATTCTGCGCCCTGCTTGCCTTTTCAGCCATCAAGAACAATGACAAGGTTGGTCTCATCGTCTTTACAGACACCATTCAATTATTCATACCTCCTGCCAAGGGCACCTCGCATGTACTCCGCCTGATCCGTGAGCTTCTCTTCTTTGAGCCCGGAAAAATACGGAAAAAGACCGGGACAGATATCGCATTGGCCCTTGATTATTTAGGCAGGGTGCTGCATAAACGCGGGGTTGTGTTCCTGGTTTCCGACTTTCTGGACCAGAATTTTGAAAAACCATTGAGAGTTCTGGCCCGCAGGCACGACCTGATAGCGGTAACAGTCTCCGACCCCCGGGAACTGGCCTTGCCTGATGTGGGGCTTTTGGAAATCCAGGATGCGGAAACGGGTGAGATCGTGGTTATTGATACTGGAAGCAAAACAGTACGCAGCAGATATAAACGTCTTGCTGAAGAAAAAAACAAGGCATTATCCGATCTCTTTCAATCCACAGGAATTGACCAGATCCAACTCCTCACAGACCGTGACTACGTCCTTGACCTGGTAAAGTTCTTCCGCAAAAGAATGAGGAAATAGGCACAAAGAGACAAAGGCACAGAGGCACAGAGGGACAGATTTGAAACCTGTCCCCCATAATTTATTTATGTGGCAAAAAGTTTCTGCCGAAAAATGCTAATCCTTTTTCCTTTTTCCTCATTAGTTTATCGCTTTATCTTTGTAAACTTTGATCCCTCAAGGGTCAGGTTGTACATCAATCCCTTATTGCCAAAGACAAAACCAATAATCGGATCCTTGATATTGGTGGTGTCAATTGATCCGCCGGCGCCCAGCTCGATGAGTGCTACTGACCCGTCAACGCCGGCCTCCCAACCTGCGCTCCCCCGGAACTTCTTCAGGGCGTCATCCTGCATGAAGACAAGGAGAACCCGTTTGGACTGGGCCCCAAGCTGGAAACCGATTGAAGCTGCTGCTGTACTGTAATAATCCACGGTCTTGCCGCCGATCCTCATGGCGCCCTCACCATATTCACCGCCAATACCTATGCCGACCTTAATGACACTTGGAAAAACCAGCACGCCTTTGGCGCTTTTCAGAAATTCCGCGCCGCCCTTGACGTCCTTTTTAAACTGTTCCAGGGTCACGTCGACACTGACGTCAATCTCCTTGGCGGATTTAGCAAAGGCCATACCTGATCCGACAATCAATGTAAGGCCCAGAAATAACACCCCTGCCAAAAATAAAATATTTCTCTTGTCTGTTTTCTGAGTTTTCATTTGAAAGTCCCTCCTGTTAAAATTGATGCTATAAAAAATTATATTTCAAAATAAGAACAGAGTAACTTTCCAATTTTATTGCAAATTCATGTAATTTACACTATATATATCAAGTGCCATTTAGGCAAGGGCGAATATCTACAGCAAGGGAGATTTCTTTGAGAGCCCGCACAAACAAGACTGCTCAAATAATCTGCATTACTTTCATTCTTTTCTGGATATTCAATTCAGTCCATACCGTGCAGGCAGCTTCATTCTTTGACCAGTTCATTGACCCCCACGACAACAAATTTGATGCCAGCAATTGGCTTTTAAACAAAAAGGGCTTTTTGCCTGTTCCCATTATCATCACAGACCCTGCGGTGGGATACGGTGCAGGAGTAGCCCTGTTGTTTTTCCATGCAAAAAAGGACGAACCATTCCTGGAAGAAGCTGAACGTACTTTCCAGGAAGGCTCGACAAAGCGGGAACCTTCCCTGCCGCCCAGCATTTCAGGATTAGTCGGCCTCGGCACAGAGAACGGCACCTGGGCAGCAGGTGGTTTTCATTTCGGTTCCTGGAAACAGGACAGAATGCGCTATCTAGGCGGCGTGATCTATCCCTCGGTTAACCTGACATTTTATGGAGGCGGCAACTCCCCTATTCTGCAGAATGGCCTGGACTATAATCTTGAAGGCTGGTTTCTATTACAGGAATTACTGTTCCGTATAAAAAATTCTAATTTTTTCCTTGGCCCCAGGCTTATTTACTACAATATTGACAGCACATTTGACTTTAAACTTCCAATCGATCCCTGGCAGCTTAATTTGAAAAGTTATGGACTTGGTTTGAAAGCAGCCTATGATTCCAGGGACAATATCTTCACACCGAACACCGGCATCAGCGCTGATATTTCGACGATGTTTTTTACTGTTGATAATGAATTAACCGGCTCTAAAGACTACCGGATGATTGACGCCTCCAGTAAGTTCTACTGGCAGCTTTTCCCGAATATTGTTTTGGGCTGGAGATTACACGGCGGCTTCAGTTCCGGAGACATACCCTTTTATGCCCTTCCCTACATTGATCTGCGCGGCATCCCGGCCATGCGTTACCAGGGGGAGAACATTCTGGTCACGGAGATCGAAACCAGGTGGAATATAAATGAACGCTGGAGCATGGTCTTTTTCGGCGGTGTTGGACGCACGGCAGATTCATTGGATGACTTCAGCGACAGTGAGGACAGATGGGCCGGAGGCACAGGCTTTCGATACCTGATAGCACGGGCCCTGGGCCTGTATACCGGCATTGATATTGCCTGGGGTCCGGAAGACCGGGTCTTTTATATCCAGACGGGTTCAGCCTGGTAGATAGTTAAAAAATATAGAAATCAGTCAGCTTTCAGTATTGGTCAATCCATTCACTTCCTCTTTCAATGGCCTTCAGCATAGAGTAGAGATCGATTTTAAAATAATCAGCCGGTTTTGATACAACACCAACTGCCGTACGGTACTGGCTCGAACTGTGGTTATTGGATTGCTTTTTGGTGAACAGTTCTACGTTGAGTTTTCAGAAGTTTTTTCTCTTCCACCATTTCAGGAGTTGTCTTCCAGCGGTTATGCATCCAGACCCACTGGGTAGGATATTTTTTTATATATTTTTCAATAACAGCATGAAACAGGCGGGTGTTCTCCTCCATGTCCTTCCTCCTGTTACCTGTCTTGACAAGCGATATTTCCTTTTCAATAATCAATTCATAGGTGTCATCAGGTTTTTTCAAATAGAACGCCGGCAATACCGGGGCACCTGAATCCATGGCCAGCATGGCTGCCCCGATAGGAGTGTGGGCAGGCTTGCCGTAAAAATCCACGAACACCCCCCGCACGTCAGTATCCTGGTCAATGAGTATACCGACAAGATTATTTTCAGCCAGTACCCGCAGGATGGTTTTATAGGAAGAGCCTCTTGCCAGGGTTTTTACTCCTTTTTTTCCTCTGGACTCAAAGAGCAGGGTATTGAGTTGTTCATTGCCAAGTCTTTTGCCGATGGCATAGGCAGGGATCCCCAGCATTGGAATACCCAGAGCCGTACCCTCCCAGCAGCCCATATGACTGATCAACCCCAATACGCCTCTTCCCTTTTTTTGGGCTTCCTGTAGATGCTCATTACCTCTCACCTCAAGATCCTTAAAGAACTGCTCCGGCTTTTTCTGGCCTATTTTAATAGCAAACTCGGCACCGCTTTTCCCCAGGTTGACAAAAACCTCTTTCGCCATTGCATGAATTTCAGCCTGACTTTTTTCATGGCCATAGGCAATGTTAAGGTTATTGATTGTTTTGATGCGCTCTTCCTTTAATATCCTAAAAGTTAATACCCCCAGGCTGCCGAACATCTGCATGGCAATTTTCCTTGGCAGCACACGGATAACCACCAGCAATACTTTTATTGCTATAACCAGCAGGGAGTATTTGATGCTTTTTCTGATTTTCTTGAAAGAACTCATTTGTTACTAGGCTGAAGGTTAAAGGCTGAAGGGAATAAGGTTTCCAGGTTTCAAGGTTTCAAGGTTTCGAGGGTGAAAAATTATAAACTCTGGGGGATAAAGTAATGTTTCCACTTGACCCCTCGACCCCTTGAAACCTTGAACCCTTGGCACCTTTTATTTAATCAACTTCGCTTCAGCCAACTGGTTTATAATGGACCTGGCAAAATCCTTGATATGTTTTCCGACTTTTCCATCTGTAGGAGCATCCGACCTGGCTGACCAAATAAGCTTATCGGTTTTCAGATCATAGAGATTGGTCTCAAGCACTGCGGTTTCATACTCTTCAGTATAACCGGGACTCACCATGTAGGCCCTGTGATAATAACCGTGCCAACCGCCGGAATAGACATAGCTCGGGGGAATGTACTGCGTATCCTTTCTGATATCAAGGAGTCGTGTCATGAGAATGGTATCGCTGCCTGATTCTTTCACCTTGCTGTCCAATTTCTTTTCATCCCGAAGATCCTCGTCAGGGAGTAAACGATAGCTGGATATCGCTTTTACTCCCCTCTGTTTGAACAGGGTGACAAATTCATCCTCAAAAATTCTTCGCAAGCCACCGTCCTTGGATACTCCTACAACGAAAACATCGTCGATCCCGTCTCCCTGGTATTCCTGGTCAACCCAGACAGATGTTACCTTTGTCTGGGAGCATCCCATTAGAAGAAAAGTTGTGAGAGCGAGTATCCCAAAAATAATTCCCATGCTCCGAATGGCCGAAAAATATTTGTTCATGGCGTAACTCCTTTTATTAAGATTGTCGGCATCGTAAAAAGCACGATGCGGACAGGTATTGCGCCTATAACCTATTGATTTTATTAGGCCCTGTCACCGGCCGCGAGACTTTTTACGAGTACATCAAGATTGATCATTCCTCTTTTATTTTTAAAAAACTATATTTCCTCATTGCAGCAAACAACATTAACTAAAAAAAACTGAACATACTTTCAACCTATTCAACTATCAATTTCATCCATTGAAGAGATGCAGCCGGTCCCCAACTGCCGGCTTCATAGGTCTGCAGTAGGCCTTCCCTGTCGGCACAGGTCTCACATTCTTCCAGAATAGGCGTCAGATAGCGCCAGGCAAGTTTCACACCTTCCTTATGCCAGAACAGCATATGATCACCCAGGATTACGTCAAGCAGCACCTTTGCATAGGCATCCAGAGGTGATCCCTGAAAGTCCTGATAATACTTAAAATCCATAGTTACCGGGCGCAGACAGGATTTTGCCCCGGGCCTCTTGGTCTGGAAAGTAATAGTTATTTCCTCTTCCGGATATATGCCCATTACAAGGCGATTGGCAATAATACCCTCATCAAGCACATCCCGGAACATGGAATGGGGCACCCCCTTGAACTGGACCACAATTTTGGTCTCCTTTCTTTGCAGTCTTTTCCCCGAGGCCAGATAAAACGGCACACCCTGCCAGCGCCAATTGTCTACAAATAAACGCATCATGGCAAAGGTCGGTGTGATGGAATTCGGGTCAACTCCGGGCTCCTCTCTATAGCCAACCTTTGGTACACCATCAATTTCACCGGCCTGGTACTGCCCGACAATAAGGTTTTCCATCAGGGTTTCCCGGGCTAGAGGCTTCAGGGATCTGCCGACCTTGCCCTTTTCAAGACGTACCCGGTCAGCGTCAAAAAAAGAAGGTGGTTCCATGGCTGTCAAAGCCAGGAGTTGGATCATGTGATTCTGGAACATATCCCGCAATACCCCAGCCTGTTCGTAGTAACCCGCCCGGTTCTCCACCCCCAGTTCTTCTGCAGCCAGGATCCCCACGTAATCGATATAGTTCCTGTTCCAGATGGGTTCAAAAATTGTATTGGCAAAGCGGAACATCAAAATATTCTGCACCGTTTCTTTGGCCAGGTAATGATCAATCCTGAATATCTGATTCTCATCGAAACTCTTGTGCAAGGTATCGTCGAGTTCCATAGCTGTTTTCAAATCCCGGCCAAAGGGCTTCTCCACGACAATCCTGGCCCAGCCATTGCCATCGGTGTTTTCCCGGGACAACCCGGCCAGGCCGATCATTTCGGCAAGCCCCCGATAAAGCGTGGGCGGCACAGCCAGGTAATATATCTTATTGCCTTTCGTGCCATGCTGCTGATCAAGATCCCTTAAAAAACCGCCCAGTTCATTGAATGTCTCAAGGGAGTCATAAATAACCGGCCGGTAAAAAAGCCTGGCAGCAAATGCATCCCAGCCGGCTTCATCCATGCCGGCTTCATCAAGGGTAGCTTGCCTTAATTTTTCCCTGAACTCCTCATTGCTCCAGGCGGTCCTGCTGCTCCCCACTATTGTAAAAGGTTCAGGCAGATTATTACTCAAGTGCAGGCTGTAAAAAGCAGGGATGAGTTTTCTGGCTGTCAGATCGCCGGAGGCTCCAAATATTACCAGGGTACAGGGTGGCAGAGAACCGGGGGTTGCAAATTCACAGACACCACCCGCAGTGGTTTCGCCATGGACAGAGGCTTCGAAAGGGTCTTGTGGAGACATTGGGAAATTCCTTTATTAAAAAACAGGTTTCAAGGTTTCAAGGTTCCGAGGTTTCAAGGGTTTAAAAATAAGGTCCAAGTAAGAAAAACTATAGTTTGTTCTCAAGTGATTTGATTAAGGCCATTAGCATCCTTTCAACTTCATTAATTCTTTCCAGGAGTGATTCTTTTTTATTATCATTTAAATATTTAAGATCTCCTGAAAGTAATGTCTGCGTTTCAAGCTCACAGGTAGATCCGTAGGCAATGTATAAGCACCTTACATAATCAGGTATTGTTTTTCGGCCATATCCTTCTGCAATATTGGAAGGGATAGAAACTGCCGCCCTTCTCATTTGGGAAGTCAAACCAAATTTTTCATCTGCCGGAAAGCTGCCTGTAACCTTGTACATTCCAAGACAAAGTTGGTATGCCTTTTGCCAGACCTTCAAATCCTTAAAACTTTTCAGCACTCTATGCTCTCTTTATCCCTTTGGCTCCTCGACACTTAGAAACCTGCTGTTATCTTTTACCCTTGGCCCCTCGAACCCTTGAACCCTGCTTTTTATCTTTTACCCTTGACCCCTCGACCCCTCGGAACCTTGAACCCTTCTTTTCATCTTTTACCCTTGACCCCTTGAAACCTCGGAACCTCGAAACCTGCTTTTTTATCTCTTCAGTTTCTGCCACTCCGTATGAAAACTCCCTTCCTCATCCACTCTTTCATAGGTGTGTGCGCCAAAATAATCCCGCTGCGCCTGCAGCAGGTTATGGGGCAGCCATTCGGAGCGGTAGGAGTCATAATAGTTCAAGGCTGCACTCATTGCCGGTATCGGGATGCCCAATTGTGTTGCTGTGCAGACTACCTGCCGCCAGGCTTTCTGGTTGGCAACCACGGATTCCATGAAATATTGATCAAGCAGCAGATTTTCCAGTTCCGGTTCACGGTCATAGGCACTCTTAATATCCTCAAGAAATGCTGCCCGGATGATGCAGCCGCCGCGCCAGAGCATGGCAATTTCACCATAATTCAAATCCCAGCCATATTCAGCGGCTGCCGCCTGAAGTTGAAAAAATCCCTGGGCGTAACTGCAAACCTTGGAGGCAAACAAAGCCTTGCGGACCTGATCAATGAAATCATCTTTGATTACTGATGCACGAAATTCAGCAATTGCATTACGGGGACCTGTCAATACCCTGCTCGCCCGCACCCTGTTTTCCTTTAATGCTGATAATGTCCGGGCAAATACCGCTTCTGTGATAAGGGTAGTCGGAACCCCGAGGTCCAGGGCTAATTGGCTGGTCAACTTGCCTGTGCCCTTCTGGCCCGCCTTGTCAAGAATGACATCGACCATTGACCGGCCTGTTTTGGGATCTGTAACGGAAAAAATATCGCGGGTTATCTCGATAAGGTAGCTGTCCAGTTCACCCCTGTTCCATTCGGCAAAGACCTCGTAGAGATCTTCGTTATCCAGCCCAAGCCCTTCTTTTAAAAGACTGTACGTCTCGCAGATGAGCTGCATGTCACCATACTCAATACCGTTGTGCACCATCTTGACATAATGGCCGGCACCGCCCGGTCCAACCCACTCGCAGCAGGGGATATCATTATTAGGGCCGACCTTTGCAGCAATGGATTGAAAGATCGGCTTGACATGGGGCCACGCCTCCCTGGACGCCTCCAGGCATGATGCTCGGACCGTGACGGGCTCCCTCCTCACCACCGGAGATACCCGTGCCCATATAGAGTAAGCCCAGGGATTCAAGCTCTTTAATTTGCTGCTCGGTGTCAAGAAAGTATGAATTACCGCCGTCTATGATAATATCCCCGGGTTCCATGAGCGGCGCAAGCTGCTTCACCGTCTGTTTAACCGGCATGCCGGCCTTCACCATAAGCATTGCAATACGGGGTTTCTTCAGGCTTTGGACGAATTCCTCCAGGCTGTGACAGCCGACGACTGATTTTCCCTGTCCAGGACCGGCAAGAAAGTCATCAACCTTACTTGTCGTCCGGTTGTAGGCAGCGACTGTAAAGCCGTGGTCAGCCATGTTCAGGACCAGGTTCTGCCCCATCACGGCCAGACCGATGAGACCGATATCACATTGTGCTGCCATGATTCTTACCTCCTCAATTTTTAAATAAAGGAACCGGATGTATTGAGAATATATGCATTTATACCACTATCAAACTTTGAAGGCTTCATAAAAAGTTGGTTCCTCCAAAGCCTGGCATTATAAAATCAGTTAGTTACAATCTTTATAACGTTCATTTCAAGACTTGCTGTCTTTTGTAACTAAAAACCCAGGTTAACGATTTTCAATATTGTTAAGATGCGCGGAAGAAAGTGTTCCGTTGTAGTAACACTACACGGAGCACTTGATGACAAAGCAGGTTAGCAATATTGGAAATCGCTTTCCTCTCACTTAATTATTTCACACGCCTTATCCACTTCTCTGCATATATGTTCTGCAAAACCTGCACCTGCTTCACCATAGATATTAAAAGCCGCATCCACCCCCGCCTCCTTCAGTGCTTCCACCTCGTCGTCAAAACGGGCGACTGCCGCTATCATGCCGGAAAAATTCGCAACCTTAAGCTTAAGCTGCTTGACAACTTCGATACTCTCAGTCTGGCTTGGCATGGCAAGCATGACAAGGGTTACATGATGATTCTCTATCTCGGCCCTTTCCCAGAAGTCTGAATCCATTGGGTCGCCCTTGATAACATTCCTGCCTGCCTTCCGGTGCTCCCGGACTATTTCAGAATCAAAATCAATACCGATAACCTTGCCGCCATGACGCTCCCGCATGAAATCATAGGCGCCTGTCCCGACCCGCCCCATACCGAAAATTGCTATCCTGGCGTCTCCAGGGTCAATGGGTTCCTCTTCAGGAAGACGTGTTCTGGTTTCAAAAGGTTTCAAACGGCCTGCCATCCGAGAATAAATTCTATGAGCTGATGTATTCAGTGGAGCAGCCAGCACAAAGGTCATGGAAAGGGCAATAACCATGATAACCAGCCATTCACTGCTGATCCAGCCGTTCGCAGCACCTACAGCACCGACAATCAGGCCGAACTCACTGTAGTTGGCAAGACTCAATGAGGTGAGCATCGATGTACGGGCCCGCAGTTTGAAACGGGTGAGCAGGAAGAAAAAAAGCGCCACCTTGAGCGGCATAACGAATGTAAGAAGAGTTGCTATGCCGAGTGCTTCAAGAGTTGGTGCGCCGGACAAGCCGATGCTGAGGAAAAAACCGACAAGAAAAATTTCTTTGAATCCCAGAAGCGACTTGGCAAGTTCCGAGGCCTTGGGATGGTCGGCAATCAGCATGCCGACAATTAAAGCTCCCAGGTCAGCCTTTAAACCAACCAGATCAAAAGCCGCCGCTCCCACAACCAGACCGATGAACATACCGGCCAGGATAAGAACCTCACCATGACCACAGCGGTTCAGGATACCCTTTAACAGGTACCGGATGACCGGCAGCAGGGCCAGGAGTGCCAAAGCCCAAAACGAAGGAATCTTTCCCAGGGAAAAGGTCAGAAAGAGGACGGCAACGATATCCTGGATGATCAGGATGCCGATGGAGACCCGGCCGTGCAGGGCCGCCATTTCCCCCTTCGCTTCCAGTACCTTGACCGCAAAGACAGTACTGGAGAAGCTTAAGGCAAATGCGATCAGCAGAGATTGTTTGAAGTCAAGAGAAGCAAAGAGCGAAGTACCGGCAAGGCTGAGTCCGATAATTGCTGCACCGAAGAGTGCAACTGTAATGAGCATATGGATAGTTCCGGTTGCCCATATCCTGGGTTTAAGCAAACTTCTGACCTGCAGCTTCAAGCCAATTGTAAAGAGCAGCAGAGTCACACCGAGGTCGGAGATAATGTCGAGTGTCTCTCCCCCCTCAATGCCAATACCGTTCAGGATAAAGCCTGCTGCCAGAAAACCAACCAGGGGCGGCAGTCCCACCTGGCGGGCTGCAAATCCCAGGAAAAAGGCTATGGTTACCCAGATTGGATCCATTTATTTTCTCATTATTTTTTAAAGGTTTACTATAATTATAAATTATTCATATAACAAATTTATTTGATTAAATAAATTGACCTGGAAACATGTACAATTACAACACAATAAATTTGCTAATCAAGCCGATTTCTAATATATTGAGAAACATTTCCAATTATTAAAATGGCTTGCTGAATGGCATGAATACTGCAATTTTTATAAAAAGTGCCGGCATTAACGATAACATTGAGAGGTTATAAAATGGGCAATTGGAGAAGTCTGAATCTGAAAAATGTTACCTGGATGTCCCTGCTGGCATTCTGCCTGCTTTCATTATCAACTGCCTGGGCGCAGGAGGAATCAAGCGATTTCTGGCCTCGGGAAATTGAAACTCCGCAGGGTGTGGTGGTGGTTTACCAGCCGCAGCCGGAAAAACTTGACGGCAATAAACTCTCCGGCATTGCAGCGGTCGCGGTTGAGTTGAAAGATAAAGATGAGCCCATCTTCGGAGCCATCTGGTTTGAAGCACGGTTGGACACAGACCGTGATGAGAGAACCGCCACCATTACAGATGTTACAATAACCGACGTACGTTTTCCGGAGCAGGATGGGAAAAAAGGGGAAAAATTAAAAAAACTGCTGGAAGAGGAAATCCCCAAGTGGAACATACCCATCTCCATGGACCGGCTGATGACCACCCTGGAACTGGCAGAGACAAGAGCCAAGGCCACCCTGAAGATCAATACCGACCCTCCCAGGATCATCTTCATGACCGAGCCGGCAGTGCTCATCACCCTGGATGGTAAGGAGCAGCTCCGGGAGATAGAAGGTTCAAAACTCAAGCGGGTTCTCAATACTCCTTTTACAATTCTCTTCGAACCATCCAAGAAAACCTATTACCTCTATGCTGACAAAGATTCCTGGTACACAGCCAGTGATATCAAGGGAGACTGGACCATTACCAAATCGATTCCTGCAGAAATAGCTGCCCTGGCCCCGAAGGAAGAAGCCGCCCCGGAAGACCAGGCTCCAAAAGAGGAAGATGAAGAACCGGGCCCACCACCCAAGGTGGTCGTGGCGACCGAGCCAACCGAACTCATCTCCAGTAACGGCAAACCGGAGTTTGCACCGCTTTCCGGCACCGATCTTTTGTACATGAGCAACACGGACAGTGATGTGCTCATGGATATCAAGAAGCAGGAATATTATGTCCTGCTGTCAGGCCGCTGGTTTATGAGTAAAAAAATGGAAGGCCCCTGGAAATATATCCCCGGTGATAAACTGCCTGAAGATCTTGCCAAAATACCCGAGGATTCGGAAATGGGCACCGTGCTCTACGCGGTACCAGGGACAGACGTATCCAAGGAAGCGGTACTTGATGCGCAGATCCCCCAGACCGCTACGGTTGATCGCAAAAAGGCAGCGCTCAGCGTGGAATATGACGGTGAGCCCAGGTTCGAGCCCATTCCCACTACAAAGATGACCTATGCCATAAATACAGCTACACCTGTCATCGAGCTTAACGGTACATACTATGCCTGCGATGAGGCAATCTGGTTTGTGTCAAGCAGTGGCAAAGGCCCATGGCAGGTGGCAACTTTCATACCGGATTCAATCTACACCATACCACCGGAGTCCCCCATTTATAACGTTACCTATGTCCGCATCTATGATTCTACCCCGGAAGTGGTCTATGTCGGCTATACGCCTGGATACACCAACACCTATGTCTACGGTACCACTATTGTCTACGGCACCGGCTACTGGTATTCCGGCTGGTATGGTCACTATTACTACCCGCGACCGGCAACCTGGGGCTTTCATGTGCGCTGGAACCCGTGGTACGGTTGGGGGGTCGGCTTCAGTTACGGTTACGGACCGTTCCGGTTTACCATCGGCTACGGCGGCTGGTATCGGGGCGGCTGGTGGGGTCCGGCACGCCGCCACGCCTATCGCCATGGGTACCGGCACGGGTATCGGCATGGGCGTCGGGCCGGGTACCGGGCAGGTTACCGGGCCGGCAGTAGAAATTCCGGCCGTAATAATATGTATCGTTCACAACGCAACCAGGCACGCACCAGAGCCCAACCTGCCACGGCCCACAAAAGGCAGGCAACTGCACGTGCTTCGAGCAATCGGGCGAACAATGTTTATGCCGACAGGAACGGCAACGTCAACCGCAAAACAGACAAGGGATGGGAGCAGCGCACCAACAAGGGTTGGGAATCAAAAGACAGATCGGCCCAGACTCAGCAGCAAAGGGACAAATCCAAGCAGACCCAGCAGCAAAGAGACAGATCCAAGCAGACTCAGCAGCAAAAGGACAGATCGGCCCAGACCCAGCAGCAAAGGGACAGATCCAAGCAGACTCAACAGCAAAGGGACAGATCCAAGCAGAGCCAGCAGCAGAGGACAAGGCAGCAGCAGACCCAGCAGCTTGACCGCAGCCACCAGGCACGGCAGCAGGGC
>PVMK01154471.1_pt1 | contig 47446 bp, 39 predicted proteins | sample 1853481 | NCBI WGS metagenome assembly PVMK01 (sample SAMN08533507, study PRJNA380276) | Marine sediment metagenome, whole genome shotgun sequencing project.
ATATAATTTATTATAACCGTGAATTACAATGGAACCGGATGATGGCACGTTGCAAAATAGTGGAAGGCGCGTTTTTTGATCCGCCCCGTCGCAGTGAAACACCACCATTAGATTATTAAGAAGTAGAACACGGAGATAATAAAAAATTATATTTATGATTATTATGTATTTCATTTCTCCTTATACTCTCAATTCTGACGTGAAAATAAGATACACAAAATGAGTAAATCAAAATGAATAAATCTGACCGGGGTAGTATTGAAGAACTGCAAACATTCTTGAAGAAGCACCCTGAGATAAAAATGATCGAAACCCTGTTTCCAGATGTAAACGGTATGTTACGGGGTAAGCGTATAGGCGGCGATGAGTTTGAGTTGTTATATGAAGAAGGGCTTAAGGCCTGTGCTTCAATTCCGTTTGTCGATAGCCGTGGCGAAATCTCGGTTGATATAGGGATTGGTACCCGGGATGGAGATCCGGATGTCATGAGTTACCCGGTAAAAAATACCCTGGCGCCGATTCCGTGGCTTGACTCTCCTATAGCACAGGTTTTTACTTCACTAAGTAATTTTGACGGTACGCCCTATTTTTCAGATCCCCGTTATGTGTTGCAGCGTACCTGTAAACAGCTTGCCAAACTAGGTTTGCAGGCGACTGTAGCAACGGAATTTGAATTCTATTTATTAGAACCAGGAGATGATATTGTCCCGAAACCAAAGTTGGGAAGTATTCCTGGCACTGGTTTAAAACAGGGAGGATTACAATATGCTAGCATGGAAGATCTGTGGGAATGCGATCCGGTTCTAATGGACATCCAGCAGAATTGTGAGTTACAAAATATTCCCTCAAATACCGCATTATCAGAATTTGCCCCGGGGCAGTTTGAAATCAACCTGCACCATGTCAGTGATCCTGTCGCTGCATGTGATCATGGTGCGATGCTTAAGCGCATAATTAAAGGAACAGCCTTTAAACATGGACTGGGAGTATCATTTATGGCAAAGCCTTTTGCCGATTATGCTGGAAGTGGTTTACATATTCATGTCAGCTTGATTGACGAAAATGGGAATAACGTCTTTTCTGATTCCACATCAAAGAAGGTACCTGCTATATCCAGTACGATGAAACATGCCATAGGTGGTCTGCAACAAACCATGGCCGATGCCATGGCTATCTTTGCACCTAACGCCAACTCCTACAGGCGGCTTCAACCATTCTCTTTTGTGCCACTATCACCAATATGGGGATATAACCACCGCGGTGTTGCCCTGCGGATACCTGTCTGCGACAGCAGGAACATGCGTGTAGAGCATCGAGTTGCTGGGGCTGATGCCAATCCTTATCTGGTGATGGCTGCATTACTTGCAGGTATTCACCATGGCATTAGTAATAAATGTGAACCAACAGAAATGGTCGCCGAAAGAACGATGCTGGAGAAACAGGAAGTTACATTGCCCGTACGCTGGGAAGCGGCACTGGATCGATTTAAAAATAGTGAAATATTACCTGAATATCTGGGGCAGGAATTTTGCCGGGTATTTGAACTTACACGGCGCAGTGAGTGTGATCGGTTTCATGCACAGATTAGCAATCTCGATTACGAATGGTATTTGCGTTCAGTGTGAACAGTTATTTTTATTTTAAATATTACGAATTTATGTGAGTGTCATGAGTGCTGAAGTTATATCAAAATTCGTTAAAAACCAAGTTGAGGGTTTCTCCTTAGATCAAATTTTCTATCGAGATCCTGATATTTATCAGCGTGAACTTGATCGCATCTTTATGAAATCATGGCTCTATACCGGACACGTCAGTCAGATTCCCAAAATAGGCGATTATTTCCTGTATGAATTGGCTAATGAGTCCGTCATTATCACTCGTGATAGTAAGGATACGATCAAGGCGTTAATAAATGTGTGTCGACATCGAGGCTCCCGGGTTTGCCTTGAGTCAACTGGTCAGAAAAAATCATTTGTGTGTCCTTATCATGCCTGGGTTTACAACCTGGATGGTTCACTACTTGGTGCAAATCGTACATCCTCAAGTTTTGATAAATCGAAGTATGGTCTTAATCAAATTCAGTTGAAGATCTTTCACAGTATGATTTTTATCAATTTTGATAGTGAACCGGTGTCGTTTGATCCTATAGAGAAAGATCTGGATGAATGTTTACGGCCCTATGGGTTTGAGAATATGAAAATCGCACACAAACAAAATTACCCTATAAAAGCAAATTGGAAACTCGCCGTAGAGAATTATTGTGAATGCTATCACTGTATTCCAGCTCATCCTGAATATTCGGTAGCCCATGGACTCTCCTTACCGGATGAAAAAGTTGCAGATTTACTGGAGCAGGTGATGGATAAAGCGGAAAAAGTGGGTTTGTCGAGACAGTGTGTTAATAAGGAATGGTTGAGATCAGGTGGCGTAGGTAATGATCGCGGGTTTTCTCGATATCCCTTATTAAAAGAATTTGTAACGGGTAGCCAGGATGGTAAACCGGTTGCCCCGCTCTTAGGTAATATAAAAGACTATGATGGAGGAACGACCGATATACAGATCGGTCCGGTTACATTTTACCTGGCCTATTGTGATCATATTGTTGTCTATCATTTCAAGCCATTGACTATTGATACCGCCGATTGCGAAATCACATGGCTGGTTAATGAAAAAGCAGAAGAAGGTAAAGATTACAAACTGGATGATCTAATCTGGTTATGGGACGTTACTACCATTGCAGATAAGCGAATTATTGAAAATAACCAGAAAGGGGTTAATTCGCGATTTTACCAACCCGGTCCTTTTACCGGGATGGAAGATTTCGAACGTGATTTCATTGACTGGTACCTGGATGTAATTAAGTAACTCATTAAATGACTTTTTCAAGCCACCTGGTATAAAACTGGGTGGCCAGGTGTTTACTGATAGTAAAATTTTTATCCAGGTTTTGCATTATCTGTTTACCAGTCTGGACACTGTTAGAAGTGATAGGATGTTTTTCGACAAGATCGATTGCCCAATGTTTAATGGTGTCGATATTTGCTTCCACATGAAATTGCATGGCAAGCATGTTTTCGTGCACAAATGCCTGATTTATACAATTATCACCTATCAATATGCGTGTTGCACCTGCGGGGAGAGTAAAAGTATCACTATGCCACTGCATGGCAACTAACTCTGTTGGGACACCACTTAACCACTGCTTACTGATATGATTGTTGTCAATGTGCAACCGTGACCAACCAAACTCCTCTAGATGGTGACGTATCACATCTCCACCGAGGGCTTTACTAATTAACTGTCCACCCAGACAATGACCGATTACCGGTATATCATTTTCCCTTGCAACCTGAATTAATTTTATTTCTGCTACCATCCAGTCCGTAGGATTTGTGACGCTTTCCGTGCCACCACAAAAACAGAAACCGGAATAAGATGAAATATCAGCGTAGCCTGGAATCCCGTCACCAAGATTTGGGCGTAATATTTTGTAGGGGATCGAACGAGCCTTAAGAAACTCTTTAAATAAACCAGGTCCACTGCTTTCAATATGTTCGAAGATAAGTATTGGATTCATTTATTGATTAAATTGTGGCCTGTTTTTATATTTTTGCTATGCACTCATTGTCTCTACCAGAAATCGATATAATATATGGTAAAGCATAAATGGAGGTAATAAAGATGAAAATAAAAGGTAGTTGTTTATGTGGTGAGATTAAATATGAAGTGGCTGGAGAATTAAGTAACGTCACTCATTGTCATTGTTCAATGTGCCGTAAAGCCCATGGTGCGGCATTTGCAACTTTTGCGACTGTAGAACCTGACAAATTCCAGTGGATATCCGGTACCGATTTGGTAACAAAATATGTTTCTTCACCGGAGTTGGAGCGTTATTTTTGCCGAAAATGCGGGGCTTCACTTGCTGCTGCCGAAAACGGAAAAATTACCGATATCACACTGGGGACGATAGATAGTGACCCAGGCGTACGTCCCGAAAGCCATATATTCGTTGGATCTATCGCTCCATGGTATGAAATAACTGATAGCTTGCCACAGTATGATGAATATCCACCAGACAATATTATTGACTAAAGATTAATATAATTTTAACTATGTACCGGAAAAGAAAACTGTGCCTTCTCTATAGTGTCTTCAGGCCAGCGTTGAGTTATGGTTTTTCTCCGTGTATAAAAACGTACGGAGTCAGGACCATAAGCACCCAGATCACCAAACAGTGACCGCTTCCAGCCACCGAAACTATGATAGGCGGTCGGTACCGGTAAGGGCACATTTACACCTACCATACCAACCTTGATGTTATCGGTGAAATAACGGGCTGCACCACCATCGCGTGTAAAGATACATGTGCCATTACCATATTCATGATCATTGGTGAGTTGGATGGCGTGTTCCATGGAATCAGTGCGCACCACGCACAATACGGGTCCAAATATTTCTTCCTGATAGATGCGCATATGTGGTTTCACATTATCGAACAGGCATCCACCGAGAAAAAATCCCTCTTCATTACCAGAGACAGAAAAATCTCGTCCATCCACTACCAGAGTAGCCTTCTCTTCTACCCCGAGATCGACATATTTTCTGACATTTTCATAGTGTGCTTTTGTTATCAAGGGTCCCATCTCATTACTTGTGTCAGTACCAGGACCAATTTTGAGATTACTGACACGCTCTGATAATTTAGCGACCAGTTCATCAGCGACTTCATCACCTACACAGACAGCAACAGAGATCGCCATGCAACGTTCGCCACAGGATCCATAAGCCGCACCCATCAGGGCATTGACGGTATTATTCATGTCTGCATCGGGCATCACGATCGCATGGTTTTTTGCACCACCTAAAGCCTGGACACGTTTACCGTTCGTAGCCCCCGTCGAATAAATATATTCAGCGACAGGGGTAGAGCCGACAAAACTCACGGCCTGTACACGTGGATCATTCAATAAGGTATCAACAGCTTCCTTATCACCATTTACCACATTAAATACGCCATCGGGTAAACCAGCTTGAGTAAATAAGTCAGCAATCAACATTGAAGCACTGGGATCTTTTTCTGAGGGTTTTAATATGAAAGTGTTTCCGCAGACAATTGCCATAGGAAACATCCACATTGGCACCATGGCCGGGAAGTTAAACGGCGTAATACCAGCGACAACACCCAGCGGCTGAAACTCGGACCAGCTGTCAATGGCAGGTCCCACGTTCCTGGAATGTTCCCCTTTCAATATTTCAGGGGCACCGCAGGCATATTCGACTACTTCTACGCCTCGCATAAACTCACCCATGGCGTCGTCCAGTACCTTTCCATGTTCTTCGGTAATCAATGCAACGATATCATCCGCATGTTGTTCCAGTAGTTCCTTGAACTTGAACATGATACGGGCACGCTTTAAAGGTGGTGTATTACGCCAGCCAGGAAATGCTGCCTCTGCAGCTTTGATCGCTGTTTCAACGGTTTCCTTGTTTGCTGCAGAAACGCTCCGTATAACTTGTCCGGTTGCAGGGTTGGTAACTTCCAACAGTCTGCTGTTATCGCTTACATTACTACCATTAATGTAATGTCCGATACTATTGTTTCCAGTCAATTGTTCCGCTGTTTGTATTGATGCCATTACTTCATCCTCAATCTATTTTCTTAATAACTCTAGAAACTATATCAAATGCCTGTTCGTATAAATCCTGTGTGAATCCAAGGAATGGTGAGAAAGCCAATGTATCCATTCCATTTCGCACCAGTAGTCCTTCGGCAAAGCATTGTTTGTGTATTTCAAATCCGCGTGCTCCGGGTTCATCTTTCCCTGGGTTCAAGTTCGATGGCCCCCATTAATCCGATGTTGCGTATATCAATGACTTTTCTCTGTTCCTTTAAATGAGTGAAGGGCATCCTCAAAGATTGATTCATTTTCCCGTGCGCGCTCAAACAGGCCTTCCTCTTCATAAACATCAAGCGCAGCAAGTCCCGCTGCTGTAGCAACCGGGTGTCCCGAATAGGTGTACCCATGGAAAAATTCGATAGCAAATTCCGGGCCATTCATAAACGCATCGTATATTTCCTTTACGCACTAGCACTGCGCCCATAGGTATTACGCCATTAGTTATACCTTTCGCAGTCGTTATGATATCCGGGATCACATCAAAGCGTTCGCTGGCAAATGCTGTACCAAGACGACCAAATGCAGTGATCACTTCATCAAATATGAGCAGGATGCCATGCCGATCACAGATCTCTCGTAGCTTTCCTTAAATAGTTAACCGGTGGTACCAGGACACCGGCAGATCCCGCAACCGGCTCGACTATCACTGCAGCAACATTTGATGCCTCCTGAAAAGTAATTATGTGTTCCAGTTCATCGGCCAGGTGCGCCCCCCACTCTGGTTGCCCACGGCTGAATGCATTTCTGCTCCAGATTATGTGTATGTGGTATATGATGTGTGTTCGGTAGATAGTGACCTCTAAACATCTTTCCTGTTGTTCGGTAATCGCCGACAGAAATCCCGCCAAAGTTGACACCATGGTAGCCTTTTTCCCTGCCAATCAGGTGAGTGCGTGTTTGTTCTCCTTTGGCATGATGATAGCCGAGAGCAATTTTCAGCGCTGTTTCTACAGCTTCCGATCCAGAATTAGTAAAGAAGCAATGTTCGAAACCTTCCGCGCCATATCAGTTAGTCGGTCAGCCAATTCAAAAGCACCCGAATGTCCCACCTGGAAAGATATACGCGTAATCCAGTTTCGCAACCTGCTCCTGAACAGCCTTGACAATTTTTGGGTGGCAGTGTCCAGCGCCACACGTCCATAGTCCTGACATAGTGTCCAGGATTTGGCGCCCATCTTGTGAGGTGTAGTAAAAACCATCGGCTGATTCAATCAGACGTGGATTATCTTTAAATGCACGATTGGCAGAAAATGGCATCCAATAAGCGTTTAGGTTTATAGCAGATTCATTTTGTGATGAAGGTTGGTTCAAGGCTTCTAATGGCATGGTAATTTTTTCAATAAAAATTTGAAGAAAATGATTTACAAGAGATAGCCTATGCTATTAAACTAAATTTAACAATATTTAAATATAAATATGTAACCTATTGATTAATATATATAAGATATTTAATCATTAAGTAATATTTAACAATTAAATTTCTCACAAACGACAAGGTTTTAATATGGAAGACATTGGTATAAGACTTAAAAAAGTCCGTGAATCGCACAATCTATCACAACGCCAATTAGCAAAATCTTCAGGCGTGAGTAACGCGATGATCTGTCTGGTAGAGAGGGGTAAAAGCAAGCCTTCTCTGGGCTTGTTAAAAAACATACTTGATGTTTTTTCTATTTCAATTTCAGAGTTTTTCAGCTTTGAACTGCAACAAGAGCCCGAAAAAGTTTTTTATGGAAAAGATGAACTTACTGAAATCGGTGATGGATTAATTTCATTTCTTCAACTGGGCAGTCATGCTCAGAACAATAACCTGCAACTCATGTATGAACGTTACCAGCCGGGTGCAGATACAGGTCGTTCAATGATAACCCATGAAGCAGAGGAAGGAGGTATAGTCATCAATGGGCGTATAGAACTGACTGTAGGAGATAAAACACAAACCCTCGGTCCGGGCGATGCCTATTTATTCAATAGTCGTACTCCGCATAGATTTAGAAATATTGGAAAAGTGGAATGCATTCTAGTGTCTTCATGTACTCCTCCCAGTTTCTGAAATAGTGTTTAGTAAGTTTCTGTATAATTCTTTCTGGAAATATTCAGAGAGCGAAAATTAGTAAAATATAACCTTGCGATAATTACTCAAGATGGAAATAAAAAAATGTAATAAATCCAGAATGCCTATTGTTGGTGTGCCCACCGATCGTCATGAAATTGGTGGCTTGCCTTATGATTGTACGCAACATAAATATCTGGCTGCTCTTTATCGCAGCGCAAAAGTATTACCGATGCCAATTCCATTATTTGGTAAAGATATCGACATTGATGCAATATTGGAGAATGTCGATGGCGTTATGTTGACCGGTAGCCATTCCAACATTCATCCCAGGAATTATAGAGAGTCAGGACAGGAGCCAGAATTTAAACTGGACGTTGAGCGTGACGCTACTATTTTGCCATTAATCAAACCTACAATTGAACAAGGCATTCCATTATTTGCAATTTGTAGAGGTTTTCAGGAACTTAACGTTGCATTTGGCGGTACTTTGCATACCAGGTTAAATCTAGTTGGTTCTTTTAATGGGCATAGTGAGGATACAAGTTTACCAATAGAGCAGCGTTATAATGCAGCGCATGAGGTAAAACTTGTATCCGGTGGGGAATTGAACAAACTATTGGATATGGATTCTATCAAAGTCAACTCGCTCCATGACCAGGGTATAGACAAGTTAGGTGACAATCTAATTGTTGAAGGACACACTGAAGATGGTTTGATCGAAGCAGTGTCTGTTGAAGGGAGTAAAAATTTTGCCATCGGAGTGCAATGGCACCCGGAGTGGCAGTCAACCAAAGATCCTGTATCGACTGTAATATTCACTGAATTTGGTAAGGCATGTTATTCGTATGCAGGGTACGATACTTAAATTGACCGTCATCTAGCGATGGCCTGTCAATGACTAGTATTAAAATTTTCCAAACAATTACCTGTTCATGGGAATGATAACGTAACAGCACGGGGTAGTTTTTTATGCCTGGGATAAATGAAGTCGTTCGCAGTAATTGCCCAAGAGACTGTTACGATGGTTGTGGCATTCTGATTAACAAGGAAGATGGAAAAATAAAACAGGTTCTGGGTGATCCGGATCATCCGGTATCACGTGGCAGATTGTGTAGTAAATGCGCCCTAAGCTATAACGGCGTGTGGCAGGATGAGAATGAACGCCTGCTTTATCCTATGAAAAGAACCGGTGCAAAAGGTGCTGGGGAATTCGAACGCATAAGCTGGGATGTAGCAATGGATATCATTGCTTCAAAATTAAAGGCAGATATTTCCACTGGTGGACCACAGTCTATAATCCATACACATTATTCCGGCACGCTTTCACTCATTGCACTGGCATTTCCAATGCGTTTTTTTCATCGACTAGGTGCCAGTGAAGTATCACCCGACACCATATGTAACGCTGCCGGTCATGCTGCCTGGGAATTGTTATACGGTGATTCCAATACTGGTTTTGATCCAAGAACTGCACAAGATACGAACTGTATTCTGGTCTGGGGGGGCGAATCCGTCTCACTCAGCCCCTCATGCACATAAACATTGGTTACCGGAATCACCTGGCAAGATTATCGTGGTAGATCCGGTACTGACGGAAACAGCCAGACAGGCAGACATGCATTTGCAACCGTATCCTGGATCGGATGCTGCACTTGCTTTCAGTATATTGTATGTGTTGCAAAATAATGACAGATTTGACCAGGAATTTATCGCTAATCATACAATCGGTTTTGACGATTTATTACCATTGATAGAATCCTGTGATCCTGATTGGGGAGAACAGCAAACCGGTGTTCCAGCAAAGATGATAGAGCAGGCAGCACAGTGGTATGGTGTTGGCCCATCTCTGTTATGGGCAGGGCAGGGATTACAACGACAATCGATGGGTGGCAACATCATGCGTGCAGTCGGTTTGTTACCCGCTGTCACGGGGAACGTAGGGAAGCCCGGTGCTGGATTTTACTATCTCAATTCAACAGCTGATATTGCTGGGATTGATTATGAAAAGCTGGAAGGTTCCAAACTCAGTCAAAATGATCATCTAAGTATCAGTCACATGGATTTCTCTGAACAATTGGCTACCGATAAATTTAAATCGCTGCTGGTATGGAACACCAACCCGGCAGCATCTGCCCCCAATCAGAAACAACTGCATGATGCCCTGAGGCGTGAGGATTTATTTACCGTTGTGATTGATTGTTTTCAGACCGATACAGCAGATTATGCCGACATAGTCTTACCAGCAGCGAGTTTTCTGGAATTTGATGATCTGACTTGTAGTTATTTCCATTTGAATATGGGTGCCCAGGTGAAAGCGATTGAGCCATTGGGGGAATCATTACCGAACCAGGAAATTTTCCGAAGAATGGCAAAAGCTATGGATTATGAAGATGCAGAATTATTCGAATCAGATGATCAATTAATTCAGGAAATGCTGACAGACATGAATATTGATATAAGTTTTGAACAGTTAAAGAAAAAGGGATGGTTCTCTCTGGGTGAAGAGGCCGTGATATTTTATGATGACCTGAAGTTTGCTACCCCAAGTGGCAAAATCGAAATTGCATCAGACAGGGCTGTGGAAAATGGATTACCACGGCTTCCATTACCTTTAGCAGATGAAAAACCTAAAGATGGGAAATTACGATTAATAACACCGGCGTCAATCTGGCGTATGAATGATTCTTACAGCAATGATCCGCAAATTATCAAACGCTCAAATGATGCCAGTATCACATTACATCCTGATGATGCTGACAGGTTGAATATATCGGAAGGAGATCAGGTCACATTGAGTAACGAAGCAGGTAAAATTCAGCTAATTGCAAAAATAGAAAGGCTGACGCCATCAGGAGTCGCTCTCTCCTATAAAGGCAGGTGGCCAAAATTGGAATCGACTGCATCAAATGTGAATAGTATTCATCTTGCTAAAAAGACTGATATGGGTGAAAGCACCAGTGTTCATAGTACAGAAATCACAGTTACCAGGCTTTGAACCGTAATTCGATCAAAATACGTTAGATTTCTGTATCCGGGCTTGTTTGATCGTTCCGAGATCCTGATAAGTAAATCAGTAGAGCAGCAATAAACAGACAGATTGTAGTCATTGCAAATGGTCGTGACGTTCCATCATGTAAGATACCAACACTTAATGCAGCAAGTGCACCAACACCCATTTCGATCGAAACAAGTAAAGCAGCAGCAGAGCCTGTACGTTTACACGTTGCATTCATTGCCAAAGATGGAGCAACGGAAAATAATGGTGCTGTGCCACATGCAATGAGTGCAATACACAACCCCAGCATGAATTTTGTCTCAAGGTTTGCATAGACTACAAAAAGTAATAATAAGCTACCGCTAAAAATTGTAGCCTGACCAATCATCAAAAGAGCATGGGGTGATGTTGATTTTACAAACCGTGCAGTAACCATGTTACCTAGTATGTACGCTATCACCATGATCCCCTGGTAATAGCCAAAATATTCAGTAGGTAATTCATGCTGTTTGATAAGGATAAAGGGTCCAGCCGTGTGAAATGCGTAAAAGAAGCCGATGCCAGCCCCCATCATCAGACAATATTTCATAAAATGAAAATCACATAAAAGGCCAATGTAATCATCCAGGATTTCTTTTATTTTCAATGCATCCGGGTCTTTTTGAGTAGATTCTTTGAGATTTGACTGAAATAGTAATGCTGTAATTAATGCAATTGCTGCTATGGCAAAAAAATTGGCTTGCCAACCAAAATAAACATAAATGTAGCCACCCATAATTGGTGCAATAGCAGGTGTTAATGCAATAGCCATCTCATAAATAGCCAACACCCGAATTTGATCTTTCTGATCGAACACATCGCGAATGATCGCCAGTACTATGACGCCCTCTGCTGCTGCAGCAAATCCTTGTAATATCCTGGCGGTTATAAGTTGACCAATCGATTGTGATAGAGCACAAAACAGGCTAAACAAGGCAAGACTGACCATAGCAATAATAAGTATGGGTTTACGCCCAAATCGCTCCGATAGTGGTCCATGAATGAGTGTGCCGATGCAATAGGCTGCTACGTTTAAGCTGATTGTTAATTTAACGTACTCCGCCGAGACACCAAAGTAATCGGTTAGATGAGGCAGGCTCGGTACATAGATGTCAGTGGACATCATGGATACCGAAGTAGCAAGTATCAGTAAAAAGACCAGGCCTTTATTGCTAATCATATTTTTTTATAGAACGAATAATAATAAATTGATGTTAAATGATAAGAAATTTACAAGAGCTGTTATTGATCATAAATTACTTTTCCTGTTAATTAATCATGAGTAATACAATCAATAAAAAATTTCTACTAGCAATAGTAAAAACTAATGACCATAGTCAATAATTGCACAACTTTGCTATTAATTAATACAAAGCGTGACCGCGCGGAAGACTTAATATCGACTTTTAACTAGTTATATTTACTCGTATCATGAAATTAAAATCTAGATGCGAAATGAGAGTGAATATGCTTTAGTCTGCAATTTTAGATCCGGTTTATTACGATTTTTTTTGATTTAAATCAAAATGAGAGTTAAGGCAAATATATATTATCTCTGGAAATATAGAGTTACAGGTGTATTACAATGATTATACAAGCCGACACTGCCTATGAGCCGATATGTAGCTTTACGATTTCTGCCCGAGGGAAAAAACCGGACGTACCTATATTTTCATTTTTACGCAGGTTTTATGGATATATTCCCTTGGCTGAAATTGAAAGTATTTATGGTTTTGTTGAACAGTCCACCTTATATGGTGGCCGCCCATTTAATATGCCGGAATTATCTGAAAGGGATGTAAGACAGCTCAATAATGCTGGAATTGGCTTGCGGTTGCCCATGACTAATCATTATGTAACTCGTGAAGAGTATGATGCTAACCGTGATTTATTACAAAAATATCACCGCGAGGTGAATTCTGTCATTACAACCAATGATGATCTTGCTAAATGGATACGACAGGATTTCCCATTGTATAGTCTTGATGCCAGCGTGATAAAAAATATCCATACCTATAAACAAATTGATCAAGCCCTGGAATATTACGACGGTGTCGTGCTGCCTATGTATATCAATGAAAAAATTGATTTTCTTGAAAAAATCAAGGCAAAAGATCGGATTATATTATTTGCCAACGCTGGTTGTGCCCTGACCTGTCCATCTAAAATCTGTTATGCAGCCATCTCAAAGTCAAACAAATTTGATAAAGAGCTGGCAAAAAATATTGGGCCAAGTTGTTCGCAATCTCTAAAACACAGGGAGCAACTGGGCATGGTGGATTTTGATTTGAACCCTCTCATGGAAATGGATTTTTTTCATTTTAAGTTACTCCGGCCAAGGCCTTCCAATATGACCGGGTTTTGATATTTTTCGCCAAGGGGAACTCCGGAGAAACTGCTGGTGATTGAGTTGATGATTTGTATTTTTTAAATTAACTTTATACATTCATGGCTGTTTAATTATTTCTACCAAGCTTTTAGACAGATAGCAGAATGTTATAAAATATAGCGATTTGTACAGTCGTGACCGCATGGAAGACATCATATTGACTTGTAACTGAAAATGTTCAGTCGTTAGATAACTTACATAAATTGTTATACAAACAGGATGAAATAATGAAGGAGTGGATAGCAAAGCTTGTATCAGTACACGCAGGAAATAACGAAGACTATAGCAAAGAAGCATATGAGACAATTAAAGTCGAACCAGATGGATTTGTCGGTGACAAGCACAAGGGGTTTACACGCATTGCAGCTTCATGGGATCCTGAACCTAATGGAACTGTCAGGCGTAACGAAAGACAATGGTCCGGTGTTTCATTGGAAGAGTTAGACGTGATCCAAAAAAAAATGGATCTGAAAGAACCGCTTACGCCAACGACGCTGGGTGCAAATATTTGTGTTGAAGGTGTCTCTAATTTTTCCCAACTTACAAAAGGAAGTAAACTCATTTTTCCATCGGGGGCAGTGTTGATCGTAGAAGAAGAAAATCCGCCCTGTGTAGATATGGGTGAACAGATTGAACTTGCTTATACAACCAACTCCGGTGAACAAGTCTCGGGCAAGATGTTCCCAAAACATGCATTACATTTACGAGGTGTCGTCGGCTTCGTCGACATTCCAGGGATTATTAATGCAGGTGATGATGTGATAGTTCAAGAGTATGAAATACCGAAGTGAGTGAATAAGTTTTTCAAAGAGTGTAAGAAATCATTCGGTAGCCACAGAGAATAAATTTACCCCTTCATCCATTTACTACATGACGCAAAATAAAATGTTAGAGATATAGCTAATGATCGTGATGCATAGTCTTTTCGATCTGGTTGAATCTTGCTCGGTAGATGATTTCCAACGTGCCATAAATGCATTTACCCAACATTTAATAGAAAAAGATCTGCTGGTTTCATCTAGATTTATGCGACATGAACCACATGATGGATACAATGCTGACGGACCCTCAACTTCATATTATCTTGCTATGGAATTTTCCGATATGACTCAGGCAAAAGCGTGTTGGGCTTATGTTGAGAGTGATGACGAGTTGGTAAAGGCACTACACGATCGGGTTAAATCCAGTGTACGAAATAGCTCGTTCTTCCTTTACCGAGATATACTTTGAGTTGACGGCATAATTTTGCCTGAATCGGTGTTATCCGTACATGAAGTTAATAATTAAAAATTTTCAATTTATTTTCATACGGGTCCGCTTGGATGAAAAAACGATCATGGCGGTCGATATTAGTTTTCACATTCCCATCACGTTTCTATAGTATTATAAAGTCCTGAATTCCTTCTAGAGATATATTATTAGCAATGCAAAATCAGCCAGTATCAAAAGCAACATTTTCTGAAATAATAGAGTTAGTTAACCTGGGGAAGCTGGTTGAAGCGGAAGGCATTTGTAATGATGCCATTAATCAAAATCCTGGAGATGTCAATATGCTCGCTCTTCTGGGTGCATTACTTATCAAAATGAATAAATATGTCAAAGCAGAAAAATATTTGCGTATGGTCATAGACATCGCTCCAACTTTTGCTAAACCTCACGAAGATCTAGGCTATGTTTTACTTGAATTGAAACGACCAGATGAAGCCATTGAAATACTGGAAAGAGCAACTCAACTTGATCCTAAGCTTGAATTGGCTTTTCTTCATCTTGGAAAAGCCCTGATTAAAACTGGTAAAGGAAAAGAGGCTGATGAAGCTTTTGAAAAAGCATTCAGCCTATCACCAGAAAGGAAAGCGCTTGCTCAAGCCGCCGAATGTTTCAAAGAAGGTAGACTGGAGGAGACTGAAGAAATCTGCCGAAAGGTGATGCAAAAAAATCCGAACAATGTTGATGCCATACGTCTTATGGGAATATTGGCAGCGAGACTTAAAAGAACTGGTGATGCTGAGAGATACTTCCGTAAAGCAGTAGAGTTAGCCCCCGGCTTTACTGATGCAATCATAGATCTGGGAAAAATACTTCAGGAAGATGGTCTCCTTGAAGGTGCTATAAACAGTTATAAGCAGGCTATTGAGATGGAGCCTGAAAACGCTAAACTCTATGACATGCTAGGATTTGTTCTCGCACCAGCTGCCTTGACGTTTGATGCAATCGAAGCTTATCAAAAAGCAATTAAACTCGATCCAAAACTTGTCGGATCTTGGCTTGGCCTGGGTCACTCACTGAAAACGGTTGGTCGACTGGATGAGGCTATCGAGGCATATCATCAATGTTATAAATTAAAACCGAATTTTGGCGCGGTACAATGGAGCCTGGCAAACCTCAAGACTTATCAATTTACAGATGAAGAAATCGAAGATATGCAAGCAAAAATTGCTGAAGAAAATCTTTCCGGGGAGTCCGAAGTAAATTTTCTTTTCGCACTTGCCAAGGCATATGAAGATCGTAATGATTATGATCGAGCCTGGTCCTATTACAAAGAAGGCAACTCGAAACGTCGGATGCATGAATCATATGATCCGGTGGATACAGAGGTAACTAATGACAGGATTATAGATGTTTTTAATAAAGAATTTCTGGAAAAAAATACCGGATTAGGAAACCCTGATCCATCACCTATTTTTGTACTGGGGTTGCCTCGTTCTGGCTCTACATTACTTGAGCAAATTCTTGCCAGTCACAGTTTAGTGGAAGGAACAAGTGAACTATCTTACGTGGCCATGTGCACAAAATCGTTAAATAGAAACAGAGCCGATGGTATTAATTATCCAGAAGCAGTACACGCACTGGATGAAAGACATTTTAAAGCGTTAGGACAGGACTACCTTAATCATTGTCAAATGCATCGAATCGAAGGAACGCCACATTTTATCGATAAAATGCCAAACAATTTTCCACATATTGGTTTCATACACTTGATATTACCCAATGCAAAAATAATAGATGCGCGTCGTCACCCAATGGACGCGTGTTTTAGTTGCTATCGACAGCTATTTGCACAAGGGCAAGCATTTACCTATGACTTAACCGACATTGGTGAATACTATTTGCAATATCAACGTATGATGGATCATTGGGATGAGGCATTACCAGGACGCGTTTTGACAATTCAATATGAAGAAGTTGTTTCAGATTTTGAAAATCAGGTGCATCGTATACTTGAATATTGTGGCCTGCCCTGGGAAGATACTTGCCTGAATTATTACGATACGGATCGACCAATTAGAACAGCCAGTTCAGAACAAGTCCGTCAGCCTATCTATACAGGATCATTACACCGATGGCGTAAATATGTTCAGCATCTTGATGAATTAACTGAGGTATTAAGCCCGATCATGGATCGTTACGAAAAGTACGAGACATTGGGGACAAATTAATCTTTAACTGATAATGACATTCAAATCCATCGATCATTTTTATGGCATTACAACAGTAAGAAAATGGATGATTAAAAACACTCTACTATAAACAGCAATGGAAAAACATGACTCAGCCTCAGTTACACACTAGCTCATATTACGCTGCGACCATCAACGACAACACTGATTATCAATCATTACAGGGTGAGCAAAGTGCCGACGTATGTGTCATTGGCGCCGGTTTCACCGGTATTTCAACTGCACTTCATCTAGCAGAACGTGGTTATAACGTTCATGTTATTGAGGCCAACAAAATTGCCTGGGGGGCATCCGGTCGCAACGGGGGTCAGATGATCGGTGGTATTTCCGGTGAGGACAGAATGGCTAGGCTACATGGTCAAAATGGGGATCAATTGTTGTGGGAAATGCGATGGGCTGGCCATGATATTATTCGTGAACGAGTACAGACTTACAATATTCAATGTGATTTAAAATCCGGATATCTCGATGTCGCCATCAAGGAACGCCATATTCGAGCTCTACACAAAGACCTGGAGCGTTTGGTAAAATACGATTTTCCATTCGAATTCAAAATGTTATCCAGAGAAGAGACACAGGATTTCATTGGTACCAAGGCTTATATCGGGGCATTGATGAACATGGGAAATGGGCATATTCACCCACTTAATCTTTGTCTTGGTGAGGCCAGGGCAGCCGTGTCTTTAGGAGCGACGATCTATGAGAAATCACCGGTATTGCACATCGAAAAAAGTGGTAAACCCAGGGTCATAACTGAGCAGGGTTCTGTGTCAGCTGAGTTTGTTGTACTTGCCGGTAATGCCTATCATTATCTCGAGCGCAAGTTACGTGGCATATTATTTCCGGTGAACAGTTTTATCATCGCGACTGAGCCGCTTCCAGAAGAATTAGTCAACAATGTCAATCCTAAGGATCTCGCTGTATGTGATCCGAATTATATCTTGGAGTATTTTCGCCTTAGTGCTGACAAGCGACTATTGTTCGGTGGGCGATGTAATTATATCGGTAGCGATCCAGAAATAATTAAAAAGAATCTAGTACCTAGAATGCTGAAAGTATTTCCACAGCTGGCAAACGTAAAAATCGACTATGCATGGGGTGGCACGATCGGTGTGACAGTCAACCGTGTGCCGCAATTAGGAAAAATTTCATCGAATATTTTTTATTCCCAGGGCTATTCCGGGCACGGTGTCAATGTCACGCACCTGGCGGGGCAGATACTGGCTGATGCTATCGCTGGCACATATGAGCGATTCGATGTTTTCGCTAACATAAAGCCTGTTGTCATTCCTGGGGCGCACACGTTCGGAAATCAAATGGTAGCGCTTGGAATGCTATACTATCAGCTCAAAGATCGGTTGTAGTTGTATAAACGGTAATTAAAAAACAGGAACATATTCTTGTTTATGTGTATGGCCATACTTCAAGGCCATGTATGGCATTACGGATATCATAGGTTAAAGTTATTGCACTGAGTGTCTTTAAATTATCAATGTCATGCAGAGTTATAGTTGAAGGTGAGGAACCTGCAGCGATTATGCCATTGTCCAGTGCGCAAAGCCCTCTGCCGAATGCCTGTCGCGCAATGCGTGAATCATCCATGTCTGTATGAGTTAATTGCTCTTTTGAATATGCTGGTACATCAAAAGCACATTGAATGTCAGGTGTGACATAACGAACTACATTGGCTTCTGTATCATTAAAGACTATACCGTCACGATAAGGACGGGCATTATGAACGCCAAACGGTAGCCGAACCCATTCAGTTATAGTGCTACCGTTAAAGATTAAAGATGCTCCTGTTTTCAAGCCGCTGATAAACATACCATTTGTTGTGCAGCATATATTATTTAAATGCAATTCATTTTGCTCACCAGGGCCATTATTTGAATTTGGATTAAATGGTCTCCCACGATATTCATCATCATGTTTCAATATTTCCAAACCCCATGTAAATTTTTCGTTATCCAGATCGAATCCGAGGATGGAATCAAATCCGGTAGACGTTAAATATAATCGCCGTTCAAAGCGGCTGATTTCATGACAATGTTTTAAATAGGGATTACGATACGAGGTAAGCATCTCAAAATCAGGCGTATAGACAAAAAGTTCATCACTGGCAGCGATATATATTTTATCACCATCAAAATCAATTCCTCTCAATCCACGATCCCAACCTCGTCCCTGCCAATCTATATTTACAGTATTCCAGTCAATAGCTTTAGTGCTTTGATTGCTTTCCAGATCTATCAGATAGATGCCACCATGGCTTTCTCCCTGGTTGCTACCACGTACTACAGAACTTGCAATGAGCTTTGTCATAATTCGATCTTGCTTAATAAATAAAATGAATAAAACTTATTGGAAATCTTTCATGAACGAAATTCTTCTATGCGTACCCGCAGAAAATATGCAGGAGAATCATTATAATAACATATGATCCGATATAATTTATTTCTATGATAATTTTTCTGGTTTGGTAAACAAGCCCCAGATAATTACCATTCAATAATGTTAATTCTAAAACTAGCAATTGAGGTGAGGAAATGATTACGGGAAGATGCGAGTGTAGCAAAGTACGTTATGAGGTGGATGCTGAGATTGCCGATTTCAGTCATTGCCATTGTTCCCAATGCCGACGGTTACATGGCGCTGCTTTCGCTACGTTCGGTGGTGTTACACGCAGCAAATTTAAGTACATATCAGGAGAGTCGAGCATCTGTAAATATGCTTCATCTAATAGCCATGACAGGGTGTTTTGCGGGAACTGTGGCTCAAATATATTAGTAGACCTTGCCTCGGAACCTGATGAATTATACATTGCGATGGGCACGGTCGATGGCGATCCGGAATGCCCGCCAGGTTATCATATATATGTTGGCTCAAAAGCACCCTGGTACGAAATCAGCGATGGCTTACCTGTCTATGATACTGTGCCCGATAACTAAATATTGAAATAAGCCTTACTACAAAGGCAAGGGCTTAGACAATATGAAGAGGATCGCTTCGCCGCAGAGTGGAATACAAGATTCTTCCATTCTATTACAATAGCCGGAAACACATCAATGAGGTACTTGATCAGCGTATCGTTTTCAAGTCTCTCACGCAAAAAAGAAGTTTGACTCCCCCAGGAAAAGTCATAATAGATTAATAATTTTTACCTATCTATGATTATTGCAATAATGTATTCAGGTAATTTTGAAGAGTTAAATTTCAATACCCAATATGTCAGCAGCTGGTTTTAAGTATGGGGCAAATTTTTTCCACCTGCCCACGGAGCTCTGATACAGCGGCTGCCTCACTTGCATAGCGCTAGCGTTAATAATAGCCGACCGCCCAATATAGCGATGATGTTGCAGGCAGGCATCCTCCCAGGGCAATCCACAGAAGGCGAGTAATTCCCGTGTGACTTGCTCATTGTTAGCAACCAGTTCCTCATAATCCACAGTAATAATGCTGTTTGGAAACTGGGTTTTCCAGTAAGCAATATGTTCTTCAGACAGAATGTAGGAATTAGCGAGGTTTTCGAGACTGGACAAGCGACCTGAATAGCCAGAAAAAAGCTTCTGGTAGCAGGATAAAATCATGTCGAGGGGGTGTCGTCTGAGATGAATGATTTTTGCCTTTGGCCAAGTGAGCAAAATAAACGCAGTATGGTCGATATTAGACATTGATTTGTCAACAATACGCAACTCACCTGACGCAACGATTATCTGATTTTCACGAAAGGTGCGATTGAGTAATGGCAGGCAGTTGGCAAACTCCGTTTCCTTACTCAAAGTCGATTTCAGCGGTAATATATCACTGCTACCCATCTCAAGCTCGTGGATGACATTGTTGAACACGTTGCTTTCACCTACTGGGTAAGTCGCGGAATGTGCGCCGATGATTTGCTCAAGCAGAGTAGTACCAGAACGTGGTTGTGATGCTATAAAAATCGGACTGTAATCGGTAAAACCTTTATCTCTTAACGCCTCAATTTGTTGTCGATTGAAAAATGCCCGAGAATTCGCCTGCCTTTGTTTTTCAGCCCCGATATCCCAGGGATTCATTTTTGCAATCAGGGCATTGCCTGCATGAAGATGATAGAAGTGTTTATCTGGGTTAGATTCGCCGTAAGAGAGAGCAGCGGCAAAATGCAAATAAATTAATTTTTGTTGTCTGAATTTAACCAGAAGCAATCTTTCCAGGGTTTCAATATATTGTGGTGAAACCTTATCTTTTACCAGGAGCGCTTTTCCGTAGTGAGCCGCAGCATTTGTCGAATCAAAGCGGATCGCCTCGTCAAACGCGTTCTTAGCCAGTTCATGTTCACCCAGCAAATCGTAAGTATATCCAAGGTTATAATGGCATATAGAACTTTCAGGTTTAAGTGTTACTGCTTTATTAAGCAATTCAATAGCAGTTACAGGATCACCAGTTTGTAAATATAAACGGGAACATTCCAGGAGAGGAAGGTGATCTTTGTCAAAGCGATTCAAGATATCGTCAGCTATTGATTTGGCAAGATCAAACTTGCGACTGTTGATATAGTTTTTCAATAACAACAGACGTGGCATCAGTTCCTTTGGCTCTGCATCGATCAGTTGATGTGCCTGATACTCTGCGTCGAGGAAAGCATTTTTGATGACTAGATTCCTTAGATTCTCAATGGTCTCGTTATAGTTTAGTCGCAATTCCTCAGCTATGAGCTTGTGAGATTTCTCGACGATCTTGAAGGATAATTTTTTCTTGTTGCGTGATTTCTTCATAGATGATTGTTCGTTCTTTTGTCGCTATCTGTAATTATAATAAGCCTACGACAAGCTGCTTCCAGTATGTTTCGGACTGTAGTATAAGTTACCTTTTTCTGCTCAGCGACAAAGGTTTAAACAAGAATGTGAATATAATGGATATATTAGAAAAGAACCAAAAAGCTTTTACCAATCAATCCAAAGGTTTTTCGAGCGATGGAGAGACCTACGCCGATGTAGAGGGACTCACCTGGATGCTTAAGGACCTGCCATTCTCAAACAACGATAGAGCCCTGGACATCGCAACGGGTACGGGTGAGTTTGCGCGTGCATTGGCACCGCATGTTGCGACTGTAATCGGCATCGATGTAACCGATGCGATGATGGAACAGGGAAAGAAGTTCATTCAACAGGCAGGCATCAAGAACATCATCTTCCATAAAGGCATCGTACAGGATCTTCCCTTTGAAGATGAAACATTCGACATCGTTTCATCGCGATACGCGTTTCACCATTTTGCAGAGCCAAAGTCAGTGATCTCGGAAATGGTTCGCGTTTGCAAAACAGGCGGTCATATCATGATTGTCGATATCATCGTTCCAGATGAGGCGACTGCAACCGAATATAATTACTACGAGTGGCTATGCGATCAATCCCACACGCGTTGTCTCGGGTTTGAAGAGTTTCAAACCTGCTTTCGGCTCTTCGGAATGGATGTGATCTCCGCACGGACCCGAGGTCTCGAAGAAGAACTTATACAGTGGATGGATTTCTCTATCACCGAGAAGAATCATCGCGAGGAGATCCTTGGAGCTGTGAAAACTGAGCTTAGTGGTGGCACCAAGACCGGGCTCGCTCCTCACGAAAAGGATTCTGTTCTTTACTTCAGACAGCTCGATCTGGCTATCGTTGGACGTAAGTCTGCGTCAGGCAGTGAAATAATCAATGCCCCGAAAACCAACTAATTTCACCAATTCATCTAGGCCTTCTGAAACTAAAAGAAATAAATTATCTTGTTATAAATAATTGAATAAATAAGATGTAACGTGCGTAGGCTGAAGAAAAGTTTGCAAAAACATGACGTCTATTTTAATCTTATCTGGTGATTATCTCGTCAATATATTCAAATAAATCAAACTTTTTTATCGACTGATTAACAATTATTTCAGTACCAACTACCTAGATATAAGGAAAGGTAATGCAGAAACCGCGTTATATAACAGTGAAGGAATTTCTGGTCGATTCACCAGAACACGAACCGAAAGGTATTTTCCTGTTGGCCCATGGTGCCGGCAAGGGGATGTCAAGCCCGTTTATGAATTCGATTGCCAAGGGTATTGTCGCTGCCGGTGTTCGGGTTGTGCGATTTCATTTCCCTTATATGGAAGATACATTGCGTACTGGCATGGAAACACCAGCAAACCAGAGAAAAGTTCTGAAACAATGTTTCAGTGAGGTGATCATGCATTGTATAGAACATGAAAAGTGTCCGAGTAAATATATCATTATTGGTGGTAAAACCATGGGCGCCAGGATTGCATCAATGGTTGCCGATGAGCATAAAGTCGCTGGTGTTATTTGCCTAGGCTACCCTTTTCATCCCCTGAAAAAACCGAAGCACTTTCGTATTAAACATCTGGAATCAATCGAAACACCCACCTTGATTTGTCAGGGCGAAAATGATCCATTTGGCAGGCGAGAAGAAGTTCAACAGCGAATTCTTTCAAAATCGATCAAGTTCCACTGGTTAGAAAAATGTGATAACAACTTCAAGCCAGGAAAGTTATCTCATCAGACTCAGGATGAGAACATAGAGGACATAATCCATGCCTGTAATGGGTTTATTAATCACTTGTTATAGCCTTGCAGTAATCTGCTAGAGATTATTGATGTGAAGGATATCTCCGGTCATTCCGCTCGGACCCGCACGGACGACTCATACTGATTTTGCATCATAATTTACCAGCCCTCAGAGTCACCGATAAATAATACACATTGTAATATTATCATTAGCAGAATAAGGCACGATATAGTGTTCTGTGTGATTATTTATCATAAGCTGTCTATACCAGCCGCAGTATCAACAGGTGCGAGAATTACTCTTCACCTGAATATGTTAAGACGGCATATATGTGATCTCATAAACCGCAATTGAATGAGGAAGTGCGATATGAAACAACGTAAAATTATGCCTCAATTTAGCTGGCAAATAATTATTGCAACTACTGCATTCATTTCCTGGAGTACGGTCATGTTTCTGGTCGGTAACATTGCACCGGAATTCGGCTTATCACAAGCTCAAGCTGAAACGTCAAAGCTCATTGTACGGCTGGATCGAGATCGATTGGCCGGAAAGAATCTCGGTGAGTTCAAGCCATACGAACCGGAGCATGGTGATCTGATTGCCCGTGGTTATGAGTATTTTTATAGTGAAGATGAAAATTTTGGTATTGGAGTGTGGGAAAGTAAACCCGGCAAGATACGCTATACCGATCTGGAATATGACGAGCTGATGTACGTCCTGGATGGCGCTATGGTGATGACCGACGAACATGGTAATAGCGAGACATACGGTACTGGAGAGGGTTTGGTTTTACCTAAAGGCTGGACAGGTACCTTAGCCGTGCCTGAAGGTGGCGTGCGGAAAATCTGGGTTTCCTATATGGGTGGTAAAAAAGGTGAAAGTAAATAATGCTGTCACCAGCAGCACCATTCCACAAAGTTAGTTAGAGAATTAGCCAGAATTAGCGAGAGGCTTGAGATGAATTCAAAAGTGCTATCCATTGCGCAGGTGATTGAAGACAAGCGGCAGATCATCAAGTGGGTGATCTATTCGTTGTTGCTAATTAATTTTGTACTGTACTTCAGGGATGATTGGCAAATTGCATTACACACGATGCGCAACGGCGGAACATTTCTTGATTGGACCGGCGCATTTGCGACAACTATCGATGAATTAGCCTGGTTCATGCTGCTTTTACTTCTCGAACTGGAAACCTATGTTTTATCAGACCAGGCCTTGCAGGGAAAGATTACCAGGATAATGCATGGCATAAGAATTCTATGTTTTATCTTCATTGCTCATACACTCTATGGTTACGGCACTTATGTCTCAGAAGTCACCCAGGATATTCCGGTCACCGATGTATCCAGTCTGTGTCAGCTGGCGGATAAGGATATTTCATTTGCTAAAAATCTGGAATACACACTGCTTGATCAAACAAATTGCGCCGGCTTATCAACTGCCAGCCAATTTTTCTACATCGACCCCAATAACTTTTTGATTGTGACAGATACTGAGGGCCTGGCTGTCGAGCGACACCTGGCGTGGCTCGACCTGATCGAAGCCTTCGTCTGGTTATGTATTTTAGTGACCATTGAACTGATGGTTCGGCTACAGGATCGTGGCATCACAAAAGGCAGACTTGTCAGGGGTACATACACCTCTAAAGCCATACTTTATTCTATTCTCTGGTTTGCAATTGGATACTGGATTTACAAAGGTCACTATTACTTTGCCTGGGATGAATTACTCTGGATTATGGGTTTTGTTGCCATCGAGCTTAATGTGTCGGAATGGAGAGATGAGATCGATGAAGCTGAAGCAACATTAGTAGCAACGTAAATCAGTAGCCGTCCAACTTGATTCAGGAATGAGATACAGACTAATGATCTCCGGAATGCCTGTGGTCAATCGATCAGCAGTCACAGAAAGATTAATGACAATATTATTTTTGAGGAGAAGATTTAATGCCCGAGATTAGTGTTCAAAAACAATGCGCCGCATTGACAGATTTAGTTGCAGCAGAGTCCTTTGGTGAGCCTGTAGGTGATCTACCGAAACAGACAGATAGCAGTTTCTTTGCAGAAGGAAATTTGATCACGGGGACATGGGAATGTGAGCCAGGGACATTAAAGCTGGATCTGAACCTGACAGAATTTTGTCATTTACTAAAGGGACATTGGGTGCTGACCTCTGAATCCGGTCAGGTGACTGAGATCAAGGCAGGGGATAGTTGGGTATTCCCAAACGGTTGGAAGGGCACCGCTGAAGTGGTGGAGACTGTGCGCAAGGTTTACATGGTCATCACCTGAAGTAAAACCTAGATAGTATTAAGCAATTAATGCATAACGGCAGAGAATTAACTTGAGCAATTACGATGCAATTATCATTGGGGCAGGTCATAACGGCCTGACTAATGCCGCTTTTCTTGCCAAGGCCGGCCTCAAGGTACTGGTACTTGAAAAGAATGAGTATGTCGGTGGAGCAACAGCCAGTCGCGAACTGCATGAAGGCTGGAAATACTCCAACTGCTCTTATGTATGCAGTTTATTCAGACCGGAAATATACCAGGCCCTGGATCTAGGGCGACATGGTTTGGAAGTAGTGCCGTTGCAAGGCAGCTGCACCTTTAAACAGAACGGTGATTATTTCGGTAGTTACCACCAGCCAGCAGTCAGACGTCGAGAAATTACCAGGCACTCAAAGCGTGATGCTGACGCTGCTATTCGTTTCGATGCTGATTTGATGAAATGGTGTCGCTTGATTCGAGGTTTTTTACTACGCACGCCAGCTGATCCAACGTCATTCAAAATACGCGACGTGATGGAATTTGCCCATCTTCTGAAGAGTTTTTACAGCCTGACGGAAAGCCAGATCTACGAATTTATTCGCTTCTTCACAATGTCAATCGCAGAGTACCTTGAAGAGTATTTTGAAAGTGAAGTCATACTCGCTCATTTTTCCGGAGGCAGTATTATCGGCACCGGACTGGGCGTTTATTCACCGGGCACGGCTTATGTATTGTTGCACCATGCCATGGGTGACATTGATGGCAATATCGGCTCATGGGGATTCGCCCGTGGTGGTATGGGATCGGTGTCTAAAGCCATTGCTTCTTCTTTTCAGTCTATGGGTGGTGAAGTTCGCACTGGCGCTGAGGTACGACAGATTACTGTGAAAGGACGCAAGGCTACCGGGGTAGTGCTGGCCTCGGGAGAGGAAATTAGTGCTCGCGTGGTGGTCTCTAATCTGGATGCCAAGCGTACTTTTCTCAAGGTGATGGATCGCAAAGACCTGCCGCAAGATCTGATACAGCGTGCTGAAAATTTTAAGATACGCGGTTCTTCCGGCAAGATTAATATTGCACTTGACGGCATGCCAGAATTTCCGGCGCTACCCAGGGGTTCTCCACTCACACTTGGGCATATGCATTTTACCGATACCCTCGAACGCCTTGAACGCGCCTACGATGATTGGAAAGACGATCGTTGGTCCAGGGATCCTTACGTGGACGCAGTGGTTCCAACACAGTATGACCCGACCCTGTCACCACCAGGTAAACATATGATGTCAGTGTTCGTGCAATATTGTCCTGTCGAAGCCGAAGGCAGTTGGACTGATGAGAAACGGGACGCCTTTGGCGCGACAGTGATTGATCAGATTGCCCGCTACAGTCCGAATTTCAAAGACCTTATTTTGCATGCCGAAATTCGTACGCCGCGTGAACTTGAAGCGGAAGTAGGCCTGACCGAGGGTAATATTTTTCAGGGTGAACTAACGCTGGATCAGCTGATGTTCAATCGCCCGTTTCCCGGCTATGCCCAGTATCGAGGGCCTGTTAAGAATATGTATATGTGTAGTTCTTCCACCCATCCCGGTGGCGGGGTAATGGGAGCACCGGGTGCCAATGCTGCTCGTGAAATACTCCGGGATCTACATAAAGCCGATACCACGCCGAAGGACTTTGGTGATGACTAAGTCTTTATCTAAATCGGTTGTTATTGTCGGTGGCGGCCACAATGGTTTAGTGTGCGCGACGTATTTGGCCAAGGCAGGTTACAAGGTACAAGTATTGGAGGCCCGTGACACTGTCGGTGGTGGTGCATCCACCATTAGTTTTGCCGACGGCTATAAAGTATCGGGATTGGCCCATATCCTTCACTCCCTAAGTCCAAAAGTCTGTAAAGATCTCGATCTTGAGATGGCGGGTTTAAAATCGGGTGCGGCCATAGACACCATTGCCCTCGATAAAAACGGTCAGCATCTAACACTTGGAATAAATGACGCCACTGGCGCAGGGCTTTCCAAAGATGATATTAAAGCCTATACCGCCTTTAAAAAAGAATTCCGCAGCTATGCCAAAACGCTTGATCCGTTGATGATGAGTAAACCGCCACGACTCAAGGATATGGATCTGAAAGATAAATTTACCCTGGCCAAGCTTGGTTGGAAATTGCGCTTTGGTCTCGGCAGCAATTCGATGCGCGAGATACTCAGGGTCGGTGGCATCAAGATTTATGACGTGCTGAACGAGGTTTTCGACAACCCACAATTAAAAGGTGCCATCGCCGCCGATGCGGTGATCGGTCATCATATGGGTCCGCGTACTCCGACCACAGTACTGACCTACCTCTATCGGCTATGGGGCGAGACCCTCGGTCCGCAAAGTTTACCTCCCGGCGGTATGGGTCAGATTGTCGATGCTTTATCTGCTGCTGCCACGAAGGCGGGTGTCACTATTAAAACCGGGACGAAAGTTCAACAAATTATTATCAATGATGGCAAGGCCACCGGTGTGCAACTGCAATCGGGTGAACAGATTGATGCTGCCATCGTGATCTCCAATGCCGATGCCAAAACTACTTTTTTGAATTTAGTTGGCACAGCAGAACTCGATGCAATGTTCGTTCATCGTATCCACAGCACCCGCACCAGGGGTAATGTGGCCAAGCTCCATCTGGCGCTGAAATCGCTACCTGAAGTAGCGGGTTTATCACCCGAGCAGCTTGGACAACGGTTACTCATCGCACCGGATATGCCTTATGTGGAACATGCATTTAATCATGCCAAGTACGGTGAGTATTCGGAGAACCCGGTGCTAGAGATAACTATTCCCAGTATTGCTGATCCATCTTTGGCACCCGCGGGGCATCATGTCATGTCGGTATCGGCATCTTTTGCGCCCTATTCCCTGAAGCAAGGTTGGGATAAATATCACGATGCTTTTGCCGATAAAATTATTGCCCTGATAGACCAGTACGCACCAGGATTTTCGAGTGTTATTGTTGCCCGCGAATTACTCACACCGGTTGATATCGAAGCACAATATAATATTACCGGGGGTCATTGGCACCATGGTGAACTGACCATTGATCAGTCTTTTATGATGCGTCCAGTTCATGGGTCGGCACAATACGATACACCAATTGCAGGTTTGTTTCTCTGTGGTGCCGCGGCGCATCCCGGTGGTGGTATCACGGGGATTCCCGGTCACAATGCTGCGCAGCGTATTCTTGAGATGGAGAAAGGGGCAATGGGAGCAGGGTCATAACAGTGGAACAGCAGACACAACATGATTTCAATCAAATATTGCAGCCATCACCCTTTCACGTCCGGGTAGATGAAAATTCTTTGGTTAAAAACTGGATGTCCTGGAATGGCTACCAGACAGCTCGGGTCTACGACACCCTGACGTCTGAATATTTTGCCGTGCGCAGTGCATGCAGTGTGATGGATATGACGCCGATGGAAAAATATCGTATTAGTGGACCTGATGCACTCAAATTTCTGAACCGCCTCGTCACTCGCGATATTTCCAAACTAAAGCCCAATCGTGTCACTTACGTGGTCTGGTGTAACGATGACGGTAAAGTGCTGGATGACGGCACCCTCTTTCATTTACATGAAGGCGAGTATCGGTTGTGTTCGCAACATCATCAATTGGACTGGCTGCTGATGTCTGGTTTGGGAATGGATGTATCAATCGAAGAAGAAACCCATGAGATAGCGGCACTTGCAGTGCAAGGTCCTACTGCTTTTTCAGTATTGAGCGCAGCCGGCTTTAGTGGACTGGATAAACTCAAACCCTTTGGCATCATGCATACGTTGCTTAATGGTTTTGAGGTGATGCTTTCCCGCACCGGCTATACCGGCGATCTGGGTTATGAACTTTGGGTTGATCCGGCTAACGCGCTATCTCTGTGGGATGCTATTTTCGGTGTTAAAGAGCGCGGACTATATGATGTGCGTGCTATCGGTTTGGGAGCACTGGAAATCGTGCGGATTGAAGCGGGTTTTATTATGCCCGGTGATGATTTTAATACTGCAGAAACCACGGTACGAGCCGATCACGACCGTTCCCCCTTCGAAGTAGGTCTGGATTGGCTGGTCAATTTTGAAAAACCGTACTTTACCGGTAAGCGAGCATTGCTGAAAGAGCAAGGTAGACCGATTAAACGACGACTGCTAAAACTTGTGGTAGAGGGTAATAAGGCACCCGCCGATTCCTTTTTGTATGATGGCAAAAAAGGCCGACGTATCGGCACCATCAAAAGACAGGCGTGGTCTCCTATCCTCAAAGCCAACCTTGCGATGGCCGATATTAACTACAAAAATGGGGCTGTGCCGGCGGAAATCTGGGCTGAAATCTACTACCAGAAAGAGCTTGAATGGCGGGTTACCTGGGCTCAATGTTCTGTCTCGAAACAAGCGTTTTGGTCCCACGAGCGGCGTACTGAGACACCACCGGCACGGTTTTAACGTTTTGAATCCAGATCCTCAAAAGAACTTATAGATAATTATCCATCCTCCACGCTGTAGTAAATCTAATATAAGTCAATCATTTGTCCAGGCTCATATTGCAAATTTCATAGCCTTACAAGCAGATACAATAGAGTATGGGAAAACTAGTAAATTTATCCCTAAAGTATTTTTATTCACCTTAAGATACGTGATCATTTCTTATATGGATGGGATGATTCAATTCACTGATTTTCCTGACCGTTAAACTGTTAAATAGTTTTGATAGGAATATGAAATATATTCTTGAATTTATTAAATATTATTATATAATTATCGGATGCGACCAATGATTTCAGGTATCATTTATCCATGCGTGCACGTTAGGACTTATCGCTTATTTACCTGTATTAACATTGAGAGAGTGTCAGCGATTGCATTAAAATTATAAAGTCCCTGGGGAGGGTTCTATGAGAAACGAATGCGACATACCACGTGAGTCTACGCCTTGCCGAACGAGCATTGCTATTGCAGTTTCGGCAGCGATCGCTGGTACAGGAACAATTACGGCACAAGCTGAAGGCCTTGAAGAAATAACAGTTACCGCGACCAAGCGTTCGGAATCGGTGCAGGACATACCGATGGCAGTGACGGCATTCTCAGATGAAGAGATTGTCCGCGAAGGTTTTAAGCAACTAGCAGATTATGTCGGTGAGATACCTTCACTGGAAGCAAATAAGCGGTCTCCGGGTAGTACCACGCTGGTTATGCGTGGCTGTGCCACATCGGGTACCGGGTTCGCTGATAACCCAACGACTGCTCTCTATCTAGACGAAAATCCGATTTCCGCAGGTGGTCTGAACCCGGATCCCTGGCTGATTGACATTAAACGAGTTGAATCACTAAGTGGACCGCAAGGCACCTTGTTTGGTGCTGCCTCCCAGTGCGGTACATTACGTGTCATAACCAACAAACCCGACACCGAAGAACGTGAAAGTTGGTTTGATGCTACCCCCATAGTAGCTACCGAGCATAGTGATGATTTAGGCTATGAAGTCAGTGGTATGACTAATATTCCACTAATTAAAGGCAAGCTCGGATTACGCCTGTCGGGTTTTTGGTCTGAGGAGGCAGGTTACATAGACAATATCCTGGTAGACAGCCCGGGTACCTTGTATGAGGCCGGGGATGCCGCGTTATTAGCGGCGCAGGGGGCCGCATATGATAACAGTGCTAATGTAGAAGATGATATTAATTCGGCTACCACCAAGGGTATGCGGGGTGCATTACGCTGGACACCGACCGATGATTTGACTCTCGATCTTATGGCCAATTATCAGCATCTTGAAACCGATGGACACGGTGATATCGATCTTGAGAGAGGGATCTTTGCCAGGGCAGGCTACAATATCGGTGATTACGAACAAGTCCGATTTAACAATGAAAAATGGGATGATGAATGGTATCAAGTTGCCCTGACGACAGAGGCAAATCTAGATAAAGTTGATGTCACCATAACGGGCGCGTATATGAATCGTGACACTCGTTATGATACCGATGGAACGCCCTACCAGATAAGCAATTTCGAGGCAGGTGCTTACGCAGGTGCTTTTATATATGATTTTGGTAGTAATCCCGGTACCGGTCGTATTGCAGGCGACACCAGGGGTGACTTAGCGGATGAGGTTCATGCGCAACGATGGACATTCGAAGCACGTGTAGCCACAGCTGATGATTTAGACAGCCGTTGGTCAGGGATACTCGGTATCTTTTATGCTAATAAAGATGAGAATGAGGTCTTTAAAAGCAATATAAGAGGCATGAGCGATGGCTGTGCGGCAAATGACTTCGGCAACGCGTATTACCAGACGAAAGGAGCAGCAGCTTACAACACCGGCTGCGCATATGGCACCAAGTATCTGACTTCACTTGCATATTTCTATACGGGAAGATACGTAACACCGACCGACAACTGGTTTTCGGGCTATTATGATGAACAATTCGATGAAAAGGCCATATTTGGTGAAATGGGCTTTGACATCACTGACAGGTTAGCACTCACACTTGGCGCTCGCTGGTTTGAATATAACATGACAAGGACACGACAAACGTCTTGGTTTCAGACCACTGATGTTGCTTCTGATGAAGCCCCACCTGATTGTAATGTCGTACAGTGCTATCAAGATGGAAAGTTTGAGGCCACAGAGAGTGATTGGGTGCCTAAAATCAATCTCTCCTATCATTACGATGATGACAAGATGGTTTATTGGACTTATTCTGAAGGCTTCCGCAGGGGCGGTGTCAACGGTGCGAGAAATGGTGAATTTGCCCCTGGTGGTGCCGAATTCAACTATACATCTGATACACTCGATAATTATGAGGCCGGATTCAAAACTACCTGGATGGATGACACTCTCCGCGTCAACCTGACCGCGTACCACATGATCTGGAATAACATCATCATCGAGACAAAAGATCCCGTCTTTTTCACTGTGGGAAATGTTAATCTCTCCGAGGCTGAAATCAACGGTCTTGAATTGAGCACGGCGTGGGCGCCAAGTGACTCCTGGGACGTACGCGGTACATTAGGTTACAACAACGCAGAAACATCAGAAGCCAGTACGATATTCGAAGGATCCGCTGCAGGGCCTATAACCGTAGGCGAAGGTGAACGCTTGCCATTATCACCCGAGTTAAAGACGAGTTTGAGAGTGACATACACGTTCCAAAGAGAAGTACTTGGCGCGACACCCTACATGTCAGGCACCTGGTTATACCAGGGGGATTCACTTAATTCTCTGGGAGGGATAGGTACAGCAGGTGGCCTCGCTGTGAGCGATGTATTAGTTCAGGACGATTTTAATATATTGAACTTTCGAGCGGGTATGGAGGCTGATAACTGGACAGCGACAATGTATATTTCAAACTTGACAGATGAGCGCGGCGAGTTGTTCTTCAATCCAAACAGACAGCCAGAAAGGTTATCAGTAACAAGGCCGCGATCTATTGGCATGAATTTTAGATATTACTTCGGTAAAAATAAGTAATAATATTTTTATTTGATCCTCCCTTCTCAAGTACTTAGCAGGGTGGGTTTGATTTTTCAAACCCACCCTGTTTTTATTTACAAATTGTATTAATATTAAATTCTATACAAAGATCTCACATTTGACCTCACAAAGCAGTTTGATAAGTGAATTCTCAATTTAAAAGGAATATCTACTGCTCGCTTTTCTAAAAAGCTTATCCGATATAAATTGTGATAATCAGCTCGTTTTCCATTCGTGACCGCACGGAAGATAATAAAATTACCAATAGTCGATAATCCTGGTTGCTTATTACCAAAGCAACATATGAACAATAAATTTGCAGAATCATCACTATGCTAACTCAACTCCCTGAAGAACATTGCCGATCTCATTATGCCGCCAGCATAAACGATCAAACTGTGTACCCGTCATTGACAGGTTCAGTGTCGGTCGATGTATGCGTAATCGGTGCAGGTTTTACCGGTGTATCAGCGGCGTTAACACTCGCCGAGAGAGGACACAGTGTGGCTGTGATCGAAGCAAATCGTGTCGGTTGGGGTGCGACAGGCCGTAATGGTGGCCAGGTTATCAGTGGTTTTAGTGGTGCCAGTAAAATTATCAAGCGTCATGGAAATCAGGTGTCTGATACGGTGTGGGAAATGGATCGTCTTGGTAACAAAATTATTAGAAATTTTGTAGAAAAATATAATATCGAGTGTGATCTGAAGAATGGTTTCCTTGATGTCGCTTTTAACAAGCGTCAAATGAAGGGCATAGAAAAAGACTATGAAGCACTTAAGCAAAGCAATTATGAATACGATCTTCAACTTCTGGACCAGACGGAATTAAGTAAAATCATTGGCACTTCAAGATATATCGGAGGCTTAATCAAAAAAGGCGACGGTCATATTCACCCACTGAATCTATGTCTCGGCGAAGCACGTGCAGCAGCAGAACTCGGCGCGCAAATTTTTGAACAGTCGCAAGTCGTTCAGATCCAGCACGGCGACAGGCCCAGGGTAATCACTAGCAATGGGGAAGTGATTGCAAAATTTTGTGTTCTCGCCGGCAATGCCTATCATATGCTCGAGAAGAAACGTCTAGCCGGCCTGTTATTTCCAGCCAATAGTTATATGATTGCCACGGAGCCTTTGAGCGATGACATGATAAAAGAGATCAACCCACAGGATCTAGCGATTTGCGACGTCAATCATGTGCCTACTTATTACCGGCTGTCTGCCGATAAACGAATGTTGTTTGGTGGTCTGTCAACTTATTCGGGCAGGGAGTTAAAGGATATAAAAAAATGTCTGTTACCCAGGATGCTGGATATATATCCCCAGCTTGAGGGAACCCGTATCGATTATGAGTGGGGTGGCTCAATGGGTATTGTCATAAGGCGAATACCTTTAATCGGCCGCATAGATAAAAATATATTTTATTCTCAGGGCTATTCAGGATGGGGCGTCTGTGCCACCCATATGGCCGGTGAAATCATGGCCGATGGCGTAGAAGGTAACTATGATCGGCTGGAACTGTTCGAAAAAATGTCACACATCCCTCTCCCTATTGGACGATGGTTGGGCAACCAGATGATAGGGTTAGGAATGATGTATTACAAATTGTTAGACTGTATTTCTAATTATTAAACTATTGTCGCCTGTCCAATCCCAGGGAATTTATACATTATTTTAAGGTATTCTTTTCCAGTCAGATATTAAGAAACATGCAGTCAGTCAAAAATCGCTGTATCCTTGATGCTGAAGAAATAATTTTTGAGCCTGACAATGATGAACATCGATCAACTAATTAGTTGCTATATGGCTTATTGGGAGCAAGCAGACATTGATGGTCTCATATCGATGTACGATAGTTCATTGCTTTATCACGATCTGCCGTCCGGTGATGTGATTGAATACAAGGATATCAAGAAATACCTCACCAATACCTTTGCCTTTGATCCAAATCAGCAATTGAAATTACAAGATTCTGTTTTTATAGAAGGTGAATCAGCTTTTATACATTGGCTACAGCATATTATCCCCACAGGTTCAAACAAGCAGGTGCAAATAAATGGTGTGGAATTAATCGTTTTTCGTGAAGAAAAAATTATCAGTATTCACGACTTTTATGATTATCAGCGTACGAATCGGGATGATTTGGCAGAATCTGTCGAGGGGTCACACGTGGAGAAAATGACCAAGTTAGGCCTGAAGGAGTCGCAGTTGCAGCTGATTGCGGCTGAGATTAAAGACTATTTCGAACAAAAGACACCCTACCTGGAACCCGAGTTAAATCTAACAATGGTTTCGGAAATTCTTGGCTATACCAGAAATCAAATGTCCTATGTGATTAATCATGTGCTTGGACAAACATTTTATGAGCTTGTGAATACACGGCGTATCGAATATGTCTTGAAGCAAATGGCGGTGGCAGATTCAAAGCAGACTATCCTGGACATGGCCATCAATGCAGGATTCAACTCTGTTTCAGGGTTTTACAGCGCATTCAAGAAACATACGGGTGTGACGCCCGCAAAATACAGGCGGAGCCAATCGATTTAGTCCTCCTTTCGTTCTTCTCGGACCCGCACGGTAGACTCATTTCCAGATCTAAACTGTACTAGTAATCCTAAAAAGCAAGATAGATTTTTTTCTTTCAAAAATTATGGACAACTAGTCTGGGCTAGCAACTTTTTGATAGTCCAGATGATGTTAATGTGATAATGCAACAGTACGAGAAACAGCGATCATGAATGATCTACATCCTGGTCATATCTACAGTACATTGAAAATGACACGGTGGACTCTGGCATATAAAAAATTTAGACAGGTATGAAAATCAGTGTATGGATAACTATGATGCGGTAATTATTGGTGCTGGTCACAATGGTCTGATCTGTGCCACCTATCTGGCGATGAGTGGGAAACGAGTACTGGTACTGGAAGCAAACGACCAGATGGGGGGGTTGAGTGCAGAGCGAGAATTTCATCCGGGTTTTAAGGCAACGGTAGCCCATACTGTCAGTCATTTTTCTGCTGAGATTGTAAAAGGACTGGAGTTACAAAAACATGGGCTTGCTATCACATCTGAACCACTCAGTACGGTGGGGCTGGATCAGCAGGGAAATCATATTTATGTAGATGCCACCGGTATCAAAGGCACAGATGAACAAGATGCCATCTCCTACCAGGAATACTGCCGTTTGTTGAATCGGTTTGCCGATGCATTGAAGCCGTTCTGGCTAAAGACCATACCTGATATTGGCATAAACAGTCTGCAACAATTGATTCGATTTGGGCATATAGGATGGAACTTACGCAGCATGGGTAAGGACGATATGCGTGAGTTCCTCCGGGTTATTACATTACCTACCCGGGATCTGATGGATGAAAACTTCAACAATGAATTACTCAAGGCGGTCTTGAGCTGGGACGGATTGATCGGCTCAAGGTTGGCACCGAGATCACCCAATAGCGCAGTATTGGCGATACTTTACCGGATGGCCGGTAATTTTAACGGCCAGCGCAACAGCCACATCATCCCCAAAGGTGGCATGGCAGGATTAATTCAGGCGTTGGTTAATGCAGCACAAAGCGCCGGCGTTGAAATTAAAACTGCTGCTCCAGTTGAAAGGGTGATTGTCGAAGGCAGTGATCTTGGTCCCGTCGCATCAGGTGTACAACTCGGTGGTGGTGAAATAATAAAGGCCGATACCATTATATCCAACGCTGATCCTCGCAGGACATTTGTTGATTTGGTGGGAGTGAAGCACCTGGAAATCGAGTTCAGTCAGCGCATTAAACGCCTGCGTTGTGATGGTTATGTCGCCAAGTTGCACCTGGCCCTGGATGATTTGCCTGAGTTTACCGGTCTCGATATTCCAAATAACCGCATGATTATCGCTCCAACAATGGATGCCATTGAATTTGCCTACGATGATTCCAAGTATGGAGATTTCTCCAGCGAACCAGTGATGGAAATGATTATTCCAACACTGCATGACGAGTCGCTTGCACCTTCGGGCAAACATATCCTCTCAGCGCATGTCATGTATGTCCCTTATAAGTTGAACTCTGCCGGAAATGATGAGGCACATAATGATTTTATGGACCGGGTAATCGATAAGATTGCCCTCTATGCGCCGGATATTCGCAAAAAAATATTGCACCGGGAATTGTTAACACCAATGGACCTGGAGCAGCAATACAATGTCACTGGAGGTCATTGGCATCATGCAGAACTTGCATTGGATCAAATGTTGATGATGCGGCCTACCTACGAGGCAGGGCAGTATCAAACGCCCATCGGAAGTCTGTACCTTTGCGGTGCGGGTTGCCATCCCGGTGGCGGTATCATGGGTGGCCCGGGTCACAATGCTGCAAAAACCATTCTCGCAAATAAATCGGTTTCAAGCGGCTCCGTAAGGAGTGATAGCCGATGAAAAATTACGACGCAATTATCATTGGCGCAGGTCACAATGGTTTAACCAACGCAGCCTATCTGGCCAAGGCCGGACTCAACGTTGTTGTCGTTGAAAAGAATGACTACATTGGTGGTGCGGCAGTATCACGTGAGTTACATGAAGGCTGGACCTACTCTAGTTGCTCATATGTCTGTAGCATGATGCGGCAATCTCTGCATCGCGATCTTGATCTAAGTCGTCATGGTTTAATATTGGTGCCATATCTCGGTACCGTTAATTTTGCTGACGACGATCGCAGGTTGATTTCTTACCACAACGAAGAAGCTGCCTACCTTGAGTTGAAAAGACACTCACCCCATGATGCAGATTCAATGCACCGTTTCCAAACAGACCTGACAAGATATGCTCAGTTCATACGCAAGACATTATTACGAACACCCCCAGACCCGACGTCTTTGCGCCCAAGAGATATTCACGAGTTGCTATTCCTCGCGAAAGAATTCTCGTCTCTTGGAAAGAAAGAAATGTATGAGTACATTCGATTCTTCACTATGAGCGCAGCAGAGTTTTTGGATGATTATTTCGAAAATGATCTGATTAAGGCCGCTATGTCCAGCGCAGGTATTATCGGAACGGCTCTGGGTGTTTATTCCCCAGGTTCGTCCTATATTTTATTGCATCATGTCATGGGTGATGTTGATGGAAGTATTGGTGCCTGGGGACTTGCACGGGGAGGGATGGGCGCGATCTCTAATGCGATTGCCGGTGCTTTGCAGGAACATGGTGGTGAAATTCGTACCAATGCAGGTGTGCAGCAGGTCCTGGTCAAGAATGGTAAAGCGATTGGTGTGGTGCTTGAGAACGGAGAAGAACTTCAGTCACGCATAGTCGTATCGAATCTGGATGCGAAAAGAACATTCACCAAAATAATGGATAGAAATGACCTGCCTGCAGGGATTTACGAGAAGGCTAAAAATTTCAAGATTCGAGGCTCATCCGGGAAGGTCAATATTGCCCTGTCTGGTTTGCCAAAATTTACTGGTGTACCAGACAATCGCTATATCAATCGTGGTGGACAGGCTTTTACCGGTTCTCTGGAAACGATGGAAAGAGCTTACGATTGCTGGAAACGTGGTAAATGGTCTGACGATCCATTTGTCGAGTCAGTTATTCCCTCAGCCTGGGATCCAACAGTCGCACCTCCCGGTAAGCACTGGATGTCGAATTTCATTCAGTATTGCCCACCCGAACTGGCTGACGGACCGTGGACGCCTGAGAAACGTGATCAATTTGGCCAGACCGTCATCGACAAGATCGAAAGGTATAGTCCGGGCTTCAAAGATCTGATCGTACACATGGAGGTACGTACACCCCATGAAATTGAACAGGAAGTTGGCTTGACGGAGGGAAATATATTCCAGGGAGAACTGACGATCGATCAGTTGTTCTTTAACCGTCCATTTCCAGGTTTTGCACAATACCGGATGCCGGTTAAAAACATGTATATGTGCGGGTCTTCAACACATCCAGGTGGTGGTGTTTCTTCAGCCTGTGGTGCAAATGCGGCACGAGAAATCCTCATCGATTTAAAACGGAAGAATACAGTTCCAGTAGATGACTTTTATGATGAATAGCTTATGAATACGACTGACGCTTACGCAGGTGAAAGATTAATAGAGTCTCCTTTCCATCCCCGGGAAGAAGAATTCAATATCCGTGATGCCTGGGCATCATGGAACGGTTATAAATTTGCCGAGTATTATTATGACGCAGAATATGAGTATTTTTGTGTGCGTAATACCTGTGGCACATACAATATATGTCCGATGCAGAAATATTTTGTACGGGGTAGTGACGCTGAAGCAATGCTGAATCGGATGGTGACTCGTGACATTTCAAAATTACAACTCAACCGTGTCACCTACGTTGTGTGGTGCACCAGTGAAGGACGGATGGTTGATGACGGTACAATTTTCAAACTTGCTGATAACAAGTTTATGCTGACCTGTGGAAGTCCCTGTGTTTCCTGGTTAGAACGGAGCGCCTATGGGTTTGATGATTTAAAAATCACAGATATGAGCGATGAAATTGCCGGATTGTCTTTGCAGGGACCGACCTCTTGTGCAGTATTGAAAAAGATGGGTATCACGGATATTGAATCATTAAAGCCTTTTAGTATTCTCCACATTCCCTTTAAGGGCGAGTCACTCATGGTTTCACGCACAGGATTTACAGGTGACCTGGGTTATGAATTGTGGATCAAACCGGAGTTGGCACTGGAACTCTGGGATGATCTTTACGCGGCCGGTTCAGACTACGGCATTCATCCCTTCGGCGAAGAAGCAACAAACATGACGCGCCTGGAAGCGGGTTTCATTATGCCGGGGATGGAATTCAATGAAGCACTGAAGACAGTACATTATGAACATGATCAAACTCCATTTGAATTAAATCTCGGTTGGCTTGTTGATTTCAACAAGACACACTTCAACGGAAGAAACGCGTTGTTACTGGAAAAAAAGCGTGGCCCGAAATACACCCTGACCAAACTTGATATAGAGGGTAATAAGCCTGCTGAAGGATCTTTTTTGTATAATAGCAAGCGTTGCAGGCAGGTTATTGGTTACGTTACATCGGCTATGTGGTCACCTGCCGTCAAGGCCAATATTGCCCTGGCCATGATCAGAACAGAGTATTTACAGGGAGAAATCTGGGCAGAAATCAATTACGAGAAAGAATTGCGGCACTATAGCAAAGTGGCCCAATGTACAATCAGTCAAAAACCCTTCTGGAGACCCTCCAGGGCAAGGGCGACACCTCCTCCTGACAATTAAAATATGCACAGGAAAAAAGTTTCGGATTTATTACAGAATGGTTTGGCACATCAGCAAGCGGGGCGCTTGCAGGAGGCGAAGACTGTTTATCAATCAATCTTACAAGAGCAACCCCAGCATCCTGATGCATTACATTTATTAGGCCTTATTGCGCATATGTCGGGGGAATATGACGTAGCAGTGAACCTGATTGAGAAAGCAATAAAAGTAAATCCGACTGTATCGGAATTCTATAATAACTGTGGTGGAGCCTATCGGGCATTACGTAAAAATGATATAGCCATTACCTGCTATGAACAGGCACTTGCCCTCAAGCCTGACAGTGCCGAGGCGCATTATAATCTTGGGAATGCCCTCAGTGAAAAGGGTAAAATGGATGAAGCCATCGCCCATTATGAAAAGGCCCTTGTCCTTCAGCCTGACGATGCCGAAGTACATAATAATCTTGGGATCACCCTTCAGGAACTGGACCGACAGGAAGATGCCATTGCCCATTATGAACAGGCCCTTGCTCTCAAACCGAGCCATGCCGAGGCGCATATTAACATTGGGAATGCCTTCCAGGAACTGGGGCGATTTGAAGAAGCTATTGCCCATTATGAACATGCGCTTGCCATCCAGCCTGACGATGCCGAGGTACATAATAACCTGGGAAGCACCCTTCTGGGGCTGGACCGCGTGGAAGATGCCATTGCCCATTATGAGCATGCACTTGCCATCCAGCCTGATGACACAATGGCACTTAATAATCTAGGAATCGTCTTCTCGAAACTGGGTCTGGTTGAGGTGGCAATTGCGAGTTATGAGCGGGCTCTTGTCTTCCAACCTGACTATGCAGAAGCACATTCAAATCAACTTTTTATACAGAATTATCAGATTGATATTCACGCAACGACATTATTCAGGGCACATCAACGCTGGGCACAGCAACATGCCATGCTACTTTCGCATAACAACATCACTCACCACAACAAGCCTGAGCCTGAAAGACGCCTGCGTATTGCTTATCTATCTCCTGATTTTCGTCAGCATTCAGTAGCTTATTTCATCGAATCCATCTTTTCGGCGCATGATCATGAGGCTTATGAAATTTTTGCCTACCATAACAGTATTCGGTATGACAGTATGAGTGAACGATTGCAAGCCGCAACAGACCACTGGCGTCCTGTCATAGAGTTAAATGATGAAAAATTGGCAGAACTGATACGAGAAGACAGTATCGATATACTGGTTGACCTGGCGGGTCATACTGCACACAACCGTATGCGTGTATTCGCCATGAAACCCGCACCGATACAAATAAGCTATTTGGGATATCCTAATACCAGTGGTCTGGCAACAATGGATTACCGGCTGACGGATAAGTGGGCTGATCCACCAGGACAGACAGAAGCCTATCACACGGAAGAACTATTACGTCTACCTCATGGGTTCTTGTGTTATCAGCCGCAACCGGGGAGCCCTGATGTTGAAGAACTACCGGTAGTTACTGCAGAGCATATTACCTTTGGTTCATTTAATGCTTATCCCAAGATTAATACTGAAGTGATACAGGTATGGTGCAGAATATTGAGAGCATTGCCGGATGCCCGATTGTTGATGAAAACCAGGCTGTTTAGGGATGATGGGGTATGCAAACAAACTCGACTTTTATTTCAAGAGCAAGGCGTGTCCTCTGAGCGACTCGAGTTTGTGAGTTATATCCCTTCCTATAACGAACATTTAAATTTATATAACCGGGTGGATATTGCCCTGGATACCTTTCCCTATAATGGTACGACTACCACCTGTGAAGCATTGTGGATGGGAGTACCAGTGGTCACACTGGCTGGTGAAAGTCACCGGTCACGAGTGGGGGTAAGTATTCTAAATAGCATTGGCCTTGATGAGTTGATCACCGATAACACTGATGCGTACGTGACTAAAGTTTTAGCGCTGGCAGGAGATGTTGAGGCACTGGCTAAACTTAGCGTAACCATACGTGACAAGATGCAACACTCCCCCCTGACTGATGCAGAACAGTTTACCCGTACACTGGAAGAAGCATACAGGGATATATGGCAAAAATGGTGTGCTCAAGCTTTGGGCACTAATGCCTCATAATCAACATCATGTTGCGCATATTAATAGTTTATTTTACTAAACTGCACAGCCCTTAATCCTGAGATTTGCATACTTTTGTCTTTATGATTGTTAATCAAATAGTCATCATTCTATGTAAATTGAACACCAAGAATTGGTATATTTCCAAACAGTTATGACTGTCTGCTTGATATGTCGACCTCCACTGATCATCGCTCCACATTATCTTTAAGGCTAAAATATGAGGTGCACAATGTGCACCTACTTTCTAAATAGGTATTGAAGAGAGTGTCTATTTATCCAGACCACCCATACAGATATATTTGATTTCTATGTAGTCATCGACACCGTACTTGGAACCTTCACGGCCCTGACCAGATTCTTTCACACCGCCGAAAGGAATTACTTCGCTGGTGATAGCAGTTTCGTTGACGCCAACCATACCGTATTCAATGCCTTCAGAAACACGCCATACACGACCCACATCACGGGTATATATGTAAGAAGCCAAGCCGAATTCAGTATCGTTGGCCATGTCAATAGCTTCCCCTTCAGTGCTGAACTTGAAGATGGGTGCTACAGGGCCAAAGATTTCCTCCCGGAAAACGCGCATGCTGGAATCAACATTCGTTAAAATGGTTGGCTCGTAGAAATGGTCACCCTGATAGCCTGGTTTCCCACCGACTACCAATTCAGCACCATTTTCCATGGCTTGTTGAACCATGGAATCAATATCGGCAACAGCTTTGGTTGTAATCATTGGTCCGTGGGTGCAGCTTTCATCCAGGCCATTACCAAGTTTGTAAGCTTTAATGGTTGCAGCCAGCTTAGCAACGAACTCATCGTAAACCACGTCTTGAACCAGAATGCGATTGGCGCAGATACAAGTCTGACCAGAATTACGGTATTTGGATGTTGCCGCGCCAGCAACAGCAGAATCGATATCGGCATCGTCAAAAACGATAACGGGTGCGTTGCCACCCAGTTCCATTGAAGTGCGCATAACACTGTTGGCACACTGCTTCATCAGAGTCTTGCCCACAGAGGTAGAACCCGTGAATGTCAACTTACGCACGATAGGGTTGTTGATCATTTCTGTACCAATCTCGCGAGAATTTGTGCCTGGTACAATGCTCAGTAGACCTGCAGGTATACCTGCACGGCTGGCCAACTCGGCCAGAGCCAAAGCAGACAATGGTGTCTCAGAGGCGGGCTTGACTACCATAGCACAGCCAACGGCCAATGCCGGACCAGCCTTACGACCAATCATGGCACTGGGAAAATTCCAGGGAGTAATGGCGGCAACTACACCGATGGGTTGCTTGATAACTACCGCGCGACGATCTGTTTGTGGAGCAGCAATCACGTCACCGTAGATGCGCTTGGCTTCTTCTGAGAACCATTCGATAAACGATGCACAGTATGCAATTTCGCCGCGCGACTCGGCCAGAATTTTACCTTGCTCAACGGTCATAATGATTGCCAGGTCTTCCTGATTGGCTATGATTAAGTCATACCACTTCCGCAGAATTATTGAACGCTCTTTCGCGGGGCGTGCCGCCCAAAGCTTTTGTGCAAGTTCTGCTGCTTCAATGGCACGATGTACTTCGATTGCACCAACGTTGGCAATTGCTGCAATTTCATCATTGTTGACGGGGTTATAGACCGGAAAAGTAGTACCGTCGTCAGCATTCACCCACTTACCGCCAATGTAGGCCTGTGTTTTTAGCAGACTCGAATCTTTTAATTGAATAGTTGACCTGTTCCCGGTAACGATTGCACCTGTTAAGTTAGATTTTGTCATCAAAAGTTATTGTAATTAATTGATTTGTAAGTATGTCTCACTTATTCGAACTCAATATTCATAAAATATGTCACATTAGATGGCATTTATATTTTAATAACTAACCAAAAGATATAGATATATCGTTACATATTAAATCTCATCAAGTATTCTTTTACGTTCTGCAATATATTCATCTTTTGTAATTGATTTTTTTTCATACATTTGATTGAGCGTAATTAGACGTTCCTCTATAGACTTTTTAGAAGTGCCCATCGATTTTTTTGCAGAAATATCATTCATTTCTTTTTTCATTCTGGCCTTATCTATGCGCATTTCACGACGTTTCTTACTAAGATTTGCCAGATCAGAATTTTTATCTATTGAACTGAAATCCTCTTTTACTTTCTTAGAACTTTCTTTTGCCTGACGGTTTTCGATGGCAGGTTTATCGATATTAACGATCTCCCTGTCCTTTTGTTTTTCCTTGTATGTATGCACTGCTAAATTGAATAAACTTGCAATAGATTCCATTTGGTTTACTGACTTATTGTGTAGAGAAACAATTAAATATTTGTTCTCATCTGTTGTATCCTCTCCCAAATCTTTTTCAACTTGAGCAATGCATGAAAGATATTTATTACCTTGCAACATATATGTTTTTACTATCCCTTGTATAGCAATTAATTCTTCTTCCGATATTGTTTCGCCAATTAAAATAAATGGCTCTTCAGGCATATGACATTTATTAATTTTTTCATTATTGATGGCCTCTTCGGCCAGGATTGTGGGAGAAAATGATATAACAAAAATAAAAATGAATTTTCTAAATATCATCTCGATATTTCCAATTTCTAAAGTTTTTGTAACTGGATACAGGAACTACAATATCGATATTTATTCTATCGGTAACTCTTCTTTTAAATCTGTTTTATTGCCATTTTCAATTGTATCCGTTTGATCTGGCTTTGTTACAGTATCATTCAACATACTCTGTCCAATAATCTCCGCATTATTTTCGTCTGCTGCCAGTGTTTTTTTGGTATCTTCTGCGAGCTTAAACTTGCTTTCTTCCAGGATACGCAGGCGCTCCAGTTCGCTCAAGGTATACTGCTCCCATTTCCTCGCATCAGAGAAACTTTTCTTCGACTGCTTCGCCTGGCGGAATGCCTGCAATGCCGCTTCAAATTCTTTGACATTAAAAAAAGCCATTCCCATCAGCATCTGGTTACTGTCTTTGCGTTTCAACCCGCCTTTTTGATCAGCCTGTTTTGCATATTTTGCAGCTTTGACAAATTCGCCTGCATCAAAATGCACGCCGGCAAGACGTGCATATAATAATCCTTTGTCTGACATCTTGGCTGCTTTCTGTAAAGCGGGAATGGCTTTTTTGTGCTCATTTGCTTGCGCCCAGGCACTGGCAAGTGTTTCTACGTTTTTAGGACTCTCCTTAACCAGCCCATCCTGCATTCCGGTTTCGATTATCATGCCGGCCTTATAGGGAATTTCCTGGCCCAGGTACATGTAAGCCAGATTCAATATCTCGGATTCTTTTTGCAATGCGCCGTGCAGATAGATCGCATCAAAGGTGGTCAAACGCTTAACCTCATTCCCCAACTGACCATACAAACCGGCAATCTGCCGTAAGTAAGTCACTTTAGGATAATGATGCAGCAATTCTTTGTAGGTCTTTAAGACATTTTTATTGTCTTTCTTTTCAAAATAGATAGCCACTTTCATGCGCAACCAGTTTTCCTTAACTTTATTGCCTTCGGCATTTTTGATGCTTATTGCCTGGTTCAGGTTTTTTAAGGCTGGATCATAGGATTGCCTTTGATAATAGGCTTGTGCCAACATGATGTGCGCAGTTGCCGTCGGCTTGGGAATTTCCCGTAACCACTCTTCCATGAAGCTAATGACAGATTGATAGTCTTCTAACTGAAAGTACAGTTGCGCCATCGTGTATTTGGCGGTCATTTTTAGACCGTCCGGTGCGTCTGGTTCTATCAATAACTTTTTATAGGCGTCAATGGCACTTTTATACTTCTCCTGGCTTGCATAAATAAAAGCGTAAAAATTCCACATCTGGCTCTTGGCGTAACTATTTAATTTCTCTCTGTCAAGGGTATCCAATGTCTGTATTGCTTCACCATATTGATCATTTTCAGTGAGTGCCTGCGCCGTGGTCAATATCTCAAACGTCTTGGCATCTATGGCCCCGGTGGCTCTTGTTTTATCTTTCCCGCGTCGTGCATTGGCATCGGTCGATAACAACACCAAAATGACGAGTAGAAAAGTCGTTATTAATGAGGGCAACCAATTCTTACAGCTTGAGTTTAAAAACATCATCGTCTTTTATTTTTCCAGCTCAAAGGTGATCTTCGTCTTCACACCATGCACTTCTACTGGTTCGCCGTCTATCACACGAGGTTTGTATTTGTAGCGTAATGCCGATTTGATAGCGGCGCTGTCAAATGTACCCTGCGGCTTTGATTCAATTACGACTGGATCTTTAACCGTACCGCTTTTGGTGACGGTATATTCCACTATAACGTAGCCTTCTATCCCTCGATTCAGGGCGCGCCGTGGGTACTGCGGTGCCACCTTGACAATCGGTAAGTATTCACCATCCGTAGCATGCAAACCTGCGCCAATATTCAAATCCAGCTTAGCCTTGATGCCTGGCGGTAAAATCTGACCGACTGCGGCATTGCCATCAATTTTGTCAAAGTCCTGTTCCGGTATGTCTGGTGGTGGCGTCTCGTCTACTTCTGGTTTTTCCGGTTTTTCAATTAAACGCTGGATCTCTATTTCCGCCTCAGGCATGAAGATATCAGGCAATTTAATCCGTTTTTCTTTATCCAGACCCTTGTCAGCAAATTCAATCAAACTCACCATTAATACCAGTAATAACAAGGTGATAATGGCCGCTTGTGGGATAACAAATAGCGTTCTTAACAAGGTTCTCATGATAGTAATAGCTTAGCTGTTAACAGGTGCAGTGCCACCAACTTAATTGGATTGTTCCGTTGCCAGTGAAATTTTTTCATGCGCGACTACTTCACGAGCTGCATCCAGTACGGCCGTAAAGGTTTTTACCGTGGCCAGTTCGTCAGCCTGAATGACCACACCCCCTTCAGGGTTCTCGGCGTGTAGACGCTCAATATTTGCCCGCACAGAACGGATATCCACACGACGTTTATCAATCCAGATACTGTTATCCGCATTAATCGCTACCAGTACCGTTGTATTGTCTTTTTGATCGGTGGTATTGGCGTCCGGCCGATTGACATCAATGCCAGCTTCCCTGATGAAAGTGGCCGTCACAATGAAGAAGATCAACATGATAAACACCACATCCAGCATCGGAGTTAAATCAATTGCGCCTTCGTCATCGGCTGTTGCAGCGGAGCTAAAGTTTCG